>Ga0302325_10000383_pt1 | contig 124724 bp, 103 predicted proteins | sample Palsa_T0_2_FD_201948 | JGI IMG/M metagenome (GOLD analysis project Ga0302325, IMG submission 201948) | Peat permafrost microbial communities from Stordalen Mire near Abisko, Sweden - Palsa_T0_2 | ecosystem: Environmental > Terrestrial > Soil > Palsa > Peat permafrost | place: Sweden: Abisko...
TCGTCCCGTTTTTTCTCTTCGCGGCGCTGCTGGCATCGGTCAACTGGTGGATGATGGCGGGCGTGCTGCTGGGCGTGGGGGCGATGTTCAAAGGGCAGATGCTTCTGGCGGGGCCGATCCTGTTGCTCTGGCCGCTGTTTGAGGGGCGATGGGGGGCGATGGCGCGGATCATCATCGGGTTTGTGCTGGGAATTGAGATCGTCACCTGGCCGTGGATTATCAATTCGCCTTCGGCGTTGCATTATGTGATCGCCGTGGGCGTGGCGGCGTGCGTCGCGCTGGCGGCGTCGTTTCTGCGGCCGATGGTGGTGCGCGAATTTCGATATTGGGTGGTGCAGCCGTTGTTTCGGGAAAATGCCGTCAGTGCGCGCGTGAATCCTGGTGCGCGAAATTTCGAGCAGGCGCTGGTTACGATGCTGTTGGTGGCGGCGGTGGCGCTGGCGGGGTTGACGATCGCGACGGCGCTGATTTTCCATGGGGTGGTGTCGCAGCCGTCGAATCTTCCGTCGGGGACGCTGGGATTATTTCTGCTGCTGGTGCTGCTGACGCCGTGGCTGGTGCGGCGAAAAGCGCTGGGATATTGGATGGTCGCGGTGGGGGCGGCGGGCGTGTGGATCGCATCGGAGCAATTCGGCGGGAGCTATTCGTGGGCGACGCTGGGACTTTGGAATGGATCGATCAAGCATGATGAAATGCAGATGAGCGTCGAGAGTTTTTCGAATCTCAGCTCGCTGCTGAAGCAGACGTATGGGTGGGATATTCATGACTTGATGGGGACGATGCGGTTTACGTTCACGACGCCGGGGCCGTGGCGGATCGGACGGCTGGCGATTCCGGCGGTCACGTGGACGTGGTCGAGCGATCTGGATGTGAAGCAGGCGATGTCGGTGCTGTACGGGATTTGCCTGGTGGTCGCATCGGCGGCGGCGGCGATTCACAGCCGGCGAAACGACCGGAGATTTCTGGTGACGCTGTGCATTCCGTGGCTGATTTTTCCGATGGTGATGTGCCAGATGGGGGGAAGGTATCCCATCTGGGCCTCGACCGTTTCGGCGGCGGTGGTGGCTGTTTCGCTGGAACTGACGCTGCTGCATATCGTGTTTGCGGCCATTTGTTTCGGGATGATCGCGCGGCAACTGGCGATGGGCGATACGAACCGCTGGCCGCAGGTGATGGAAGTGATGAATCCGACGTATCCGGGGATTGCATGGATGCTGATGGGGGTGACGGCGATTTTCGTCATCGCCGCGCTGGCGCCGAGCCGCAGGAAATCTACATAACCCAATTACAGAATTACGCTTGCGCGAATATTATGAATGTCCCCTTTTTGCATTTGGAGAAAAGGGGACATTCATAATATTCATTTGGCGGAGGTCTTTTTGGGGCGGCCGCGGGGGCGGAGGGTGGAGTCGAGGCCGAGGCGGTCGCTGGTTTTGCGGACCCATTCCGGGGCGCCGAAGGGACGGCCGCGGGAGACGCTGGTTTGCAGGTTGTCTAATTCCTTTGACGGTAGTTTCTCCTCCAGAAGTTTGTTCCACTGGCGGGGCCGGTCGATGGGCCAATCACTCAGGATTTCGCGGCCCAATTTTGTGGTTCGGAGCGAATCGCTCGACCAGAGCCATTCGCCGGCGTGTTTCGTCAGACGGGCGCGCAGGGGGTTGGATTCGACGTAACGGAGCACCGTGAGCAGGTGGAGATCTTCCTGGATGGGAAAACTTTTGTAGCGGCCCTGGTATAGATGTCCGCCGGGCGAATTGTAATGGGCGTGATGGCGGCGGACGTGGGCGGTGGAGAGCCAGCGCATGAATTTCGCGAGATCGCCGCTGTTGCGCGGGCGAAGCACGAGATGCCAGTGGTTGGGCATGAGGCACAATCCCAGGATATCCACGGGCGCAGCGCGGCGAGGGGCTTCGGCGAGGAGATTGAGAAAGGCCTCGTAATCCTGATCCTTGTGGAAGATCAGCAGCCGGCCGTTTCCGCGATTCAGGACGTGGTAGATGCCGCCGCCTTCGATTGCTCGGGCTGTTCTGGGCATGAGGCGATGGTAGCGGGGATGCGTGCCGCTGTAAATATTATGAATGACCCCTTTTCGATATTATGAATGACCCCTTTTTACCTTTTTTATGGTTTTTGGGCGACGACGATGGGGGAGGGGGAGGGGACGGGGACTTTTCGGATGCGGTGGAAGCCGATCTCCTGGAGCCACTGCTTCATTTGTTTGAAGGTGAACGTGTCGCCGGTTTCGGTGTTGACCAGCATGTTGACGGCGAACATCAGCGGCTGGGGCGGGCCGCTGCGGTCGTCATCGGGGATAAATTCGGCGATGGCGATCATGCCGCCGGGGGCGAGGGCGTCGAAGACTTTTTTGAGGAGGTGGCGGGATTTGGCTTCGCCTTCGCTGTGGAGGATGTGGCCGAGGGTGGCGACCTGGAATCCGGAGCCGAAATCGACGGTCTGGATGTCGCCCTCGATGGTGCTGAGAAGCTCGGGCGGGTGATGTATGCCGACGATTCGGCGAGTGACGGGCAGGACCTTGGCGAAATCGACGGCGGTGATGTGGGAATTGGGCATGCGGCTGGCGAGGGGAATGCTCCAGACACCCGAGCCGGCGGCGATGTCGAGAATCCGGAATACGCCGTTGTGCGTCGGGGGTTTTTTCAGCAGTTCGATCGCGAGGGTGTCGGCGGCCTGGAAGCTCACGTGGAAGAGGTCTTCGACGAACTTACTGAAGAATTCCGCGCCCTGGTCCTGGTGATCGACCATGGTTGCGGGCCGACCGGTGCGGACGATCTCGGGCAGTTGCCGCCAGTTGTCGAGAAGCTGGGCCGCGAAGTGTTTGACGAGGCCGCCGAGATATCCGGGCTTGCCGGAGACCATGAACGCGGCGGTGTCGGGGGCGAGGGAGAAGCGGTCCTTGCGGCGCTTGAGCAGTCCGAAACCGAGGAGGCCTTCGGCGAGGATCAGCGTACCGCGTGGGGAACACTGCGTCGCCTCGGCCAGTTCGGCGGCGGTTTTGGGGCCGGCATTCAGTTCGTCAAAGATGCGGTTATCGACGGCGGCCTTGAGCATGAGCATCGGCGCGAAACCCCAGGCCATCTGCATGAGGCGTTCGGGGGTGAGGGTGGGCTTGGGGGATTTGAGTTTGGCTTTCTTCTTTTTACTTTTGGATTTTGCTTTTGCCATTTGGTTTTGCTCCGTATCAGGTTATCGCATCGACTGCAATGTGGTATAATTGAGACACGAGCAGTATACAATGGCATCCGTCCGATCAAATGTTTCGCAACAAGAACGGGGACCGGCCTGGCAGATAGCCAGGCTTTTTCCCGACCAGGGAGAACTCACCGAAGGTGACTACCTCTTGCTGACAGAGCGGAGCAATCGCCTGGCGGAATTCACTGACGGCCACATTGAGGTTCTGCCAATGCCGACCACGGCACATCAGCGGATCGTCCGTTATCTGATTGGCATTTTGATGACGCTGGCGGGAAATCGGGGAGAGGTTTTGTTCGCGCCGCTCCGAGTCAGGCTGCGCTCCGGAAGATTTCGGGAGCCAGACGTGGTGTTCATGCTCGCGGAACATGCCCAGCGGGTTGGAAATGAATTTTGGGATGGCGCCGATCTGGTCATGGAGGTCGTAAGCGAAGACGATCCCGGCCGCGATTTACAGACCAAACGTGAAGAATACGCCGAGGCGGGAATTCCCGAGTATTGGATCGTCGATCCGCGATTAAGAACTGCTACGGTATTGAAGCTGGAAGAGGGTCGATATGTCACTCACAGCGAGGCACGCGACGCCGGCATAGTTCGTTCGTCGCTGCTCGATGGCTTCACGGCGGATGTGGGGGCGATTTTCGCGGCGGCCGGCAACGCATAATTCGGCACATCGCTGGTGGAATTCAATTCACGACCCCTGGAAGCGTGCCGCTTTCGAATCGCGCAAAAGTGTAAGGTCAACCGTGATAAATAGGTCAATACCGGTAGTTTTCTCCTTTGTAGGGGCCATCCACTGATACGCCGATGTATTTCGCCTGGTCGGGGGTCAGCTTGGTCAGCTTGACGCCGATTTTGGCGAGGTGCAGGCGGGCGACCTTTTCGTCGAGATGCTTGGGGAGGACGTAGACTTTCTTTTCGTATTTGGAGGTGTTGGTGGCCAGCTCGATCTGGGCGATGGTCTGGTTGGTGAAGCTGTTGCTCATGACGAAGCTGGGGTGGCCGGTGGCACAGCCGAGGTTGAGGAGGCGGCCCTCGGCGAGGATCAGGACGCTGTGGCCATCGGGGAAGGTCCACATGTCATATTGCGGTTTGATGTTGGTTTTCTGGATGCCTTTGATTTTCTTAAGGCCGGCCATGTCGATCTCGTTGTCGAAGTGGCCGATGTTGCCGACGATTGCCTTGTCCTTCATCTTGGCCATGTGCTGGGCGGTGATGATGTTGTGGTTGCCGGTGGCGGTGATGAAGAGATCGGCGAAGGGGAGGGCATCTTCGACGGTCATGACCTGGAACCCTTCCATGGCGGCCTGGAGGGCGCAGATGGGATCGATCTCGGTGACGACGACGCGGGCGCCCTGGCCGCGGAGGGACTGGGCGCAGCCTTTGCCGACATCGCCGTAGCCGCAGACGACGGCGACTTTGCCGCTGAGCATGACATCGGTGGCGCGCATGAGGCCGTCGACGAGGGAATGTCGGCAGCCGTAGAGGTTGTCGAACTTGCTCTTGGTGACGGAGTCGTTGACGTTGATCGCGGGGAAGAGGAGGGTGCCGGCGGTTTGCATTTCGTAGAGGCGGTGCACGCCGGTGGTGGTTTCCTCGGAGACACCCTGTACGTCGGCGGCGACCTTGTGCCAGCGCTTGGGGTCCTGCTTAAAGCACTTGCCGAGCAATTTGAGGATTTCGCGGAACTCTTCGTTGTCGGTGGAATCGGGGGAGGGGATTTTGCCGGCGTTTTCGTATTCGAATCCCTTGTGGATGAGGAGGGTGGCGTCGCCGCCGTCATCGACGATCTGATTGGGGCCGCGTCCGTCGCCGAAATCGAGGGCGCGCTCGGTGCACCACCAGTATTCCTCGAGATTCTCGCCCTTGAAGGCGAAGACGGGGATGCCTTTGGGGTTTTGGGGTGTTCCCTTGGGGCCAACGGCGATGGCGGCGGCGGCATGGTCCTGGGTGCTGAAGATGTTGCAGGAGCACCAGCGCACGGCGGCGCCGAGGGCGGCGAGGGTTTCGATCAGCACGGCGGTCTGGATCGTCATGTGCAGGGAACCCATGATCCGCAGGCCCTTGAGGGGCTGTTTGGCGGCGTATTCCTCGCGCACGGCCATAAGGCCGGGCATTTCCTGCTCGGCGAGCATGATTTCCTTGCGTCCCCATTCGGCGAGGGAAAGGTCGGCGACTTTGAATTCCAGGGGCTTGGGGGAGGATTTTCCTTCGGTTTTGGGGGTGGGTTTGCTGATCATGCGAGTCATTAGGCATTCTCCTTGGGTGGAATATTACTTTCGGGATGTCTTTTTATCGGCAAAAGGGGGAAAGGGCTAGTGGGGGAGTAGTGGAAGAAACCCACGGCGGCGCCGTGGGCGTTTGGGGCAAATCAGATTATTGGGCACTGTGTATCGTGGGGGCGGGGGGTAAAATGAACATTGGGCACGGTGATTGCTTTTGGACGAAAGGATTCGCCAAAAAGAGTGGTTGCGCGATGAATATTCGCGCAAACGGTCCACAAGACCGTGTGAGTCGTATTATATTGCATACTAAATGGAGTACATCGTATGTCGGACCTACACGTCAAATATTTGCTGGTAGGAGGCGGTGTCGCGGCCACGGAAGCGGCCAGGGCGATCCGCCAAGTCGATTCGGAAGGGGACCTGCTGATGGTGGGGCAGGAGATCAACCGGCCGTATCATCGGCCGCCGCTGAGCAAACAATTCCTGCGCGGGCAGCAGAGCCGTGAGTCGCTGTTCACCGCGCCGTCGGAGTGGTTCGTTGAGAATCACGTGCAGCTGCGCACGGGGCGACGGGTTTCGCGTATTGATACGACCCGGAACGCGGTGACGCTGGACAATGGGGAGGGGGTTTCGTTCAGCAAGCTGCTGATCGCCACCGGTGGTGCGGCCGCGCCGCTGGATGTGGCGGGGTCGCAGCTTCCGAGTTTGTTTTATCTGCGCACGCTGGAGAATGCGGAGCTGCTGCAGCACATCATCGCGAAGGCGGCGCACGGGGGGCAGGCGCATTCCAAGGGCAGGGGGCGGGCGGTGATTATCGGCGGGGGGCCGCTGGCGGTGGAACTGGCGGGGTCGATCACGCACGCGGGGATTCATGTGGACCTGGTGATTGCCGAGGAGCATCCGCTGCGGCATTACACGGGAGAGACGACGGGGCGGTGGATTTCGCGATTTCTGGAATCGCACGGGGTGACGGTGCATTGCAGCCGGCGCGCCAGCCGGCTCGAGGGGGATGGGAGAATTCAGCGGGTGGAGCTTGGCTCGGGGGAGACGCTGCCGTGCGATTTTGTCGTCGCCGCGGTGGGGGTCGTGGTGTACAAGGATTTGTTGCGCGGGACGCCGATCGCGGCGGAGAAGGCGATCCTCGTCGATGAGGGGTGCCAGACGAGCGTGCGGGATATTTTTGCGGCGGGGGATTGCGCGGCGGTGTTCGATCCGCTGTTCGGCAAGCATCGAATCCTGCAGCATTCGGAGAGCGCCGCGCTGACCGGCCAGATTGCCGGCATCAACATGGCGGGTGGGGATGCGAAATTTCACACGGCGAGTTATTTCGACAGCGAATTTTTCGGGTTTCAGATGGAGGTATGGGGCGAATCGCGGGCGGTGGATCGGCGGATTATCCGGGGGCTTTCCGGCGGGGATTCGCCGCAGTTCATTGAGTTTGGCGTTGCGGCGGATGGGCGGCTCGCGCAGATTATTACGGGGGCGCGGCAGGATGCGAAGGAACTGTTTGCGGGGTTGATCGAGCGGCGGGTTTCGGTGCTGGGGAAGGAAGAGCAGTTGAAGGATCCGACGGTGGCGTTGGAGACGGTTCTTGCGGGTTAGGATTCCGGGCCGACACGGCCCGGCTCTATGCGGGTTGCGGCGGCGCGGGTGTCGTCGTCCAGATATTTCATCGCCCATAGCCACAGGAGACCGCCGAGGAGCATCATTCCTGAGACGGCCACGAATCCCATTGCGAGGCTGCTGTGATCGCGAATTTTCCCGATGATTCCCGGGGAAACCGCATCGCCGAGCGTGTGGATGATCAGGATGTTAATGGCGAAAGCGGATGAGCGGATCTGCGGTGGGGTGGTGTTGGCCAGTGCGGTGTTGCTTGGGCCGGTGTTGAAGAAGAGGCAGAAGACGGCGGCGAAGAGGACGAACCAGGCGAGGGGAAACGGGGTTATCAGCAGCAGTAAAAACAGCGGAAAGCCCGCGAGCATTCCAGCGCCTGAGACCAGGAAATAGCTGCCGGGGAATTTGCCGCGCAGGCGGTCGCCGGCGATTCCACCTGCGAGTGTGGCGACCAGTCCGGCGCCGGCGACGATGCCGCCGAAGATGAGGCCCGCGTGCTCGGGGCTCATGTGGCGATCGACGGTCAGATAGGTGGGCATCCAATCGGCGACGCCGCCGATGGCGAAGGTCATTGCGGTCATCGCGGCGGTATTGAGGACGTAGCTGGGAATTTTCGCCAGCACTTTGTAATCGGAAAGTTTCAGCTTGTGCGGCTCGGCGGGTTGATGTTCTTCGGCGCCGCCGCGGCTGGGGTCTTTCATCACGAAGCAGAAGATTCCCAGCAGAAGTCCCGGCGGAAGGGTCATGAAAAATGCCCAGTGCCATTTTCCCTGATGGGCGAAGGGGCTGCCGGCCATGTATCCGATGGCGCTGCCGATGGGAATCGCGGCATAGAACCATGCGAGGACTTTTCCGCGCACGTTGATGGGATAAAGATCGGAAATGATGGTGGGGGCGACGGGGCCGTAGGCGGCTTCGCCGATGCCGATGAGACAGCGGGTTCCGAGCAGCATGGAATAGGAATGGGCGAGACCGGAGCCACCGCTGGCGAAGCTCCAGAAGGTCACACCGATGCCGATCAGCATCCAGCGGGAGTAGCGATCGCCGAGCCAGCCGAAGATCGGCGACAGGAGCATGTAGGTGACGAGGAAGGCGAGGACGAGCCAGCCCATTTGGGAGCTGGTGACGCCGAAGTCCAGGCGGACGGCTTCCTGCACGGAGTAGAGGATGGAGCGATCGACGTAGTTGAAGAGGTTGATTCCCAGGAGGAGGGCGAGTGCGATGGGGGCTTGGCGCAGGTGATTTTTGGGAGGGGATTCAGTCATATGCTGTGGGGAGTATGTACCACAGCGGAGGGGTTGGGGCATCCTTTGGTGGAAAGCGCCGCACGAGTGCGGCCGCTAAACAAAGATCAGTGCGCGGGATCGGCGTAGAGGATTCCGCGGCCGTCGGTGCCGATATAGACGCGGCCGAAGATGCGCGGGTCGCCGGAGATGCATCGGAAACGGGTGCCGTACTGGTGCTGGTCATCGTTGACGCGGACCCAGGATCGGGCCTGATCGTCGGAGCGTAAGATGGCGCGCAACGTGCCGGAGGTTCCAACCGCGAAGAGGGCGGGGTAATCGCTGCCGGCGGGGGGTTTGCCGAAGCTGAGCATCTCGCAGTGGATCGGGCTGTCGACGAGCGCGAAGTTTCGGCCGCCGTCGGTGGAGTGGTAGAGGGCGTGCTGTCCGACGTACCAGAGATCGTGCGGTTTACCGAGCGTGGCGACGAGGGGCCAGGGGCCTTCGGCCCAGGTGGGCTGTTCGGAGGAGAGGTCTGTGGGAAGGCCGGTTGAGTTGAGTGGGGTGAAATCGGCGCCGCCGTCGGTGCTGGCGAACAGCTTGCCGCCGCTGAAGTCGATTGCGTAGAAGGCGGAGGGGTCGACGCGATCGGCGACGGGGCGGGTATCGGTGGGCAGTCCCTGGGCTCGGGTCCAGGTTTTGCCGTTATCGCGCGTGATCATTGGAATTGGTGTCATCACCATAAACGTTGCGCCATCGGCGGAGACGACTATGGCGGGATGACGGCGCGAGCGCCGGCCGGCGCTGCGGCCGAGTGTCAGGGGCTTCCAGGACCAGCCGCCGTCCTCGGAATACGCGAGGGCGGCCTGGCCATCGGAGGGGCTGCCGCTGCGAACGATCACGCGGGGGTTTTCGCCGGCGTAGTCGATGGTGGTGGTGGTATCGAACTGGGGATTTTCGTACATGCCCTGGGGCGGGGAAACTGTGAGGTCTGCGTGCACGAAGCCGCCGATGTCGCCGAAACCGCTCAGCAGGTGCGCGCCTTCGGTGGGGCTGGTGAGTGAGACGATGGCGGTTTGCTCGATCCCCTCGACCCAGGGCGTCCAGTGGGTGGGCTGGCCGGCGGTGACGTTGGAGAAATCGTCGGTGGCAAATACGGTCGCGCCGGTGGCGTAGACGGCGTGGTTGGAATCAAACGGGTCGATGGCGAAGGCGGCCATCCACCAGCCGAGTTTTGCCTGTTCGGTTCCCCAGAGAAGAAACGGGGTTGCTCTGACGTCGCGTTGGCTTTTTTCGGCGATGTCCGTCCAGGTTTTGCCGCCGTCGACGGTGCGCCAGATGGTGTCGATGGGTTGCCAGCGGTTCATGGTTGAGACGCCGAGCGTGCCGGGATGCTCGCGGTCGAGGGAGAGGCCGCAGTAGCCGCCCATGGAGGGACCGGGCGGATTTTTTTGCGGGGAGATGTCGGTGGATTGGCCGGTTTTTGTGTCGAATTTGAATACCGCGCCGCTCTTGACGCCGTTGGGGCCTGTGCCGTTGCCGTAGGTGACATAGAGGGTTCCGTTGTCGTCGATCTGGGCCTGCATGGGGAGCATGTCAGCACCTGGGCCGGTGGTGATGGGGGACCAGGTTTTGCCGGCGTCGTCGCTGCGGAAGAGATGCTGATCACCGAGATCGGCTGCGCCGACGAAGAGCGTTGGTGTGGGCGAGCCGCGCGTGGCGGATCGGGGATCGAAGACAACGAAGCTGAGGCCCGTGTGGGTTGGCTCGCCTTCGCCGGGCAGGCCGAGGCCCTGGATTGGGAAGCTCTGGACTTTCTGCCAGGTTTTGGCGAAGTCGCCGCTGCGCCAGAGGCCATCGTGTCGGGAACCGAAAAAGAGGATTGAATTGTCGTTGGGATCGACGGCGAGGCGTTCACCGACGCCGCGGCCGTCATCGTTGCCGCCCATGCGGAAGGAGACGGGGAAGACATCCCAGGTGTTTCCGCGGTCGCGGGAGCGGAGCATTGCGGCGGGATCGGTGCGGTACATTCCGGCGGCGATGTAGACAGTGTTGGGATCGATCGGATCGGGGGCGATGCTTTCTCCGCCGAAGTAGCTGGATTCGCCCATGGGATCGAGGAGGGGAGTCCAATGTTGCTGCGCGTTGTCCCAGCGATAACAACCGCCCATATCGGAGCGGAGATAGACGAGATTTTTTTCGAGGCGGCTGAAGATGATTCCGGGGATGAAGCCGCCGGCGCCGACTTTCACGCTTCGCCAGGTGTAGTGGGCCTGGGGGATTTGGGAGAAAGCGTCGGTGGAAAGCAGAGAGCCGAGAAAAATGATCGCCGTCAGGGCGATCGACCCGAATTTTGTCCTCATTTGCGCTCCTCGGATAGGGAAAGCGCAGTGTAGCAAAAAGGTGATTAACAAGCTACAGAAATCGATTGCTGCAATCAGGTTTTGGGCGATCAATCCTTGAGCGAGAAGACCAGCGGCCTGGCGGGGTCGGTCCAGGCGATGAGGGGTGATTCTCCCGGGGCGCTGCGGAGTTTTCCGTTGGTGATTTCGCCGATCGACCGTCGTCCGGGCAGCGCGATGCGGACATCGCGCGGGCGGCCGTCGCAGGTCATGACGAATTTTCCATCGGTGCGCTTGCAGTGGAAAGCGATGCGATGGGCGCCGTCGGAGGGGGCGACGGAGATCGAGGTTTCGGCGCCATCGGCGATCTGGAAGAGGTTCAACGTTAATTCGTCGATCGATTTCCAGGAGGGTTTTTCCTCGTCGCGACCCATGGGGATGATGGAGTTTTCGCGGACGAGGAGGGGGATTTGCGTGAAATCAACTTTTTCGTGACGCCATTTGCCGCCCTGGATTACTTCACCGGTGAAGAAATGCGTCCACTGGCCGGGGGGCACGTAGTATTCGCTGAGATCATCCTGGCGGAAGATGGGGGCGACGAGAAGGGACGATCCGAGCATGTATTGGCGATCTAGATGGGCGCAGGCGGGGTCTTCCGGAAATTCGATGACCATTGCCCGCATGACCGGCCAGCCGTGCTCGTGGGCGTCGCTGGCGGCTGAGAAGAGGTAAGGGAAGAGGCGGTTTTTGAGCCGCACGAATTGTCGCATCACGTCGACGGATTCTTCATCGAAGAGCCAGGGGACGCGATAGGAGGAGCTTCCGTGGAGGCGGCTGTGGGTGGAGAGGAGTCCGAATGCGACCCAGCGTTTGTAGAGAGAAGGGTTGGCGGTGCCGGAGAATCCACCGATGTCGTGGCTCCAGAAAGCGGCGCCGGAGGCGCAGAAGCTTAGGCCGCCGCGGAGGTCTTCGGCCATGGATTCCCAGGTGGCGTCGCAATCCCCGCCCCAGTGGACGGGAAATTTCTGGCAGCCGATGGCGGCCGATCGCGCGAAGACGAGCGCGTTGCCTTTGCCGTGATAATCTTCAAGCAATTCAAACACCGCTTTGTTGTAGAGATAGCTGTAGTGGTTGTGCATGAGGGCGGGGTCTGAGCCGTCGTGATAGACGACGTTTTCGGGAATCAGCTCGCCGAAGTCGGTCTTGAAAGAATCGACGCCCATTTCCAGAAGGTGCCGGAGCTTGCCGCAATACCACTGGAGGGCGGCGGGGTTTGTGAAATCGACCAGTGCCATGCCGGGTTGCCATTCATCGCGCTGGAAAATCCGGCCATCTGGTGTTTTCAGGAAAAAGCCGTTGTCGGCCCCTTCGCGGAAGAGGCTGGAGAGCTGCGAGATGTACGGGTTGATCCAGACGCAGACGTGAAGTCCCTTGCTTTTGAGGCGGCGAAGCATGCCAACGGGGTCGGGAAACGCATCGGCATCCCACTGGAAATCGCACCAGTGGCGCTCTTTCATCCAGAAGCAATCGAAATGGAAGACGCTGAGGGGAATGCCGCGGCGGGCGAGTCCGTCGACGAATTCGTTGACGGTTTTTTCGTTATAGAGCGTTGTGAAGGAAGTGCTGAGCCAGAGGCCGAAGGACCATGCGGGGGGCAGGGCGGGGCGGCCGCTGAGGCGCGTATATTTTTCCAGGACATCCTTGGGATCGGGGCCGTGGAAGAAATAGAAATCGAGTTCTTCCTCGGGGACGCTGAACTGGACCTGGGAGACGCGCTCGGTGCCGATTTCGAAATCGACGCGGCTGTTTGAGTTGACCAGGATTCCGTAGCCGCGGTTGGAGAGGAAGAAGGGGATATTTTTGTACGCCAGCTCGCTGCCGGTGCCACCGTCTTCATTCCAGATGGAGATGCTCTGGCCGTTCTTGACGAGTGGGCCGAAGCGTTCGCCGAGTCCGTAGAGGCATTCACCGACGCCCATTTTCAGGCGTTGCATGAGCCATCGGTTATCGCCCGAGCCGACCATCTGACCGAGGGAGTTCCCGTGCCCGGCGGTGATGATGGTGTCGCCGTGCTCGAACTGCATGGACCATTTGGATTTGGAGATTCGGAGGGTGAGTCGGCCGCTGGTGAAGGTGAGTTCATCGGGGAGGTCTTCGATTTTCACCTGGGGGGCGGAGAGGGAATAATCGAGGTCCGGTTTGACGTTTCGCCAGGGGTTGATGTCATGATGCACGATGCGCACGCGGAGGCAATCGGGCATCGGCGAGGTGACGTGGAGCTGGAGGACGAGGCCTTCGAATCGATCGGAGGGATCAGGCCCATTTCCGCGATTGGCGGCGGCGATCCAGAGGGAATCGCGCTCGATCTTATATTCCGTGACCCTGCGGACACAGAGGGGTGTGATTCCTTCAGCCCACTTCCATACACCATGACTGAATTTCATTGCCTGTGCCTTTTCGCTTTAAGAGGAATTCCGGGCCGACACGGCCCGGCTCTATCGGCTCTTTGAAAGAATGCGGGCGAGTCTTTCCTCGACTCGCCCGCTGATCATCAATTGGATATTCAAAACCCGAACTTTAGCCTCCGAAATTAAGCCTGTCGACGCCGGCGGAGCATGAGGGTGGTCAAACCCATCCCTAAAACGCCTAACGTGGCGGGTTCGGGAACGGCGGCAACGGCGACCTGTATGTTGTCGACGTAGTAGGGCGAGGTCACGCCGGTGGCGCCCGCATTGTCATATAAATCGAAATTGAAATAGCTCAGGGTTCCCGTGTCGGCGTTGATGGTATAGGGGATTGTCTCGACCACGGTGTTCAACTGGGCAGCACCCGTATTGCCCAGATAATTATAGTTGCTCGGGAAGAACGTGTTGTAATTGCCATTGTAGTTCAACAGGATTCCTACATTACCGAAGTAACCGCCTGATGAGGTTGGGTAGGTGAAAGTCAAATACAGGGTGCCGCTGTATGCGACGGTGCTACCGAGAACCTGCGTGTAATTGGGCGGTGGATAGCTGGGCGCTGTCGCGCCGGGGTCCAATGCGGTCAGAAAGAGTTGATTATTCACTTCATAGACGGCTGCCTGATCGCCATAGTTGATATTTTGGTTGTTGGTGTCCAAGGCCAGGGAACCGGCGGTTCCAGTGGCGCCGGGGGTGGAGTAATTGCCGATGCCGTCGGTGGTGCTGCCATCGGCATCCCAATAGCCCGAGGGCGCTATTGCGGGTGCGCCTCCCGCAGCGGAAAACTGCGAGAAATCCTGCTGAGTGGTAAACAGTGTTACAACCGCGCCCTTGGCGCTCGATCCGATGGCGACACTGGCGCCCGCCAAGATTCCCAGGAGCGCTTTAGTCCGCACCCTACGACCGCTCATTTCGATACGATTCCCAAACATTTCCAGCCTCCTCCGTATTTGCCTGTCGGCAGGGTACGGAACCCTTAGATTTGGCTCGTTTCGCGAGTGCAACAACCGCTTGCTGCACGACGCAAATTTATCCTGATTTGTCGGAATGTCAAACAAAAAAAGACGTGCGGCAATCGGTTTCTCGATGCGGGGAAAGGGCTTTCGCTGGTAAATGATTGGGGGGTATTGGTTTATGGGGATGCTGGTTGGTAAAGGGCGGAGATTGAATGAATTATGGGTTGATCGGCGGTTTTGGTGGTAAGGTGAGGGGGTGGGATTGTGTTGCGGGGGACGCGCGGTGCTGCGCACGCGCCGCTAAATGTGGTTGGGGAACGAGGGTGGGGCGGCGGGAAAAATGTTTTTCAGAAAACGCTTTATGCACTTGGAAACCGTGATATGATTGGGGCGCGTTCGACTGGCGGGTCGCCGCTATTTTTACGATTCGGAGTTTAATCACGGGTCGGCTGGCTGCGGTTGCGGAGGCTAAAATGAGTTCAAGGCCGAGGAACCGTCTGCGGGGGCATTTTCGGGCATCCAGAAAGCATCCAAAGAAAGCGGTTTTGATCAGCAGGGCGTCACTGGTTGAATCCCTGGAAACGCGGCTTTACCTGACGGCGGCGGCTTACACCTGGCAAAACGTCAACATCGGAGCGGGCGGGTTCGTTGACGGGATTTTTTACGATCCGAATAACGCGAATGTCATTTACGCCCGCACCGATATCGGCGGCCTCTACAAATCCGTTAACGATGGAACGAACTGGACCCAGTTGCTCGATTTCGTCAGCAATGGCAGCTCGGCCAATAACTACAATGGGTTCAGCACCGTTTACCAGGATATCGGCGTACTTAGCTTTGCGATCGATCCGGAGAATTCAAATTATCTCTACGCCGATGTGGGGATGTATTCCGGCACGAACGGGATGATTTTGTATTCGCGGAACGGCGGGCAGACCTGGTCGAATTACAATCTCCCATTTTATGTCGGCGGTAATTCCAACGGGCGCGGCGACGGGGAGCAGATTCAAGTCGATCCGGACGACAGCAATATTGTTTTCCTGGGAAGCAACAGTGACGGGCTGTGGTACAGCACCAATGCCACGAGCGCCAATCCCACGTTCACGCAGTTCAGCAGCAGTAATTTCAGTCCGACGAGCACGACGTTTGTTTTGTTTGATCCGAGCGGGACGAAGGGAAGTCCGAGTCAAACAATTTTCGTCGGGATCGATTCGACTTCTTCAGGCACGAACCTGTACGAGACGACCAACGGGGGAACGTCGTGGGCGCAAGTGACAGGGACGGGATCGCTGCCCACGGGATATCTCCCCGGGCATGGGGTGATTTCCAACGGATATCTGTATCTCGGGTATGCCAACGGCCTGGCGCCCAATACGACGCTGATCAACGGCGGGGTGTATCGATATAACCTGAGCAGCGGGGTATGGGCGAACATTTCGCCGAAAGCGACGGGCGGCAACTTTGGGTACGACGCGGTGGCGGCCGATCCGGAGAATCCCAATACGGTTGTTGTCAGCTCGTTTGATTATTACTCGGGCCCGGACCAGATTTGGCGCACGGTCAATGCCAACGCGACCACGCCGACGTGGACGGAGCTTTATTCCTATTCGGGAGCGCAGAACAGCGGATACAACGGTTACGATCCGACCCGTAATACAACCAACGATCCATGGACGGCGGGCAACGGCGACGGCATAGGAAACTGGGCGGCAACGATTGCGATCAATCCGAACAATTCGAACCAACTGATGTATGGGACGGGGGAAGGGATCTGGGCGACGAACAATGCTTCGAACAACGGCGCGAACACGCAATTGACGGCGGCGAACAGTTGGTATTTCCCGGATACGGGGATTGAATTCACCGCGGTGGGCGGGCTGGCGGCGGCGACGGCGGGAACTCCGCTTTACAGCGCGATGGGGGATATCGGTGGATTTGCCCACACGACGCTCACGTATTCGCCGGCCGCGGGGAATGTGGGCGGCAGCGGGGATGGGACGGATTATGCGGGGACGAATCCGAATGATGCGGCGATCGTGGGGAGCATAGGGACCAACGACGGGAGCTACACGACGAATGGGTCCACGTTCACGGGTTTTGCGGCGAATCCGGGGGGAAGCACGAAGTATACCGGGGGCACGGTGGCTGAATCGGCCAATGGATCGACGATCGTCTGGGCGCCATCGGGGCAGACGGCATATTACAGCACAAACAACGGGGCAAGCTGGACCGAATCAACGCTGGGCGCCAGCGGCGCATTGCCGACCGGCGGCACCATTGTTTCGGATAAAGTGAATTCGAATTATTTCTACTACTGGACGGAGAACTCCAGCGACAACGTATGGACGCTGTATATCAGTTCGGACGGCGGCCATACGTTCAACGCTTCCGCCGGCGGCACGATTCGAACGGGCAATGTAACGCTGGTTGCGAATCAATATGTCGCCGGGCAGCTTTGGATGGGCGGGTGGAATGGGATTTACGAATCGACCAATTTCGGCGCCAGCTTCACGCAAATAGTCGGTTCCAGCGTTGTCGTTTACGCCAACGATATGGCGATTGGAGCGCCGCCGCCCGGCAGCACGACGCCGACGATCTACATTTACGGCACCGTCCCCGGCAGCAGTTTTGTCGGTGTGTGGCGCAATGATAACGGCGGCGTCGGCAGTTGGCTGCAGTTGAACACGACCACGCAGCAGTGGGGCGGTCTGATTCAGACGGTAGCGGCTGATCCCAATGTGTTCGGGCGGGTTTACCTCGGCATCAATGGCCGCGGGATTGAGATGGGGAACCCGGCGAATAGTTTGCCGGCCAACTGGACGGATACGGATATCAATCTCCCCGGCAACCCGGGATGGGCGACCAGCTCAACCACATTATCCACCGGGACGATTGTCAACGAATGGGACGTTGTGGGGGGCGGCGCGGGGCTGGCGACGAGCTCGGTTTCCATCAGCTCGCTGACGGTCTCCAACGATGTCGCCACCGCGATCTCCACCGCGGCGGATGGATTCCAGGTGGGGGAGATGGTGACGATTTCCGGCGCTTCCAATTCGGTGTACGATGGAACGTTTGTCGTGACGGGCCTGGCGAATACGACCGCGGGAATTTCCAGCGGCATCGGGTCTGCGACGGAATTCAAATTCAATCTCGTTACCGCAAACGGGACCGCATCCGGGACGATCACCGCCAAGGCGGATGAACAATTCAATTTTGCGTACGAACCGCTGACGGGCAACGGCTACGTTTCGGCGGAGTTGATGAGCATGACGAACGCCGACAACGGCAGCGGAACTCCGCAGGCGGGGGTGATGATCCGGGCCAGCACCAATGCGGACGATCCGTTTTTCGAGCTGGTGCAGACTTCCACGGGCAGTCTTGTGATGGAATATCGGACGACCACGGGCGGCAGCGTGACGACGCAGACGCTGGCCAGCGCGGCGGTGGGATCCGAATATGTCGAGGTCGCCCGCAACGGCAGCAATTTCAGCGCGTATTACAGCGCCACGGGCACGAGCTGGACGCTTGGGTCGACGGTTGCGATCGCGGCGATGCCCTCGACCGCCAACGTCGGGCTGGCGGCGACGGCTGGATATAATTCGCAATTGACCGATGCCAGGTTTACGAATCTGGTCGTGAGCACCGGGCCATCGGTGCAAACCGCGGCGGCGGCGAATCCGAATCCCGTCACGGGGACCTCCACTGTGCTCAGCGCCCTGGGAAGCGAAAACGGTTCCAACTCCGGGCTGTTTTACACATGGTCGTACATGGGCCCCACCGGCGTTAGCTATACTGGCGCTACCAACGGCAGCAGTGCTGCGCAGAGTATCACGGCCAATTTTTTACAAGCCGGCAGCTACAATTTCACGGTAACTATCTCGGATAGCAGCGGACTCTCTGTGACGAGCCCGGTGACGGTTGTGGTTCAGCAGACGCCCACGAATGTTGTGGTTTCGCCAAACTCGTCGCCGGTGGTTCCGGTCGGGCTCACGCAGCAGTTTTCGGCGACGGCGATGGATCAATTCGGCAACGCGATCGGCTCACCGACGTTTAACTGGGCGATTACCGGCGGCGGCAATTCGATTGACGGCACGGGAAATGTGACGCTCGGCTCGACGCCGGGTTCGTTCACCGTCACCGCCAGCGATGGCAGCGCGCAGGGAATGGCGACGATTATCGCGGAAAATTTCGCGGTTCCCGCGGGGTCTACGCTGGATATCAATCTGAGCGCGACCGGGCCGGTGACGCTCAGCGCCAGCGGCAATAATATCACTGCGATCCAGAACGGTGTTCAGATCACGCTGAGCGGATTCAGCGGTGTGACGGTGACGGATACGGGGTCGGGTGATGTTCTGGATTTCAGCGGTCCCCTGGCGCTGCCGTTCACGTTCGTCAATTGCGGGAGTTCAACGGTCAACGTCAGCAGCGGGACGCTTAGCTTCGCAGCGGACATGGGCGGGACGATCAATCTCGGCTCGCTGACGGTATCTAACGGCGCTGCGGCGGCGATGACGGCCGCGACGACCGACAGCCCCACGACACTTAGTTTGGCCACGCTTTCCATCGGGACCACGGGTGTTCTGGATGTAGCTAACAATGAGGTTCTGATTAACTATGGATCGGGAAGCGATCCGATCGGCACGATTGCCGGGCAGATTGCCAGTGGATATGCGGGAGGCGCATGGAACGGATCGGGGATTATCTCGAGCGTTGCGCAAACCAACCCGAGCTATGCGCTCGGATATGCCGACTCGGCGGATGCCAACAATCCCGCGGGCCTGCAATCGGGGCAGATTGAGATCCTGTATACGCTGTTGGGGGATGCGAACCTGGACGGGAAGGTGAACGGCGAAGATTTCGTGCTCTTGTCGGGCAGCTTCAACATGATGGTGACGGCGGGTTGGGACCAGGGAGATTTCGATTACAGCGGCGCGGTGAACGGCACGGACTTCGTGCTGCAGTCCGAAAATTTTAACCAGGCGGCCCAGATCGCCGTGCCCGCCGTGGTGCAGGCTGCGGTGGTCAGTTCGGTGGCGACACCGACCACATCCACGGCCGCGGCGTCGGATTCGAATAGCGTGAGCAGTCCAGTGGTGAGCAAGCATGCGGCGAAACCCAAGCCCCGGCACGGGCATAAAGGCTAGCGGCAATTGAAGCAAGATGCATTGGGCGGAGGTCATTGCATGGTTTCAAGTATGTTCTTGCAAATTGGCTGAAGAGTTGAGTAAAATCTGTGCGGTAAACGCTTGCTGTCGCCGGGCGGGCGAAGGGTATGCAGGGCCTGATTTATGGACAGAATTTATGGGTAAGGCCACGACAAATCTTAAAGAGCTCGCCGAGCGTTGCGCGGTGGCGCCGTCGACCGTCAGCAGGGTTCTCAACAATTCAAAACATGGTCGGTTTTCCGTTTCGCAGGCGGTGCGCGATCGCATCCTCAAAGTGGCGGAAGAGTTGAATTATCGTCCGAGCATGGCGGCGCGCAATTTGACGGCGAGCAAAACACATCTGGTGGCGGTGCTGGGCGTTTCGCAGATTGAATCGGATCATGTGGGTCCACAGGAAGAAGCCGTCAGCTCGCTGGCCAAGGCGCTCGACGTTGAGGGGTATGAGATTTGCGCCCAATTTATCAGTTTGCGTCACGGGCCATTTGAATTGCCGCCGCTGCGGGTGGATGGGATCGTGGCGGTGGGTCCGACAAGCCTGGATGATCTTCAGGTTCTGGAGCACAACGATGTCCCTTACGTGAGCCTTGACGGGGTTGTGGGAAGTCGCGGGCTGCAGGTAGCTCCCGACGACGCCCAGGGAGCGCGGGCCGCGATTGAGCATTTGAAATCGCTGGGTCACCATCGAATCGCATACCTGGATCATCCTTCGATTTCGGCGTTGCATCCCAGCGTATTCACGCGTCGCGAGGCGTTTGCGCGGTCGCTGAAGGAATTCGGATTGGAAACTCCGCCGGTGCAGCGGCCGCAATTGACGAACGAAATGCCGTGGGATTCGACTTACGAGCCGTTTTTGCGGCAAGCGGTGATCGAAGGCAAGGCGACCGCGGTTCTGGCGTATTCGCACTTTGGAGCATTGTCGCTGCTGAGAACGGCGCACAATCTTGGGCTTTTGGTGCCGGGGGATTTCAGCCTGGTCTGCTTCAACAATGTTCCGGTGCTGAAGTTGACGACACCGTCGATCACGGCCGTGGACGTTCCGTCCGGGGCGATGGGCCGGGCAGCGGCGGAATTGCTGCTGCAGGCGATCAACAACAAGCGCTGGGCCGGCCCGCGATTCCGGAAGCTGGAGGAGAAACTGATCGTCCGAGAATCGACAATGCCACCTGCCCGAACGACCTGATTTTTTGCTGGTCTGCATCGCATTATTGACCCAATCTGAGATGGCGGCGGTGAATTATGCGGAGCGATGACATTGTTTGAAATCCAGTTCAGAAAGCGCTTGCATTGAGGGTATGGCGTCGATATAATTTGTTCAATTGCAAGCGGCAGGGTAGGCGGACTTTGGTCGCTGCGTAAAGCGAGGAGAGCAGTCCGACGGTCGATAGGTCGGCGATCACGTCTCAGAAGACTTTTGAATTTCTTTTATGCGGAGGGCATCGCGATGAAGCATCGTGGAAATGGCGGAATGAGCGGCCGAGGTATCAATCGCATTTCGAGCGCAGTCGGCAGAAGCCGGCGACAGCGTATTGCGCTTGCCTTCGCGGCGGCGGGGGCAATGCTCCCCTGCGGCCATGTGTTTGGTCAGGCGCTTTTCACAACCGAATCCGATTTCACGGGCTGGACCGCGCAAGGCCCCACCACGGCGGTTACGGCGGTTCCCAATACGACTTTTGATTATGACGGGCAGGCGACCAACGGGTTGGCTAACTATACCAGCGGCTCGGCTGGGACACCGGGCGGGCTGGAGATCAATACGGGCACCAACGCGATCGGCTATGGAGCATTGGCCTCGTCTCCGTTCAACGATTTGTATACGTCGAGTTTTTTGAACGCCGTGGATCCGGGCGCGACGCCGGGGAACACCGTCACCAACACCGGGACGCTGTACATGGTGTATGCGAATCCGTCATTGGTGGGTCCCGATGCCTATTTTAATCTGGGGTTACAGTTTAACTATCCCGGCGATGGCTATTATGGAGCCTACATGTTTCCCACGTCGACTGCCGCTGGGGCGACGGTTGACGGCATGGCGACTACCATAGCTACATACAGTTACACCATAGCACCGGGTGGTGGCGGTAATTTCACGATGGATATCGTGACCAACGCGGGGGTGTATGGAACGGGAGTGGCGGGCACGAGCAACGTGCTCACATCGCCGCTGTTTATTGACGATATTTCAACCACGTATCCGGTGCCGGCGAACATTCCGCCGAACAACGCGACCTGGGCGACGAACGGCAATGGCAACTGGTCGACGTCGCCTTCGGATGCGGGGAACTGGGTGAATTCCACTCCCCCGGCCAATTCAAGTTCCACGGCGACGTTTGGCACCGACGGCGGCGCGATCACGGTTACTCCGACCGTAACGGTTGTCGGCGCGCAGGCCCTCAGCGAACTTATCTTCAGCAGCCCAAATGGCTACATCCTGGCTGGTTCGACTGTCACCATCTCATCGGAACTGCTTTCCACGGCGGGGCAGAACACGATCAATTCGCTGAACGTGGGCACGTCGACGGTCAGCATTTCCACCGGCAGTTCCGTCACGGCGACGACGTTCGCGAAAACGAATTACCAGCCCCTGAATCTTACCGGTGGAGGCACCCTCAACATCCCCAGTATCAATAATGGAAATCTTGCGCTTACCGGCGGCAGCACACTGAACATTACCGGTAATGGCACCGTCGCCGCGGGAGCCGCGTTTCTTTACGACATCAATGTCGATGCGAACAGCACGGCTAATCTCGGCACGAACAATGTGTATGACAACAATTCGATCGACGGGGCGGGGACGATTGCCATCGGGTCGGGCAGCACGCTCACTTCGGCTGAATACAACGGATTTACGTTCTCCGGTTCCCTCAGCGGCAGTGGGTCGTTGATTCTGGGCAGCGTCAGCGGCGCCTCATCGGCCGGCGCGCCGTTTACGGGCACATTCCTCGGCACGAGCCCCACCTTCAGCGGGCCGATTTCGGTGACATTTGAGAATAACCTTGCCGTGGGAACGGGCGCGACTCTGGGCAATGCCAGCTCGACCAACACCATCACGCTGGATTCGGGCACCCTGCAGGCGGTTGGCAACGCAACCCTCGCTCAGAATATAACGATTGAGGATACACAGCAGATTGTGAACAACACGACGGTGATCAATACCAGCAGCACCACGGGCACGGTGACTGTTGGAAATACCTTAACGCTTTCTGGCCATATCAGCGGCGGGAACTCCATCCAGAAGACCGGCATCGGCACGCTGGTCCTTGGCGCGTCCAATAGCTATTCCGGAGGCACGGACGTGACGGCAGGCACACTGTTGGTCGGCGCCGCACACGCGCTGCCGACCAACAATGCCCTCACGATCAGCAATGGCGCGGTGGTGCAACTGGGCGCGAGCACCGGCGTGGAGACGCTCTCGTCACTGAGCATCGACAGCCTGAGCACGCTGAATATCACCAACAACCACATCATCATTGATTACAGCGGATCGGATCCGATTTCGTCGATCGCAGCGCTGATCAAGTCCGGCTACAACGGCGGAACGTGGACGGGGCTGGGCATTACCTCCAGCGCCGCCGCGGCCAATTCGGGGAGCTATGGCATTGGATATGCGGATGGCGCCAGTCACATTGTGGCCGGGCTGTCTTCGGGGCAGATCGAGATCATGTACACGCTGCTGGGCGACGCGAACCTGGACGGGAAGGTCAACGGCTCGGACTTCACGCTGATGGCGGCGAATTTCAACGATTCGGTGACCAACGGCTGGGACCAGGGGGATTTCAACTTCAGCAACACGGTCAACGGCGACGATTTCGTGCTGCTGGCCGACAACTTCAACCAGTTCGCCAGCCAGTCGGATGTGTCGGCGGCGGACCTGTCCGCGCTGGATTCGTTCGCGGCCTCAAATGGGATCAGCCTTACCAGTGTGCCGGAGCCCGCGACCTTGGGCCTGGCGGTGCTGGCGGGTGTGGGAGCGCTCAGCCGGCGCGCTCGCCGGCAAAAACAGGAGTGATGGATCGGCATGCGACATCTGAAAGAAAAGTTGCCGCGTACAAACATGTTGACCAGCGGAGATTGCTCCGCTGGTCCGCGGCGTTGGAGCACACCCCGGCAATCAGACGTAGACCGCGCTTGTAAAGGATCAGCTATGCAGAAGAAATATTATCCGAAGGCATTCACGCTGGTTGAATTGCTGGTGGTGATCGGGATCATCGCGCTGCTGATTTCGATTCTGTTGCCGGCGCTGAGCAAGGCGCGACAGCAGGCGAATCTGGTCGCATGCGCGTCGAACTTGAGAAATATTGGGCAGTTGTGCGATGAATACGCCGCGGAAAATAAAGGATATCTCCCCTACGGGACGGGGGAAGTGCCTGCCGAGACATGGACATGGGCTGATACACTATCCCTCATGGCCCAGAATAATCCGATCAGTTCCACGCAATTTCGCGAGACGAGAGCCGACCTGGGGGTGCTTCAGGATCCCGAGACTCCCATAGGACATCAAGCAATCAGCTATGACTACCGGGCCAATTGCCGCGTACTCGCCGACGGTGGAAGCTCGGTCAATTTTTTGTCTGCGACAGCTCCCTCGGCTTACCAGAAGACATTTCAGATCGTAACACTTGGCTCCATTAAGCGATCCACCGAGGTGGCGATGGTATGGGATGGCCCACTTAATTTGACCGACCCCAGTGGCATTGGACCACAAGTGTATGGCACCAATTTATGCATGGAGAACTGGATGAGTACTGGACCGTGGTCAACGCCTTGCTCTGGTTGGGCCTATCCTCAGCCCTACAACAGCGCCTATGGAACGGGCGTCGGCTCCAACAAAAAGGGATATCCCGAATGCTTTACTCTTGGGGGGCCCGGTACTGTCGTGCCTGCTGGTACATACAGCGGCATCATCGGAGGAGCGCCTCTGAATGACTTGAAATACCAGAACGCCGATTGGACCGCGGCCGGCAACTTCACTGCTGACAACGGCGGGGCATATCAGTGTGAAATGAGGTTCCGGCATATGAACAATACCACCGCAAACCTCCTCTTCGTCGATGGACACGTCGAGCCCCGGCTGATTGGCCAGGTATATGCCAAAGATCTTTGTACGTTCGTCAATTGGCCCAGCCAATCCGGTGCCAACTGAGTTTTGCGCTCCGCGTGGGAAAACCCATGGGCGTCCGAGAAAAAATAAATACCAAGAAATCTCTGGGCACCGCATTCGCCGTCGCATTGCTTCTGGCCGCCGTCGGGGTGCTTGCTTATTCAAACTGGCCGCAGCATCGTTTCGCGGGCAAAACCGCGTTTTATTCCGATGATGACGGTCAGACCTGGTTTATCGATACGATCTACAAATCAACGCCGTTTGACCATAACGGCAAACAGGCTTACCGCGCGATGATTTACAGCTGCGAAAGCGGCAAAACCAAATTTTGTGCATACCTGATGCGTGATAAGCCGGAGGATAAGAAGCGCCTCGATGATGCTGTCGCGCAGGCCGCGCAACAAGGGAATCCGCCTTCGTCCGTGACGCTCTTTGACGACAAGGGAATTTTAAACGACATGGAAATAAAACAACCCGGACCGGGGCACGACTGGTTCCCGTCATTGAGTCCCAAGGCAGTCGATGAAATTAACGCCTCACTTGCCCCCCACGCTGACGGCACCCTGGATATGGTCTATGCGGAGTAATGCCGCTGGGTTGGGCTGACGACTCATGCGGATGACACATCCGATCTGGTGATTCCTGAGCAGAGGTTTCTCCGCTAAATTCAAGTTGATGGAAGCGAATTCACTGAAAAGTCAGGCATCCCGCATCTTATTTGCTCTGGTGATGGGCATGGCGTGCACGGCAGCGCTGGGGGTGCCGACGCCACTGACTGGAGATCAGCCGACGCCGGTGGAGAAGGTTCGCGCTGACAATCCCCGCGTTGTGCCGCTGACGGGGACGTGGGCATTCCAACTGACGCACGGGCGGGAGACGCTGGGCGGATATCAGCCGGGCAGTGCGCTCGGCCCGGCGGAAGCTTCGTCTGAGGAGAATGGGCATGATCCGCAGGCGCCGCTGCGCGAATCGGACAGCCGATGGTGCGCTCAGGATGCGACCTTTCCGCAGTGGTGGATGGTTGATTTGGGGAGCGCGCGATCGCTGAAGCGGATGACCATTCGCTGGGAATCGGATGCCGCGCCTTATCAATTCAGAATTGAGGGGAGCGCCGATCGGAAGACGTGGTTGTTGCTCGCCGATCGCTCCGCCGGGCAGAGCGGCGACGGGGATATTTCACTTGCGGCCACGCCGGTGCAATGGCTGCGGGTGACGGTTCTGGGAACGGCGGGGTACGATCATCACTGGTGGGCGAGCATTCGGCGGGTTCGCATTTTTCCGGGAGATGGGAATGCGGAGACGGAGTGGACTTCGCCGGCTGCGGTGTTGCCGAAACAATCCGAGTTGAGCGCTTTTGCGCAGCCGGGCCTCGATGACAGAGGCTGGTCGAGTCTTGCGGTTCCGGGGAACTGGGAGATGGAGGGGTTTTCGCGGCCGACTTATGGAGGCCCGGATGCGACGGTCGGTTTGTACCGGCGATGGGTGGATATCCCCGCTTCGTTCGCGGGGCAGCGGGTGATCTGGCATTTCGACGGGGTGAACAACGGAGCGGAGATTTTCGTCAACGGCGTCCGCGCGGGTTATCACGAGAGCGGGTTTACGGCGTTCGATATGGACGTGACCGATGCGATCAGGCCGGGGGAGAGAAATCTGCTGGCGCTTCGGGTGGCCAAGACAACGCCGACGGCCGTGCTGGACAAGGGTGATTTCTGGTGTCTTGGCGGGATCAATCGCGAGACGTATCTGGTTGCGGCGCCGCCGACGCATGTGGGGGATGTTACGGTCGTCACCGATCTCGATCCGAATTATCGGGATGCGACTCTGAAGCTTGCGGTGCAGGTGAGCGGCAAGGCGAACTCGGCGGTGCGGGTGACGGGATCGCTTTTTGATTTCGCCGGCGCGGCGATTCCGAACGTTTCGCTCTCGGCGAGTGGGGTTCTGGATGGGCAGGGTGAAGCGACGCTGCATCTGACGTCAGCGGTGGCTGCGCCGAGGTTGTGGTCGGCTGAGAAGCCGGCGCTGTATTACGTTGTGCTGGCGCTCAGCAGCGAGGGCCGGGCGGTGGAGCATGTTGAGGAGCGTTTTGGTTTCCGCAAGATCGGAATCCGCAATGGCGTGGTGCTTTGGAACGGCGTGCCGATCAAATGCACGGGGACGTGCAGGCACGAGGAATGGGCGGCGTATGGGCACGCGCTGACCGAAGAGTGCTGGCAGACGGACATCCGGCTGATGAAGGCGGCGAATATCAACGCGGTTCGGACCAGCCATTACAACCATGCGGCGCGATTTCTGGAATTGTGCGAGGAAAAGGGGATTTATGTGCTCGATGAGGTGCCGGGCTGCTGGTGGGATGTGCACGATCCGGCGCTGAAGGATGCTTTCCTGAAGCGGTCGGCGGAGACGCTGGCGCGGGATAAAAATCGGCCCTGCGTGCTGGCGTGGAGCATGGGGAACGAGAGCGGATATGGGCCGGATAATCTCGCGGGATTTGAGTACATGAAGGCGCACGATCCGACGCGGCCGGCGTTTATCTCGCAGGGTGGGCCGTGGGACAATCGCGCGCTGGATTTCGCGGATTACCATTACCCGTCGATTGGCGACGTCAAGCGCATTGCCACTGAATACGATCGACGCACGATTCCCGCGGTGTTCACGGAGCAGCCGCATATCTTCTACATCAAGGAAGCGGAGGATTACGATTATGGCGTCGACGATTTGTGGGGGAACGCGCTGAAGTCGAACTGGGACGTGGTCTGGAAGGCGGACGGCATTCTCGGATCATTTGTGTGGGAATGGCAGGACCAGGGGCTGGCGGACAAATATCCCGACCGGGGCGCTGGGCTGCGAAACAATAACAACAAGGGGATCGTCGATGGGTATCGGAATCCCAAGCCGGAGTATTGGCAAGTCAAGATGGAATACAGCCCGGTGACGACCGGGGCGCGCGAGATTGATCCAGTGGGCGGGAGTTGCGCGGTGCCGCTGGAGAATCGGTATTCGTTCACCGACCTGAGCGAGTTGACGTGCAACTGGGAGGCGCTGGCGGGAGAGAAGATTCTTTCATCCGGGCAAATGCACATCGCGTGTCCGCCGCGGTCTTCGGTGAATGCGGAGTTTCCGGCAACGGCGGGGATGGATACGCTGCGGATCGAATTCATTCACCCGGATGGCCGAAGCATTTATGCGGCGCGGCTTCGGGTGAAGGGATTTGAACCGCCGCCGCCACCGCCGCTCAGCCGGGGTGGTGATGTCACATACTTGGAAAAGGATCAGCAACTGTTGGTGTCCACGGCGGGGACCGTGCTGAATATTGATGAACGATCGGGGATGATTCAATCGTGGGGGATCGGCGGCCAGCCGGTGGTGGTGGGGGGGCCGATACTGAATCTGGGCGAAGCGCGGGTCACGCACGGCGAGCACGATGCGCGGGATTTTATTTTCAGCGATCAGCCGCCGCTGCTCAGGAACGCGGTTGTTTCGGCCAAATCGGAGGGTGATTCGGTGGATGTGTCGATTCGATGCGATGTGTTGATGGCCGGCGATTCGCAGCCGCGGGGGGAGTTCAGCTATTCATTGGTCGTTCATCCGGATGCAGAGGCGGACCTGGCGTGGAGCTTGAAGTGGACCGCACGAGCGGCCAACGCGTGGGAGTTGGGCATCAAGCTGCCGCTTTTGGCGCGGCTGGATCAGATGAGCTGGTCGCGGCATGGATTGTGGACGGAATATCCGCCTGACTACATTGGGCAAGCCGATGGGTCGGTGAATGCGGATGATATTTCGTTTGCCAGCACGAAGCGGGATACTCGCTGGGTGTCGATGACGGGCGGCGGAAGTTTCGGTCTGGCCGCGCTTGCGGGAGATCAGCCGCTTCATGTGCGGGCGCACCACAATGGCGAGCAGACGATGCTGTTTCTGAGTTCCGCGATTGCGCCGCCGCACGATTTCAGTTTGAATCTGCTGCCGTGGGATGAGATTCACCTGGCTGCGGGCCGGACGTTTACGGGTGGATGCCGGCTGCGGATCATCTCCAGAGGCCCATGAGGCGCTGGTTGGCCGTCAGTTGGGGATTTTCCTGGGGATATTCGGGTCGTCGATTTCCAGCTTCAGCGCATCGTAATTGATGCCGCCGGCGCTGAGGCTGAGGGTGATGGTGTTCGATCCGGGGTGCAGAAGGGATGTGGGGAACCGAATGATCTTGGTTTCGTGATAACTGCTGCCGAGGATGGCGCTGCGATAGAGCGCGCTGCTGTTGCCGCCGTGATAGGAGCCAATGGATTGGCCATTGGCAAGGATGTCGAGGCGCGGGTTGTTGGTTTGGCCGGCGATGCCGAGGGTGAGAACGGCGTGGCCGTTATAGGTTCTGTCGATGTTGAAATGTATGTTCCAGGTTCCGGGTTTGGCCTGAGCGTAATACCAATCCTGGGATGGAACGCTTTTTCCGATGATAAAGTCGAGGTTGGCGGGAACTTTGTAGTTAAGGCCGTACTGGCGCGGTTGGTCGGATAATTTGAAACCGGTGGTCTTCCAGTCGGCGGTGCCAATCTGCCAGAGTCGCAGAGAATAGTAAGCCGGGACGAAATCGATGATACCCAGGTCGATTTTGTCACCGGCGGCGATGTTGATATTGTCGCGGCGGAACTCGTCGGTAATGCCGGGAACGACGGCATAAAGCGAATATGATCCAGCGCGGATATGCGGGAGCGTGAAGTTGCCTTGCGCATCGGCGCGGGTGCTGAATATAAATCCGAGAGTCTGCACCTGCCAATCGGGGCTTGGCGCAGCCAGCACGATCAGGGCGTTGGCGGCGGGGCGGCTACCGTCGTAGAGTTTCAGGGTTCCGCTGATTTCACCGCGATTCAGCGGATAATCGGGATTTTGCATCCATTGATAGGGCCATTGCGACTGCTCTTTTTTCGCTTGTGCCTTCGCGTCAGCCCAGATCTCTTTTGGGCTGTTGCCGGAATTCAGATAGACCATCCAGGGGCCACAGAGTTTTCGCCAGTTGCCGGAGATGGGCTGGTTGGTCAATTCGCGCGGCTCGAAATGACCTGAGACCAGGAAGCGGTGGATGATCGGCCCCTGATGAACGGTGATTTCCTGCTTGGTGGGCGCCTGCAAATAGTCCTTACCGCCCATGACGATGAAAGCGCCGTAGCTTCCCTTGCCCTGACCGCATTCGCCGTGGACATCATCCTGCTCGATGTAGCTACAATAGTTGTACTTTGTGTAGATCGTTCCATCGGTCAGACGGAAGGTGGCATCCTGAACCGGAGTTGAGCCGCGCATGTCGGGAATCGGGCCTTGCTCATCATCGGTTGCGAGTTGATAGGTGAACAGGTTGGGGTTCAGGTAGAAAGACCACCTGATCTGGCCATTGGTTTCCGGCGGATCATCCGGCTGATGGCTTATGAGGACGAAGACGTAAAATCCCGGATCATTGCGGCGCAGTATGTAATGCTGGTCGAAATGGATATGTCCGACGGGCGCTTCGATGGAAAGTTCAACCAAATCGGGTGAATTGCGGATCACTTTATAGACGGCGTTGTGAATATCGGTGGAATCGTGGCCGCCTGAGTTGACCACTGCGAAATAGGCCCCCCGTCCGGCGAGATTGGGACTGTTTCCAAGCTGCATTTCGTGAATGGTCGCGTCGTTTTTGCGTAGGCTGAAGGAAACGATGCCGTTTGACAGGGAAACGGTCCGGCCGTTGTCGGTCAGCACGACGGGATCATCCAGGGCGGCGATGCCGCGAGGGGCGATAATCAGCACGGCGATTAAGGAGAAGATCGATCGGAACGCGCCAATGTTTGAACATTTGGACATTTATGGATTAATGATATAATTCGTCCATGATTGTTCAAGAGCGTCATGGGGCGATTCTGCGGGTTTTGAGCCGCAAGCCGCGCCTTGATCTGTTGCGATTGCAGCGGGAGGTGGGCGTTTCGCGGTCCACGCTGCGGCGCGATCTGCTGGAGCTTGAACATCTCGGCGAAGTGGTCCGGTTGCGCGGGTCGGTGGTGCAGGCGGATTTTTACAAGGGTGAGACGACATTCGAGCGGCGACGCGGGCGATGCGTGGAAGAGAAACGGGCGATTGCAACGCTTGCGGCGGGATTGGTGGAAGCGAACGCCTCGATCTATATCGACGCGGGCACGACTTGCCTGGAGCTTGGGCGTCTGCTGCTTAAACGGCCGGACCTGCGTATCTATACGCACTCCATTCGTCTGGTCGCGGACTCCGTTGATGGGAGCGCCTCGATCGTCTGCGTGGGCGGGGAGTACCGCCGCGTGAGTGGAGCGGTGGTGGGTGGGTTGGCCGCACATTGGCTCGGGCAGCTCAGATTCGATGTTGCCTTCGTGGCCGCATCGGGTGTGGACGCCGAGGGGTGTACGACGACCGAGATGACCGAGACGCAGGTGAAGCAGGAAGTGGTTCGCCGCTCGGCAAGACGCATACTGTTGGCCGATTCGCAAAAGTGGAATCAACCCTCGACGGTGCGCTTTGACGACTGGTCGAATATTGATGAATGGGTCACCGATGCTGGCCTGGCGCCGAGCGCCAAGAGAATCCTTCGAAACAAACGGATCAGGCTTCACATCGCATCATAAGGAAATGGAAATGAAACAGTACCGACTCAACCGATTGTTCAACGCTAAATCAGGCAATTGTTTTGACGTGGCGGTCGATCACGGTTTTTTTGACGATCCCGCATTCATTGCCGGAATCGAAAATATGGAAAAGGCGGTTCGCACGCTGGTCGACGCCGGCCCCGATGCGATTCAGCTCACGCAGGGGCAGGCGAATCTGCTTCAGTCGATTCCCGGCAAGCAGAAGCCGGCGCTGGTGCTTCGGCTGGACACCGCCAACATCTATGGCAAAACGCTTCCCGGGGTTCGATACAACGTGACGATTGCCGATCCGGTCGGCACGGCGCTGCGGCTGGATGCGGCGTGCGTGTGCATCAACCTGTTCAAGATACCGGGCGCGCCGGAGGTGCAGCAGCAGTGCGTACAGAACATTCTGGCGATCATTCCCGAAGCGCATCGGTACGGGGTTCCGGTGATGATCGAACCGCTGGTGGCGCGCGATTATGCATCGGGCAGCGGGGGATACATGGTGGATGGCGATCCCGGCAAAATCATCGCGCTGGTGCGGCAGGCGGTGGAGCTGGGCGCTGATATCATCAAGGCCGACCCGACCGATGACGTGAAGGATTATCCGAAAGTGGTCGAGGTGGCGGGGAAAATCCCGATCCTGGTGCGCGGCGGGGGCAGGGTTTCGGATGAGGAGATTCTCAAGCGCACCGAAGCCCTGATGAAGACCGGGATACGGGGGATTGTCTACGGACGGAATGTGATTCAGCATTCCGATCCTGCGGGGATCACCCGGGCACTGATGGCGATGGTTCATGGAAAAGCGACCCAAAAATTCATCCGCCGGTGAAAGGTTCAATCCATGGCTCGCAAAGTGATTCAATTTGGCGTGATCGGCTGCGGGCTGATGGGGCGGGAGTTTGCCTCGGCGGCGGCGCGGTGGTGTCATCTGGAAAAGGTGGATTTCGAGCCGAGGCTTGTGGCGGCGTGCGACGCGAATCCGGCCATGCTGGAATGGTTCAAGAGCAACGTGCCGGGGGTTGCGCACACATATTCCGATTACAAAGGGTTGCTGAACGACCCTGCGGTGGAGGCGATTTACTGCGCGGTGCCGCACAATCTGCACGCCGATCTTTATTGCGACATCATCGCGGCGGGGAAACATCTGTTGGGGGAGAAACCGTTCGGGATCGACAAACCAGCATGCGATCGGATTCTCGCCGCGGTGAAATCGCGTCCGAAGGTGCTGGTTCGCTGCTCGTCGGAAATGCCTTTTTATCCCGGTGGATATGCGATCGCGAAGCTGGCGCGCGAGGGGCGGTTTGGGCGCATCATGGAGGTGGAATCCGGTTTGTGGCATTCATCCGATCTAAACCCGGACAAGCCGATCAACTGGAAGCGACAGGTGAAGTTCTGCGGCGATTATGGCTGCATGGGAGACCTGGGCATGCACGCGCTGCATCTGCCGCTTCGCCTGGGCTGGCGGCCGAGTCATGTGGCTGCATCGCTGCTCAAAGTCATTTCCATTCGTCCTGATGGAAAGGGCGGCACGGCTGCTTGCGATACATGGGACAATGGAACCCTGCTTTGCAGGATTCCGGGCGAAAATGGTGAATTTCAGATGACCATCAGCACCAAGCGGATTGCGCCCGGGCATAACAACACCTGGTTCATTCGGGTGTACGGCACGAAGATGTCGGCTGAGTTTTCGACCAAGAATCCTAAGGAACTGCGCGTGCTGCCGTACGAGCCTGGGGGAGCGCAGGCATGGCAGGTGACCGACGTCGGTTGGGAGTCGGCGTACAAGGGGATTACCGGGGGCATCTTCGAGTTTGGATTCTCCGACACGATTCTGCAGATGTGGGCGGCGTTCTGCGACGAAGTGGCCCACGGGCGCGAGGGCATGAGCCAGCCGTTTTACTGCGCGACGCCCGAGGAAGCGGCGGCGCATCATGAGATATTCACGGCCGCTTTGGAGTCGCAGCGGGATGCACGGACGGTGGCGCTAACGAGGAAGGAAACATGAGCGACATTTCGCCGGCGCGTCCGAGGGGCCCGGTCGTTGTCGCGGGGCATGCGTGCCTTGATGTGATCCCCTCTTTTCCCGCCGGCGCGAAGATGCCATCGGCGGGTCATCTCACCGAGGTGGGTCCGGCCGTCATCTCGACCGGCGGCGCGGTGCCGAATACGGGGATTGCGCTGCACAAGCTCGGATTCCCTGTGCGGCTGGTTGCTCTGGCGGGAGAAGATTTGTTTGGCCGCTCGCTGAGCGAATTGCTCGCCGCCTCGGGCGCGGAAGTTCGTTTGCGAATCCGGCCGGGTGTTTCAACCAGTTACAGCGTCGTTCTTTCGCCATCGGGAAGCGATCGCGGGTTTCTGCACTCGCCGGGCGCGAACCATGAGTTCTCACCGGATGATGTCACCGACGCCGATCTTGACGGCGCTCGCGCTCTGCATTTCGGATATCCACAGGCCATGCGTCGGACGTTTGAAGACGGCGGGGCGGCGCTGGCGGGGCTTTTTGCGCGGGCGTCGTCAGGGGGAATGATTACTTCGCTGGACACCTGTTTCCCCGATCCGGCGAGTGAGGCGGGGCGCGCCGATTGGCGCGCATTTTTCCGTGCCGTCCTGCCGCACGTTTCGATGTTTTGTCCGAGCATTGACGAGCTGCCGATGCTGATGGGCCGGCCTCATCGAGCCGATGTGCTGGATGATCTTCATTCCATCGCCGCGGATTTGATTGAAATGGGAGCGGCGGCCGTGGCGATCAAACTCGGCGCTGAGGGGCTTTATCTGCGAACGTCGAGCGACCCGCAGCGGATGCGACGCGCGCATCTTCCCGCGAGCTGGACGGCGCGCCAGCTCCGCTCGCCCTGTTTTGTCGCCAACGTCGTCAGCGCCACCGGCGCCGGTGATTGCACGATTGCGGGGCTGCTCGCGGCCGGCCTTGGCGGTGATGGGCCGGTGGAAGCGCTCACGTATGCGACCGCGGTTGGAGCATTCAGCGTCGAAGCGAGCGATGCGACGGGTAGCATCCCCACCTGGCGGGAAGTTTTGGCGCGCGTCGCGGCGGGGTGGCGGCGGCGGCCGCTTCAATCGCTCCCTTCGGGGTATGTACTGCTTGGGCAAGGGGTATTTGCCGGGCCTGACGATTCATCGCAATCCAAGGGAGTAATCAAATGACCGCGGAACAAATCGCTCATGCCCAGGCGCGAACGCGTGAGATGCTGGCAAGCGCCGGCATTGTCCTGACGCCGGAAGAGTCCAATCGAATTGAGATCGCGGATTTTGGTCTGGGCCGGCTGGAAGAAGAAGGGCTGGAGATCATCACCTATGTCAACAACGATCGGTACTGCGCCAAGGAGCTGGTGATGTTTCCGCGGCAGACTTGTCCGGAGCATCGGCATCCACCGGTCGGTTCCGATCCCGGGAAGACAGAGACGTTTCGCGTGCGAAAGGGGGTTGTGCTGCTTTATGTGGAAGGCCGCGCCACGCCGGGATCCAAAGCGCGCGTCCCGGCGCAGAGCGCGAGCACTTACACGGTCTTCCATGAGATTGAGTTGCACGCCGGACAGCAGCACACGATCCCGCCGAATACGCTGCACTGGTTTCAGGCGGGCGATGAGGGGGCCATTGTCAGCGAGTTTTCCTCGCCCAGCCGTGATGAGTACGATATTTTTACGAACCCGCGGATCGTGCGCATTCCGATCGTGGTGGGGCGAACACCTGAGTGACTGGGATAAGCCAAATGATCGCTGACTGACCATACGTCATCCGACTGCCGCTCGTCGGCTATGAGCGCGGTGACGATTTGAGGCACGCGACTTCCTGTGGCTTCTGTCCTATCGGCCGTTTGCGCGTGTACGCGCTAAACCCGAAAAATACAAAAAGCAGAAAAACCAGGGCCGTCCCCGCCGTTCAATCCTGTCTTGCAAAACGGAGAGGGGGAGATTCGAACTCCCGCTACCCTTTCGGGCAGACCGGTTTTCGAAACCGGCGCATTCAACCACTCTGCCACCTCTCCGGGTATTTGGTTGCTCCCGTAATCGCCGAAATTTATCGCGGCTTTTCGGGGGCGGGGCGCGATGGTACTGCATCCGATTTTACTTCGCCAGAGTACACCAGATGCGACCGTTCCGGTGGCCGTCAGTGCATGAATCCGATTTCGCAGCCGGGGAGGGCCTGCTCTATCGCGGCAAGCTCGGTGGGCTGGATGGGGTCGTTCCATAGGGCCAGCATTTTCAATCCCTTTCATCCTTTGATCGATTGCCCGATCATGATTCGATGTCCATCCGGGGTTTTGATGCCAAACTCGCGCATACCCCACGGCTTGTCTTCGATTTTGTTGAGGAAGGCCGCGTTTTTTTGCGTGAGCTGCGCGTAATATCCGTCGGCATCATCTACTTTCAGGTACGCGAAATAATTGTGGCAACCGAGCTGGCTGGGGTGCATGTCGTTGGGACACTCGCCAAGCATGATCATGAAGTTGTCCTTCGATACGAATATCCATCCACCGAGGTCGTGGGTGATCGTGAAGCCGAGGATATCGACGTAGAATTTCGCCGATTCGCGGACGTTGTGGACGGCCAGGACGTAATGGTTCTGCAGAATGGTTGGCATGAGAGGCTCCGCAAAGTGTTAATACTATATTGACGGACCGAAGCGGCTCAAGCGATCGTTTGTTCGTCCATCTTCAGTTTTGGAAATAGTGGTGGGGTGTGAGGAGGTGAAATGCGAATGCATTTTTATCGTTACGGGTATGATGCCGAATGTGGGCACTGGCTCGAATGATGTCTGATAGCGCGACGTTCAACTTGAAAGCGCCTTGAACAGGTGTCGCAGCTCGTCGTCAATCTCATCCGGCGAAGCGACGGTATCGGCGATGTTCTGCCGGAGAAGTTCCCGGTATCGCTTTCGCAACCGGCTGACCGCCATCTTCACCGCGTCAGCGGAAATATGAAGCTCGGAGGCAATCCCGGCATATCCAATTGCCTGAGCATCGCCCGTCAGCGCGGGTCGAAGCCGCTCGAAAAGCCGGTCTTTTCCCGACTTTGCGTATTCATTTGCCAGATTACTTAACACCAGATTCAACAAATCAATTGCCCATTGGCGGTCGAAAATCTTCTCGGGGGTCAGGTCGGTCCAGGGTTCGCGGTGATAAGCCTCTTCCGCGGTGCTGAAATCGAGGCTGAACTTCTTCAGATTCCCGCCGCGCTTTTGAGCAAATTCCTGATCGCGTAGGTTTGCAACGAAGTTTTGAAGCGAGGAGATCAGAAAAGAACGAAACCGCCCGCGATTCGGGTTCGCCGTCGCGAGGGCCGCCTTTTCGATTAGTCTGGCCAGGAACGCCTGCACGATGTCCTCCGCCTCGGCAGGCTGGCGCCCTTTTTTTCGGAGGTAGGTGTACAACGGAACCCAGTAGGTCTGGCAGAGTTGAGCCAGCGCCTGGCCAGCTTGCGGCGACGCCGCGCCGGCGGTAACCACCATCGTCCACCGGGTGGTGGCAAAATAATCCTTGCCTGCGTTCTCGTGCGGCGAATGCTTCATCGTGAAGACGACTTTCTCGCAAGACGAATGGCAGCGGACATTACGGCCCCGTTGTGGGTGCGGCTGTTTTCGTCGCCTCGGCGACGGCGCGAAGTTGGTCGTTGAAATTGTATGCAGCGGCATCATCCAAGCTGGTCCCATATATGGTCCACATCAGGTAGGTTTCGACGTGAGGTGCGCCGACGGAGGCGGCGGACGGAAGGCCGTAGCTGTTGGGAGGCTGCCAGGCAGTAGTTACGTAAAACAACTGTACTGCCGGCTGGGACGGGACGAGCCTCCCACCTGTCCAGCGCCAGCGATCAAACGGCGATGGCTTTACGAAGTTTTCGACGCCAGCGAAGCCAATTTTGTCACCGTCTGGAATGCGGTTCATGGAATACATATTCATGTCCGCTGGAGCATACCCATGGCTCGTGAGGAAAGCCTGCAAAGATTGCCGCACGTCATTCAACGAAAACTTGACAGGTTCGCCACCGCTGAGCGAGCTGCCGAACCAAACGAATCCCAGCAGCGCTTGCATAAAGCCACACGCCATCCAACCCCCGATTATCGCCAGCGTCAGCGTTACCGGCCAGATCCAAACCCGCCACGAGCGATTAGACTTAAGCATTCTGCCTCCCCCGACGAAGAGCATCACGACCCCGCTCCCCAGCAGCCAAAAGCCCAGAAAAAGGCGAAAGTTGATGTCGGCAGGGTCGGCAGATAAATCGAACACACCGTTACAAAAGAAGAAATTGGCGTAAGCGGGGCGTGCATAGGCGTCTATCAGCTCGACTTGCGGGATGCTGTGTTGGTAGGAGGGAAGGTGTCGGACGAGCTGATATTCCTTGCCCGTGTATTGGGTCGCAAAATTGGAAGTATCGCGGTATAAAAAAAGGTTTCGTTCGCGGTCCGCAAACGTTCCAGCTAGGACGAAGTAATACCCACCCACGCAACACGTCAAACAAAAGGCGAACCGAACCACGGCCTTGATGGGCGAATCGGTTTTCCAATGTGCCAGTAGGAGTCGAAAGTTGCGGCCTAACGCAGTTGCCGCACCGAGGGCGACAAAGATTACAACTCCCCCCAGAGCAACGCCTGGCCAGCGCAGGTTCCACAATGCCAGTGCGGCATAGAATGCCGCCGTGAAAATCACGGTACTGAGAAGGAAGTACCCGATTCGGAAACGGGGTTTAAGCGGCGCCGCCTGACCTGGCGTCAATTCGTGTCCGATGGTCTTTGTTGGATCAGTTGAAGGAGCGGCAATACCTGACGACTCGCTGGTCACTTTTTCAACATCGTTGCGCCCTTGGCTCGCATACTGGTATTCGACTACTCGAATTGGCGCTGCCGGCACCTTTAGGGCCAGTGGGAATCCTGGAATGTTCCGCATCCCCACGATCCGCAGCTTCTTCCAAGCCAGCCAGTACAACCCAACATCACAAAGCGGCGTCAGCACGAGGGCGAGGATAAAGACTGGGGCGGTCGCGACGCTGTGTTGATTGAGTTCCGCCAGAGACGCGAGCGATTCCAACACGATGGCATTCAGCAGCAAAAGCGGACACAACAAAGCATCGAATAGCGCCAAGCGCAAGCCGTACAATTCCCCCGGCGAACGGCGAATTTGCGCCACCGCGATGGCCCCCAGCAACGTCATGGCCGCGGCGGACAACCCGGCGATGATAGCGCCGATGCAAAACAGAGCCACGGCCCAATGGGATTCTCGTTCGTTACGCGATATGAGGTCGAAGACGCCTTGATTATTGAAGGGAATATTGAACAGCGCGAAAACCATCAGCGACGCGGCCAACACACCTAGAATGCCACAGATCGCGGCGATGACCGCCATTCGAGCAAGGCGCGGCGGTACCGGCGGACTGGGCGCTTCAACTTCCCGGGTCGACGCCTGATCCCTAATCCTTGGAATTGGCGGTGTGATCGGCGTCGCTTCGACCGGCTGCTGCACCGGCGCGTTCCGCACCGATTCCACGGAAGTCCGAACTTCGCTGGCGTGCTGATACCGGAGCTCCCGGTCGTGCTCCAACGCTTTCAGCACAATCTCATCGAAACGGACATCGATCTGCAGTTTCTGTGACGGCAGCGCGAATCTTCCCTTGGGAAGCTGGCCGGTGAGCATTTCGTAGAAGACAACGCCCAGCGAATAGACATCGGCGCGGTGATCGACCTCGCTCGGATGCTCGAGCTGCTCCGGCGCCATGTAGCTGGGCGTGCCCATGACGAGGTTGCCTTGGGTCAGTGTGTAATCCGTCGGAGTTTTTGCCTGCTGAAGAAGCTTCGCCAAACCGAAATCGGCGATCTTAACGCGGCCTTTTTTGTCAACGAGGATGTTCTCGGGCTTGATGTCCCGATGAATGATTCCTATGTCGTGGGCATACTGCAGCGCTTCGCAGATTTGCGGGACAATCGCCAGCGCCTGGGCCGGTGAAAGTTGCTTGAGCAGCGTGCGAAGATTGGAGCCGTCGACAAACTCCATGGTCAGGTAGTAGAGTCCAGCCCCGTTGTGCTCGACGCGGCCAAAGTCATAGATGGCGACGATATTGGGATGATTCAGCCGGGCCATGGCGCGGGCTTCGCGCGAAAATCGTTCGGCAAAACCGGCGGCGGCCGCGACTTCGGGGGACAAGACCTTCAGGGCGACGAAGCGTTCCAGGTTTTTCTGGCGGGCTTTGTACACCACCCCCATGCCGCCGCGACCGATCAATTCGATCTGATCAAACTGCGGCAACAAAGTCATCAGGTCTTCGGATGACATCGGCGACGCGGCGGCGCGCTCCGAACCGGGCGGGGGAGACGCTTGAGTTTCCGGTCCGACGGTGGAGGCCGCGGGTGATTCCAAACCCTGTAACAGCAGGCATCTCGGGCACAACCCTCCGGCGGTGGTCTCGGAAAACTCGCTCAAGCATTTAGGGCATTTATTCATTTGCGGCTTGCGTTCAGGGACCAACCTCAACGAGCAATGCTAACTGTGAATAACGTAAAAATGGTCGAAGGTAACAGCTTAATTCGGTTTTTGCCCTCGTAAAAGGACGGGCGTGATTTGAAATGACGTTCTGATCAAGATGTGTTGTGAATCTCGCGCTAAGCCCTGCAATCGCTAATTCCCGCATATCCGTTAAGCCCTTCCAGCGATTTCCCGATTGAAGATGCGAAGGGTCCGGCTTTATGCGGATGACGTTCTTCACCGTCCTTCTCTGGACGATGCTTCTGGTTCAGATTGGCGAGGCCAATGCCGCGCAACCGGGCACCGCTCCGTCGTCAACCAATACAGATTTAATCGGACCCGATGCCCAAACCGATGACAACCTGCCGCTGAAAGAGCGATTGATCAATTCTTTTCCACCGTCGATTGCGCAGGGACTGGATCTCGACGCGTGGGGATGGCTGGGCGGTCTCGTGAGCGCCACGCCCCATAACGGTTCAAGCGATTATTACGATCTCGAGCTGGGGCTGGGGATTTCCGAGACGTTTGGGGAAAGTTTGAAGGTTGCGGCGCAGGGAAATTTCATCGACGCCAACGGCAATCTTCGCGGGGAACTCGAACAGGGATATCTCACCGCCAAAGTCTGGGATGCGGGGCAGACTTTGGTGACGGTGGGAAAATTCAACGCCAACTTCGGCGCTGAGGCCCGCGATTTCTGGAATCGAACGACGGGGACGACCAGCCTGCTTTTCGGCGCGCAGCCGCAGGATTTGCTGGGCGTGATGTTGACGCAACCGATCGGCCAGACGGGGATCGAATTGCGTCCGTACCTCAGCGCTGATTTTCAGGGGGGATATGAATTCAATCAGTCGCCGTCGGGGGGGCTGACCGCGCAGTTCAAGCCAAACCGCACGCTTGAAATAGCGGTCACAAGCTGGGTGGGGCCGGGGTTCGTGCTGGACGGCGGCCAATATATCCATGCGCCTTACGACGACGATAACTACAACGGGCTTTCATATGCCGACGGCGTTGAGAATTGGGAAGGCCCCAACCTGACGGGCGAGAGCGCGAGCACGCTTTATTTCGGGGAGGCCAGCTTCATCGTTCGGCCGAGTCCCGACTGGACGGTGTCGGCGGAGTGCCTTCAGGGCGCGACCAGTTCGCGCAGCGGCCGGTGGGGATGGTCCGGCTGCATGGTGCAGGTGGATTATCAGGTCATCGATCCGCTGCACGTCTTTGCCCGATGGAGCCTGCTCGACGATTCCGATTCGATCATTACCGGGACATTCCACCGCGGGCAGGAGGCGAGCTGCGGATTTGGATATGAATTCATTGAAGGGCTGGAGGGCCGGGTGGAATATCGGCATGACTTCAGCAACGCGGCGTCCGGGCTCGACAGCGTTTCCTTCCATCTGACGTTCAGTTTATGAATATACGAAAAATACAAATTTCAATCCTGGCGGCGATTGTTTTGGCCGCGGTGTCGCTGGCGCGGGTATTTGGCTCCGCGCAAGCGCCGGCCACCCAACCGGCGCTGATTTCGGCGACGACAGCGCCAAGCGTGGCATCCACGTGCCCCTCATGCACGCGCCCGGCCGGCGGCATGATTCGCGGCAAGGTCAGCATCGGCGGCGATTGGAGCCTGCAGAAGCCGGACCTGACGCGGGTTGTGGTTTATCTCGCATCAAATCCATCGCTGGATTCCAAGACACCGCCGACCGGCCACGCGACGATCGCGCAGCGGCACCGGGCATTCGTCCCGAATTTCGCCGTGGTTGAGCGCGGAACCACGATCGAGTTTCCCAACTGGGACAACTTCGACCACAACGTCTTCAGCCTGTCCAAAGCCGCGCCGGCGTTCGATCTGGACCGCTATCCCCGCGGGCAATCCAAATCGCGCGTCTTTGACAAGGTTGGGGTGGTGCAATTGTTTTGCAACATTCATCCCTTCATGCGGGCGATGGTGGTGGTGACGCCAAACTCATATTTTGCCCGCGCCGACGCCGACGGGCGGTTTGAAATCCCCGATGTTCCGCCAGGCAAGTATGAACTGGTCGCATGGCAGGAACATTGCGACGACCAGCAGATGGATGTGACCATCGGCGGTGTCGGAACAACTGCGGATGTGTCGATCGAGCTGCGCGAGAAAGGCCGGAGCATTGTCTCTTCCGAAGCCGCTCCGCCTGACAGGGGATACGGCGTCGAAAGCGGGATGGGTTTGAAGCGTGAGAAGTTGAATCTGCCGGTGGTGAAGGATTCGCACCCCGCGCCCGATCCAGAGCCGCAATGAATGTGTTCCCGATTGTTCGTGATTGAAATTCGATGCGATTACAAACAAAAATGTTTCTGGTCTGGGGCGGATTCGCCCTGATGCTGCTCGCCGGCGCTTCGTGGGCCGTCCAGAGCACGCTGGAGGCGAACTTCACCAACCTGAGCAGCCAGGCGCTTTTCGCGACGCGGCAAAGCGTCCATGCGATGCAGGATGAGCGCGTCAAGCAGATGCAGCAGGCCTCGTCGCTCGTGATGAACAGCCCCGAGCTTCGGGCGCTGATCGCCGAGCACACGGATGAATTATCGCCGGATAATCTTGCGAGTTTGGAAGAGCGTCTCGATTCGCTGACGCGGATGCTGGAAGCGGGGTTCGTCTGCGTGCTGGACGATCGTGGAAACGTCCTGGCCCAGAGCACGGGTTCGCCGTGGCCCAGCGTGCCGGCGCTGCGGCAATATCTATCAAAATCCGTCGAGGCGGGCGCGTTGGTGAAAAACCTGTTCGCGCCGCAGGCGACATCGCCGTCGGTGTCCGGCTCTGCCGACCGATTCAACGGCGATTACGGGCTCTGGGTGGTTGATGGACGGCTCATGCAAACGGTCGGGGTTCCGCTGATCTTTGAGAATGACGATGACACCGCCGCCGCCGCGCCGGAGGGTGCGCTGATTGTGGCCGCGCCCATCACCGATGGGCAGGCCGACGAGCTGGCTTCCACCCACGGCTGCGAGTTGACGTTTCTGACGGGTGGGAAGGTTGCGGCATCCAGCATTCTGGCGCCCAAGTCGCGGGCGCAATTGCCAAGCCTGGCCGACGCGGGTTTTGGAACCGAGGCGACCATCGGCGGCATCGTGTATCGGGTGGCGACGGAAAAGATGGTCGATCCATGCTCCGGCCGCGAAGTCGGCGACATCCTGATCCAAAGCGATCAGGCCGCCGCCCAGACGGTTCAAATCCGGGTGCACCACACATTGCAGACGATTTTTTTCGGCGGTCTGCTGGCGGTGGCGATCGGAAGCTACATCCTGAGCCGAGCCATTATGCGGCCGGTGGGGGAACTGCTCGTGGGTGTTCGCCGCGTCGCCGGGGGCGACCTGTCCCTGCGTCTTCCCGCTCGCCGGCGAGACGAGCTGGGCGCACTTGCCAAGGAGTTCAACGACATGGTGGCGCAACTTGCCGCGCGGCGCGAGCTGGAGCGTCAGGTCGAAGAATCCAATGCTGCAAGCCGGGCGAAAAGCCAGTTCCTGGCGAACATGAGCCACGAGATTCGCACCCCGCTCAACGGGGTGATCGGCATGGCGGACCTGCTGCTGGGGACAGCGCTTTCGGAGCGGCAGCAACGTTACGCCGCCCTGGTCAAATCATCCGCCGAGGTGCTCACCACGCTGATCAACGATGCGCTGGATTTCGCCAAGATCGAGTCGGGCAAAATGGAGCTGGAATCGATCGACTTTGACCTGCACAGCGCCGTGGAGGAAGTCGTGGAAATGTTCGCGCCCAGGGCGATCAAAAAAGGGCTGGGAATCGCCTGCGATATCCGCGGCGATACGATCCTGGCCGCGCGCGGCGATCCGAGCCGATTGCGGCAGGTGCTGCTCAACCTGGTGAACAACGCGATCAAGTTTACCGAGCGGGGAGAGATCGTCGTGTCAGTTTCCCCGGACGCCTCGGATGAATCCCTGGTGCGAATCGCCGTCACCGACACCGGGGCCGGCATTCCGCCGGACCGCCTCGACCGGCTGTTCAAGGCGTTTTCGCAGGTGGATGCATCCACCACCCGGCGATTCGGCGGCACCGGGCTGGGCCTGGTGATTTCCAAACAGCTTGTGGAACTCATGGGTGGAAAGATCGGCGTGGAAACGCAGGAGGGGCGCGGATCGACTTTCTGGTTTACCGTGAAGTTGGCGCCCGCGGAGCATCTCGTCTCGCCGCCGCCGGCTTGCATCGAACCGGCTGGCGCGGACGTGCTCGTCGCCGACGCTGATCCAACCACCCGGCGGATCATTGCCGCGCGGATTAAAGAGCGGGGCGGCAATGTGCTGGAAGCATCGACGGTGGATGAAATCTCAACCGCGATCACGCGGCGGCGATTTCAGATCGCGATCATCGGGAGAGTTTCACTGACGCAAACGGCTGTCGAGTGCGCATCGACCGTCGCCGCACAACTGACGGCGCGGGAAACAAGGGTTCTGTGCCTGGTGCCCGCGGATGTGGAAGTGACCCCGGCGGCGCTGGCGGCGGCCCGATTGGCGGGATGCCTCACGACGCCGCTGCGATATGCGCAGCTCACCACCGCTTTGAGCAGCACAGCCAGCCGTCCGGCCGCCGGGCAAAAGTCCGCTGAAAGCATTCAGGTCTCCACCGCGCGGATTCTGGTTGCGGATGATCACGAGGTGAATCAGTTGCTGGTGGTGGACATGCTGGAGCAGGCCGGGCTGCGATGCGACGCCGTGGGCGACGGAGCCGAGGCGGTGAAGCAATCCGCGTCGGGAAATTACGATGTGATTCTCATGGACTGCCAGATGCCCGTGATGGACGGATTCGACGCGGCGCGTGCGATCCGCAACCGGGAGCGGGCCTCCGGCCCGGGCGGGAAACGCGCGTACATCATCGCGCTTACGGCCAATGTCATCGAGGGGGACCGTCAGCGCTGCATCGAAGCCGGAATGGACGACTACTGCGGCAAGCCGATTAAACGCGAGCATCTGCTTAAAGCGATCCGCGCATCGCTGAAATCGGCGGCGGTTTTAGAATCTCCGGCTGAAAAAGCGCCGTTGGAGCCCACATCCGAACCCTCGCTTGATCTTCAGACGGTGCTTCGCCGATGTTCCAATAAGCCGGCGCTGGCGGAGAAAGTTCTGGGCAAATTGTCGTCGCAGGCACGGCAATCGATGGAGAATATTGAGACTTCGATCAACGCGGCGGACTCGGCTCAGGTGGCGAGGATCGCCCACGGCCTCAAAGGGGCGGCGGGCATGGCTGCGGCCGGGGCGCTGGCGGAAATCGCCGGGCGGATGGAACAAATCGCCAATGCGGGCGACCTGACCGCCGCAAACGAGATCCTCGGCTCGCTACAGGCGGAAGTGGACCGCTGCAATCAGTTCGTCGACCAGGCGATCAAGGAATTGTCGATGATGGACCGGGGTGATCTCCATCCCGGCTGGGAACGAATCAAATTGAAGGAGTTCAACGATGCAAGTGATCATTGCTGATGATGATGAAATGATCCGCACAATGCTCGAGGATGTGCTGACGGATGCCGGTTATGACGTCACCGCTGTCGCGGACGGCCAGCAGGCGCTGGACGCGCTCAGCGAGGGTTCGTGCCGGATCATTATCACCGACTGGGAAATGCCAAATGTGAGCGGCGTCGAGTTGTGCCGGCGCGTTCGCGAGCTCGACATGCCCGGATACGTTTACCTGATTCTTCTGACGAGCAAGAACACCGTCCGGGAGCGGGTTGAGGGTCTGATGGCGGGCGCCGACGACTTCATCGCCAAGCCGTGCGAGCCCGCGGAGCTGCTGGCGCGAGTGGCGTCGGGGCGACGCGTGCTTTCGCTGGAGACCCGCGACGTGGCGATCTTCGCGATGGCAAAGCTGGCTGAGTCGCGCGATCCCGAAACCGGCGCGCACCTGGAGCGCGTGCGCGGTTACAGCCGGGTGCTTGCGCAGCATCTGGCCGGCGTCGAGCGCTTTCAGCAGGAAATCACTCCTGAGTTTGCGCGCCTGATTTACCTCACGAGTCCGCTGCACGATATCGGTAAGGTGGGTATTCCCGACGTCGTTCTTCTGAAGCCCGGCCGGCTGAGCGACCGCGAATTTGAAATCATGAAGTATCACACGACGCTGGGCGCGCAAACCCTCGACGCGGCGCTGCGGCAATTTCCCGGGGTTAAATTTCTGCAGATGGGCCGGGACATCGCGGCCTCGCATCATGAGCGTTTCGACGGCAGCGGATATCCGGATGGCCTCAAGGGAGACGAGATCCCGCTGTGCGGACGGATCGTGGCGCTGGCGGATGTTTACGACGCTCTGACGAGCAAGCGTGTTTATAAGGCGGCGTTCGCCCACGATGTGGCCCGGTCGATGATTCTTACCGATGCCGGGACGCATTTTGACCCGGCAATCGTGGATGCTTTTATCCAGAATGAGAATCGATTCGAGTCGATTCGGAGCAAGCTGGCGGAAGTGGCGCTGGCGGCTTGAACGAGTCGTTGTGGCGATGCCTGCCCTTGCCGATTCCGAACGGAGTGTTTAATCGCCGAGCACGCCGAGATCGCCGAGGACGCCGAGAATGCAATTCTCCCTCGGCGTTCTCAGCGTCCTCGGCGATCTCGGCGCTTGTATTAATTTCTGGAATAAGGATTTTGAGCGCGGAGGGTCGCCACATTTGAGCGCTTTGCCCGCATAAACGAATCAGGCGACATTCCACTGGACCTTGCCCGCGTAATAGATATAGAATTGGTTTGAATCAAGACGCTGCAAGGAGAGATATTTATGAGCATGTGGAATCCGCAAACGACAAGCAGGCCTCAGCCGCTTGAATATGGAACCGATACGCGCGAAGGGGCGCTGATCCATTTTTTCAATGCTGTTTACGCTTGGATGGCCGTTGGACTCGCCGTCACGGCTTCGGTGGCGTGGCTGGTGGCGACGCATCCGGACACGATGCGATCGGTGCTTTCTACGGGAGGGATGTGGGGCATCTTTATCGCCGAGATTGTCCTGGTGCTGGTGATCTCAAACGCGATTCGCGGCATTAATGCGACGGTGGCAACCGGTTTGTTCGTGCTGTTCGCGGCGCTCAATGGGCTGATGCTTTCGGTCATCTTTCTGATTTATTCGCTGCCGAGCATCACGGCGACGTTTGTCGCCTGTGCGGCGATGTTTGCGGTGCTGAGCATTTACGGGATGGTGACGAAAACTGATCTGACGACGATGGGCAAAATTTTGTTCATGGCGCTGATCGGTTTGATCGTGGCGTCCATCGTCAATATTTTCGTCGCCAATAGCATCCTCTACTGGGCGGTTTCTTATGGCGGCGTCATTATCTTTGCCGGGCTTACGGCGTATGACACGCAGCGGCTGAAGAGCATGGCGATGTCGGTGCAATCGGATGCGGCGATGACGGCGCGGCTTTCGGTGGTGGGGGCGCTGATGCTGTATCTGGATTTTATTAATATGTTTTTGTTTCTGCTGAGGGTTATGGGGAAGCGGCGGTGAAGAAAACGCGCCGCACAAGCGCGGCGGCTAAGGGCGGGGCGTTGTGTTTTGAGAAAAGGGGAAATCCCACGGCGGCGCCGCGGGCGTTTGGGGAAGGGCGGTTACGCGTCGGTGTCGTAGTCGAGGGCGGCGGGTTGCTCGTTGCGGTCGGTGGCGCTTTCGGCGGGGACGCGGCGGATGCGCGAGCCGATGCGGCAGAGAATTTCGTAGGGGATTGTTCCGGCTAGTTCGGCGATTTTATAAACACTCGCGGGGGAAATGGGATCGTCGTCCAGTATCGTCACATCGTCGCCGATCATTGCATGCGGGGCGTTTTGCAGATCGATCACGGTTAAATCCATGCTCACTCGTCCGGCCACCGGCGCGGGCTGGCCGGCGACCATCATCGTTCCGCAGTTGGAGAGCAGTCGCGGATATCCATCGGCGTATCCGATGGGGACCAGGCCGAGTCTCGTGGGTCGGGGCGATGTCCATGTCTGGCCGTATCCCACCTGCGTGCCGGCGGGAATTTCGCGGATTGAAATCAGCGGGGCCACCCAGCGCATCACGGGGCGCAGCGGACGATCGACGCTGGGGCGGCAGGTGGGGTCGATGCCGTAAATGCTGATTCCGGGGCGGACCATATCCAAGTGGGATTCCGGCTGAAAGAACACGCCGCCGGAATTGGCGGCGCTGCGGTGCGGCCGCGAGGTTTTCCCCTCCGCCAAGGTCGCCGTCGTCTGCGTGAAGCGCGCCAGTTGCTCGGAGTTGAGGGCATTTCCAGGTTCATCGGCGGATGCGAAATGCGTTGCCACGCCGATCAGGCGCAAGGCCGCAAGCGAGGATATTTTTTCGATCAGGTCGGGAAATTCTTCGAGATCGACGCCGGCGCGGTTCATGCCGGTGTTGACCATCACCTGAACGCCGGCGCGCTGGCCGCGGCTTTCGGCGATGCGGGCAAGATCCTGGGCGGCCGCGGGCGAGGAGAGCGTCAGCACCCACCCGTGGCGAATGGCCGCCTCCAATCGCGACCGCTGGCTGCCAAGATATGCGTTCTCGACCGGGCGGAGCACGATCAGGGGCAGATCGCATCCCATGAGGGCCGCGGCTTCGTCGATATCGGCGACGGCCAGGGCATCGACCATCGGCGGTTCGGAATGATCGCTGGAAAAATTGCAGAGCGTATCGACGACGATGTCTGCATCGTGGCCGTACGCATCGGCCTTGACGACGGCGCAGATTTTCACGGCTTCGCCGACGGCGGTGCGAATCAGGGAAATATTATGAAGGATCGCCGCGCGGGAGATGATGCATCGCGGCTCGCCGAGAGAATGCTTCGCGTCCATGCGAAAACCTGGAAAAAGTCGACGGGATCCGTCCGCGTCGAAGATCAGTATATCATACTGCCGGGGAAAATCGATTGGGGCGGGGTTCGGAACTTCTTGTTTGTATTGTCGGGGCGGAATTGGGTGGGCTTATTGAAGTGCGGGGGGAACGCGCGGTGCTTCGCACCGCCGCTAAATAATGGGTGAGGGTAAGAATCGTGGTGAGAAGTTAGACTTTTTTTGCCATCCGCAGGGGGTCGGGCTTGCCGGCTTGCTGGAAGGCGGCTTCGCGTGCTCGGCAGCCGCGGCAGGCCCAGCAGGGTTCGCTGGTTTCTTCGACGCAGCTCCAGGTTCTGTCCAGCGGGGCGCTGACCTGGTAGCCGACGTCGATCACCTGCCAGGGTTCTAGTTCCAGCAGCGGGGCGAGGAGTTCGAGCTCGGCCAGGCCGCAGGGCATTTGGATCATCTCGCCCCAGATCTGGCAGAATTCGGTGGCCTGGGCCAGTTCATCGGTGCCGGGGCCGACGCGCAGGCCGAAATAAATCGCGGCCGCCTGGTGGTGCGCGGCCGATTTCACGGCGAGGGAGATCATCGGCAGCAGATCGAGCATCTGCGGGGAGATATTCGGGCCCTGGCGCGGATCGGTCACGCCGGTTGTCGTTTGCGCGGGTCCGGTTCCAGCGAGCGCGATCGGCACGGAATATTCGCGATACGGTTTGAAATGCGCGATCTGCTGGTCAAAGGCCGCGCGCATCCTGCCGGCGGCGCCGGGGGCGGTGTCGGCGAAGATCATCACGGGGCGGTAGCGCTGGGCCGCCATCGCGGTGACGACCGCGCTGTTGATGCTTCCGTTGTTCAAAACGATCGCGAGGTCTTTGGGCATTAACAGTCCTTTGCGTCTATGGCTTTTGGGAACCAATTCGGCGCGCGATGAAATGCAAAAGTAAATTCAAATGCAATGCAGGAGGGGAGAGGGAAAACCATATCAGGCCCAAGCCTGCGGCAGCTTCCGCAGGATTCCCCTCCCGCACCCTCCCCACTCCCATTCCTTTTCCCCTCAACCGTCCGGCCAGGGAAATTCGTAGGATAAGCGGCTGTTGCGAACGCATTTTTCTTCTTCTGCTGGACGGTTAGGGGAAGTGGAAAGAGGGTGGAGGGGGTGCGGGGGAGGCGGGAGAAAAACCTTGGGGCCTTATGGGTTGTCTCCCGCCTCCCCAGCATTGCATTTGATTTTCGGATTAAAAAAGGCGCAGCGATGCACATAGTCAATCACTCCATCGTCAACAGCACCTTCAGCACGTCGGGCCGGGCGGCGAATTCGATGGCCGCGACGCCCTGGTCGAGGCGCATTCGGCGGGAGATCAGGCTGGCGACGTCGATCTGTTTTTCGGCCAGGGCGCGAATGGCTTCGCGAAACGGACCGCAGCGGCTTCCGATGACGCTGATCTCATCGAGCACCAGCGGCGTCAGGTTCATCGGCCTGGCGGCGACGAACGTGCTCTTGAGAACAATCGTACCGCGGGGCCGCACCATCTGCATCGCCAGCTCGAATCCGGCGGCGTTGCCGGTGCAATCGACGACGACATCCTGATCGTGCCGGGGGAGAATATCCGCCAGGGGGCGGCTGCGAATCTGCCACTTTTCGCAGAGCGCGAGTTTTTCCGGATGGGTTCCGATGATGCGTACGGGGCAGCCGGCGTTTCGCAGGACTTGCCCGACGAGCAGGCCGAGGCGGCCATCGCCCAGGACGGTGACCCATTTTCGTCCGCGAGCGGCATCACCGGCGCCGTCGAGCTTGATCTGCTTGAGGATCTGGAACGCGGCCGCCAACGGCTCGACGAAAACACCGGCATCATCGTCGACGGATTTGGGGAGGGGGTGCAGGTTGTTTGACGGCAGGCGCACAAAATCGGCGAATGCGCCGTCGTGTTTCTGGATGCCCATCACCGTGCGGTTGCGGCAATGCGAGGACAAACCCGAAAGACAGAGATCGCAGCGCCCGCAGACGACATTGATTTCTCCGACGACGCGCTGGCCGACGAGGTCCTTATTGTCGGCCGAGACCACTTCGCCGACGAATTCGTGGCCGGGGATGCCGGAGAAATTCATGTATCCGCGGAGGATTTCCAGATCGGTGGCGCAAATGCCGGCGCGGCGGATTTTGACGAGGGCGTCTCCGTCGGCCGGCGGCGGCTCGGGGTGCCGGGGGCGGAAAGTCAGCGAAGATTGCTCGAAAACCAAAGCGCGCATGGGCGATCCTTCATGCTCCGGCGGCGAGGTATGTAAGCCAGGCTTTCTCGTCGTAACGGAAATCCTGTCCGGTGAGAAGCTGGAGGCTTTGCCGCGCCTGCCAGGCGACGGAAAAATCTTCATCGTTGAGGATGCCGACCAGTGCGTGCATGACTTCAAAGGAGTGAAAATTCCGCAGGGCCTCGGCACAGGCGATGCGGACATCTTCTGTTTCGATGAAATGCGCGCCGGCGTCGGTTTCGATTTCCCCGCCAGTCATGTGGAGGATCAGCAGCGGCACGGCCTGGGGATCGGGAATGTTGGTCAGCGCATCGGCAGCTTCCAGGCGCACCAGCGGTTCGACATCGCCGAGGTCGTCCATAAACAGACTGGTGTAACCGGGGACGCGGCAGCGGTTGAGGGCGCGGACGGCGGCGGCGCGCAGGACAAAATCGCTGCCACTTCGTGCGAGGATGGCATATCCCTGGATGTAGATTCCATGCCGGGCGAAGGGAAAGTCGGTGAGCCGCAGCATTCCCTCGCGCTGGATATCGGGGGAGTGCGTGTCGGCCATTTTCCGCACGGCGTAATAGGCGCTGTCATGGGTGATGTAATCGAAGAAATGAACGATAGGGTGGCCGATCAGAATATCAAACCCCACGCCGACGGCTTCCAGCGGTGTTTTGTAGAGGGGCACGACGCGGACATCTTCGCCGGCGAGGCGCTGCTGATTTTCGAGGACGGCATCGTGATAAAGTCCGGGATCGACGGGCCCGGGCGCCGTGGCGTCGTGGATGCTGCTGCCGCAGCCCGCCAGCGCCAGCCCCAGGGTGAACCACGCCAGCCGGCCAAAAATCCGCATGAGTTGCCTTTCGAATCCCGAAGTTCCGGGCCGAGGATTATCCCGCCGCCCGCAGGAGCGGGGCGACGGATATCCGGGTCTCATCGCCGGTGTTGACCAGCGTGGGCCGCTCGATCTCCATGTCCAGAAATCGCGCCGCCAGCGCCGCGAAACGATCGGGATCATCGGTCACGAACGTCCGCAGGCGACCGATCGCCCCGGCGGTGACATCCACCGCGGTTTCATCCGGCGATTGGATCGGCTCGCGCAGCAGGCCCTTGCGCTGGAGCCGCCGCGCGACATCTTGGGCACATTGCTCGGCGGAGTCAATCAATCGAACCTTGGGCCCGATGACTTTTGCGATCGCGGTCTTGAGCAGCGGATAATGCGTGCAGCCCAGCACGAGCACATTGACCTTGCGGAGGATCATGCTCTGAAGATATTGGCGGAGGGCGGACTCGACGAGCGGATCGTCGCTGGTGCGGCCTTCCTCGATCATCGGCGCGAGCAGTGGCGTGGGGCGGAGCATCACGTGCGCCATGTTCCGGCGCTGGAGGATGGCCCGCTCGTAGGCTTTCGAACGGACGGTGGCCTCGGTGGCGATGACGCCGATGGCGGGGAGGCGCTGCGGCCCGGCTGCGGCGACGGCGGCGCGGGCGCCGGGCTCGATCACGCCGCTGATGGATAGATCGGGAAACTCGGCGCTGATGGTCGGCAGCGCCAGGGCGGTGGCCGTGTTGCAGGCGATCACCACATGCTTGGGATTCATTGTCCGCAGGTAGGCGACGATCTGCCGAACGAAATGGCACACCATCAGCGGGGATTTGTTTCCGTAAGGGAGATGTGCGGTGTCGCCGAAATAGACCAGATCCTCGGCGGGCAATGCGCGCTGAAGGGCATTGACGACCGTGAGGCCCCCCAAACCGCTGTCCAGAACGGCGATCGGATCGCTATGCTTCATTGGCTGGAGTTATTTATCGGACGTTGCGGGGATTCCGCTTGACATTTTCGGCGGGTAAACGAAAGTGACCTGCGCCCCACTTATTTTCCGGAGGCATCCATGAGCGAGACACTGGCGGGAAAAAAGATTTTACTGGTGGATGATGACAACGACATCCTGACCAGCATGCAGGCCGCTTTTGAGCCGACCGGAGCGGTGATTGAAACCGCGAGCAACGGCAACCGGGCCGTGGAAATCGCCGAGAAATCTCAGCCGGACGTGGTGGTGCTGGACATGATGCTCCCCGGTCGCAGCGGGTTCATGGTGCTTGAGAAAATCAAATCGAAAAAGCCGCGGAATGCCAAGCCGTTTGTCATCATGATCACGGGCAACCCGGGGGCACGGCACAAGATGTATGCGGAGAGCCAGGGGGTCAGCGAATATTTCACGAAGCCGGTGAAGCTGGACAAGCTGATCGCGGCGGCGGAGAAGCTGATGGCGCCACCGCCGGCGGCGTGAGTGGGTGTGGGGGAGCGCGGTGCTTCGCACCGCCGCTAAATGTTGGAAAGAGTGCCGCGGCAGGTGAGTTCAAAAGCCGGGGTGTGCCTTCAAAACCCTTGACCGCCTCCTGATTAGTCCCTATCCTTTGCTCACTTCACCCGGTTTTCGCCGCAGAGTGCGGCGCGGGACCCCTTTATGACCGGTTTGCCGGCCGCCGAAGGATGGGCGTTTGCTGGCTTTCCTGGTGTCTGGGAGATGATTCAAATGTCAGTGACAGCCGTTCAGAAGCAGAAAATCGTCAAAGATTTCAAAATACACGAAAAAGATACCGGTTCGCCGGAGGTGCAGATTGCGCTGATCACCGAGCGGATCAACCAGCTTCGCCAGCATTTCGACACGCACAAGAAGGACCATTCTTCGCGGCGCGGATTGCTCAAGCTGGTGAGCAGGCGGAATCAACTGCTGAAATATCTGACGCGGGAAGACCGCACGCGATATCAGCAGGTGATCGGCCGGCTGGGATTGCGAAAATAATATTGCAGGAGGGCACGGCAAAGGGTCGTGCCCGTTTTGTTTGCCATTCGTGCTCGCGTCCATATTGCCCCGGCGCGACATGCGATTGGTCTGATGATGAAGTGGTTGCGAGTACCGAGTTGCCTGCTGCGGGAGTGCTCAGCGGTTCCCACAGCATGCAACTCGTAACTCGCAACTGCGAGTAACACCCCGGGGCGGAAAAGAGCTTTCGTTCATGCAAGCCATTCGAATCGAGCGGCAAATCGGCGGCCGCACCCTCGCCATTGAAACAGGAACCTATGCCAAGCTCGCCGGTGGGGCGGTCACGGTGCAGTACGGCGACACGGTGGTGTTCGGCGCGGTGGTGCGGGCCAATCCGCGCGAGGGGATCGATTTCTTCCCGCTGCAGGTGGATTACCGCGAGCGCCGCGCCGCGGCCGGTAAATTTCCCGGCGGGTTCATGAAGCGCGAAGGCCGGCCGACGAATAAGGAGATTCTGACGGCGCGTCTGATCGACCGGCCGCTGCGGCCGCTGTTTCCCAAGGGGTTCATGGACGAGGTGCAGATTCACCTGAATGCGCTGGCGTTCGATGGGGAGAATGATCCGGATATTTTCTCGGGCATTGCCGCGAGCGCCGCGGTGGCGATCAGCGATATTCCGTTCCTGACGCCAACCGCCCATGCGCGGGTCGGGCGTGTGGACGGGCAGCTTGTGCTGAATCCGACCGTTGAACAGCTTGAATACAGCGACTTCGACCTGGTCGTCGCCGGCACCAAGCATTACGTGAACATGATCGAACTCGGCGGGCGCGAGATCAAGGAAGACGACGTTGCTGATGCGATTGAATTCGCGCACAAGGCGATCGTCGAAATCGTCGGGATGATCGAAGAGCTTCAGTCCAAGGCGGGCAAGCCGAAGACTGGCGATATCAAGCATCCGGATGCGGGATTCGTGGATGCGATTCGCGCCCGGGTGACGGACAAAATCCGCGAAGTGAAGGGAAAAGCCGGCAAGCACGACCGGTCGGATGCGATCGAGCAGATTCTGGCCGATCTCGTGGCCGAGATGGCTCCGCCCGTCACCGATCCCAATGCGAGCTATCAGACGATTCTTGCCACCCGCGAAAAGCAGAAGCAGATCAAATCGGTGTTCGTCGAAGTGGAGGAGCAGGTGACGCGCGAGGCGATCCTGTCCGGAATTCGCCCCGACGGGCGCGACGACCACACCATCCGGCCGATTTCCTGCGAGGTTTCGGTTCTTCCCCGCGTGCATGGCTCGGCCGTGTTCACCCGGGGCGAAACGCAGGCGATGTGCACCGTCACGCTGGGCACCAGCAGCGACGAGCAGCTTGTCGATGGACTCATCGACGAATACAGCCAGAAATTCATGCTGCATTACAACTTCCCCAGCTACAGCGTGGGAGAAGTGCGGCCGATTCGCGGGCCGGGTCGGCGCGAGATCGGCCACGGCGCCCTGGCCGAGCGCAGCCTCATCGCCGTGCTGCCGGGGATCGAGCAGTTTCCGTACACCGTTCGCGTCATCAGCGATATTCTGGAATCCAACGGCTCCAGCTCGATGGCCAGCAGTTGCGGCGGATGTCTCGCGCTGATGGATGCGGGCGTGCCTATCACCCGGCCGGTCGCGGGAATTTCAATCGGGCTGGTGAAAGAGGGGGATCGATCGATCCTGCTCACCGATATCATCGGCGAGGAAGATCATTTCGGGGATATGGATTTCAAGGTCTGCGGCACCAGTGAAGGGATCACGGCCATCCAGCTTGATATCAAGACGGAAGGCATCGATCACAAGATTATTCGCGATACGCTGCACCGGGCGAAGGAAGCGCGGCTGACGATTCTCGACAAGATGACGGCCGTGCTGCCCGGCCCGCGCGAGCAGATCAGCAAATACGCGCCGCGGCTGCTTACCGTCAAAATCGATCCGGAAAAGATCGGCAAGCTCATCGGTCCGGGCGGAAAGAACATCAAGAAGCTGCAGGAAGACACGGGCGCGCAGATCGATATCGAGGACGATGGCACGGTGTTCATCAGCTCGGTCGATCAGGCATCGGCAGAGAAGGCGCGCGATCTGGTCGAGGCGATCACGGCCGAGGTGAAAGTCGGCAAGATTTACAGCGGGCGTGTGGTGAGCATCAAGGAATTCGGCGCGTTCGTGGAAATCGCGCCGGAAACCGATGGGCTGTGCCATGTGTCGGAGCTGTCGGATCGGTATGTGCAGAACGTGACCGATTTCGTGAACATCGGGGATGAGGTCCGCGTGAAGGTGATTTTGATCGACGATCAGGGCCGCATCAAGCTGAGCCGAAAGGCCGCGATGAAGGAAGAAGGCCAGAGCGATCCCGAGCCGGTTGGCGCGCCCGCCGGCGGGGAAGGGCATCATGATGACCGGGGCGACAGGGGAGATCGAGGGGGAGATCGCGGCCGCGACAGGGGCAGAGGCGGCGACCGAGGCGGTCATCGCGGGCCACCGCGCCACGGCGGAGGTGGTGACCGGGGACCACGGCCGCCGCGCAATGACTGATTTGGTAAATCAGATCACGGCAGCAACCGCTCAATCGCCACATTCACAACTGCGCCTGCCACAGTCGGTAGCGGCAGCGTCTCGCCGTGTTTCAGAGTATTCATTGAAGCGTATCGACCCAGCCGCACATCAGGCATCGTATATATCTCAACAACACGACCAACCAAATTGATGATGATGTACAGAGAAATCCCTGCCGTCGCGTATATTCGCTGCTTCGCCGTGCGATCGTCTTGCAACGAACTGTCCGCGACTTCGATCACCACCAGAATATCCGCCGGCCCCGGAAGCCGTCTTCGATAATCCTCAGGGGCGCCTTTCAGAATAGCAGCGTGCGGCTCGGGCTCATTGTCCGGTGGAATCGTGATGGGTTGCCGCGTTCTGATAAAGCAATGGTGCGGCTTCAACTGTTCATTCAGTTCGCCTAGCTGATACACGGCCCACACGTGTTCGTGTCCCACCGTCATCGGATCGTCTCCGGTTTTGCTTCGGTTCTTTCTGACCAGCAACCCATTCAGTAATTCAATGGGTTCGCCTTCGCGCAGTATCCCCTGTGCAATCATCTGGTGATATTGCTCCACGGTCAGTCCGACGACCATCGGCAATGCCGGATCATTCTCGCGCAAAAGGCGCAAAGTCATCTTACAACTCCAGGCTTGTGTCGTTTATCATACCAACGGGAGTGATTGGATTCCCGCGGAAATTAATCGAATTGCTCGAAGTAATGCTCGAAAAATCGCTTGGAATTCACGGTTTTAGCGACTTGGTGTCGCGCGGCCTTTGAATCGGGATTCCAGAACGTGAACCCAGCGAGCTTTTCGCTGTTTAATTCCACGTCGATATTTCCCGCCTCAAATTCGCAGATTTCCTCGTCGAAGATCGTGGTCGCGGCGAGCGGGTCGTGGAATGTGATCCGGTCCTGCGCATGTGAAAACCAGACCTCGGCGAAATCAAGGACCGGGCGAAGTAATTTCTTTTCGAATCGCCGGCGAACTTCGGCGCTGGGCATGGTGACCTGCAATGTGACGTCCAGGCCGATGGCGTGCACCAGGGGAATGTCCGCATGGAAGACGATGGCGGCGGCGTGGGGATCGTTGAGGATGTTCCATTCGGCATAGATCGACCGGCCATCGCTGCCGCGCACGGGCGTGAAATTTCCGCCCATCATCACCAGGGATTTCAGGAGCCGGGCGATTTGCGGATCGACCGACAGCATTGCCGCGATGTTGGTGAGGGGGCCGATGGTCAGCAGGGTGATTTCATGCGGATGACTGCGGATCGTGTTACGGAGAAAGTCGATGGCGTTGCCGGGAAACTCGCGGCGATGCGGCCATTTCGCGGCGGCCTGGTACTGGGGTGCGCGCGGCTGGCGGGCGGGGACGATCAGCGGATTTTCCAATCCGGCGAAAATCGGGATTTCCCTGCCGGCGACTTTGCATAGGACATCGGCCATCATGGCGCGCTCGGCCGCTTCGCCGGTGACGGTGGTGATGCCCATCAGTTCGCACCGGGGCTGGGCCAGCAGATAAGCCAGGCAAACTGCATCGTCGATATCGGAGCCGATATCGGTGTCGAGCAGGATTTTGGTGGGCATTTTCGCTCCGGATTATGAGGGATATGAGTTGGGTGCTGATTGTTGAATCCTGGGAGGCATCGCGGTGCTTCGCACACGCCGCTAAATGCGTCGAAAGGTGCGGGAATCGCGGTTGATCATTTATATTGTAATCCAGCGGCAGCGTGAATTGTCGTAAATGACCGACTAATATATTCGGAAGAACATGGCGTCGCACACGATAGGTCCGTTTCCTGCCGAGCTTCTGGCTGCCAAGAAGCAGATCCGCGAGCGCGCCCGCTCATATGGCCTGGATTTTTTCCCGGTCATATTCGAGATGTGCGATTACGAGCAGATGAACCAGATCGCCGCGTACGGCGGTTTTCCACAGCGGTATCCGCACTGGCGGTTCGGCGCGGAATATGAGCGGCTCCGCAAGCAGCACTTTTACGGGCTGGGCCGGATTTATGAGATGGTCATCAACAACGATCCCTGCTACGCCTATCTGCAGGAATCGAATCAACTCGTCGATCAGAAGCTGGTGATCGCGCACGTCTACGGGCATGCGGACTTTTTCAAGAACAACCTTTGGTTCAGCCAGACCAACCGCAAGATGATGGACGAGATGGCGAACCACTCGACGCGGATTCGCCGGCACATCGAAAAGCAGGGGTTCGACGTGGTTGAGCGGTTTGTAGATGTCTGCCTGAGCCTGGAGGATTTGATCGACCCGCACGGGATGTTTTTGAATCGCGGGCCGATGGAGCAGACGGCTTCGGAACATCCGCGCGAGGAGCTGGTGTCGCGGTTCAAGGCGAAGGATTATCTCGACCGCTGGATCAACCCGCCGGAATTGCTTGAGGCTGAGGCGAAGAAAATGCGCGAGGACCGCGCCAAGCAGCGGCATTTGACACCGGCGCGGCCGACGCGCGACGTGCTGCTGTATCTGCTGCAGCACGCGCGGCTGGAGGACTGGCAGATTGATTGCCTGTCGATTGTCCGGGAGGAGGCGTATTATTTCGCGCCGCAGGGGATGACGAAGGTGATGAACGAAGGGTGGGCGAGCTACTGGCACAGCACGCTGATGACCAAGCATTTCGTGGATGCGGCGGAGATCATCGATTATGCCGACCACCACAGCGGCACCGTGCACATGCCGCCGGGGAATTTCAATCCGTACAAGATCGGCCTGGAGCTGTTCCGCGATATCGAAGACCGCTGGAACAAGGGGCGATTCGGCAAGGCGTATGAGGAATCGGACAACCTCGGCGAAAAGAAGTCGTGGGACAAGGGACTTGGCCTTGGCCGCGAGAAAATCTTCGAAGTGCGGCGGATGTACAACGACGTGAATTTCATCGACGAATTCATGACGCCGGAATTCATCGAGAAGCACAAATTTTACCAGTACGGCCGCGACCCGCACACGGGGCAATTGCGGATTATCACGCGCGATCCGCAGCGCATCAAAGAGACGATGCTTTATTTCCTGACGAACCACGGCCGGCCATTTATCTACGTCGTCGACGGCGACTACTGCGGCCGCGGCGAGCTGTATCTGGCGCACCGGCATAACGGCCAGGATTTGGAAATTAAATTCGGGGTGGAGACGCTGAAGAATATCTACAAAATCTGGCAGCGCCCCGTGCATCTGCAGGCGAGGATTGATGATGACATGATTCTGTTCACCTTCGCCGGGGATCAGCCGAAACAGCAGACCATTCACGATGAGTTGCCGAAGCCGGCGCATCAGATCGATTGAATCGATACTCGATTGCACCTACCGCGTGGAGACTTTCAAATGGAGAATTCCGGTTCATGAATCGTCCGTTGCGCGCCTTCATCGCGATCGTGACGTTGTATATTTCCTGGATGGCCATGATGGCCGTGCATGAATCCGGGCATGTCCTTGCCGCGTTAGCCGGTGGTGGCCGGATCCGTCGAGTGGTGCTGCCATTTACGGACTTTTCGCGAACGGACGTCGATCCGAACCCTTCCCCGCGATTGGAAGTGTGGGGCGGACCGCTTTGGGGCAGTGTCTTTCCATTGCTCCTATGGCTTTTGGTACGGAGGAAACTCTCCAATCCATTTAAGTCTGCGCTGGGTTTTTTCACGGGGCTTTGTCTCGTAGCCAATGGCGCATATTTAGGAATGGGTTGGACCATGACCGCCGGGGATGCCGCCGAATTAATAAAGCTCGGTACGCCGATTTGTATGCTCATAGCCTTCGGACTGATAACCATCATTTGCGGTCTTTATATCTGGCACAAACTCGGACGAATCGGGGACCTTTGGCGCTAATTCGGCTTTGGTCGATGGCTTCCCTATCAGGTACAATGGTTCACGCTATGCCCATTCTCAGCACCACCAAAATGACGGCTGAGCAATTTCTTCAACTTGGCGAAGACCCACCCGGGGTTCGGCTGGAACTGGTGGAAGGAGAAATCGCCGTGAGTCCCAGCCCAGTACCGGATCATTCCTACGTCGTCGCAGCTCTGTGCCACATGCTCATGCAGCACATTGAGGATGGCGATCTGGGCCAGCTTTTTATGGATGTGGATACGATCTTCGGTGAATTCGACGTTCGCCGGCCAGATATTCTCTTTTTCCGCAAGAGCCGATTGCATCTGATCGGCGAAAAAGCGATGGAAGGCCCGCCTGATCTGGCGGTCGAAGTTCTCAGCCCCAGCAGTGTGGAGACGGATCGGAAAGACAAATTCAAGCTCTACGCGGGCGGCAAGGTGAAGGATTACTGGATCGTCGATCCCCGCCAGCGCACGATCGAAGCATTTCGGCTTGGGCGCGGCAAATACGTCGGGGGTGTTCGCGGTTCCCGCACCGATGTCGTCCAGCTTGCACCGTTCAAGGATTTGAAGATTCCACTCGGAAAACTCTGGCGCCCGAAGTTTTAGTTCAACAGGCTTTGGTAATTCCGGCGCGGTGAAAGCGCCTTCACCGCTCCGTCACGATCTCCTCGCGCGTCGTCTCGATAATCGCGAGCAATTCCTTCTGCTCGGTGTTGGACACCTGCATCTTGTCGAGCGTGGCTTTCATATCTCCGACGCTGGCGTCGAATTCGTCGTTACTGATATGCATGTTGGCGTGGGCGCCTTTGATTTCCTTTCCCTCGTAGATCGACGGCCCGCCGGTGGCGAGGGCGAGGAATTGCTTGAGGTGGAGCTTGAGCGCCTTGATGGTATCGGGCGTGGGATTCCACTGGACCGAGCGATCGAAGTGAATGCTCAAGCCGCCCTGAGTGATGCCCTGGCGATTAAAGTTGACGCGCGGATCGGCCATGGCGCGGGTGACGAAATCCTCGGAAATCGCCTGCAATCCCGCATCTCCGCCGAGGCGGTCGTAGAGGGATTTTTTCGGCGGAGCCAGCAGATCGCCCGAGCCTTCGCTGCCTCCCTTGAGCTGCTGGGCCTGGGCCATGCGCTGGTCGGCGCGCTCATCGGCCTCCTGGCTTCCGGAGGTGTAGAAGTCCTTGTTCTGCCTGGTGTTTTCGCCGCAGCCGCTGAACAGCGCGGGGAAACTCAGCAGCGCGATCGCCAATGCGGCGATCAAACGTCCGGCCGGCATAATTCTCATGGTTCATCTCCGATGGAGCTTGGATCGGTTCCGATGGCGCTGGGATCGCTGATGACCGATGCGGGCTCGAATTGCATTTCGTCTGATCCGTCGGACCCATCTTCCAGGCGAGGAAGATATGCGCGAACAAAGGCATTGCGCAGAATGTTTCCGATCGCCGAAAGAAGGTCTGTGTTTGGCGACGACATATCGCCCGTAAATGGGATGAGGGTTCCGAACTGGTCGCGCTGCTGGTTGGTCAGCACGCCGGTGGTGACGCCCAGCAGCGCCTGCCAGAAAAATTGCAGGGGGTCGTTGTCGTATTTTATGTCCTGCACGACATCGAAAATCCTGAGATTGCGAAACAGCGGCTTGATGTAGCCGTTCATCTGCCCTTCGCTGGAGTCGATCTCGACGACGAGGTCGAAGAATCCCTGCTTGAAATTGAATTTTCCGTAGGTGAGGGCGAGGTCGTTGATCGTCGTGACGTCCAGCCCGATCAGGCGGACAGCCATTTGAAACGTCGGCTGATACGAAAAGGGATCCATCTTCATTCGAAGCTGGAATTTCGCCTGATCCATCGCCAGGGCCGAGGCCTTGATGGTCGTGAGCATCGGCGTGGTGCGGTCGCGAACGTTGGTGAGATCGTCGATGGAGGCGTCGAGATTATTCAGATAGACATCGACCGGCTTGGCGCTCTTGTAGCTGCGGAAATGAATCGCCCCATCGTGGACCTGCACGCTGTTGAGCTTGAAGGGAAAAAGATCGGTCAGCGTCTGGAGCCACGGACCGCCGGAGCCGGTTTGAGATTCGGAATCATCCGATGCATCGACGAAATTCAGCTCGGGATGATTGATGACGACCTGGCCGACAATTTTGGCGTGGAGGATGGCGTCCCACTGGATTGCCAGCTCAAGCTCTTTGCAGGCGAACAGCGGCTCGGGGACGTTTCCGTTTCGTTTGACCAGGCGGATGTCGTGGATTGAGTATGCCCCTCGCCAGAGATTCAGCGTGACATCGCCGATTTTTCCCTCGTAGAGAAGATTGCGGTCGAGCGTGCGGTTGACATACCAGCGCACCGCCCAGGGGAGCATGGGCCGGGCGCAGGCGACGATCACAACAATGATGAGGATGAAATAAGCCGGTATTTTCAGCCATAATCGGCGTTTGCGTTTCGTTGGCGGCGACTTGCCCGGCGCGCGCTCATCATGGGCGCGCTGTTGCGCCGGTTGAAGATTGCCGGGCGAATCGGGGATCAGCCTCATGGATGCACCATATTGCCGGGAACGAAAATTGGTCAACGCCGGAAATAGGGGGGACAGTAGAAAATGCGAGAGGGCAACGCATTTCAAAGGGTTCGCCGCACCGTCGATTTTCCAGTATAATATGTGAGTCATGCCTATTCTCAGCACCACCAAGATGACGGCTGAGCAGTTTCTCCAACTCGGCGAAGATCCGCCCGGCGTGCGGCTGGAACTGGTGGAAGGAGAGATTGCTATCGGCCCTAGCCTGACCCCCGCGCACTCCTTCGCGGGAGTGCAGTTGTGTCAGTTGCTTAGCCACCAGATTGATTCCAAAAAATTGGGAGAGTTGTATTTCGACGTGAACACGATCTTGCGTCGGTTCACTGTAAGGCGCCCCGATCTATTGTTTTTTTCAACTGCGCGAACGCATCTCATCGGCGAAAAGGCAATGCTTGGTCCTCCGGACTTGGCGGTTGAAATAATCAGCCCAAGCACTATTGAAATCGACCGCAAGGACAAATTCGAAGAATACCGCAAGGCCGGCGTGGCTTTTTACTGGATCGTCGATCCCGCCGCCAAAACAATGGAAGGATGGAAATTGGAAAGCGGGCGATATATTTCCACGGGCCGCGGCGAGAAAGATCAGGTCATCCAATTACAGCCGTTTGCCGATCTGTCGATTCCCCTTTCCCGCCTCTGGCGAAACTGACCCGGTGGCCGATCCCACGATAAAAGTCGTTCCCGATCCCGCGGCCATCGCGGCGGAGGCTGCGCAGAAGATTGTGGAAACCGCCGATGGCGCGATTGCCGATCATGGGAATTTTTCGATCGCGCTCTCCGGAGGCAGCACGCCCAAGACGCTTTTCAAGCTGCTGGCGACCGAGCCATATTCGCAGCACATCGACTGGAAAAACTGGCAGATTTATTTCGGCGACGAGCGGTGCGTGCCGCCGGCGCATGCCGACAGTAATTTCCGCATGGCGAGGGAATCTCTACTCGATCATGTGCCGATTCCGCCCGAGCACATTTACCGGATGAAGGGTGAAATCGAACCGCAGCAGGCGGCGATCGAATATGGGCAGCTTCTGAAACAGAATTTCGGCGAGGGGGGACTCGATGTCATCCTCCTGGGCATGGGGGATGATGGGCATACCGCGTCGCTCTTCCCGCACACGGCCGCGCTAGGCGAAACGAGCCACCGCTGCGTCGCCAATTATGTGGAAAAACTCGGTGTGTGGCGGATCACGATGACGGCGCCGTTCATCAACCGGGCGAGGCATGTCATCGTGATGGTGAGCGGCGCCGCCAAGGCCCAGCGCATCGACCAGGTTCTGCAGGGCCCGCCCGATCCGCAAACGCTGCCGATCCAGATGATCCGGCCGACAAATGGGGAGATGCTCTGGATCATGGATGCGGGGGCTGCGGGGATGATGGAAGAAGAAATGCCGAATGCCGAATGAAGGCTTTGCCCGCTTCTTGGCAAACCTGCAAGAAACCGCTACCTTGATAGTTGAAGGAGCATCGTTAGTGGCCATGCAGGAATCAAGCACGCGCAGTATCTACGATTTTCATTCGATGTTTTACGATGCGACGTTCGGCAAGCTGGTGAGGCGCCGAATCGCCCGGGCGATTTCGCACATGAATATCCCCGCGGGGGCGCGGGTGCTCGACCTGGGCATCGGGACGGGGGCATCGCTCGATTTTTATCCGCGCCATGCGAATATCGTGGGCATTGATCTTTCCGGGGGGATGCTGCGGGAATGCCGCAAGAAGCTGTTTCAGAAACGTCTGGCGCCGACGTATCTTTTCCAGGCCAACGCGCTGGAACTGCCGTTTCGGGATGATTCGTTCGATCATGTGTTCATCAGCCATGTCATCAGCGTGGTGAGCGATCCGTACCGGCTGATCACCGAAGCCCAGCGGGTCGCCAAGCCCGAAGCTCGGATCGTTGTTCTGAATCATTTCCAATCGACGAACCGTTTCATCGCGATGGTGGAGAAATTTTTGTGCCCGCTGTGCACGAAGCTGGGGTGGCGCAGCGATTTGCCGCTGCAGGATTTGATTCGCCGCACGGGGGTGGAAGTGGATTACCGCTACAAGCTGGAAAGCATAGATTTGTGGGAAACGGTGGTGATAACCAACAACAAGAATCGGCCGATGCACAGCCTTGGCGGCGAGCGGGGTGATCGGTCCGTTTCCGAGTGCGTCGTTGCCGCCTGATCGGATGCTTTGCCTTGATCGCGGTCGTTTGCGCCGAATGTGGGGAAACTTTTGAAATCGGCGAGGAATTCGCCGGGGTGACCGAATACTGCCCCGCGTGCGGAGCGCTCAATGACATTCCCGATCCGGACGATCCGGATGTCGAAGTGGACGAGTCCGAGGCTCCGAAATCGCCCGATTCACCGCCCGTCATATCACTTCCGCCAATCCAACATGGAATTTCCGCGAGATTGTGGTGGACGATCCTGCTTTCGGGAATCGGGATTTTCATCGCGACGTGTGTTTTTCTTTTTTCCGGCAACTGGGAAGAGCGAAACGTTGAGCTTCTGAGCGACGCCGCCAACCGGGGCGATGTGCTGATGGCCGATGACGATTTCGCCGGCGCCGTGCGGGAATATCAGTCTGTGCTGGACACGGTCGATCACCGCTCGATTGAGAGCGCGTTTATTTTGCATCTGGTCGATCACGCGAAGCGGGGCGAGGCGGATGCGGCCAATCGCCTTAAAAACCCGCCGCCGTCTTTGGCGCAGACGCGCCCGGGCGCGGTCCCGGCGCCGAGCCGAGAAGCGGTTTTCGACATGGCGATCAAATCCTTTCAGCGGGATTACGAGGCGTTTCCGACGTTCGTTCGGGATCACACGCTGCTGTTCCTGGACGGCAAGGGAAACTGGCGGCAGCGGCAATTTGTGGTCTGGCAGCTCGCGTATGATCCACCCGTGCCGGCGGAAACGCCGCAGATTCTCCTGAAATATGATTTTGCGTCCCGCATCACCGCGCCTCATTCCGATCGCGCGGCCGCCCGCGACGACAACAGCTTTGTCGAAGAGGATTCAGTGGACATCGTGCATTGCCAGACGCATTTCAAATGGTCGAACGACCACTGGGTGATCGCGCATCACGATGCCGATGTGGACGGCCAGGCGATCGCGCCGGCGCAGGCGAGATTTCCGCTGGAGGATTTTTATTCCATTGAGCGGCCGGCGTTCCATGCGAGTTATCATTGAGAGGTGGTGGGGCGAGTCGGCGCAGTGGGGGATTTGGCCGCCAGTGCCTGGGCCCTGTTCAGATCGCTTCTCACCTGGGGATCATCCTGTTCGGACAGAGATTGTTGGAAGGCTTTGACGGCCGGTTGATATTGATGGTTCCGGAGGTAGAGCATGCCGAGCATGTCCTGAAGTCTTCCCGGCTTTTGGCGGATGCCGAATTCCTCGTGAGGGTCGGCATCGATCCACCGCTTGACGGTGTCGATCGCTTCGTTGAGGCGGCCCATGAGGACGAGGTCCCTGGCGAGATAATTGTAGGTTTCGCCGTTGTTGGGGCCGAGGCGGTTGGCAAGGCGGTAATAGGCGATGGCATTTTCGATGCAGGCGATGCCCTGTTCCTGGTAGATCCGCTGCTGGGCGTAATCCCCGGCGGCTGCGGCCATTTGGGCGCGCCGGAAAAAGGGCTCGGCGAGGGTGTCCTGATATTGCGCGAGAATTGTTAAATGAAGGGGGCGGGTTTTGTCCAGGCCGTAACTGTAGAGCCTCGGAGTATCGGTCCACTGGCGCGCCTGGACGAATGAGAGCGATGCCAAAGTGCAGACGATCGCAACGGTGGCGATCGCGACGGCACGGCCGGCGTGCTGCTGAATAAACCACCCAACGGCCAGGGCAACGCCCAGCATCGACAGGTATACATAGCGATCGGCGACGGTTGTGTAATATTGAAACGCGAAGGTTTTGAGGCCCAGGACGGGCAGAAGTCCCAGGGCGAAAATCGCGGCCGACAGGATGAGAATCTTTTGCCTGCTTCGCCAGAGGATCAGCGCCAGAAGCGCCGGGAATATCCAGGTCCAATAGAGTGGGTGGTACGGATCAGTAAGGACCGCAGGTGGATTTCGGCCGTAATCGAAGCGCAGATGAATCGGCAACACCAGTTTGCCGAGATAAAACGCCAGCGAATCCATGGCGATGAGCGGATGCGCCCACAGCGGGCCGCCGACCCACGCCTCGAGTTTTTGCACTTTTGCGGTGATGAGGACGATGAGGAGGCCCATCGCATACCAGTGCCACGTCCAACGGGCGATTTGTTTCCAGGATCGGCGGTACATCATCCGGTCGATGATGCCGGCGATCGCGGGGACAACGACCGTGGAAGGTTTGGATAGAAGCGATGCGATGAAGAAGATCGTTGCGAGCCAGTAGTTGCGTTTTTGCGCGTTGCCCCGCGAGTCGAGGGCGATGATGTACATCAGGATTGTGAGCAGGGCGAAGAAGCCGCTGAGCAGGTCTTTCATCGCGGAGGCCCAGGCGACGGCTTCGGTTTGGAGCGGGTGGAGGGCGAAGATCAGCGCTCCGCACGCGGCGGGCCAGGGACGGATTTTCAATCGCAGCAGAATCTCAAACACGAGGCAGGCGCAGACCCAGTGCATCGCCAGGTTTGCGGCATGGTAGATGTACGGATTGAGCGTTGTGGAAAAGAGGTCGGGGCTTTGCACGTCCGACAGATGGGCCAGGCCCCACCAGACGGTGAAGACCATCGGACAGTAGATCGAGATGGCCGCGTTTTCGTCGCTGAAGGGGTTCCAGTATTTCATCAACCCCGAGAGCGGGTGATCGACGATGATTGGGTTTTGATAGAGCTGGGGGCCGTCGTCCCAATTGACGAAATCGTGGGTGACGACCTGGCCAAAGACCAGAAGGATCGCGCCGAGCAGGAGCAATCGGATCTTATTTTCGCGGGTCATGTGGGGTTAGCGGCGATGACGGCGGCCATTCGCCCGGTAATGCCCCGGTCGCGGCGATGGGAGAAAAATTCATCCCCGTGCGTGACGGTGCAGCGGTCGGTGGTGTCGATATTTTCCTCGCGCAGTCCGGCCGCCTGAAGCTGTTCTTTCGCCGCGGCGCGCAGGTCCACGGTTCCCTTGCCGCCTGCCTTGCGTGAGATCGGCGCGGCGCTGCCGAAGATCGATTCAAATTCCACCAGGACTTCCGGTCCGACTTCAAACGCTTCAGGGCCGATGCATGGCCCAATGGCGGCCACGAAATTTGCCGTCTCGGAATTCGGGTGGAGTTGTTTCATTCGTTTCACCGCCGCCGGGATCACGCCGGCGACGATCCCGCGCCAGCCCGCGTGGATGGCTGAGACGATTGTCCCATCCCCGCTGCACAGCAGCACGGGGGTGCAATCGGCGGTGCGCACGGAAATCACCCGGCGATCATCGTCGCTCACGAGGGCATCGGCCTTGCAATCGGTGTCGAATGTCCGCTCGGATTGGACGGTCGCCACCTCGCGGCCGTGCACCTGGTGCACCCGCAGCGGCGGCTCGGCGCCGCAGCCGATGGATGTTGTCAAGCGTCCGTAATTGGCCCAGATTCGATCGTAATCATCCTGCACGGGAGAGCCGCTGGGATTTCCAAGGTTCAGCGAATCAAACGGCGGGGGGCTGATCCCGCCGATGCGAGTGCTGAAGGCATGGCGAACGCCGAGGCGCTCGAATTTTTCGGAGGCGTAGAAGATGACGCCGTATTTCTCGCGTCGGTGGAGCACGTCAGTCAAAGTTACGAGGGGGGGGTGTTAAAGTAAACAAGGTTGGGGAAAACCGGGCCGACACGGCCCGGCTCTCTCGAGGAGGGAGATTTGTTATTCAATGTGAATCTTTTATATGATGATTTTTACCGATGCCAAACCGCGAAAAGAGGATAGCCGTATTTCCCGGACAGTTTGATCCCATCACCAAAGGGCACATCGATGTGATTCGCCGGGGCGTGAAGCTTTTCGACCGCCTGATCGTCGCTGTTGGGAACAACCCTGAAAAAACGGAGATGTTCACGCTTTCGCAGCGCGTGTCGATGATCCGAACTTTGCTGAAGAACATCCCGGGCATTCAGGTTGAGAAATATACGGGACTTACAGTGGATTTCGTGAAAGCGTCGGGGGCGACGGTCATGCTGCGGGGCATTCGTGATGTTTCGGACCTCAGGTACGAATTTCAGCTTGCCCTGGCGAACCGGGCGGTGGGCAGCGTTGAAACCGTGTTTATCATGACGGGGGATCAATATGCGCTGACCAGCAGCAGCCTCATACGACAGGTGGTGTCGCTGGGGGGCGATATCCGCCAGCTTCGTGCGGTGCTGCCGGGGCTGGTGATTCAGCGACTGCGGGCGCTTAAAAGCCCCATTCGCGCGTTGCCGTAAAACGAGGGGGTTTGACAGGTGTTTATGGCGTTCGGCGTGTTAATTTGGCTCGTTTTTCCTTGACTTGCGGGCACGTCAGCCGTTAAAATTTTTTGCCGTGGTGTTCGCTCCCGGTGAACGCTGTGAGAATTTGTTACGAAATGGCGAAGTGAGAGAGAATTTAACCTTCTAACTCTTTAGAGTTGTACCAGCGTCCGGCGGTGTTCGCCGGCGCTAATTTTCCTATGTCACGTTCCATTATTGCATCTACGGTCGATGGGGTCGTCTCTATCAAGAGAACGATACGGCAATCATATCTATCCTTCCGTACGACCGCTTCCGATGCGCTTTTGGATGTGACGCATTCCCAAAGGAGCTTCGTATGAAGCATTCATCGACGGCGGGGGATTTATCTCCCGCTACCGCGAGAAGGAAGCCTCAGGCTTTCACGCTCGTGGAGTTGCTCGTCGTGATCGGGATCATCGCTTTGTTGATCTCGATCCTGCTGCCCAGCTTGAACCGGGCCCGTGAAACGGCCAACCGGGTCAAGTGCGCCAGCAATCTCCGTCAGATCGGTCAGGCCATCCTGCTGTACACCAATGACAGCAAGGGCCCCTACCCCCGGACTCTGTATGCCGGAAGCACGACCCTCAAAGGTGGCGCGAGCCCAGGTATCTTCGATTCGGGTTTTGCCGTCAGCGGTGGTGGAACGGTTGGAACGTCGGGTTATACCGATCCGTTCTCCGGTAACGCTATTCTTGCGGCCGGCGCCACGTTCGTGAACAACGTTCCCGAAGCGTTGTTCCTTCTGATCCGCACCGAGGACATCACTTCGGCCGTGTTCATCTGCCCAAGCTCCAACGCCTCGGCGGATGTGTACGGGGGTGGCACCAATACCGCCCTGAATCAGATCGACTTCACCAACATTCAGAACAATCTCTCCTACAGCTATGCCAATCCGTATCCCAACAATTACGCGTTGGGAAGCGGATACAAGATGGTTGCAGGTCTTGAGCCCACGTTCGCTGTCGCGGCCGATATCAATCCCGGAACCACCGGGAACGGCATCAACGACAACGTTCTGGCCCCCAATACCAGCAGTTCCGGCCAGGCCATGCAGGTCGGCAACAGCAACAACCACGGCAAGCAGGGTGAGAACATTCTGTTTGGCGACGGTCACGTGGAGTTCGACAACAATCCGTTCTCTGGAACGGATCGTGACAACGTCTACACCGCGGGCGGCGCCACCTGGGGCACGCCGGGTTATCAGGACGTCGTTGCGTCACCCTATGTGTCCAACGACTCCGTGCTGCTCCCGACCGACGACGATTTCTAATCGTTACGGTCCCCAATGCAGAGCAATCTCCGAGGCCCGCCTGAAAATGGCGGGCCTCTTTCGTTTGTGCTTCAAAAATCAGGTTCACCGCGATGCGAAGAGCGCGAAAAAGAGAAAATGGAGCGCAAAAGGGGGTCATCGGGTCATTCGTTATAAAATATTATGAATGACCCCCTTTTGCGCTCTTCGCGGCTTTGCGGTTAGCTGGTTTTGAATTTGGGGAGGTGCGATTCAGCTTGCGAGGCGCGCTGGCACGTGATGTCGGCGCAGGGCGTGGCCGATCGAAACTTTCACCCGCGTCGCCGAGCGCTTGCGGGCGAATTCGATCAGGTCCAGGAATTCGTCTTCGCGGCGCGACAATTGCACGCTGAGGCAGAGGCAATCGCGGCCGAGATATGCCGCGGGATGATCAAGGCGCGGACGGCTGATCGGCAAATCGAGCATCGGCCAGGCGCGGCGCAACAGGGGCTGGGAATCGGCGGAGGAGACGACGCGGCCCACGGTCTTGGATCGCCGGCCGGGCGCGATTGCGATCACCGCATCGCACCAGGCCATTTCGGCGGATGACCAGGGATTCTCCGAGATGAGATTCGTCCAGATTGGCCGCCGCGCGATGCTGCGGCCGAGCGAGGCGGGCGACTCGACGAGACCCGGCATATGCCGCAGCACGAGCCGGCCGTTTTGCGAAACCAGCGCTGTCCAGCGCTGGCCGATGACTCGATATCCCGCGCGCACGAGGCGGGCGATTTCACCGCCGATTGGGTAGGGGCTGATGACCATCGCCCCCCAGCCGGCGCGCTCGATGGCGATCGCGGGAACCATTTCCACGCCGCGGGTGCGGAGAAGGTGGGCCATCGGCCGCAGCGCCGCCGCCTCCGCGAGCTGTACCGCGTCGAGCGTTGGACGGGGAATGACCCAGCTTCGCCAGTTGCGTTTGAGCAGATCGATCTCGCAGATTCCCCAGCGGTCGTCGACGATCCAGTGTTTTTCGCTGAGCGAATAAATTTCGACCAGGCCGTCGGAATATCGCTCGCTTTCGGCCGCGCGCGAAAGCGAATGCGTGACCTCCGCGAGTTGGAACGGGCGAATCTGGCCGTGAAATTCGTCCCCTTGGAGAGGGTGCCGGCTCAGCAGAAACGGACCGAGAAAAAATCGGATCTGCTCCTGCATGACCGGACATGAGCTGGCGATTTGAACGGCAGCGCCATAGATCGAAAAGCTGTATTTTATCGGCAACGTCAAATCGCGGTCTCCGAAAAAGCGAGCGGGCCACCCACAAGGCGCACCGGTCCCTACCCCGACTATCGGCATTCCGCAAAATCGGTCTGCACCCTCAGTTTCGGGGGATATTGGGCGGCGGTATTCAGCCCTTTAAATCACTTTCGCTGATGAGGGTGAATCCCTTTTTGATGAGCAATTGCCCGGCGAGCACCGGGTCATCGACATAGAGCGCCAGGGCCTTGCCGCGCGGGGCGGCGAGAAATGAGTAGAGATAATGGATGTTGATTTCCGCCGAGAGCAGCACCGTGCAAATGGAGGCCAGCGGCTTGGGGCTGTTCTGCGCGGTCTCGACGGCGATGAGGTCCAGCTCGCCGAATGGGAAGGATGCATCCTGAAGGACTTTCCGCGCCTCGTCCGGATCGGAACAGATGAAACGCACGAGCGTCGACTCGCCGGATTCTTCCAGGGAGATCGCGCGGATCAGATGGCCGGGGAATTCCAGGACCTCCAGAAGGTTCTGGAGTCGTCCGACGCGGTTCTCGAGGAAGACGGTAAACTGCCGAACCCGCGCCGGTTCAAAACCCGCGCCCCGCTGGGTCTGCGGCGGAAGAATCTGTTCCATGCACCGACGCTTTTAGCGCTTTTGGCCGCGGAAGGCAAGGATTATCTTACATTGAGCGTTGGACATTCGAGTTTTGAGTGATCGGGACACGGCGGCTGAAGCCGCCGCGCCGCTTGGGAATTTCGTTTGGCGTTTCCTTATTCTCCATCGACGCGTTGATAGCGAAACACCGCTCGATGCAGGCCCGAGACCATTTCGTTTTTCACGACGATGGGCCGATACCGCTCATTACGCGGCTGCAGGCGCACCACGGGGCCGCGATTTTCTTCATCCACCTCGAAGAAAATCCGCTTGAAAGTCGTCTGCCCATCGGCGAACCGGACGAAACAGTCATCCCCATCGCGGGCGGGAAGGGACGGCGCGAAGATGACGATGTCGCCCTGGCGATAGCGCGGCGACATGCTGTCCCCCTCAACGCGGGCGGCGAACGCACCCTCGCCGCAAATTTCAGGGCAGCTGACCTGCTGATCCACGTCGTTGATGATGCGGACCATTCGATCCATCGGCGCATCGGCGGATTTTTCGGCGTTGATTTGGCGCATTGCGCCGGAGATTTCATCGACGAGCCGGCCATTGCCACACCCGTTGCCGCCGTTTTTGGCTTCCAGCAATTTGCCGAGGATCGCTCGCACATCTTCCGGTGTCTTCTGAAGATGCGCCTGGGTGAGCAACTCACCGCTGCCGAACCCCAGCGTCTGTTCCAGCCGCCGCAGCTTTTCATCGCTGGGCGGGTTGGAAACGCGCCCGGTTTCGATGAGGGATAGATACGGCTTGGAAATCCCGGTCTTGCCGGCCAGTTCCTCTAGCGTCAGGGCCTGCCGCCGGCGTTGTTTGCGAATTTTCAATCCAAGAGGTTCCATAGCGGACTCGGCAAAATGCCGGCTCTATGGGAATACCTATTTCTGAACGGAAAATCAAGAAAAATATCTAACAAATACCTAACATATGATGACGGTGTCGGTTCAATGCGGCGACGGCATCGCCTCGTTCAAGCCGTTGAACGTCGCATCATATTTCCCGCCCTCGGCGGAGAAACGCAGCGGCTTGACGCGCTCGACGCAAATCTCCGGGGCGGTGGGATTCGATTTCAGGAGCTGCATCACTTCGGAAATGAAATCAGCCAGCGGCATCGCGCGCGGGTCCTGCGCCTGCTGCGGGCCCATCAACTGCGTTTGCACGTACGGGGGAATTAACTCGATCACCTCGATGTTCGATCCGCGCAACTGCCAGCGAAGCGACTGCGTGTAGGAATGGATCGCGGCCTTGGTGGCGCAGTAAGTCGGCGTCATCGCCAGGGGCATAAATGCCAGGCCGGAGGAAACCGTCATTATTGTGGATTTCGGCTGGCGTTTGAGCAGCGGCAACAGCGCGGCCGTCAGACGGATGGGGCCGAGCAGGTTGATTGCGATCATGCTCTGGCAATCGGCCAGTTCCGGGGACTGCAGATTTTCCGGCTTCATGATGCCGGCGTTGTGGATGACGATGTTGAGTTTGGGGAAATCCTTGGACAGTTGCGCAGCCAGGGATCGGCAGCTTTCGGGGTTTTCGATGTCGAAGGTTACAGCCTTGATGCGCGGGTTGGCGGAGGTGACTTCATCGAGCACCCCTTTTCTGCGACCGGAAATGATGACCTTGTTGCCTGCCTTGTCGAGCGCCTCGGCCAGGGCTCGCCCGATGCCCGAGCCGCCGCCGGTGATGAGGATTGTGTTGCCGCTGATGTTCATGTGGGGTTCTCCTTTGGAGGAGGATAGGAGCGGGTTTTGGCGATTGCCAATTGAAAATCGAGGGCGCGTGTAATCAGTAAGGCAGTTTCGGAAATAGTTTTTGGAGGTAATGGCTGAAATGCAAAATCATTTTTGTCGTTACGCGGGCGATGCCGAACACGGACATGGGCTCGAATAATATCGTCAGTCGCCGCTTCAAGCGGGCCTGGTGGGCCTGGCGACGTTCGCAACATCCTCCTGAGCGGAACGTAAGGCGTCGTAAATGGAAGCCGCTGTCACGACGGGCCGTTCATTTCCAATTCGTATAATCTCGGTCCGAAATCGTGGCTGGCCCAGGTCAGGGATTTTTTCAGGATGACTCCGAAGACGCATAGCATTGCGATCAATGCGATCAGCGTGATCACGTGCTGGGGGCGCCATTTTCGAATCGTCGAGCCGTAGGCGATCAGTGCGAGGAGTGCGGCGATGGTGACGACCGCGTCGTAGCTGGCGCGTTGCCAGTACAGGCCGCCGAGGTGCAGCCACATGCCGAATTCGTCGAATGTCAGGCCCAGGCCGATGCCGTAGATGATCGCCACGAGGGTGAGCCATTTTCCTTTTGGCTGGGCGAACAGGAGGGCGGCGCCGCTGAAGCTCAGGAGGAAAATTCCGTAGTTGAGATGGTGGACGTGCGTTCCCTTCACATGGAAGAAAAGCGCGGGCGGGAGTTTGCCGGCCATGATGAAGATGACGAGGATTCGGGCCATCACAAAGGTGAAGATGAAGGCCGCGAGCACCATGCGGGCCAGGTGATGTTTCAGGCGCGTCTGCGCTTCGGCGGGGGGGAGTTGTGGTGGGGTTTGGGTTTCCATTTGGAGTTGGTTGCGTAGTTTTTGAATGCCGCGGTAAAACGCGGTGCTTCGCACGCGCCGCTAAGTATTGTAGGGTATTTTGTTTAGTTGGGTGGGTGCGGGGTTCCTTGTAGAAGTTCGGGGCCGGTGCCGAGCCGTTTCAGGCGATCGCTCCCGCCGCCGCGGCTGTAGAGATAGAATACACGCCCGGGGCTGATGCGCGAATAATATTCGTACAGCGGGCGATCCAGGTCGCCGGGGCCGCCGACGGCGGAAATCTTCGGGTTCAGATCGCGGGCGCGGATGATGGGGGCATCATCGGGCCATGCCACGTCGGCGTTGAATACCGGCTCTTCGGCAACGCTGCTATTTTTGCTGGAATGAAACAGAACGACCGCGGGAGGTGAAATGTTTTCAGCGAGATTGCGGTCGATCTGGTCGAGTTCCGGCGTCGCGGGATATTGATCGCGCACGAGGCGGTTGAGCTGCGGCATGGCAGCCAGGGCGATGACGATCATCGGCATCGCCATCACCGCGCGAATCATCGCGGCGCGGCAGGGAAATATGTCCGACAGAAAACGGATCGGCGCCAGGCAGAGCAAAATGACGGCGGGCATCACCATCACGAAATAATGCTCCAGGTCGGCCGAGAACGCGGAGTAGACCAGCAGCAGTGGAAACACCGGAAGCATTCCCCACACGGCCCAGAGGCGGCGATCCCAAATCGCCAGCAGGGATATCGGCGCGATCAGAAAGAGCAGCGGGTCAACGATGGCCGTCCTGCGGATCAGTTCAAATTCATCGAGCAGCAGCGACGGGACATTGCTCAAGCGATGCTGCTCGATGAGCGGCTTGACGTTCATCTCGTAAAACCGCTGGACTTCGGGCACATCCGACACATGGGCAGGCGGCGAGGCATCGTGAAAGCCGAAAGCGCCGGGATAATTGACGTCGTTGTAGCGGGCAAAGGGCGTCGTCAGCCAATCGCCGGTAACCTGATGATTGAGGATCAACTGCAGCATCAGAAACGGAATCGCCGGCGCGGCGATGCACGCGGCGGCGGCGATCCAGAGTTTTGCGGGCTTTCGCCGGAGGTCGATGGCCAGGATGATGGCCAGGACAATGGCGAAGGCGAGGGCATCGGCGGGCCGGGTGATCGCCGCCCAACCGGCGGCCGCGCCCAGCAGCAGGAGCCAACGCCGCCGCATGTCCCGCCGCCATTTGAGCAGCGCCAGGGTCATCAAAAGTCCCAGCAGCAGCATGGGAATCTGCGCCAAAAGCATGATGGACATGAGGCGAAACAGCGAGAGGGACAGAAGGAGGATGACGCCCAGGATCGCCAGTGCGCCGTCCAGGGCTTCGCACAGCACGAGATAAAACATTGCCGCGCAGAGCCCCCCGGCTGCGAGGGTAAACACCGTATAGGGCAAATGCAGCAGAAGCGATGGGAAATACATCATCGCCATACCGGGGAAATACATGGATGCGTACGCGGGGGTGACCAGGATATAAAACGAGTCAAAAAATCTCGGCAGCGGGAGCGCCGGCATCCACAGGCGGCCGCGGGCCAGCATGTGCATCTGGATCAGATAGCTGAATTCATCGGCGAACATCGGCTTGAAGCGCGCGTGCTGGAAAATTTCGGTCCAGTAGATCAGAAGGCTGGAGCCGATCCACGTCAGCAGCGCAATGCAGCGGCGGAGGGCGGGGGTGGGATGGGCCAGCGAATTCCAGCATCGGCTGAGCGCGCGATTCACCGGTGGAATCAGACCGAGGAAAATTGCCAGCGAGATCGCCGCGAGCTTGTCGAAATGCCCGTAATTTCCCTGACCCAGCACCAGCCAGCATTGCACGCCGAGGATCAGCAGCAATGGCAGCAGCCATTTTGCCGTGCGCGGGCTGAGCCAGTGCGGAATGTGGGTGTTATCGGCTGGCATGGCGTGCGGCCAGCTCTCCGGCGGTGCCGAGGTAATGCAGGTGATGGAGTTCCCCCGGATGTGTCGGCTCGTAAACAAAAACCAGTCTCCCCGGCTGAATTCGGGCGTAATAGCCAAATAATTTCCAATCCTCATTCTTTCCGAGGTAATTGGCGCGGACGACCAGGGCATCATCCGGCCACGCGACGCTGTCGTTGAACACCGGAAACCAATCGACCGAATTGCCTCGCCCGCTGAATGGAAAGAGCACCAGCGATGGGGTTCTGAGCACGGAAAGATCCTCGTTAATCTCTTTGGCCGGTTCGCAAATATTCGGCAGTGCCGGCGCCCGGCTGCTGAATTCCGGCAGCGCCGCCAGAGAAAATCCAATCAGCGCCGAGGCGACCATCGCTCCGATTCGCCGCCGATATCGCGGCCACGCACGATCCAAGCTTTCCCACCCCATGAGCACGAGGCAAATCATGCCCGGCATGACCGGCACCATGTATTGATCCAGGTGAAAAATGTATCCGAGATAAGCGACAAGCATCAGCACCGTCGCCGCGAGAAGAACCGCCGGGCGAATGCCCCACCTCGCCGCCAGCGCCAGCGGCAAGAGGATGAACAGGTCTGTATCCGGAAGCGTGTCAATTCTGATTTGCTGGAATCGAACCGCATACCAGGTCTTCAGGAGATTTTTCAGCGTGTGCTGGCGGTAGAGGTCCATCCAACTGGCGGCGAACGCCCGCTTGGGGGCGCTCAGACCGGGCGGAAGATTTTTCAAATCGGCAGTGACAAACCCCATCAGCGGCGCCGGATAACTCTCGGAGATGTAATACTGCATCGGACTCAGCGTCCATTTTCCGGTCACGCCGATATTCTGCGCAATTTGCATGGCGAGAAAAGGGAGCGCCACCACCAGCGCCGCGGCGGTGGTTTTGGCAATTGGCGCGGGACGCCACCGCAAGTCGAAGAGCATCGCGATCGCGATCGGCGTCACGAAACAGATCGCATCGAGCGGGCGTGTGATCGCCGCCCAACCGGCCGCCGCTCCGATCAACATCGCCCAGCCGGCGCCGCGGCCTTTTCGCCTCCAGCGCAACCATGCCCAGATCATTACCATGACGGCCAGCAGGAAGGCGGTTTCGGACATCAGCATGAAACACATCCAGCGGAAATACTGGAGCGATATCAGCATCAAAACCGCGAGAAGCGCCCGCAAGCCGCCGAACATTTCCCGCATGATGAGAAAGAAAACCCCGGCAGCCGCCGCGCCGCAGAACAGCGGCGATACCCAGTACGGCAATCCAAGCCAGACCGCCGGCACCATGCTGAGAGCCGCGCCGGGAAAATAGATGGAGGCATACACCCGGTCCACGATGAAATGAAATGTGTCAAAAAACGGCGAAATCTCCGGGGGATAGGTGGCGCTCCACAATTTTCCCCGGGCCAGCATCCGGGCCTGGATCATGTAGGAATGCTCATCATGAATGCGGAGGAACATTTCCCCGCGACCCCGGTAGATCTGGATCAGCAGATAGACGCACACCAGCAAACCCACCGCGGCGGCGGCTGCGGCTGTGTGCCCGGTCACCATTCGCCGCAATTTTGCCGCGGCGACTCTCGCTCCGCGATTCAGATATCCGCTCAGCGACAGGCACAATCCAACGCCCAGGGCAACCCACTCGATCCAGACCGGCTTCTGGTCGAACGGCAGCGCCCACCGTAACCAGATGCCCATGAGCAGCAAAAACACCGTGAAGATTTGTCGCCGACCGCACGGTATTTTGGCAAGACCACGTTTTTGCATCGCCGAGGAGCGGGATTATACGCGAAGGGCGACTATAGTTTCTGATTGACATTTCCGGAAATGAGGGCCAAAACCTCGGCCCGGCTGGAGGGATTATCCTTGAAGATTCCGCGCAGCGCGCTGGTGACCATGACGCTGCCGGGCTTGCGCACGCCGCGGATCGTCATGCAGGTGTGGACCGCCTCGACGACGCAGACGGCGCCGATGGGGGTGAGTTCATCCATGACGGCATCGGCGATCTGCATGGTCAGGCGCTCCTGCACCTGCGGGCGGCGCGCGTATCCCTCGACGAGGCGCGCCAGCTTGCTGAGGCCCACGACTTTTCCATCCGGCAGATACGCCACGTGCGCCCGGCCGGTGAAGGGGAGCAGATGATGCTCGCAGAGCGAATTGAATTCGATGTCGCGCAGGAGCACGACCTCGTCATATTTTTCGTGAAAGACGGTCCGCAGATGCGTCCGCGGATTTTCCGACAGGCCGGACATCAGCTCGACATAAGAGCGCGCCACGCGGGCCGGCGTTTCGAGCAGCCCCTCGCGATCGGGGTTTTCCCCAACCGCCAGCAGAATCTCCCGCACCGCCCGCTCGATGCGCGGCAGATCGACCGGTTTCATGTTCTTCGGCTGCTCAGACATTTATGCTCCTGTTGGGTCGATTCTATTCTATACATCGAATCGAATCGGACAAAAGAATTTTAACCGCGAAGCCGCGAAGAGCGCGAAAAATCCAAAAAGCCGGGAAATTAAAAAGGGGACATTCATAATATTTTATTCTGAATGTCCCCTTTTTGGTATTTTCGCGGTTTAATCTTTTCTTGGGATCATAGATGCATGGCCAACTGGCGGGCGGTGCCGAGGGGTGGGCTCAGGCCGTTGCCGGTGCGGAGGGCGGCGCCGCGGTCGTAGATGTAGAAGACGCGGTCGGGCTGGGTTCGGGCGTAATAGTCGATCAGCTTCACGTCCTGAGCGAGGCCGAGGTCGCGTGCACGAACGATCAGCGCATCGTCCGGCCATGCAACATCATCATTGTAGACCGGCTCATCGTGCGGATCGCAGATCGATGGATCGAAACGGAAGAGCACCACGGCCGGGGTGCGCGGCAGTTTCGCCAGTGCGGCGTTGGCCAGGCGCTGCTCGCGGTCGTGGAGATCGATCGCCTGCTCGCGGATTTCCGGGTTGAACGCGGGGAGATCGGAGATCGAAAGTGCGAGGATGCAGATCAATAGAAACCCGGCGATGGCGCTGCGGCGAGCGGGCCAGGCGGCCTGGAGCGAATCCCAACTGGCCAGGACCAGGCAGGTCATGGGCGGCGTCAATGGGAAGAGATATTGGAACAGGAAGAAGACCACGCAGGCGTAGGCGGGGAGAAAGATCAACATGAAGATCAGCAGCGTCGATCTGCGAATGTCGAAGAGGGAAAGGAGACCGACGATTGCCAGCGCTGCCATCGCGGGATGGGGCAACGTCACGAGGATCAGGTCCTGGAACATTCCGGGATAGAGCCAGCGAATCGCATTGGCCGGCGTGTGACCCTGGTAGGTGGGAATCACATAACGTTCCAGCCAGGTTTTTTTTTCGATTCCGGGATTGATGGGGAGTCGGCTGAAATCGAGCTTGAAAAATCCCACCGGCGGGGCGGGATAGACGTGTCGCAGATAATCGGATTCGCCCAGCACGTACCATTTGCCGGTGAGCCCGTGATTCTGGATCGCCAGTACGATCAGAAATGGGGTGGCCGCCAGGAAGATCGCGATGAAAGTTCTCAGCAGCAATCCGGGCATTCGGCGAAATTCGAAAGCGACGACCGCGCCGATCACCGGGCAGAAGCAGATCGCATCCAGCGGGCGGGTGATGGCGCAGTATCCCGCGGCCGCGCCCATCACGATTGCCCAGGCGAGGTTTTGCCGTTTTCTCCATCGCAGCCATCCCCATGCCAGCACGAGAACGCCGAGAAACAGGGGCAATTCTGAGAGCGCGGCCGTGGATAGATATCGAAACCAATATCCAAGGATCAGCATGATGACGCCGATGGCTGCGCGGATGCTTCCGAACATTTCTTCGAGAATCAGATACAGGACGCCGGCGGCGAGGGAGGATGCGACGATGGGCATTGCCCAGAACGGCCAGTGCAGCCAGACACCGGGCGTCAGCATCATCGCGGCGCCGGGCTGATACATGCCGGCGTAGACGGGGCGCATCAGCAGGTGAAACGAATCGAAAAACGGCTGGATATCCGATGGGTAGGAGGGCATCCAGAGCCGGCCCCGCGCGAGCATCTGCGCCTGGATCATGTAGACGTGATCATCGTGCATGCGCAGGCAGAGTCCCGGCGCGCGTCCGGCGATATAGATCAGCGAGGAGATCGCGGCGAGGATGACCGCCCCAATGCCGGCGGCGAAGCGATGGCGGGAGAGAATCCCACCCCATTTCTCGGCCTGTGAGAGACACCCTCTTCGCAGCGGCGGGATCAAGCCGAGTGCAATCGCTGCCGCCAGTGCCGGCAAGCGGTCGCTGACATGGCCGGATGAATATGCGACCAGCCATAGCGCCAGGCCGGCGGTCGGCAAAATCAGGCACAGGATTTTCCGGGTGCGGAGGCCCATTGGGACCGCCATAGTCGTTTTTACCGACGCGGCCGTCAAAATGCGCTAAAGCAAACGGCGCTTTTCATCATTCTTCCATTTGCCTCGCAACCCGCTTCGCTTTAGTCTGTTTGTCCCGGTTTATTATGCTCAAGTGTAAACTTCTTCATCCGGAGATTTTGTCGGGACTGGCGTCGGCGGGGCACCTTTCGACGGTGCTGATCGCCGATGGAAATTTCCCCGCGGGGAACAGGCCCAATCCCCGGGCGAAGGTGGTCTGGGCGAATTACACGCCGGGGATTGTCGATGCGGCGACGGTGCTGCGGCTGGTGTGCGGGATGGCGCCGATCGAAGCGGTGCACGTCATGGCTCCGGAACGGACGGGGCTGTATGCGATGACGACCGATCCACCCATCTGGCAGGAATTCCGCACGATTCTCCGCGAGACGGCCGATTTCCACGGGGAGCTGATTCAAGTGCCAAAGCCGGAATTTGTCCGCGAGGTTCAGCGCGACGATTTGACGCTGGTGATCGCCACGGCCGAGACGCAGATCTTCGCCAATATTCTGCTGACCATTGGGGTGGTGCAGTCATGAAAGGGAGAAACGCGTGAAAGGCACACAACAGGAAATTTCGCGACCGACGGTGCTGGGGACTGAGCCGAGTTTTGGCTTCGGCGACCGGCTGGGGATGGCCACGCCCGGTCATGCGGCCGCGCTGAAGCGGGCGGGGGCGGGGATCTTGCCGATTTTCGCGCAGCAGTCGATTCGGGAAATGACCCGCACGCAGCGCACGCCGCAGCAGGTGATGGAAGAAGCCCTCGCCGGCGCGAGACAGGCGGGATACGCGGGCGTTCACGGCGCCGATGCCGATCACCTGAAAACCCCTGCGGATGTGGAGCGCACGGCACAGGCGGGATTCGTTTTCTTCACCATCGACCCCTCGGGCGAAGTGGACGCTGGTGCGGATGATTACAACGCCGACCAGCTTGCGGCGAAATTCAAATCCGTTGCCGGCGAAATTGCGTGGCTGAGTCAGTATGAAGGGAAAACGATCAAGCTGACGACCGGCTCGGCAATTGAATTTTCCCCGGCGGTTTGCCGGCGCGCGGCGGTTAAATACGGCAAAGCGATCGCGATGGCGGCGGGTTTGGCCAAGCACATCGAGCAGATCGCGAAGAAATTGAATCAGCCCTGGGAAATCGAATTGAGCGTGGATGAAACGCCCCGGCCGACCACGCTGGCCGAGCATTTCATCATCGCCGACCAGTGTCTGAAGGCGGGGATGAAACTGGTCAGCCTGGCGCCGCGGTTCATCGGCGATTTTGAAAAGGGGATCGATTACAAGGGGGATGTGGCCGGGCTGGAGAAATCGCTTGGCGACCACGCCGCGATCGCCAAACAGCTTGGGCCGTATAAGCTCAGTCTGCACAGCGGATCGGATAAGCTGTCGATTTATCCCTCGCTGTCGCGGGCGACGAAGGGTTTATTCCACGTCAAAACCGCCGGCACCAGTTATCTGGAAGCGCTGCGGACGGTGGTTCGGGTCGATGCGGGGCTGTTTCGCGAGGTGGTGACGCTGGCGCGTGCGCGCTACGACACCGACCGGGCGACGTATCACGTTTCGGCCACGCTTGCTTCGGCGCCGGCGCCGGAAAGAATCTCCGATGCGAAATCGCTGGAGCGGGAATATCTCGGGCTCTGGTCGGAGAATCCCGGGAGCCGCGGGCTGTCGAACCTTGGGCGGCAGATCATTCACTGCACGTTCGGCTCGGTGCTGTGCGATCCGAAGCTCGGGCCGCGCGTCAAACAGCTCATCGCTGAGAACCAGGGTTTGTACACGCAGATTCTCGACGAGCATTTCGGTAAACATCTGGAGGCGCTGAAAGCCGGGATGTAAGCCACGGAGCGGACTTCTTTCGCGCATTTCATTCAGTAAAGGAACTCCCATGCTCAACGTTCGCGATTCCAAGAGCACGCAATTTGACCTGATCAGTCTTGGCGAGTGCATGATCCGCCTGTCGCCGCCGGCGCATGGGCGGATTGAGTTCGCCAATTCTTTGGAAATCTGGGTCGGCGGCGGGGAGTACAATGTCGCGTACGCGCTGGCGCGGCTGGGGATGCGCACGGGTTTCTCCAGCCGGCTGGTGGATAATCCGGTCGGGAAAATTATTCTGAATCATGCCCGGTCGGTGGGAATGGATATCAGCCATGTGGCGATGGCGAAATACGACGGCGTCGGGCGGGCGGATCGAATCGGGCTGAATTTCACGGAAGTCGGCACAGGCGTGCGCGCCAGCGTGACGATGTACGACCGCGGCCATTCCGCCGCCAGCAATCTCAAGCCGGGGATGATCGACTTCAAAAAGCTTTTCAAGGAGCAGGGATCGCGCTGGCTGCATACGGGTGGGATATTCACCGCGCTGAGCGACGGCACCGCCGCCGTGTGCAAAGAGGCGATCCTTGCCGCGCGCGAGGCGGGAACCATCGTCAGCTATGACCTGAATTTCCGGTCCAAGCTCTGGTCGGCGGCCAAGGCGCAGCAGGTGACGAAGGAACTGGTTCCGCATCTCGATTGCCTCATCGGCAACGAGGAGGATTTCCAGAAAGTTCTTGGCTTTGAAGTCGAAGGGGTGGATGAAAATCTCTCGGCGCTGGACACCTCGGCCTACAAGAAGATGGTCGAGAAAGTCGTGAAGGCGTATCCCAACATCAAAGTCGTCGGCACGACGCTGCGGGAGGTGAAGTCGGGGCTGATCAACAACTGGTCGGCGATCCTGTACGTCGATGGAAAATTCTACGAAAGCCGGCGATTCGAGAATTTGGAAATCGAAGACCGCGTCGGCGGGGGGGATGGATTTTCCAGCGGTTTCGCCTATGGATTTCTTAGCGGCAAGACGCCGCAGGAATGCGTTGACCTGGGCGCGGCTCACGGCGCGCTGCTGCAAACCACGCGCGGGGATACGAGCCAGATCGATCTGGAGGAATTGAATCATGTGTTTAAGGGGGGAAGTGCTCGCATCAAGCGGTGAAAGCGCGCCCCGCGAGCTGAGATATGGAAAAGCCCCACGGCGACGCCGTGGGCGTTTCGGGAATTACAAGGGTTTTGAAATAGGTTCAAAACGAATCGGAAGGCAGATTCAGTGAGAGTTTTATTAACCACCACCAGTTTTCAGGACACTCCCGGGCCGCACCATGCGCTGCTGGAAAAATCCGGTTTTGAGGTCGTTCGCGCTCGCGGGCCGCTGGGGGAAGCGCAAATCCTCGATCTGGTTAAAACCGGATTCGATGGGCTGCTCAATGGGGATGATCAGATCACCGCGAAGGTGATCGACGCGGCTTTGCCGAGGTTGAAAGTGATCGCCAAATACGGCATCGGACTGGACTCGATCGACGTGAAGCACGCGACGGCGAAGAAAATTCCGGTGCTTTTTACGCCGGGTGTGAATCACACGACGGTGGCGGAGCATTGCATCGGGTTGATGATCGCGCTGGCCAAGCATTTCTGGCCGCACCTTCGGTCTACCAAGAGCGGGCAGTGGAAGCGGATCACCGGCAACGAGCTGGCGGGCAAGACGCTGGCGGTGCTGGGGGTGGGCCGGATCGGCAAGGAGGTGATCAAGCGCGCCAGTGCGTTTGAAATGAAATCGATCGGGTTCGATCATTACTGGGACGAGGATTTCGCCAAGGCATTTGGGGCTCATCGCGCAGCCACGGTGCTGGAGGCGATCCAATCGGCGGACATTGTCTCGCTGCATATGAATCTCGACGCCGCCAACCGCGGGATGTTTAACCATGACCTGCTGTCGAAAATGAAAAAGGGGGCGTACCTGATCAACACCGCCCGCGGCGGGCTGGTGGTGGAGAAAGACATCGCCGCCGCGTGTAAATCGGGCCATCTCGGCGGTTATGCGGCGGACGTGATGGACCAGGAACCACCGCCGACGGACCATCCATTCAGGGAGATCGACAACATCATCATCACCCCGCACGTGGCCAGCCGAACCTTCGAATCGGTCGAGCGGCAGGCGATGCGCGCGGTGAAAAATCTGGTGAATTTTCTGAACGGGGACCGGGATTTTATTCAGGCGAATTCTTGGTGAAATTCATATCCTATTTCCTATTGCCTATTTCCTATTGCCAATTGAGATTGAATAATGGATGCGGTTGAGCTGAAACAACGGACGTTCAATTTTGGTCAGAGAACGATTCGGCTGGTTCGTGCTTTGCCGAAGACCACCGAAGCTCGAGCGATCGGGGGTCAATTGGTACGATGTGCCACCGCCGTTGGTGCCAATTATCGCGCGACATGTAAATCGCGAAGCAAGGCAGAATTTATTGCAAGGATTGGCGTGGTCGAAGAAGAAGCGGACGAATCGGCGTATTGGCTTGAGACGATAATGGCCAGTCAAATGCTAAAGCCATCCAGAGTCCAACCGCTCCTGAACGAAGCACGCGAATTGGAGCGCATCTTCGGACAATCCAGAGTCACCGCTGTCCGCTCCGCCCGATCCAAAAACTCAAATAGACAATAGGAAATAGGCAATAGGAAATAAAATTTAATTTCATTTCACTTTTGGAGTTTTGTCATGCCACAACAAGCCGTCGCCGATCTGGGGCTCATTGGTCTGGCCGTTATGGGGGAGAACCTGGCCCTCAACGCCGCCGATCATGGATTCAAAGTCGCCGTTTACAACCGCACGACGGCGATCATGCAGAAATTCATCGCGCGGGAAAATCCTCCCGGGGGGCTGGTGGGGTGCGCGACGATGAATGATCTGGTGGCGGCGGTGAAGAGGCCGCGGAAGTTCATCATTCTCGTCAAGGCGGGGCCGGCGGTTGATGCCGTCACCAAGGAGCTGATCGACGCGGGGATCGAGCCGGAGGACATCGTCGTGGACTGCGGCAACTCGCTGTGGACCGACACGATCCGGCGGGAGCGTGAATACGCCAGCAAATGCAAATTCTTCGGCTCGGGCGTTTCCGGCGGCGAGGTGGGGGCGCGGTTCGGGCCGTCGATGATGCCGGGGGGCGATCCCGATTCGTGGAAGCATCTGAAGCCGATCTGGGAGGCCGTCGCCGCCAAGATCGATCCCAAGACCGGCAAGCCGATCGAAAATTACGCGCCGGGCAAACCGGTGGTGGGCGGGGTTCCCTGCACCGCATATCTCGGCCCCAACGGCGCGGGGCATTACGTCAAGATGGTTCACAACGGAATCGAATACATCGACATGCAGCTCATCGGCGAGGCGTACTGGCTGATGGTCAATCTGCTGGGGATGAAGCCGCCGGAACTGAGCAAGGTGTTTTCCCAGTGGAACCAGGGCGATCTCGATTCGTACCTGATCCAGATCACGGCGGATATTCTGCAGCAGCGCGATCCGCTGCATCCCGATGGATATTTCGTGGATTACGTGCTGGATGCGGCCGGGCAGAAGGGGACGGGCAAATGGACGAGCACCAACGCGCTGGACATGGGCATTCCGGCCAACTCGATTGCCGAGGCGGTGTTTGCGCGGTGCATTTCCGCGCTGAAGGACGAGCGCCTGGGGGCGTCGAAAATTCTCAAAGGCCCCGATCCCGCGTTCAGCGGCGACCGCAACGACCTCGTCGCCGCGGTGCGCGATGCGCTGTATTGCTCCAAGATCTGCGCCTACGCGCAGGGATTTCAGCTCATGCGCGAGGCACAGAAGGAATATAAATGGAAGTTCAATTTCTCGGAGATCGCGGCAATCTGGCGGGGCGGCTGCATCATCCGGGCGAGGTTCCTCCAGAAAATCATGGATGCGTACAATCGCGATCCGAACCTGGTCAATCTACTGCTTGACCCCTATTTCACCGAGCAGATCACCAAGTCGCAGACCAACTGGCGCAAGGTCGTCGGGCTGGCGGCCACCAACGGCATCGCCGCGCCGGCGTTCATGAGCGCGCTGGCATATTACGACGGCTACCGCAGCCCGCGCCTGCCGGCCAATTTGCTGCAAAGCCAGCGCGATTACTTCGGCGCCCACACCTACGAGCGCGTGGACGCTCCGCGCGGAAAATTCTTCCACCTCGACTGGCCCGAGCCCAAGCGGCCGCAGATCGACATCCAGCCGGGAAGCGGCGGAGGACATTGACTCGCAACTCATAACCCGCAACTCGCAACATTGAATCAATCATGTCTCGCCGCGGCACACTTTATGCGATCACCCCGGATGAAGCCGATCGCCTGCTCGGCCTCGCCGGCAACGATCCCGCCGTCGCGAAGGAGGCGATGGACCTTTATTCCTTCGAGCGGCAAAAGGCGCACCTGATCTGTCCGCTGGACACCGCGTGGGACATCATTCACCGCTGCCTGACGGACGGCACCCATCGCGATTTCGGCGCGGGAACGACGCCGCTGAGCTGGTGCGTCCTTGGCGGCCAGAGCCTGCACGGCGGCAAGGAGATTATCGTGTGTTATGTGACGCGCGAGCGGGTCGAGCAGATCGCCGCGACGCTCGACGGCATCGAGGCGCAGTGGTTTTACAATCGATTTTGCAGCATCCAGACGAGCCTTACCGGCAGCACGAGCATGGAAGATTTCCAGCACGCGTGGGAGCTTTTCACCTACGCGCGGAATCTGTACGCGAAGGCCGCTACCGCGGGTCGGGGGGTGGTGTTTGTGGCGGATTAACGTGCCGTAAAGGCAAAGAAAAAGCCAAAAACATCAAATTTCCAAGTCTTGGCATCCGGTGATCGAGCGGTTAGCTTGGACCGAGATAAAACCGCAGGAAATTCTCCATGCCCAGCACCTACATTGTACCCCCAAAACTCCATGATGATCTCGTCGCCGCGGCGTATCGGCATCGCGGATTCACGGCTGAGGAAGCGGCGGCGGCGGCGCGGTTTTCGCATCTGACGGCCTGGCATGGGATCAAGACGCACAATGCGATCAAGGCGCTGCATCTGGATGAACATTTCGGATCAAAAGCGGGGGGGTGCAAGCCGGGGGCGAAGATCGAAAAACTTCCGACGAAATTCAAAGCGGTGCAGAAATGGAACGCCAACCGCAAGCTGGGGCAGGCCACCGCGTTTGAGGCGATGGATGCGGCGATGAAACTTGCCGATGAATTCGGCGTCGGCGTCATCGCGGTGGACAACGCGTTTCATTATCTGTGGGGCGGGGGATATGTGATCGACGCGGCGAAGAAAGGATATATCGCCTACACCTCCTGCACGGCGGCGCTGGCGGAAGTCGTTCCCTTCGGCGGGAAATTTCCGACGCTGGGCACCAATCCGCATAGCTGGGGATTTCCGACGCAGGATTTGATCGGATTTCCCATCTGCATCGACTGGGCCACCAGCACCGTTGCCATGGGACGCGTGCAGCAATTTCTCCGCGAGGGAAAGCAGCTTCCGGCCGGCAGCGGCGTGGACAAGGATGGAAACGAAACGACTGACCCGGCGAAGATCGTCGCCCTCATGCCCTTCGGCCAGCACAAGGGATATGGGCTTTCGCTCATCGACGAGCTTTACGCGGCGTATATCGGCGGATCGCTTCCGACGCTGCGCAACCGATGGGACAAAGTCACCGCCGGTGAAAAAGGGACCTGCTGTTTCTTTTTTCAGTGCATCCGGCCGGAGGCGATCTCCGCGGAATCTTTCGCCGGCGGACGCTCGCAGCAGGAGAACGTCAAGGCGGTCATTGCGGACATCATCGGGCACGGCAACCAGACCGCGATGCTGCCGGGGCAGATCGAAGCCAACGGCGCCGCGCTGAGCGAAAAGTATGGCGGCCTGCTGTTTACCGCCGCGGAGATCGATGCGCTGAATCAGATCGCGCTAGAAGCACAATTCAAGTTTGATTCGACGAAATTCAAGACCGTGGAGCTGTGAAAATGTACAAGGGCCTGGATATTTCCGGACAAGTGTGCTTGGTGACCGGCGGCACCAGCGGGCTGGGAAAAGCGATCGCCCTGGCGCTGGCCAGCGCGGGGGCGAAAGTGGTGGTCGGCTCCACCAGCGCCGCGAAAGTGGATGCCATGCGGCAGGAACTCGGGCCGAATCACGATGCGATTCAAATTCAGGTCACGGACGAGAAAAGCGTCGATGCGGGCATCGAGCACGCCATCAAGCGGTTTGGCCGGCTCGATGCGGTGATCAACGCCGCGGGAATCATCCAGAAGAAACCGTCGCTGGAGCTGACTGTCGAGGAATTTGAGAAGATCGTGCGGACCAATCTGACGGGCTCGTTCATTGTCGCGCGAAGCGCCTGCCGGGCGATGAAGAATCAGTCTCCCGGCGCGCATGGCCACCGGGGGTCGATCGTCTTCATCGCATCGCTCAACAGCTATATTTCTCTCAGTGAAGTGCTGGCGTATGCGGCGAGCAAATCGGGCGTGCTGGGGCTGGTTCGAGGGCTGGCCAACGAATGGGCGCGCTTTGGAATTCGCGTGAACGCCATTGCGCCGGGGCTTTTTCCAACGGATCTGAATCGCGGCCTGATCGAAAACACCCCGCGCGGCGATTTCATGAAAGAGCACACGCCCCAGGGACGCTTTGGCGATGCCGAGGAACTTGTCGGCGCGGCGATCTACCTCATTTCCCCCGCGGCCAGCTTCACGGCGGGACAGACGATCGTGGTCGACGGCGGTTTCCTCGCCCGCGGCGTTGGTTTCCCGCCCGATACTTTCAAGCTGCCGCGGTGATTGTTAAGCTGTCGGAATGATTGAAGATTTGAAATCGCACATCCGCGACATCCCCGATTTTCCCAAGCCGGGAATTCTATTCCGGGATATTACTCCGCTGCTGGCCAATCCCTCGGCGCTGGCGTTGTCGATCGAATTGCTCGCCAACCCGTTTCGCGGGAAGGGGATCGACATGGTCGTCGGCGCGGAAAGCCGGGGATTTATTTTCGGAACTGCGGTGGCGTGCTGCCTGTCGGCGGGATTTTCCCTGGTGCGAAAGCCGGGGAAGCTGCCCCACAAGCGGATTTCGATGAGTTACGATTTAGAATACGGGAAGGACACGCTTGAGATGCACGCCGACACGATCGTCCGCGGGCAGCGGGTGCTGATCGTGGACGATGTGCTTGCGACGGGGGGCACGATGAAGGCGTGCTGCGATCTTGTGAAGAGCCTCGGGGGCGAGTTGTCCGGCATCGCCGTACTCATCGAGCTGGTCGGTCTCAAAGGCCGGACGAAAATTACGCCGCACGAGGTTCATTCCGTACTCCAGTACTGATCGAAATCCGCTTGCCTTTCACTTCTATCAGTGAATATTGGGCTCGAAGTAGATGCGGTGCTGCGCACCCTGGTTCATGGCTTTATCGCTGACGATTCGCGCATCGACGGTGATCTGCCGCGTGTCCGGATTCACCACGACCGACTGGCCGGAAAGCAGTGTGCCGGAATAATCGATCCGGTCGTTATTCACATCGTAGACCCATACGGTTCCATCCCCCTGAGCAGTGTAGGTCAACTGTGAGTTGCCCGAGCTGGAGAGCGTCGCGCCCGGCGGAATGTTGTTGATTCGATCTTCCTGACACCCGCCGAAAATCGCCAGGGCCAAGACCCAGATCACAGGCATTGTTTTGGAACGTGCTAAACTCATAAAAACTCCCGGTTAAAAAAGCCGGGAGGGTAGGTGCAATTCCAGTGCCAGCCCTATCTGCGGGAGTTTTTGACGTGTTTGGGGGATCGCGCCCGGCGTTTTGTCCGCACCGCGAATTTTTGCCGGACATGTTTGGCGAGTGGGCTTGGAGGGGGGGGTGGTTTTCTAAAGAATGCAAACGCCGCGCAAGCGCGGCCGCTAAACGGATGAATTTATTCGTCGCCTTCGCAGACGATGGCTTTTCGCAATCCAAAGCGCGCCACCGCCGCGCCACGCACGCTTCCCAAGACGCCCCGCCTGGTCGTGCGGAAAAATTCCAGCATTTCCTCGATCTCGGGCAACATCGGGACCGTGGCCTTGATTGCCGCGATCGCGCCGGGCAGGGTGCGGTGGGTGTGCACGCAGTGATAGGCCGCTCGGATCGCGTGCAGCGCCTTGGGCTGCATTCCCGATCGCTTGCATCCGATGGCGTTGTATCCCTTCAGCCCGTCGTAGCGCACCGCGGCGAACGGCGGGACATCGCTGGTGATCCCCTCGTTTCCCTTGATAATCACGAGCCGACCGATGCGGACGAACTGGTGAATCGCCGCGCCACCGCCGATGAACGTGCGATTGCCCACGAGGCAGTGCCCGCCGAGCATCGCGCCATGGGCGATGATCACATCCTCCTCGAGCACGCAGTCGTGACCGACGTGGCTGCCGCCCATCAGGAAGCAGCGATCGCCGATGCGAGTGGCATGCCCGTCATCGGCCTTGAGGGCGCGATGGACCGATGCCCCCTCGCGGATGACCACATCGTCGCCGATGATGGCGCGGGTTTCCTGACCGTCATATTTCAAATGCTGGGGCGGCAGACCGACGTAGGAATTGGGCCCGATTTTGCATCGGCGGCCGATGACCGTGATGCCATGAACGTGGCAATGCTCCTGCACGATCGTCCCCGCCCCAATCGTCACACCGGCCTTGATGATGCTGTACGCCCCGATTTCAACATCTTCCGCCAGCTCGGCCCGACGATCTACGACTGCTGTTGGGTGTATCTCAGCCATCTTTGCAGAGCGTTTCCATGAACATCATGAAGATCAGGACGATTGCAATTCTATTCTCTGGCGTGCGGCGGCACAAATCCTCACCCGGGTTTTGCGGCAACTTTTGAGCGGCGAATATGGGGCACTATCCCACGGCGGCCCAATCCGGTAAAAAGTCGGCTTCATGTTTGATCCCTGGGTATTTCCTGGCGTTGCCGCCTTGTTGCTCCGGGCGGGGTTCGCGCTTTATATCGCGGGAATCTCCCGCTCCAAAAACACGATTTCCGGCCTCTTCCGCGTTTCCATCGAGATCGCCATCGGAATATTGATGTTCTGGGCGTTCGGGGCGGCCATCCGGGACGGCTCGTGGGGGGAACTGTTTAATCCGCGCGGGGACAATGCCTTGTTCATCGCCGCGACTTACCTCGTCGGCCCGGCCATCGTTGCCGGGGCGGCGCTGGAGCGTTCGCGCACGATCGTCTGCATCGCCGCCGCGCTGGTGATGCCGGGGCTGCTCACCCCGGTCGTTTGGAAATTGCTGCATTGCCGGTGGATTTTGCAGACCGGGTTCGTCGATGAGGCGGGCGCGGTTTACACTCATTTTTCCTCCGGTATCGCGGCGGCGGTGGTGGCCATTGCCCTGGGGCCGCGGCTGGGAAAATATAATCGCGATGGATCGACCAATGCCGTGCCTGGGCATAATCTTCCGCTCGTGGCCGCGGGGGTATTTTTGCTGCTGGTGATGTGGATACCGTACGTTGCCGGCTACGCGGAAATTCAATCGAGGGCGGCGCTGAACGCCGTCCTTGCCGCTTCGGCGGCGCTGCTGGCGGCGTGTATCTACTGCGAGCTGAATTTCGGCCGGCAGGATGTGCTGCTGGTCTATTCGGGATTGATGGGGGGATTGGTATCCATCACCGCCGGCGCGGACCGGATCGCGCCCTGGGGCGCCGTCGTTACCGGAGCGGTCGCGGGGATGATCGTGCCCTGGATTGTCGTGCGGATCGATCTTGTCTGGAAGATCGATGATCCGGCGGGTGGAATCACTGTCCATGGCATTGCCGGAATTCTCAGCGCCATCGCTGTTTCGGTCCTCGCCCCCGGCTCGCTCGGTGATCGCGCCAGCCGCCTCGGCGGCGCTCTGCTGGCATTGCTGGTCGTCGGTGTCCTCACGCTGGCCGTGTCGTGCGCGGTGTTTCTTACGCTTCGCGCCACAACCGGCATCCGCGTCCGCGAAGCCGATGAAATCGACGGGCTCGATCTGTCCCAATTCGACTTGAATGCGTATCCCGATTTTCAGCAGATTACGATCAAGAGTTATCACCTGCGTGAGATGTGAGATGATTTTGTATATGAGAACTTTAAGCAGCAAGAAAACGCGCCCCGCAAGCGGGGCGGCTAAACAAATCCATGGACGGTTGAGGGGAAAATGGCACTAGAAGTCGGAATTGTCGGTCTTCCCAATGTCGGGAAAAGTACCATCTTCAACGCGCTCACGGCGGCGGGGGCGCTGGCGGCGAATTATCCGTTTGCCACGATCGAGCCGAATGTCGGCGTGGTGGCGGTGCCCGATGGCCGGCTCAAAATCATCAACCAGTTTCAGGAAACGGAAAAAATCGTGCCGGCGTCGCTGCGGGTCGTGGATATTGCCGGCATCGTGCGCGGGGCGAGCACGGGCGAAGGGCTGGGCAATAAATTTCTCTCGCATATCCGCGAAGTGGATGCCATCCTGCACGTCGTCCGCTGTTTCGCGGGGACGGATATCATCCACGTCGAGGGGACGGTCGATCCCATCCGGGATATCGATACCATTGACACCGAACTGGCGCTGGCCGATCTGGAAACGGTGGGGTCTTCGCTGGATAAATCAGAGCGTCTGGCCCGCAGCGGCGATAAGGAGGCGGTTGGCCGTGCGGCGGTGCTGCGGCGGTGCAAGGAAGTTCTGGACCAGGCGAAGCCGGTGCGGTCGCTGGAACTGGATGCCGAGGAGAAAAAGATTCTCAAGCCGCTGGGACTGATCACGGCCAAGAAAGTGCTGTACGTCGCCAACGTCGATGAAGCGGATGTGCACGGCAAGGGCCCACTCGTGGAATCCGTGCGGCAGCGCGCCGCGGCCGAGAAGGGAGCGGTGGTGCCGGTGTGCGGCAAGCTGGAATCGGAACTTGCCGAGCTGGCCGAGGCCGACCGCGCCGAGATGCTTGCCGCGATGGACCTGACCGAACCCGCGCTGGCGACGCTGGCGCGCGAGGCGTATCGCATGCTGGGATTGCAGAGCTTTTTCACTTCCGGGCCCAAGGAAATCCGCGCCTGGACTATCCCCATCGGCGCCACTGCTCCGCAGGCGGCGGGGGCTATCCACACGGATTTTGAGCGCGGTTTCATCCGGGCCGAGGTTTACACGCTCGCCGATTTGCAGCAATTCAAGAACGAACCGGCGATCAAAGCGGCCGGGAAAATGCGGGCTGAGGGAAAATCGTACATCATGCGCGACGGGGATATTGTGCATTTCCTGTTTAATGTTTGACGCTCAAGGGTCAGCCGAATGGGTTTCAAAATCATCGACGGCTTCTGCTTTTTCAACGAATTCGACATGCTGGAGATGCGTCTCAAGCTGCTGTTCGATTATGTGGACAAATTCGTCATCGTGGAGGCGAACAAGACTCACGCTGGCGCTGATAAACCGCTGAATTTCCCGGCCCATGCCGAGCGATTTCGATGGGCGGCGGAGAAGATTATTTATTACCCCGTGCAGGTGGATACGTCGCAACTGGTGATGGACCGAAAAGCTCCGGGATATGATCCGAAAAATCCCCTGAGAATTGAGACCGCCCAGCGCTCGGTTATCATCAATTGCTGCGCGGGATTTGATAACTTTGACCTTCTGGTCATGGGCGATATCGACGAAATCCCCTCCCGCGAAGTTTTTGAGAACTTCCGAAAGAACGATCAGATCCGGGCGTCGGTGCCGATGGCCTGCCGGCAGGAAATGTTCTATTACAATCTGCAATACCTGCGGCTGGAGACGTGGTGCGGCTCGGTCTTTTCAACGGTGGGGATGGCGCGGCACGTGGGGACGCAGTATCTGCGCGATCGCCGCGAATATTATCCTCGGCTGGATCCGGGAGGGTGGCACCTGTCCTATTTCGCCGATCCCCAGGGAATTGTCGCGAAAATTCAGGCTTTTTCGCATCAGGAGGTGAACCGGCCGAAATTCCTGGATTCCAACCACATCGACGCGTGCATTAAGTCGGGCAAGGATTTGTTCAACCGCGATTTACAGGTCCGTAAAGTCGGGCGCGAATTTTTCCCGGCGTATTTTTACGACATCGCCTGCAATTATCCCCATTTTCTGTAGGATCGCAGCCGCAACTGCTGGAGACCTTCATGTCCAATTCGCTCGTGACGCACTTCCGCAGCAGAGTCTACAAGCACCGCTCGCGATGGACGGCGCGGAAGCTGATCCCGTTCCTCAAACCGACGGACCGCATTCTGGATGTCGGCGCCGGTGATTGCCGGCTCGATGTGCTGCTGCACAAAAAAATTGGCTGCGAGGTGGTCCCGGTGGATGTGGAGGATTTCAACGAAACCGATCTTCCGATGACGATTTTCGACGGCAAGAAACTTCCGTTTGCGGATGACAGTTTTGATGTGGTCCTGCTGGTGTTCGTGCTGCATCATGCCGAGGACGCCAAGGCCGTGCTGGAAGAAGCCCGGCGCGTTTCGCGCGACCGCGTGATCGTCTTTGAAGATGTCACCTCGAACCTGTGGGACCGGATGATGTTTCGAGGCTTTCATCACTGGCTGGCGTGGTCTGAAAAAATTTCCTATCCGTTTCGCGAATTTCGCCCGAGCGACTGGACCAGTCTCGCCACGAGCCTGGGCATGACGCAGGAGTGGAGCGGTATCGTCGGGCGGCAGCTTGGGGCATTTTCCTGCCGGCATGTGGTGTTCGTGTGGAAGAAATCAGGGGGGAAATAGGGCTCTTTCGGTCATTCGCCCGGCCAGCCGGGGAATGCAAACCGTCCGTTACGCTGCACGATTTCGCCGTCGGCGGAAATCGTTCCGCCTTGCCGCAGATCGGTGACGATATCCCAGTGAATCGCCGATTCGTTGGCATTTCCGGTCTGCGGATAACCCGCGCCCAGCGCGATGTGAAACGTCCCGCCGATTTTCTCGTCGAAAAATGCGTTGTTGATATGGGTCTTGAGATGATAGTTGGTCCCGATGCCGAGTTCGCCAGCCACGCGCGAGCCGGAATCCAGGTCGAGCAGGGCAATCAGATAATCCTCATTTTTGGTCGCGCCGGCGTCGATGACGCGGCCACCCTGGAATTTGAGGCGAATGCCATCGACTTCCTTTCCGCGGTAGATCGCCGGATACGTGAAGTTGATGATACCATCGACGCCGCGGGGGCCGGTGAAGACTTCGCCGTCGGGGAAATTTTCGCCGCCGGCGCAATTGATCCAGGTTTGTCCCGAAATATCGACGGTGACATCGGTTTCGCCGTGATTCGACGGCGAGCAAAACCGCAGTGTGCGTTTATCCTTCAGGAATTCGATCGCCCGCTCCTGCTGCTCGTGTAATTGTCGCCAGGCTGCAATGGGGTCGGGCAAGTGCAGGAAGCCGGCGCGATAAACAAAATCGGAGTACTCCATCAGCGACAGGTGCGCTTCCTGGGCCGCGGCCTGGCTGGGAATTTCCGTGAGCACGTAGCGCATTTCACCAGCCGCCATGCGCTTGAGGCCCGCCGTCAATCCCGGCCGTCGTGCGGACTGGGCCATCGCCGCCCTTGCGGGATCAATCCCGCTCGCCCACCGCGTATTGAGCGGCTGGATGAGCACGATCCCCACATCGCAGGTGGTCCCCGCATACAGATCGAATGGGCAGGTGTGCTGAATCTGACGATCGCTGCCGTGGCGGAGTTGGATCTCCCGCAACCGCTCGCTGCGCACGTTAAAGCTTGGATGTCCGCCCGCTTGAAGCACGGCCTGAAAAACCGCTTCCACCGCCGGCATCGAATGCGGTTCGGCTCGGATGGTGACAAGATCGTCCGGTTTTACCCGGGCGCAATAATTCACGATCACGTCGGAAAGTCGGTCAAGCCGCGGATCGCGCATTCTTGGTCCTCTGAGTCCTATTTCGGCAACTTGAAGGATTGGGCGACGCGATCGAACACCGGGTTGACCTTGTCGAACGCGCCCGGCCCGGTCCAGGAAATGATTTGAAACGTGTAGTTGGCATCGGCAAACACATAGAACCGGTATTTCAGGTCGACGCCGCTGACGGTTGCGGTCGCGTCGTACGTCAGCCAGGGGTGAGAATCGATCTGCATCGGCTGGGCGCTGGTGAAGCTGTATTGCGACGCCTTGTCGGTGAGGTTCTTCTGCGACAGTTCGCAGATTCGCTGGGGAGTTCCCACGCCGATGCCTTCGGCAATCACGCCGAGGTAGGCATCGTGAAAGTTGTAAAGCTGATCGAACGCCCCGTTGGAGGGGTCGAGCTTTTTCCATGAGTCGATCATCGGATAGGAAATCTGGTAGCCGATATTGGAGCCGGGGACGGGCGTCATGGATGCCGTGAGCAGATCGCTGACCGACCCGCTCGAAGCCCCGAAGATCGGCGCCGAAGCGCCGCCCCTGCTGATGTTCAGGGCCATACTGAGCAGAAAAAGAACCAGAAACGCCGCGATGGGGATACCGGAGATGGAGGCGGTGATAATCCATCCCTTGCGGCCGGTTTTGATTGACTTGACCAGGGCGATGATGAACAAAACAAGAACGCCGACGACGATGGCCACGACCAAAACGGCTCCGAGCACTTCTCCGATCTGATAAGCGATTGAATTGTCCAAGCGGGATCTCCTGGGGTGCAAAAATATCCGGGGGGGTTGGTTGCGGCAAATTTGGCGGGGTTTATCATCCGTTCAAATGCTGATTGCCGTGGACTTGCCGGCGGCGAGGACTTCTTCGACGCTCACCTCGCGGCCGAGCTGGCTGGAGAGATAGATGCCTTCGCTGATGAGCATCGTTTGCAGCGCGATCTGGGCCGTCGGCAGCAGGGGTACTTTTCCCTGCAGGGCCGCCGCCCAATGGGCCTGCGAGTTGTCGCCCGCGGCAAGGTTCGGATCAAGCTGATGCCATCGCCAGTCGCTGTGTTCGGCTTCAAACGTGGTGTTGGCTTCGATGTCTTCGAGATTGCTGTAATACGCCAGGGGATCGAGCCGGATGCCACCCTCGCTGCCGGCGATGAAGCTGCTGTCGAACGGGTTCATGTGAATCGCCCAGGATTCGATGATGTCCATGGTGAGCCCACCCGCAAATCGCACGAGCCCGAGTCCCAGTTCCTCGACGCAGTATCCGCTGCCGGCGCGGCGCTGGGGGTCGATGGGGGTTTCCTGGTAAATCTGCCCGGTGATTCGCCGCGGCTCGGGCATTCCCAACAGATACAGAAGCTGGGAGATGTGATAGACGCCCATGTCATATAGCGCGCCGCCGCCGGAGATATTTTTCTGGACGAATTTCTCGGTGCCGTACCCGTCGACGAACGGGCGATTGCGACGCCGGTAGCCGCTGGAGCGGGCGTGATAGATATGTCCCAGCCGCCCCGCGTCGATCAGCCGCTTGGCGAGTTTTGTCTCGCGGGTGTAGAGAAACGCAAGCTGAATGTGCAGCATTTTTCCGGTGGCGCGGGATGATTCGATCATCCGCGCAGCGTCCATGTAAGACCCGGCCATCGGTTTTTCGCAGTAGCAATGCTTGCCCGATTCCATCGCCGCGATGGCCGCGGGGGCGTGCATGTTGTTGTGCAGGCAGACATCCACGGCATCGAGATCATCGCGCTTCAGCAGATCGCCAATCGCGCGGTACTTGCCTGGAATCTTGAATTTCTCGGCGACGCGATCCAGCTCGGGCGCGTCGAGATCACACGCGGCCATGACTTCGACGTCGGGAATCTTCGCCCACTCGGCCAGGTGAAGCTTGCCGATCTGACCCACGCCGATGATGCCCAGGCGGATTTTGCGGTCCATGTGATCACTATTCAGGTATGAGATGATTCCGCCCGGATCGGTCGGTTGGCTGCGTGCCCTGACCGTCCAGCCGCGACACCGCCCGCCGCACCGCGGCAAGCTGCAGGGCCACCTCGGCGTATTCGTTTTTTCCGCTGTGGTGCTCGACGCCCCAGCAGCCGGTGTATCCAGCGTCCAGCAGGATTTTCATCGCCGATTCCAGGCGGGTTTCCGTCGTGCGCTGATCGACATGCGTGTGCATGGCCCACTGGGCGAGTCGGCGATCGCCTTCTTCGATCGGGGCGTTTTCCCAGTGGCCGAGGTGAACCAGCACGCCGAACGCCGGATGATCCACCGCCCGTGCGAGTGATTCCATATTGTCGGGTACGAGTTCCGGCCCCCAGTGGCTTTCGGGGCCGACGCGGAATCCGGCGTCGCCGGCGATCCGGCAATATTCCCGCATTGCCGTCACAACGGCGTCGAACTGCTGCGAAGTCCACGTTTGCCCTCGTCCGCCGGCGTCGATGCGGACCGTTTTCGCCCCCAGCTTCTGGGCGAACGCCAGGTGCCGCAGGGCCAGTTCGCGATGCTCGCGCCGTTTCGCCGGATCGTCTTCCCAGACGTGGCAGCCGTCGGCATGGTAATTCACCAGCGTCAATTCGCGTTCATCGAGCGCGGTTTTGAGCTTCGCGAGAAATTCATCGTTCAGATAGAAATCAACGTTGTCGCTGATCATGCCGTTCCAGATGTCGGCGGTGCTCAGGCCGTAGCGGTATCGGCAGGCTTCGAGGTATCCGAAAATGTCCATCATTCCCGCGGCCCGCAGGCCGTGGAATGAGTAGGAGGCGATGGAGATGTTCATGGGTGTTTTTTCCGATTTCCAAAGTATCAATTCACACAATGAAGTCCAACCCATCGACTTCCAGCGTCCTGCCGTGCTTTGACATGGAGATTGCCAGGCGATCGGCTGAAACGCGGTACAATTCCGGCGATGAAACGATTTCGCGGACGGCTGTTTAGTTGGCTTGCTGCGATCTCGCTGCTTTTGTGTGTTGCGACTGTGACAATCGGGTTTTTGACGGTCAACCGCCCCCAATCTATTGGGATCGGCTCAGATCAAGACACTATCTATTTGAGTTCGTGGAAAGGCTGGATTTCATTGGATGAGTTTTCGCACAATGCCGGCGATTCGATTTATCCAACTGACAGCGCTGGAATGCGAATGGCAAAATTCGTGAAATGGCATAAGCGACACTTCCAACTTCACCACTGGGTAGCTGCTCTGTGCTTAGCGGTAGTACCCTCGTATTGGATAGTCGTCGCGCCAAAACGGCGGCGAGAACAAAAGCGGTCTTTGGCAGGCCTCTGCGTTAAATGCGGCTACGACCTCCGCGCGACCCCCGACCGCTGTCCGGAATGTGGAGCCGTGCCGGTTAGGACTTGGTCTAGTTGAACATCACCCGCTTCCGCTCCCGTGCCCCCTGGTACATCGCATTTATCACGATGGAGCGGTAAGCATCGATGATGCAAAGCGGCAGCGCGCCGTCGGATGAGAATTTCCTACTCGACAACAGCTATCATCGCCGTACTCGTTGGTTCGGAAACATTTTTCAACGTTAACCCGTGGTTCGCCTGCGGCGCATCAGCAGACCGCCGGCGCCAATAACCAGCAGCGAGAGGCTGGCGGGTTCAGGGACTACCTCCTCGCCCAGCGCGAATGGGGAGAAGCTGCTTGTAGTAAAAGTGATTTCGTCGCCACTGATGAGAGATGGAGTGATCTCGTCCCAATTACCATTAACGTAGTGTTCGATCTCCAAACCGGCGATTTCCTGGGACGTCATTCCTGTGGGGTCGAAGGTGAAAGTGAGCGTTACAGGCGCCGATGGTTCGCCAAGGCTATCGCTGATATCCCAAATTTGAACGGAGGAGCCAGCAACGGGAAGATTGAAATCAATCGCGCCGGCACCATACGAATTGCCGGAGCTTTGCAGGTCGGAGGTGGTATCCACACCACTGGTAACGGTTAAGTTCCCGCCGACGCTCTGGCTGGCGAATGTGGCTTGGACCGCGCCTGGAACGGCTGTATTCCCCACGGTCACGCTCGTACTGCTCACGGCTTGGCTTTGAGTTGCGGGAGCGGTAACTGGCGCGGCAGCGTCTGATATCGTGTCGATATCAGTAAAACCAACCCATTCGGAAGTGGAGGTCGTGCTTGAGCCACGGGTTCCGGGGTCAATGTAAACAGCATTGGTCGCCGAGATATCCGCGTCTGAATTGGGATATCCAGTAAATGGCATAAAAATTTCATCACTCCCCCCCAACAGATAATATGTTCGGCCCGTAGATAATGGAATATCAATGTTGTTTACGAAATCTCTTCCGTTGGTACTGGGAAAATTCCAAGAACCCAACAGACCGAAATTTTGAGGCCCGTAGCCTTCTTCAACTCCAAGCTCATAATAGCCGCCAGAACTGTTATTTATGCCAACAAAAGAATTCAAAGTTGAATCATCTAGTGCGGTAAATTGGATGCCGTTAAGGGTGTAATCTGTGCCCTGATAACCAAAAGGGCTTGGGGAGTAAATGTCATTGTCGGCGAGAGAGACGCTCGTATCGATACCAAATACCACTGTCGCCGCGATGGCCAATACGATTGACGCTGATGATTTTCTTCTCATAATTCGATACGCCTTCCTTAAGTAATTTTCGTTAAATCCTGAAATATATTCTTCCATAATTCACGCAACCGATCGCCGGCGCGTGCGACGGAACAAGGTCAGCGAGGCGATGGCAAGCAGGGATGCCGAGGTGGGTTCTGGCACACTCACTGAAAATATTGTGCCATACCCTCCCTGAGATAAACCGTAGTCGCCGTAATATGTCGTTCCGTATAATGTGCCGTTGTAGACGGCAAGCGCGCCTTCGGGGTCTATACCATTGCTGCCATCCATTGACGCGAGAACTGTGGGTGCTCCATTTCCCCCCGTTAACGGCACGGAGAAGACTCCGCCATACCCATCTGCGCCATACCCATTTGAAGCATCGGGTCCAGGGAATGCTCCACCCGCTTCTTCCGTTGTTCCATAGAGATTGTTGCCATAGGCGACAAGGCCACCAATGGTCGGGTTCCCGCCGGAGAACGCGCCAAGGACCGTGGGACTGGCGTTGCCGGTGACGGAAATCAGTTCAAGTTCACCGTTTTGCGCGCCGGATATGCCCGTGGTGGTCGCGTAAAGAGTGTTGCCGGATTGGGAAAAAATATTAACCCCATTTCCCAAAGTGCCGGAGAATATCGCCGTCGCGGTGGGCGCTGCGCCACCGCTCAATGGCACGGAGAAGATTTCCTGGCCGCCCGCGCCGCCGCTGGCTGTTCCATAGAGGGTGCTGCCTTCCACATATAGATTGCCGTAGGGGCTGGAGCCATCATCCCCGGTGGGCCCGCTTCCACCAGTGCCATTAAACGACCCCAGGATGGAAAGGGTTCCGTCGCTCAGCGATACGGAGAAGACTTCGCCAAGACCATTGGTGCCGCCAGAGGAGGTTGTTCCGTACAACGTATTGCCTGAGATCGTCAGTCCGTTCGGGTATGAGCCGAGGGAAGCGAGAGACGTGTTGACTGATGTGAGAGGCGTCAACGTTCCACCGTTGGCTGGAACAGTGGAGACTGAACCTCCAGTATTTGCGTAAAGGGTGCTTCCTAAAACTCCCAGCACAGAATAGCCGTTCACGGGAGCATTCAGCGGTGCAACAACCGAAATAGGAGGGCTCACGCCGCCGGCTGAAACTGAGAAAATATCTCCGCCCCCATAGTTCTGGGTTGGTGAGAAATTTTGATTGCCCCCGTTTTGGGTGGTGCCGTAAAGCGTGCCTCCGGCGAGCGTCACGCCAGGATTTGGAAAGGCACCGTTGTAACCATTAAACTGCGCCAGTGTATTAATTGTGTATTGCGCAAAGGCTGACGAAGCCATCGCTAATGTTAATAGAGTAAATACAACCAGTTGCCTTTTCATGATTGATCCCTTCCCATGAATAATGAAACTCAAATCGCATTCAATTCAGACACGACATCCAGACCATCCCTCCCATTTAGCGCGGTCTACCGGGCTTTTGAGCGATGACGAGCACTTTTCTTCGTTAACAACCAGCGTGATTGCCCTGTTCGAGCCCATTGGCGGGCGCTATTAAGCCACCATGTTTTATGAAGGGGAGGCGCAGATTCTTGATTAAAGCTCTGCTATGCCACTAAGCGACCGCTATCGAAATCGCCTTCCCTCCCAATAGGAATAAGACGCTCAAAAGAGTGCGACACTAAAATGTTTGGCGGGCAGGTTATATCAACCAGCTTCTGAACACAAGGAAATTTTGACAAATACTACTTAATGCATGTGTTAGTATCGCGATAGCGGCTGGCGTCGTTCAATTGTGTGACGTAAAACGAGAAAGCTTCGACGCGATTTGGGGATGGCGTTTTTTGATAGTATCAATCGTCAGCATGCATCAACATCGGTCTGCGGGGGATCTCTAAGTAAGCGTCATCCATTTCCGCTCAAGCGCGGCCTGGTACATCGCTTCCATCACGACGGAACGGTAAGCGGCTTCGCGCACGGTGACCAGCGCGGCGGGAACTCCCGCAACCGCGTCGAGAAACGCATCCAATCCCGCGTTGCGGGCCGGGGGCAATTCGGCGGTGCGCAGCGGCTGGGCGCCGTCGCAAGCGGCGACCTGTTTGCTCTGGAAATGGAGTTGGTCATTGATAATCGCGGCGTGGCCCTCGGTGCCGCTGATCAGCAGCGACACGGGGTTGGCGACATCGTCCCAGGCGGCGGCGAGTGTGCCGATGACGCCGCTTTTGAATCGCAGCATCGCTTCGCCGGTCTCATCGCATCCGGGATAGGTTTCGGTGCCGGGATCGAGCTGCGCCGTGACGGCCGAGACATCTCCTATCAGCCAGAGCAGGATGTCGAGGCTGTGCGTTCCCAGATCACCGAAGGCGCCGCAGCCGGCGATTTTCGGGTCGGCCATCCAGCGGTAATCGGTGTCGAACCATCGCCCCAGCGCGCCGCTGTGGCAGGTGCTGCCGCGAATGCGGGTGATTTTTCCGAATTTGCCGCTATCCACCTGCTGCTTGAGAAACAGGATTTTGGGATCGCCCCGCATCGCGTAGCCGGTCTGGAAAATCACGCCCGCTTTTTCGATTGTCTCGGCCATGACCCGCGCGTCGGCGGAGGAAAATCCCAACGGTTTTTCGATGAACAGATTTTTTTTCGCGGCGGCCAGCGGCAGCACCACCTTCTCGTGAAGATTGGTCTCGGTGCAGACGATGGCTGCCTCGATGTGCGAATCGCCGCAGATGCGCTGCAGATCATCGACGGCGGTGGCGGCGGTTTGCTCGGCAATTTTTTTTGAGCGGGCCGGGTCGTAATCCCAGACTGATGCGATCTTCACGTCTTTGCGGGCGGAGATTTTGCGAATGAAATCGGGTGTGTGAATGTGGGCGCAGCCGACCAGAGCGAGGGGTTTCATGCGGAATGTTATCGGGGAAAATTTGGGATTGGGAAATAGGGGGGGATAAATTGGGTGGTGTGAGGGGAAAGCGCGGTGCTGCGCACCGCCGCTAAATATTCGATATTTTTGCTCGGATGTGCGGTTGTTCGATCTAGCGCAAAATGATTTGCGCCAGGAAGGCGCTGCAGTATGCCCCGAGCGTTAAAACGATGAGGCCCACCGCGAAATGGACGCGGTTGATTCGGTCGCTGTGCCGCAGGGAATTTTCACGCTGATTGGTCATCCTTGACTCCTTGGGCGGTTCCTGCGGATTTTATCGGACGAGAGGGTTCTCTTTCTTCAATTCCCATGCTTCATTATAGCTCATGGACGCCGCCCGCGCCGTTTCGTAATATCTGACTCCGAACCGCCCGGCCGTGACAACCCTTTTCCAATGGCAGGCACATGAGGCATTTTGATGTCGTGGTGATTGGTTCCGGTCCCGCCGGACAGAAGGCCGCTATCCAGGCCTCAAAACTCGGAAAAAATGCCTGCATTATCGAGAAGAACAACGTTCTCGGCGGGGCATCCATCAATACCGGCACCATCCCTTCCAAGGCATTGCGCGAAGCGGTGCTGCATCTCACCGGGCTGAATAAACGCACCCTATTTGGCGAAAGTTATAGGGTCAAACGGACCATCACCATCGCCGACCTGACTTATGTCAGCCAGCAGGTCGTACACAATGAGCTGGACCTGATTCGGGATCAGCTCGACCGCAACAATGTGGAGCTGATCTGGGGAGCGGCCCGGTTCGACCAGGAAATCGTGTTGTTCGTCGATCGGCCGGACGATTTCGAGGTGATCAGCGGCGACACGATCATCATTGCCTCCGGCACGCGCCCGGCCCGGCCGGAATCTGTGCCGTTCGACAACAAGACGATCTTCACCTCCGATGAGCTGCTGAAGCTCGATCATATTCCCAAGACGCTGATCGTCGTGGGCGGGGGCGTCATCGGCATCGAATACGCCTGCATGCTGGCTGCGCTCGGGGTGAAGGTGACGCTGGTGGAAGGGCGGCACCAGGTGCTGGGGTTTCTCGATGATGAGATCACCGAGGCATTGCAATACCAGATGCGACGGATGGGCATCACGCTGCGGCTGGGGGAGAAGGTCGCGCGGATCGAGCATCTGCCGACCGACAACGCCGGCGGCGCGTCCGTGCAGGCGACGCTGGAAAGCGGCAAGACGCTGCGGTCGCAGGCGCTGCTTTATTCAGTCGGCCGACAGGGGACGACGATGGCCTTGAATCTGGAGCGCGCGGGACTCAAGGCCGATGACCGCGAGCGACTGAAGGTCAATGCCAACTATCAGACCGAGGTCCCGCATATCTATGCGGTGGGCGATGTGATTGGCTTTCCCGCACTGGCCAGCACGGCGATGGAACAGGGGCGACTTGCCGTTTGCCACGCCTACGGCGCGCCGACCAAGAGCATTCCCGAGCTATTTCCCTACGGGATTTACGCGATTCCGGAGATTTCGATGGTGGGGCGCACGGAAGATCAACTCACCACCGCGGGGATTCCGTACGAGGTGGGCATCGCCCAGTACAAGGAACTGGCGCGGGCGCAGCTTCTGGGAGATACGGATGGGATGCTGAAGCTTTTAATCCACCAGGAAAACCTGCAGATTTTGGGTGTGCACGTCATCGGCACGGGGGCGACGGAGTTAATCCACATCGGCCAGGCGTGCATGGCGCTTCAGGGAACGGTGGACTATTTCATCAACAGCGTTTTCAACTACCCGACGCTGGCTGAGGCTTACAAAGTGGCAGCGCTCAACGGCATCAACAAGCTGCGCCACGTTTGAATCAAATCTTCATTAAAATTATGCGCTTCCTTAACAGTGGTTCTCGAAACTGCGGGACTTCTCCGAGGACTTCTGAGGAAGGACGCGAATTCGATGGACGAACAGGCTGGCAATTTACCGGATCGTGAGTGCGCGAGTGGGAACGGGTCACTGATGAATTTGTTCAGGTTTTTCCTGTTTGCGTGCCTGACCGCCGCGATTTTATATGCGGCGAACATGGCGATGCGGACCTATCAGGCGCGCGACTCGGAACGATTGACCGAGGAAAAGACGGTTCAGAGCTTCGGGCTCATCACACCAGTGATCAAGCCGCTGGCCAGCCAGTTCACCGATTCGCAGGGCCGGCTTTTAGCCGACCCGCCGCAGGCGGCCAGTCAATTGATGAATCCCGATACAATCGTGTTCGCGCATATCATCGGCACGGATGAAAATCCGGGCATCGACTGGAAGCGATTTGAAACCAGGCTTGCCGCTGCAACGGGGAAGAAAGTGGCGGATCAATCGTTCTCCGATAGTGCCGATCAACTGGCGAAAATCAGCAAAAATCAGATCACGGTGCTGGCGCTGCACGCGGCCGATACGCCGTTCCTGGTAAACAATTTCGGCTTCGAGCCGGTTGCGGTTCTGGGCGCGGATGGGGGCGCGAGCGGCAATCATCTGGATATCATCGTCCGGTCGGACAGCCCGATCGCTTCTCCCTCGGATTTGAGGACCCACGCGATGGTCTGCACAGTGCCGGCATCCATCACGGGCTATCGCGCAGCCGTGGCGCTGCTTCTGCAGAACCAGGGGCTTCGTCCCAATGTCGATTACATGATCACCTGGTCGCTTGGGCAGAAGCGGTCGATCATGGGGGTGATCAAAAAGCAGTACGAGGCTGCAGCCGTTTCCGACGACAAGCTGCAAAGCCTGATCGACGATGGCGATGTCGATAAATCTCAGATCAGGGTAATCTATCAATCGCCGGTGATTCCGCGAACGACCATTGGCACGTTTTATAATCTGAACCCGCAACTCGCGGATAAAATCCGCTCGGTGATTTTGGAATTTCAACCGAAGCAGACTTCCAGCGGCGCGACGGAAGTGGCCGATGGGAGCAATGCCGATGGTGAAACCTCGGCGCTGCACTTCATTCCGATCGACTACAAAAAAGATTTCGATCTGGTTCGCCAGATCGACGCAAGCTTCGATCCCCGCCTGGACGCCAAGGCGAAAGAAAAAGCCTTGGACAGCAGCACGACGCAGCCGTAATCAAGGGCACAATTTTAATTTTAATGAGCGGGCGCGGCCGTCGTATTCGACGGCTGCGTAGCCGGCATCACCTGGCGTGGAATATCGACTCGACCATCGTTGAGCGAGCCCGCGGCCATCCAACCGCCGCATAAACCGGCGGTGATGCCAATCAGCCACACCAACTTTTTTACCGCGCGTTTCACCGGCACAAATTGTACCTGATTGGCGACAAAATGTTGCATTGATCAGTCGCGTGCTGTGGTTCTCCAAATAATTCTTCAGCATTTACGGAAGCCATCGATGGGTTTGCTGTTGAAGGCACGCGAGTTGCAAGTGCCGCTCAAATGGAAGTCGGCAATTGAGCCGACCATCGGAAAAAAACCTATTTTGGAGAATCATTATGAGCATGGAATCACTTCAGGATCTTTTCGTCGATCAGCTTAAGGATATTTACAACGCGGAGAATCAGTTGGTGAAGGCGCTGCCGAAGATGGCCAAGTCCGCCACCTCGCCGGAACTGAAGACGGCCTTCGAGAATCATCTGGAGGAAACCCGCGGCCATGTGGAGCGACTCGAGGAGATTTTCGAGAAGCTCGGCGAAAAGCCGGGCGGGAAAACCTGCAAGGCGATGAAGGGCCTGGTGGAAGAGGGGTCGGAGATGATGGATGAGGACGCCGAAGCCCCCATCATGGATGCCGGTCTGATCACCGCCGCCCAGCGCGTCGAGCACTACGAAATTGCGGCATATGGCTGTGTGCGTAATTTCGCCAGGCTGCTGAATCACAATGAGATGGCCCATATTCTTCAGCAGACGCTCGATGAAGAGGGCGCGGCTGACAAGAAGCTGACCAAGCTGGCGGAAAACATCAATACGGAGGCCGTGCAGCCGACCGGCGCGTGATTCGGTTTCCCCTTGATCGTAAGTTTTTCAGATGCCGAGGCGCAACAGTGAGCGTCCTCGGCATCTGCCATTTTAGGGCAACGCATTTCCTGAATCTGCCACGGTGACAGGAACGTCGGTAAAACCCGTGAGTTTTCAATCGATTTAAGCTATTTATGTAAAAGGTTTTACATTCCATTCGGCTCGACTGGCTCTGCGGCATTGCGTTTGTTAATGGAGGGTGTCGGGAGGCGCGGATTCCTCGCCGATTTCTGAATCGCATTCTATAGCAATGAAGGAGTTCCCATGGCGGCGAAGATGCTGTCGTTTGACGCGGAAGCACGAAAGAGTTTGCTCGAAGGGGTGATCAAGCTGTCACGGGCGGTAAAAGCGACTTTGGGGCCCAGGGGCCGAAACGCGGTCATCGACAAGGGATGGGGCGCGCCCACCATTACCAAAGACGGCGTCACCGTCGCCGAAGAGATCGAACTCAAGGACAAGTTTGAAAATATCGGCGCCAAGCTGGTGAAGGAAGCCGCCAGCAAAACCAGCGACGTTGCCGGCGACGGCACCACGACGGCGACGGTCTTGGCCGAAGCGATTTTCAAGGAAGGGTATCGCAATCTCGCCGCCGGCGCTGATGCCATGGCGCTGGGCCGCGGCATTCGCCAGGCGGTCGCGGCGGTCATCGAAAGTCTCTGCAAACAATCCAAGCCCATCAGCGGCAAGGCGGATATCGCCAATGTCGCCTCGATTGCCGCCAACAATGACCGCGAAATCGGAACCATCATGGCCGATGCGTTTGAGCGCGTCGGCAAGGATGGCGTCATCACGGTTGAAGAAGGCAAGGGCCTGGAAACGTACGTCGATGTCGTCGAGGGGATGCAGTTCGACCGCGGATATCTCTCGCCCAATTTCATCACCAACGCGGACGAGATGACGGTCGAGTTCGAAAAAGCATTCGTGCTGGTCTACGAGGACAAAATTTCAGCCGCCACCAAACTGATTCCCCTGCTGGAGAAAATCCAGAAGGCGAAGCGGCCGCTGCTCATCATCGCCGAGGATGTCGATGGCGAAGCGCTGGCGACGCTGGTGGTCAACAAGCTGCGCGGGATTCTCAACGTGGCTGCCGTGAAAGCGCCGGGATATGGCGATCGCCGTAAGGCCATGCTCGAGGACATTGCGATCCTCACCGGCGGCGAGCCGGTCATGAAAGACCTTGGCGTGGAGCTTGACAAGGTGGAGATCGACCAGCTTGGCCAGGCGAAACTTGTGCGGATCGACAACGACAACACGACGATCATCGAAGGGGCGGGCGCCACCAAGGCGATCCAGGGGCGCATCGAACAGATTCGCCGCGAAATCGAAAACACCACCAGCGATTACGACCGCGAGAAATTGCAGGAACGGCTGGCGAAGCTGGCGGGCGGCGTGGCGCAGATCAACGTCGGCGCGGCCACCGAGGCCGAGCTGAAGGAAAAGAAATCCCGCATCGAAGACGCGCTGCACGCCACCCGCGCCGCGGTGGAGGAAGGCGTCGTCGCCGGCGGGGGCGTCGCCATGATCCGGGCGATGAAATCGCTCAACGGCGGCGGAAATCTGAAGCTCGAAGGGGATGAAGCCGCGGGGGTGAAAGTGGTTCGCCAGGCGCTGACCGCGCCGCTACGGCAGATCGCCGACAACGCCGGCACCAGCGGCAGCGTCGTGGTCCGCCGAATTTTGGAATCCAAGGACAACGAAGGCTTCAACGCGCTCACCGGAGAATATGTAGACGTGGTGAAAGCCGGCATCATCACCCCGACGAAAGTCGAGCGCACCGCCCTGCAGAACGCATCGGAAGTTGCGATCCTGTTGCTGACCACCGATTGCATCATCGTCGAAGCCCCCAAGGGCAAGGACGACCACGCCGGGCATGGCCACGGCGACGAAGGCATGGGTGGCATGGGTGGAATGGGTGGCGGCATGGGCGGAATGGGAATGGACGGGATGATGTAATGCCGACGAGAAAAGCCAGATGCCGAAGGTAAAGCGGATCGGTCCATACCGGCTACATTTTTGGTCGGCGGATCGACGAGAACGTCCACATGTTCATGTTGAGCGTGACAAACAGACGGCCAAATTCTGGTTGCGGCCCGTGGAGTTCGACAGCCAGCGAAATTTCAGCGAACGTGAACTTCGTCGGATTCAAGTAATTGTGGAAGAGCATGAAGTGGAAATTTTGAAAGTCTGGCATGAGCGTTTCGACAAATAATCAGAGCGAGTCACTGGCGAAATACGTGGTTGTGGGCGACCAGTCGCTGACGATTTCATTATCTGACGGCCGCACACTGACCTTGCCGTTGAAATGGTATCCCCGCTTGCAACATGGCACGGCCGCGGAACGAAATCATTGGCGGTTGGTCGGCGATGGAGTTGGGATTCACTGGCCGGATTTGGATGAGGATCTCAGCGTGGAAGGATTTTTCGCCGGACGTAAATCGATGGAAAGTCCTCGATCTCTTAAGAAGTGGTTGACAGACCGGACGCATGTCCGGAAAAGAAACCGAAAAAGTGCGTAGAGCAGAATAATCAGGAAGCAAAGGATAAGGAATCAGAAAGGAAAACGATATGAAACTTCGACCCCTGCAGGATCGTGTGATCGTTCGGCAATCGGAAGCGGAGACCAAAACCGCCAGTGGAATCGTGCTGCCCGACTCGGCCAAGGAGAAGCCGACCAAGGGCAAGGTGATTGCCGCCGGGCCGGGCAAGACGGATGACAAAGGCAAGCACATGGAGCTTGCCGTTCGCAACGGCGACACCGTCTATTACGGGAAATACAGCGGCACCGACATTGAAGTCGATGGCGAGAAATTCGTCATCCTCCGCGAATCGGACATTCTCGGCGTGCTTGAGTAAATCAATTACTGAGGAAACAGAATCATGGCATCGAAACAAATGAAATTCGCCGGCGACGCGCGGGCGGAAATTGGTAACGGTCTTGCGCAGCTTTCGCGCGCGGTAAAGGCCACGCTGGGCCCGCGCGGGCGCAACGTCGTTTTGCAGAAATCGTATGGCAGCCCGCGCATCACCAAGGACGGCGTGACGGTCTCCAAGGAAATCGAGCTTCCACAGCCGTTTGAAAACATGGGCGCCAAGCTGGTGAACATGGTCGCGAGCAAAACCGGCGATGTCGTCGGGGATGGAACGACCACCGCAACCGTGCTGGCCGAGGCGATTTTCGCCCACGGGTTGCGCTCGGTCACGACGGGTGTGAATCCCGTGACGATTCAGCGCGGCATCCTCAAGGCGGCGGAAGTCGCTGCCGAGGCCATCACGCAGCAGTCCAAGAAAGTCAAAGGCCGCGAGGATTACAAGCGCGTCGCCACTATCAGCGCCAACGGCGACGAAAAGATCGGCGACCTGATGGCCGATGCGATGGAGAAAGTCGGCAAGGAAGGCGTCATCACCGTCGATGAGGGCAAGAGCACCGAATCGGTTCTGGAATACACCGAAGGCATGCAGTTCGACAAGGGATATCTGTCGCCCTATTTCCTGACGAACACGACGACTCTCGAGGCCGTGCTGGAAAACTGCCTGATCCTTCTGCACGAGAAAAAGATCGCCAACCTGGCCGAGCTGCTTCCGCTGCTGAACAAGGTCGTCACCGGCGGTCGCCCGCTGCTGATCATTGCCGAGGATTTGGAAGCCGAGGCGATGGCGGCTCTGGTGGTGAACAAATTGCGCGGCATCCTGAATATCTGCGCGGTGAAAGCGCCGGGCTTTGGCGATCGCCGCAAGGCGATGATGGGCGATCTCGCCGTCGTCACCGGCGGGAAATTCATCAGCGAGGACCTCGGTCTGAAGTTGGAAAACGTCGAGCTTTCCGATCTTGGCACGGCCAAGCGGGTCGTGGTGGACAAGGACAACACCCTTATCGTCGAGGGCGGCGGCAAGAAAAAGGACATCGAAGCTCGATCGGATCAGATCCGCAAGCAGATCGAAGCCACCACCAGCGATTACGATCGCGAGAAACTCCAGGAACGACTGGCGAAACTGACGGGCGGGGTCGCGGTCATCAAGGCCGGGGCAGCCACCGAAACCGAAATGAAGGAGCGCAAAGACCTGATCGACGATGCGCTTCACGCCACCAAGGCCGCCGCCGAAGAGGGAATCGTTCCCGGCGGTGGGGTTGCGTTCCTTCGCGCCATCGAAGCGGTGGAGAACGGCAAATCCAAGGCCCGGGGCGATGAGAAGATCGGATTTGAAATCGTCGCCGAGGCGCTTCGCTGGCCCACGCGACAAATCGCCCAGAACGCCGGCGAAGACGGCGACGTCGTCGTGGACCAGATTCTTCAGAGCAAGAATCCCGCCTGGGGCTACGATGCTTCGAGCGGTGAATATGTGGACATGCTCAAGAGCGGGATAATCGATCCCACGAAAGTGGCGCGCACGGCGCTGCTCAACGCCGCGAGCGTGAGCGGCTTGGCGCTGACAACGGATGTGCTGATCACAGAATTGAAGGAAAAGAAAGGTGAAGATTCTGTGCCGGTGACGGGCGCGGTGGTATAGATTTCGCCGTCTCGAATTTTCGCGGAAAATGCGAGGCACGGGAACAGAGTGTTTCCGTGCCTTTCGCTATAAAAAGATGTACATCAGTTCGTCCGGCTGCATGACGTTGAAGAATATCGCCGATAGAATCGTGCGTAGCCGCGCATTGGGAGTTGCAGAAAAAGGATTGCAGTTAGCTGTCGAATGACAATGCCCACAGCCAAGCGTGATTATTACGAAGTTCTCGACGTGCAGCGCAATGCCGATGCGGAGGAGATCAAGCGCGCCTATCGCCGGTTGGCGATGAAATATCATCCGGATCGCACCAGCGGCGACAAAGCCGAGGCGGAGATCAAATTCAAGGAATGCTCCGAAGCGTACGAGGTTTTATCCGATGAGGGGAAGCGCCGGCGGTACGATCAGTTCGGGCATGAGGGCGTCACCGGGCAGCACGATTTCTCGCACATGGATGTCACGGACATCTTTTCGATGTTCGACGATATTTTCGGCGGCGCGCTGGGCGGAGGCGGCGGCGCTGGGCGGGGACGGGCGCGGCGCGCCAGCCGGGGATACGATCTGGAAACGCGCATCGAGCTGACGCTGCAGGAGGTGGCTGTCGGCGCGGAGAAGCAGATCGATTTCGAGAGGCAGGATCGCTGTGAACAATGTGGAGGCACCGGCGCCAAGACGGGAACGGCGCCGACGGTTTGCCTGCAATGCGGCGGGCAGGGTCGGGTGGCGCAGCAGGGATTCGGCGGGATGTTCCGCATGGTGGTGGCGTGCCCCAATTGCCGGGGACGCGGGACCGTCGTCCGCGAGCATTGTCCGGCCTGCGGCGGGACGGGGCGGCAGCTTCGCAAGCGGACCGTCATCGTCAAAGTGCCCGCGGGCGTGCATGACGGTCAGGCCGTTCGGGTCACGGGCGAAGGGGAGGCGGGCGAAAACGGGGCGCCCAACGGCGATCTTCACGTTTATATCGCTGTCAAGGAACATCCGATTTTTTCCCGGCACAACAACGATCTTGTCTGCCAGGTGCCGATCTCTTTCTCCGAAGCGGCGCTGGGCGCGCGCGTCGAGGTTCCCACGCTCAAGGGCGTCGAGACCATGGACGTTCCCACCGGCACGCAGCACGGCGAGGTGTTCAAGCTCAAGAACCGGGGATTGCCCGATGTGCGGAGCCATCGCATCGGCGATCAGCTCGTTCAGATCGTCATCGAGGTTCCCAAAAAATTGAACGATCGGCAGAAGCAGCTCCTGCGCGAGTTCGCCGCCAGCGAAGATGCCCGTCTGCAGGAGCAGCGGAAGGGGTTTTTCGACAAGCTCAAGGAGTTGATCAAGGGAGAAAATTGATTCAGGGAGATGATTCTTGAAGTTGAACCTGCGGAAATGTTGAACCTACAGTTGTGAATGAAGGTAAACCATGAGATCCACAGACGCACAGCCCGATGCGAATTCGTCCGAGAGCGAAAATGAGGTCTCGCTCCGAAAGGAGCGCGATGCGCTGATTCAGGAGCGCGACAGCCTTTTCGATCGCCTCGCCCGCACGACGGCCGATTTCCAGAACGCCCGTCGCCGGCTCGAGGCCGACAAGGATCAATCGGTCGCTTTCGCCAACAGCGCGCTGATCAAAAGCCTGTTGCCCGTGATCGACAATTTCGAGCGTGCGCTGGCGACCGATGCGTCGACGGCGGATGCGGCATCGATCCTCAAGGGGATGCAGATCGTGCACGATCAGTGGATGACGGTTTTGAAGAATCAGTTTGTCGAGGCGATCGCGCCTGAACCGGGCACGCCGTTCGATCCATCGACGATGGAAGCACTGATCCATCAGCCGAGCGACGATCTGCCGCCCGATTCGGTTACGCAGCTTTTGCAGCGGGGTTACACGCTGCACGGGCGCACGCTGCGGCCGGCGCAGGTGGCCGTCAGCAAACCCAAGTGAGCGGATGTCGTCATGCCGACTTACGAATACAAGTGCGAAGCCTGCGGATTCGCGTTCGAGAAATTTCAGTCGATCAAGGCCGGCCCCGTGCGAAAATGTCCGCACTGCGGCAAGAACCGGGTGAAGCGTTTGATCAGCAGCGGGGCGGGTTTGATCTTCAAGGGCGCGGGATTTTACATTACCGATTATCGCAGTGAATCGTATAAGTCCGCCGCCAAGGCGGACAGCGGCGGGGCGGCATCGCCGGCGAAGGATGCGGCGTCGTCCAAGCCAGCTTCGGGGGACGGCAAATCCGGCGACAGTACCGCCGCCAAGCCCGCCGCCGAGGCCAAACCGGCCGCGCCGGCGAAGGAATCAGCCAAAACCAAGCCGGCGGCCACAGCGCCCGCGAAGAGCGCCAAAGCCGAGAAATAATCGGAGATGGCGAAATGCTCTGTCCGATCTGCAAAAAACCCGCCAATGATCGCGATGATCCCCAAAGCCCCAATCCGTCGTTTCCGTTTTGCGGCGAGAGGTGCAAATTGATCGATCTGGGCCGTTGGTTGGGCGAAAGGTATCAGATTCCCGTAAAACCGACCGAGCCGCCCACGGGCATGCTGCCGCCGACCAACGCCGGGGACGATTGAACCGCCGTCCGCGCCCCATCCTGGCTGCAATCGGCCCTGGCATTTGAACACGGATTACCACTCACTATAATGCGCCGCTCGTGGGATGGCGAGTATGCATGCGCGCGTCCCGCGATGAAGCATACTGGAAAGGAGCCTTTTCGCCGATGGCGGACCAAGGGCAAGTTATCAGCGGGATCGATTGGCGCACCACTTTTTCTTTCACCCATATTTTTCGCTCCTTTCGCATCGCGATCCATCTTTCCAAGCTGGCGCTGGGATTGGCGCTATTGCTGACGGTTTATTTCGGAGGGCGGATCATGGACGGGGCATGGCCCGCGCGGGCCCGCGCCGTGCCCGGTGAGATCGACGAATACGAGCAGATCGCATCCGGAAAAGATCAGACCAACCTGGGCCAGTGGCGCCAGCAGGTACAAAGCGACATCGACGAATCCTATGCCCAGCGCCTGATGGAATATCAGATTGTCACGCGGTTCAGCAATGAAACCGATCAGACCTACCACGACCGGGCACTCGATGCGGCGCGGCGCGGAGATTATCTGAAGGACGTGCAGCAGCGGATTATCGACCATCGCGATAACGCCGTGGCCACTGCAAAGTCACAGCCCGAACCGGCGCGGAGCGCGGCGATCATCGACGCCTATTCCACGGCGGAAGCCGACTGGCATGATGCCCGCCTCATCGAAGGCATTGGACTTTTCAGCACGTTCTTCCAATATGAAGTGTTCCAGATCACCGGCGTCGTGAACGATGGCGTGCTGAGCAACAACTGGCTTGGCATGGGGGGCGTCAAGGACCACGTCTACAACTTTTTCGCTGTCGGGCCGATGTGGTTGATCTGGAACCACACGGTTTTCTTCATCATCTTCGCGATGATTTTCCTGCTGGCGTGGGCGCTGTTCGGCGGGGCGATCTGCCGGATCGCCGCCGTCCATTACGCGCGCGATGAAAAAATCTCCGTGCGCCAGGCCATGAATTTCGCCGTGGGAAAACTCCTTTCCTTCGCGTCGGCGCCGGTGATTCCGCTGGCGATCGTCCTCGTCATCGGCTTGATCGTCTCGGTGGCGGCGCTCATCGGCAATATCCCACTGCTGGGGCCCATCACCATGGGCGCGCTGTTTGTCCTGCCGCTGCTGGCGGGATTCGTCATGACGCTGGTGCTGCTGGGAACGGCCGGTGGATTTGGGCTGATGTATCCCACCATCGCGGTGGAAGGCTCCGACAGTTTTGACGCCATCAGCCGCAGCTTCAGCTATGTCTATGCCCGGCCCTGGCGAATGCTTTTTTATTCCGTGGTCGCGCTCGCGTACGGAGCGGCAACTTACATTTTCGTCCACATGTTCATCTGGCTGGCGCTGGTGCTCACGCATAAATTCGTCGGCCTGTCGATCTTCACCAGCGCGACCAATTCGAAGAATCTCCTCACCGCGATGTGGCCAAATCCCCTGGACACCGGCCGGCTTTCCTATTCGGCGGATTATCCGGCGTTGTCTCCCTTGCAATCGGTGGGCGCGTTTTTCATGAACTGCTGGGTGATGCTGATGGTGTCGTTCCTGGGGGCGTTTGCCATCAGCCTCTATTTTTCCACGAACACGATTATCTATTATCTGATGCGCAGCGAGGTCGACTCCACCGAGCTGGATGATGTTTACCTGGAGCAATCGGAAGAGGACATGGAGCCGATCCTACCCGGCGGCGCGGCCGTGGCTGTCACCACCGAAACGACTGTCATGATCGAACCCACCGCCGCCGGCGACGGCAACACGCCGACGTCGCCGCCCGCCTGACTGGCCGACGTCATTTCGAGAGGAAGGACAAATGCCCACGTACCTTTTCCAGGGGTGTTACACCCCGGAATCGATTTCGGCGATGGTGCACAAGCCGGAAGATCGGTCGGTGGTCGTACGCAAGCTGATCGAAAGTTTCGGCGGAAAGCTCGAAGGATTCTGGCTCTCCTTCGGAGAGTATGACTTCGTGGGAATCATGCAGCTTCCCGATGCCGAGTCGGCGGCGGCATTGGCGCTGTCAGTTTCAGCTGGCGGTGGTGTGCACAACTATAAAACAATTCCGCTGCTTACCTGGGAGGAAGGATTGAAGGCTTTCAAGAAAGCGGGTGGAGTGAAGTATCGACCGCCGGCCAAGCACCCGAATTGATCGCCACTTCCCGCCGCATCGAGCACGTCCATTCGCATTGGCACCCACGGCTGCCAGAGATACACTTCCGTTTCCGCGTCGCTGCGATACGGCCGTGAGCACCCGTAGCTCAATTGGACAGAGCATCGGTCTTCGGAACCGAGGGTTGCAGGTTCGACTCCTGCCGGGTGCATTGATCTATAGAGGGTGAAGGTAATACGAAAATGGGTCGATCCCGGAACCGATCAGAAACCCCGCACTCATGCAGTGCGGGAACTGTTGAGAAAGTATTTCGACGAAGGTTGCTATTGAATCTGATGGGTTGCCAAGCTCTTGGAGGCGGACAGACCGGAGCTGACTAGTCTCTCAAATTGATTCTGCATCGCCTCCGCTGAATCGGTCACACCTGGCTGTAGGCTGTGAGAGATGATGGAGAGAAGTGTCGAAAGAATAAAGCGCTTCACCAAGACCGGGGGCAATCGTCCAGCGACTGGCTTTTGGGCGGGCAGGACTTTGTCCAGCCAGACCTCCATCGCATCGTGGACGACGTGCGAACCCGACCCGACGCCTTCACTCATGATCGCGCGGAACAATTGCGGCGCAGCTCGCACATGCGAGAACAAAGCGCGGCAATCGATGAGGAATGGCGAATCCAAACTGGCCTTGAGCATGGGTATCACAACCTGTTCTATCTGGGTCCTCAGCAAATCCTCCTTCGAATCGAAATGGGCGTAGAATGTCGCTCGGCCGACAGCCGCCTTTCGCGTGATATCACTGACGCGGAGATTCTGGTAGGAGCGGTGAAAAAGCAGTTTTACGAACGCCCCATTGATCTTTTTTCGCGTTCTCCAAACCCGAGCGTCGGCAATGGACTCGGACTCATCGCCCGCGAGATTCGAGACACTTTGCGATTTATGTTTCATAACGATCTGGTTTGCCCAATTTCACTTGTGGGCGTCTCAGGGTGACGGAATAATCATCGTCATGAACCCACATTCAACAGCGTCTCGCCGGCCCGGATCGTATATTATCATCCTCTTCCCGTGCTCGTTCATGATCGTGTTTCTGATGCACTTTCGCCGGGCGGCCGAGTTCTTCCGGTTCAAAGCACATTACGTTCCCAACGATGCGTCGCAGGTCGTGCCTTCACTGGTTCGGGTGCAAAACCATTGGCCGCTGTTTCATGACCCGCACATTCTAGGTTATCTCAGCCTGCCGATGCTCCTCTTCTGCGCGTTTGCGCTTTACCAATTGTCGCGTGAGGCGCGTCCGCGTCTGAGTTCCATCGGCCTGTTCGTCACCGTCTCCGGAACCATCTACCTCGGCGGACTTTTCGGCATGTGGACGGCATTCTACCGGGGACTGGGTTCGGTCGATCCGCGTTACATGGAAGGCGCCATTGCGACATTTCGCGGGATGACAGCTCCAGGCGGCGCCTTCCTGCTGACAACAATGTTGGCGAGATTTTCACTCATCGGTCTCGGCTCCCAGGGATTGACCCTGTGGCGGTTGCCCGGCATTCCCCGTCACTCGGCCGTATTTATCGCGCTGGGGTGCTGCCTCATCCTTTCTTTTTGGGATTTGGACAATTGGATGTTTATTGGGATGATATTAATGACGATCGGTCTCTTTCCGCTGATTCCCCTCTGGAGCTCACTTGGCCGCGACCGGCCCCAGCGTTGGCCTGGCGATGACACGTCGAAGCCCCTGGATGGCAAACTGAAACAAGGGAGTTTTTGAAGCACTATCGACGCGAGACAATTCGATTCGGAAACTTTTTTGCCTATGGACGACTGGTACCACTCGCTCGCCGCCGGTAGCTCGCTTTCGCCGGACGCCGCCTGCGCGCTGGACGAGCGCGGCTTCATCGTGCTGCCCGGCCTGGTGCCGCCCGGGCAGATCGTTCAACTGACTGACGCGTACGATAACGCCGTGGCGGCGGCGACTGGGAATGACGTGAAGACCGGCAGTGCGACGACGCGTGTCAACGATTTTGTTAATCGCGGGCCAGAGTTCGACGCGCTGTACGTATATGCTCCTCTGCTGCAAGCGTGTGCCCACGTCATCGGTCACCAATTTAAGCTCAGCTCGATGCATGCGCGGACGCTGCTGCCCCATTCCCCATCCCAGGAACTGCACGTCGACGTGCGGCGCGACTCGGCTGATTGGCCGCTGGTTGGCTTCATTCTGATGGTCGACGAGTTCCGGCCCGACAACGGCGCCACACGCTTTGTGCATGGTTCGCACCGATGGCAGAACACCCCGGAGTACGTCATGGCCAATCGCCGCGCTGACCATGAGGGTCAGGAACTGGCGTGTGGACCAGTCGGTTCGTTGGTCATCTTCAACGGCTCGGTGTGGCACGGCCACACAGCCAACACATCAGCCGCGCCGCGTCGTTCGATCCAGGGCGCGTTCATCCCGCGAGCCGGGCAATCCGGGACCGATTTCGGGGCACGTATGGGGCCCGAGACACGCGCGCGACTCGGACCACTAGCGCGGCATATACTTGCGCTCTGACGGCGTCGTGGAGCCACGATTGTGGCGGTTGGCGGACAGTGGGAATAAGGTTCAAATCGCAACCAGGGACTGTCCACCGTTATGAAGAATCTTCACTCCACCGCCATCCTGAACCGACGCCCGAGTTCTGCGCACACGGGGTCAGAGCATGCCTTCGCTAAGAACCACCGGACCGCATGATACGAAGCTCGAAGCGCGAATGTCAGACTTGCCAGAGAAGCGGTGGAAAAAGAACGAAAACCGTGTAAAATATGTGAACCCTGCAAAGCCCAGAGAAAGCCAGTTTGACGCCGAAAAACCTGAATGTTCCTGTCCTTCCGGCGCTCTCAAATCTCGCCGGAAAATAGACCTTCGGAACCGAGGGTTGCAGGTTCGACTCCTGCCGGGTGCATTGAAGATTTTCGGCATCGCGATCTGTTCGCCGGCCGTCACATCGAATAGGGCTCTGGTGTGAGCCAAACGGGTTGCGGGACCTATCGGGTTCGCCACAATAAAAAACGTAGATGACGGAATCGAATTTAGTTTCGCCCGCGCCCCATCCGCTGGCGCCGCCATCTCTTGAACTGCGGGAAAGGAAAGCGCGACGAAGGTTCCCATGGGCGCTGGCTCTGCTTACGGTCTTATCCGGTCTGCTCTGTTTCAATCGCCTTTCTTTTCCGCCGCTGCTCATCGATGAATGCTTCACCTACTGGCGTGTCTGCGGAAGCCTTGACCAGTTGCTCGACACGCTCCGCAACGACGCGTTTGTGCCCCTGCATTATGAACTGCTCAATTGGATCGGACAGGGGTTTCCTCTCGGCGGCGGGATTTATCTCTTTGCCGGCGGAATAAAGCTCACGCCTGCCGTGCTGCGATTTGTTCCCGCATTATGCGGCACCGCCATGACGCCGGTGATGTATTTTCTCGGCCGGCAAATGTTCAACCGCCGCACGGCGCTGATGGCAGCGGCATTCATGACATGCTCGGCCTATGGCCTGTTTTTTTCACACAACGCAAAGATGTACGCCCCGGCGTGGATGCTCGAAACGCTCACGATCGCCTGTTTTTTGTGGTGGATTCGCACCTGGCAACGTATCGCCTGGCTTTGCTGGATGTGTGCCGGCGTTGCAGCCGGTGGATGCCATGCCATTACTCTCCTTCTCCTGCCGCTGGCGCCGCTTTATTTCATTTCGATGGGACGATTTTCCCGCTGGCGCGTGGCGGCACTGGTCATCGGCCTGGCGACGATCACGGTTGGCCCGGCAATTTATTACGGAGTCTTCAATCGCTGGACGCAAAATTCCGGTGGAATTTTGCCGGGGGTGGCCGGTGAACCGGGGCCGGACGCAAACTGGAAATCCAGCGGTCTGAACTGGATCGAGCCCGCCGACGATTCCGTCAGCTTGCCGCTTGAAGCGCTCAACAATTACCTGAGCGGTTATGACTGGTCCAGCTTCAGCGATCTCGCAAATCCGCCGGCTCACCTTGCAAAGCTCAGCGGCGCGATGATCGCATTGGCGGCTGTCACCTACGGTTTGCTGATATTGGGGATGTTGCCGTGGCCGCACCTTCGGCGTTTTCGTAAGGATGAACTGCCGCCCGAACCATGGTGGCGCGGACTGCTCTGGCTTTCACTTTGGATCGTCTTGCCGGTGTACGGCTTTTTCTATTGTCGCTCCGTCGACAATTTCAGTTCGCCGACGTCGTGGCTCATTTCGTTTTTTGATCTGATCGGCCCTTACTGGCTGATCGTGGCTTTGGGCGCGGTCAGCGCCGCGGCGGGGCTGAATCGTTGGCCGCAGATCGCCAGGTTCATCGCGATTCCACTGCTGCTGCTCGCCGTCGGAGCACTCATTCAAACGGCGCGGAATCGTTTGGATTGGCTTAACTACCTGGTATTTCCAGCGAGCCGAATCGCCTTGGCGATTTTGATTCCTGCGCTGCTTTTCCACTACTCCGGCGAAAGTTTCCGTGAACGCCGCGAGAAACTGATTCGCCTGTTCGCGGTTGTGGCGGTGGTGTTTGTGCTTTGTGAGGCGGCCACGTGGGTGTGGCGATGGCTGCACGAAATCTCGATGCGAAAGCATCCGGAGCTTCCCTGGCAATCGATCTGGCACATCCGATACGTGGCGATTGTGCTGCCGGCCGTGTGGCTTGCGGCGGCGGCACTGATTGCGCGATTGCCCACGCGGGCTTTGCGGGTTGCGGCCGTGTTGATGATCTGCTCGTACAACCTGGCCAACGGAATCGCGCGTCAATATACCTCAACGGAGGTTCCGCTCGATCGCGTCATGGCAGATGTTTTTCAATCCCAACCGCGCTCGAATGTGCGAACCTATTTTGACCTGCGCCCGATTATCGACAGCCCGTTCTATCGCCCGCTGGCGGCGTACAACGCGTGCATGGCCGCCGGGTTGCACCCGACACCCGGGGAGTTTCGGACGGGCAACACCTGGCCGTACCAATGGGGCAAAGTCGCCCGTGAGTTCAGAAATCTTTGCCTTTACAATCCGTCCATATCTTCAGAGAAAATACATGACGACACGGCCAACGATCCGGGCGTTACGCGGGTGATTGTCTGGGACATCGTGGGGCCGCGATTATTTTCATGGAACTTTGTTGGCGATCCCGCTGCGAGCGGACTTAGCGACGATTGGCTCGTCGCATCGGATGAGCAGATCTTCACCTATTCGTACTGGACGTGGGAAGAGCGATGGGAATTGCGACGCCGGGAATTCCGCAGAAAGTCAATGAACCCTGGGCCGGCTGGACACTGATCTTGTGTACAACATCAGCCGACGGGTCGCTTCGGATTTCTTCGCGGCCGCCTACGGAAGATAGGGATGCCGCATGGCGAACAAGTGTCGCCCGGTATAGATTGCAGGTGTCAGCGGACGAGCCAATTCAGTGGGTGAATACCGCAAGGGCCACAGAAAGAACACTGCCCGCCAAAATGATCCAACCCATGTATTTGTGTTTCATTGCGGATTCTCCTTTATAGATAGCCGCGCGGTGTGCGGGCCATATCAAATCCATCGTCCACAACGCCCTGCAAATTTAGACATCTGCCGCGCAATGTCGCCAAATTACCCGCCGATAATCACGCGCTCCGCTGGGCGAACCCGGCTACCCCGGTAACTTTGCAGCCAGCACATCCACTTTCTCGATGGACGGCGGCTTGGCCAGCAGCTCCGGCGCTTTGGCCATGAGCGCTGCAGCGACCCGGCCCGTCAGGTGGGCCTGCCGGCCCGCTTCATCGGGAAACACGTCAAAAATCCCGAACGTTGACGGCCCAATTCGAATCGCGAACCATGCGATTGTCGCCGGCTCCTCCTGCACGATCGGCAACCCCCCATTCAAAAACTGTTCCACCTCTTTCTCCTTGCCCGGCTTCGCTTCAAGCATCACAAAGAGTGCCTTCTTCACCATGACATGCTCCTTTGAGTTAAACTATGCCAAATGATAGTCCGCGGCCTCAGAACAAGCGCGGCCGCACCGTCATAATTGTCGTCACGCTCAATTGTTACCCAGCCAGTGTGATAGAAAAAAGGGGACATGATATAAAAAAGGGGACATTCATAATAAAATATTATGAATGTCCCCTTTTTGCATTTCCCTCCAGTAACCATGACATGGACCTGGCGTTTCGATGCCGCTGTCGGTCGCAGGGGGTCATCGCCGACTTTGCCGATTAATTATTGGAGTCGCTGTTTTTCCCGGCGGCGGGTATCATTTCCGGGTCGATAGGCCGGTGGATGTGTGGTCGCCAGGAGGGTGATCGCCCACAAACCCCGGCAGGGAGCGTCAACATGGAATTGCTTCGTCGCGCACGGGGGGACGAACTGCTTAAGCCGGGCGAGTTGCTGAGCCTTCGCCAGCGCCTCCGCCTGCTTGCATCCAAACACGATCTGGTCACGGTGATCGCCTGCGCCTTCGACCATCGCACGCGGATGCTTCCCTTCATTTATGCCGACACACGGATGGTCCCCGCGGGGGTGCGAGCCATCGGCTCGGCGCTCGTGGATGCGGGTTTCGAAAAGACACGCATCGTGCTGCAGCAGTGGAATCGGCGGTTTCGGCCGTCGCGAATGCAGCTTGATGGACGGGTGCCGGATTTATTTCTGGTCTCGACCATGGGCATGCATTCGGATCGCGCGCTGGAACTGATCCGCGATGCCCGGCAGATCGACCCGGCCCACCGCCCGCTCATTATTGCCGGCGGGTCTCACGCAGTTTATGAGCCGGATCGTTTGTACAACGGCACGGCGTCGGATCGGGCGAACGGGATCAATCAATCGGCCGGGCCGGATGTTGTCGTGACGGGGGAAGAGTTTGTCCTGCTCAGCCTGATCGAAGCGATACTCTCCGTCCGCGCGACCGGCGAGTCCATGCGATCGGCATTCTTCCGCGCCAGAGATTCACGGGTCCTGGACGATATTCCCGGCCTCATCTATCCCCGCGGCGAGCCGGATGGCCCCGCTCAGGAGCTGGTGGACACCGGCATGCAGCGTCTTCTGGGTGATCTCGACGAGTTGCCTCACCCGGTCCTCGGCTATCGCCTGCTTCAGCCGCCGAGCTACTCAACGAAATTAAGCTCCCGCGCAATGGCGGCCAACCGCATCCGCTGGAACAGTCCGATCAGCTCGCTGGTGATGACCTTCGGATGCAAATTTGCCTGCCCGTATTGCCCGATCCCGGCCTACAACCAGCGGCAACACCGCTTGAAATCGCCGCAACGCATCGCCGATGAGATGTGGAATCTCAACAAAGAGTATGGACTGCGATATTTCTTCGGCACGGATGACAACTTTTTCAACAACAAAGCCCGCGCCCTGGACATCGTGGAAACCCTGGCCAGCATCGAGTTCGACGGCGTACCGCTTCGCCATCGCGCACGCTGGTACACCGAAGTAACCGTCCACGATACGCTGCAGATGAAAGAACATCTGCCGCTGGTGCGCAAGGCGGGTTGCAAGGCGCTGTGGCTCGGGGTGGAGGACATGACCGCCACGCTCGTGAACAAGGGCCAGACCGTCAACAAAACCACCGAGGCTTTTCAGGCGATGCGGGATGCGGGCATCTGCCCGATGCCGATGATGATGCATCACGATTCGCAGCCGCTTTATTCGCACGGCACCAATTACGGTTTGCTCAATCAGGTTAATATTCTTCGCAAGGCCGGCGCGGTTTCGCTGCAGGTGCTGATGATGACGCCGTCGCCCGGCACGAAGCTGTACGAAGGCACATACGCGCAGGGGCTCGTCGTCGCCAGCGCCGGCGGACGGAAAGCCGAGTCGTACATGTTCGACGGGAACTACGTGGTCGCCTCCAGCCTCCCGCGGCCGTGGCGCAAGCAGATCAATATGCTCCTCGGCTATGCGTTCATGTACAACCCGATCTGGTTCGTGGTCGCACTGTGGCGGCGAAA
>Ga0302325_10000387_pt1 | contig 124350 bp, 106 predicted proteins | sample Palsa_T0_2_FD_201948 | JGI IMG/M metagenome (GOLD analysis project Ga0302325, IMG submission 201948) | Peat permafrost microbial communities from Stordalen Mire near Abisko, Sweden - Palsa_T0_2 | ecosystem: Environmental > Terrestrial > Soil > Palsa > Peat permafrost | place: Sweden: Abisko...
GAATGTCGGCGTAATTATCGAGGCCGACAAAGCGCAGCGGCAGATACGACATGCTGAGGTTGAGGCTCGTGAACGAGAGCCGGATCATCCAGATCAGCGGGAAGATGTTGATTGCAAGCAGAAGCGCGATGGTCGGTGTAACGAACAGCCACGCGATACCGCGGTCCGACAGGCCGCGCCCACGCCTGGCAACTCGGGGGGTCGTTTGGCCGATGCGGTCGACGGAAGCGTCGGGATGGATGATCGCGGTCATCGCGGTTTGTACGCGGTTTCCTGATGAGATCGGCCTCCCCGGACGACAATTCCGGGGAGACCGCTTGCAGAGCGCAGCTCTGGCAAGCCGATGTTACTCGGAGGCGACCGTCTTGCCCTGCTCCTTAAAGACTTTAGTCCAGTCCTTGACGAGCGAGTCGAGCGCCTGCTGCGCCGTGCCCTTGTCGGCGACGACGTAGTCGTGAACCCGCTTCTGCATGTCGAGGAGCAGCTGGGCATAGGACGGCTCGGCCCAGAAGTCTTTCACGATGCCCATCGACTCCAAAAATTGCGGGGCAAAGGGAGCGCTCTTCGGGAAGCCGGGCGCGTCGACGACCGCCTTCAAAGCCGAATAGCCGCCGATCTCCCACCACTTCTGCTGGACTTTCGGCTGCGCGAACCACTTGATGTAGCGGAGCGCATCGTCCTGATGGTCCGACGTCGCGACCACCGAGATACCTTGGCCGCCAAGCTGCGTGAAGTGACCGTTCGGACCGGCAGGATTGACGAAGAATCCGATCTTGTCGCCGCCGACATTCGGATCCTTGTAGAGGCCGGGGAAGAAGGCGAACCAGTTCATCTGCATCGCCACCTGGCCGGATTTAAAGGCGTCGAGACCTTCCTGCATGTAGGCGTTGGTCATGCCTGGAGCGGTGCAGCACTTGTAGAGTGCCTTGTAGAATTCCAGGCCTTTGGCGGCGTCGGGCGAATTAACGAAGCCCTGCATCTGATACGACTTCTTCGGATTGTCGTAGTCGAAGCCGAAATTGTAGAGCACGTTGGTCACGCCCATGGTGATGCCTTCCGAGCCGCGCTCGGTGAAGATGTAGGCGCCATAGACCTTCTTGCCGTCGATCTCGCGGCCCTGAAAGAACTCGGCAATCTGCTTGAGCTCTTCATAGGACTTGGGGGGTGCCAAATCGCGGCCGTACTTTTTCTTGAACTCGGCCTGAAGCTCCGGCCGCGAGAACCAATCCTTGCGATAGGTCCAACCGACCGCGTCCGCCATCGCCGGCAGCGCCCAGTAGTTCGGCGTGTTCTTAGGCCACTCCGCATAGCCGAGCACAGTCGCCGGCACGAAGTCGTCCATGGTGATGTGTTCTTTGGCAAAAAAGTCGTTGAGTTTGACGTACCAGTGATTTTCCGCCGCGCCGCCAATCCACTGGCTGTCGCCGATGATTAGGTCGCACAGTTTGCCGTGCGAATTAAGCTCGTTGAGGAAGCGATCGGCATAGCTCGTCCAGGGGACGAACTCGTATTTCATTTCGATGCCGGTCTCTTTGGTGAAGTCCTTGCCCAGTTCGACGAGGGCGTTAGCCGGATCCCACGCGGCCCAGCACAGGGTGAGTTGCTTACTCTGAGCTGCGGCCGGCTGACTGGCTAGGCCGGACAACGCCGCACCGGCGAAGAGGGCGAGCGCGCCGCCAACCCACTTCGACCATCTCGCAGTGTTGGAATTTTGCATGTGCGTTCCTCTCTTGAACAACCGTTCCGGAGCGCCCTCGGCCGGAGACGATTTAGGCATCGAAGCCCGCGTGGGCTAAAGGCGTTTGATTCAGGGATGAGGGATGCAGGCGAGCGCAGCTCGGCTGCCGTGCCTCTCCCCGTCGTTGCCTCCCAGGCGCGATGTTCTGGTCGCTTATTAATTTACTAAACAAGTAGAACTAAATTCGCGGAACCGGTCAAGGCCTGCGCTCCGCCGACTAAATCAAATGCGGAGTGGAAGCGTGATCTGGGTCAGCTTGTCAGACGTGTCAGTTTTCCCCTATTTAATGGCGTAACTCGCTGAAATCTCCTGATATTTAATCACCGGCTATAGAGAGCAGGTGATCCCTGCCACTACGTGGCTAACTCGATTTTCGGATGTGTGCATAGCCGAGCGCCCGGCTCATTAACATCCACTACTAAACTTCTGAATCGCGGCTTCGATCAGTTGCGGCGGCGTGCCCGCAGTGAGCGGAGTTATCCAGAGCTGCTTTAGTTCCGACGAAGAAAAGTCCGCTTAGGGTCATTCACAACCGATGCATTCAGTGCCCGTGCCGATCAATGTCCGTTGTTACTCCAATAGCGACGTTATTGTTCGGCGGAGCGAGGTGACGCAAAGGGCCAATAGCCGAAGTCCTTTCTCATTCTGCGATGACTTCGTTTGCGAGCACGATAAGTTCGACAAGCGCCGCTGCCGCCAGCTTAGGGCCAAAGGTGACGCGAAATCTCCAACTCGTGAATTTGCTCTTCCTCTCGAATTTAGAAATTTGCTCGCGCGTTTAAGGCGTCCGCAATCGACAAAAGCGAGGGTATCTCGATATCCGTTTTTGATAAATCGCGATGCGAGAGCAGGCGCGGTGTGGTTGCAGGAGAGCATTTTCCAAGTTGCAGCCTAGCCGTGCTGCTGCACTTCTGTTATGATTCGAATCGTTTTCTAAATCTCCGAGTCGGCGGCTCGTTTGCAGTAATTAGTACTGTGATGCGGGGGCGTCCGTTCAACTTGCGTAGCACACACCCACCTGCATTACCTGGGCACCGCGACGGAGCACCTTCGGGCCAAGGGGGGGGAAGCGGTGCATACGCTATCAACAAAGATCGCGGTCTCGGCGATCCGGGTAGGTCCTGCATTTTTGAACCGACTCTACGCCGGCGCTTCCATGCGCGGGCATCCTGGAGCGGATTTCCGATCGGGCAATATCCCCCGCCCTTTGATCGGAACGCGTTACTCATCCCGATATCGGACTGTTGCATTTGCAGTCCTAGGCTTCGGGGCAAGCACCCTGACTTCTCCAAGCCACGCTCAGGCGCCAGATCTGCTTACTGCCGCGACTTACGCCGTATTGGCCGGATCGACGGTGACCAACACCGGCCCCAGCGTCCTAAATGGAAATCTCGGGGTCAGCCCGGGCAGCGCAATCACTGGATTTCCTCCTGGCCTCGTGCTCGCACCGGGATCGACAAATGCGGCCAACGCGGCCGCAGTCCAGGCTCAGATCGACCTCACGACTGCTTACAATGCAGTGGCAGCCCAACCGACTACGCAAAACCTGACGGGTCAGAATCTGGGCGGCCTGACGCTGACGCCCGGCGTCTATGCCTTTAACAGCTCGGCGCAGTTGACAGGCAACCTGGTGCTCAACGCGCTAGGCAATCCTAATGCCGAGTTCGTCTTCAAGATCGGGAGTACGCTGACGACCGCCAGCAGTTCCACCGTCACCGTGATCGGCGGTGGCGTCGGCACCAATGTGTTCTGGCAAGTCGGTAGTTCCGCAACGCTCGGCACGACCACCTCGTTTGTTGGCGACATTCTCGCGTTGACCAGCATCACACTCGACACCGGCACCAACATCGCCTGCGGAAGCGCTTTGGCTCACAACGGGGCGGTGACATTGGATACCAACCATATCTCGATCGGTAACTTGGCACCGTGCACGCCCGCACCACTGCTGCCGGTTCCGCCAGTCGTTATTCCGCCGGGCACGGTTCCGGTTGTTGTTCCGCCGGGGGTTACGGTGCCGCCGGGCACCACTCCGGTCGTCGTTCCGCCGGGCTTAGTTCCGCCGGGTGCGGTGGTCGTTATAGTTCCGGCAGGCGTAATTCCGCCGGGTACGACCCCATTGGGCGTGTTGCCGGTGACAGTTCCGGGGGCTGTGGTTCCGGTTGTAACCGCGATCGATACTGCCTTCCTCGCTTCGGGCAGTGCGCTGCCGCCGGCGATCCTAGGCCTCAGCACCATCGCGCCCGCCACGCTGGTGAACAGCGTGTTGCCGCAGTTGTCCGGGCAAGTCGCTACGGGAGTGGCGCCCGCCGTAGTTCAGGCGATGAGTTCATTTATGTCGCTGATGACCAATCCCTTCGCCAGCTTCGCGCCCGGCAATCCGCTACAGCCTGCGTCTCCGCTTGTTTACAAGGCGGCGATTGCCAATGGTTTGGCGGCTGGACCCGCGCCCGCATCAGACCGCTGGGGCGTGTGGGCCGCAGGCTATGGCGGCGGATACAACATCGCCGGCAGCCCGTCCGCCGGGACTCCCAGTGACTCGGGAAGCGGAGGGGGCGCCGTCATGGGCATCGACTACCGGGTAACACCTTACACGACGGCCGGCTTTGCGGTTGGGGTGGGTGAAATGAACTATGGGTTGTCGGGCAATCTCGGCAACGGACGCGACAACCTGTTCCAGTCGGCCGTCTACAGCATGACGCGGGTCGATGCGGCGTATGTCGCGGGAGTGCTCGCCTTCGCCTGGGACCACGCCTCGACGGATCGAACCGTGAGCGTGTCGGGCATCGACACCCTCAATGCCGATTTCTCCGCCTACGACTTTGCCGGCCGAATCGAGGGCGGCTATCGGTTCGCAATTCCGGATTTCTATGGCTTGCCGAGCTTTGGAATCACTCCCTACGGCGCATTTCAGATGCAGGGTTTCCTGATGCCGTCCTACGGTGAGACCGCCGCCGTCGGCTCATTACCAACCTTTGCGCTTTCGTACGACGCGCAGAGGACGACAGTATACCAGACTGAACTCGGAGCATGGTTCGACAAGACTATCGCGCTCGGCAACGACGCGAGCCTGTCGCTGTGGAACCGCACCGCCTGGGCCCACGATCAGTGGTCCGGCTCGAACCTCACCGCCACGTTCCAGTCGTTTCCCTCATCCGCCTTCGCTGTAATCGGCGCTACACCGGCGGGGGATTCCCTGATCGCCTCGGCCGGCGCGGCCGTGTTTTTCAAGAACGGACTATCGCTGGCCGCCAATTTCACTGCCGAGCTGGGCGAGCGCTGGCAAAACTACAGCGGTACGGCGTGGCTCCGCTATGCGTTTTAAATAAACGAGGGTGCCGCGTCAGCGCTGCGAATCATGCCGATCCAACTCGCAGGCGGCCACTTCCGCCATGGGTCATTCGCGTCGGTTTGAGCGCGCTTTAGCGACTTCCGCTTTTCACCCAATCGCCGACATTCCGCTGCTTGGCGCATTCGATGCTCTGGGCCGCTTCTGTTCTCTAATTCCGGGGCTGGGTGTCAAGCTCCCCGGCATCCTTGCCGGGCCAACTGGTCTCTCCGCGGTAGGGACGTGCTCTCCGCATGATGGCGTAAGACGACGCTGGTGGATCAATGTTGAAAGCGCGATCGCCCTTTCGGGCGCTCGCAAAAAATCGGACGATCTCACCACCGCCCCCTCCCGGCAGGGACGACTTTTCCCGCCGTGTCGCGGGAACCCTGTGGTCTCTCCTTATGCGCGCTACGCGGCAGCCACCAATCCGGCCTCACCTCGACTTTCACTCGCACCGTCATCATCGACCCCGCTGCCGCCCCGCCAGTCATCCCCACCGACGACACGTCGACAACCGCCACGACTTCGGCTTCAACTACGCCGACGCACTAGTCGACGTTTTCAGAGCTACGGTAAGACAGCGTCGCGCGGGAGGCAGCAATGGCAGTCATATATTATGTAGCTTTGCCCTTTGTGAGGACCGAAGAAGGCGTAGCGCCCGGCGAAGCGCAAGAGCTGCCTAATGAACGAGCCGCGATCCGGCGGGCCGAATCGATGTCACGGGACCCGATCAACGCCGGCGCGCTCGCGTTCAAGCGCAGCGGCGACCCGAACATGGGAAATTTCGACGACGCCACAATTTTGAAATCATTCGGCGAGGTGCCGAAGAACTTGGACGAACTATGACGGCTTGATCCCGGTCCCCCCGCACCTCTGGCATCTCACGATCTTGTCTCCTTTCTTGAGCGTGCCCTTACCCTCGCAGTTTTTACAAGGCCTCTTCTTTTCCCCAATGCTCTTCCGCACGGCGTCCTCCCCAATTCAATCGCCTGCCAGCACTCGACGAAGGGGCAGCGCACCAGCTCACGCGGTAAGAAGCGCAAAGATGCACCTGACGGGAATAGCGCTATGGTGCTAAATTCTTCCCTTAAGTCCGAGGAATCGCTTGTGCTCGAGATGGTATCACCGCTCGTTCTGACGTTCTCGCTATTTCTCGTGACTGCTGTCGCGACGCATTTGGTCATGTCATTTGGGCAGACCTTGATACATTATAAGGTTGCCCACCATCCAATAGGCGGTAAGATTTTTCGCAACCACATCAACTTCCATCACACCCATTATTCCGGCGCTCATCTTGTCTCTCAGACGTACCTCGGTGACGAAGGCAACACTACGCCGTACTTCTTTATTCCTGTGTTTCTAGTTGGAGCGTGCGCTTATTTCCTATTGCCGCTAAATTATTTTGTGGTGATGATAATCGCAAGCGCGGCATCGTTTTACGCGCACGTCTTTTTCGACAAGGAATATCACTTAGAGGAATCACGGCTTCAAAGGTTTGCGTGGTTCAGACGTCACCAGGAACTACACTTTGTTCATCACCGTCACGCCAATAGTAATTTTGGTGTAATCCACTTCTTCTGGGATAAGATTCTTGGCACCTATCGAAGTCCCGATGGCGGTGCATAAAATCAGACGCATGGCGGAGCTCGAATTCCGCCATACCAATCCGCCCGCAACCTTTTTCACGGTTGCCCCGAAGGTCATGCGTTAATGCAGGACACGGGGCTGATCCGCCAATTCCGTCTATGTGCTGGCCATACGAAGGAAGATCGCCCTCAAGGTCGGGCTCAGGAGCATCTGCTGCTAAGTCTCTACACTCTGCCGCCAAACGCATGCACATTAGTGCGTATTTTTGGATGTTAAACACGCACATAGCGCCCTTCCTTACGGCGGGAGCGCTTGCATCTCTCAGTCCTCGGCTGGCCAATGACGGTGCCGGTGATGGAGTTGAGATGGACGGGTAGGTTACTTAGCGAGTGTTGTTTTCCCGACCTTCGAGCACGTTCGCGGCATCACCGAGTTCCCAATTCGGCCGGCAGAGTGCCGCAGTGCGAGCGTGTCACGGATTGGTATGGGAGATAGATCCGGTATGCGGCGCGTCATGAAAACGGTCGCATCGTGGCGGAGCGCGTTGATGTCTGAGTACCCGTGCAAAGCGAACCAGCGCCGAGCATTGCGTTTTCTTGACACTGTGCTTCTAATTCTGGCGGCTCAAACTTTCTGAGACGCGGGCGTGCTTGCATGCGCCGCTGTGTTTGTTGTTCGCGGCCGTCCGCGGAAACTCACTGGTTGGTTGTGGGTAAGATTATGGGTCGAAGAGAAACAAAAAACCAAGCATTTGAAATTGCTCGTGAAACTTATCCATTAAGCGGACACTCCCTCCGCCAGCGGTAGGATTGCCCAGCCTAGAGGTGACGGAACGTACCTAAGGCATGGGTGACAATCTCGTGCCGAACCGGTTGTCGATGGGTTGCAGGGTTTTCTGTTCCAAGTCGACATATCCGAGATCGTAGTGCATGAAGGTGGCGAGCAAAATGCCGTCGCCAACTTCTTTGACACTGAGTTTTCGACCGGCGAGATACAGAAAGCGCGCCAGCGGCTTGCTCTCTTAACGGTTGATTTACCGAAAGTTCGAGAGGCCGGATTTGGAGGTTGCGGCGTTTCGCAATTCACACCGTTATGTCGGCAATCAGGAGATTGGCCGACGTACATGCGGCGTCATCAGGCGACATTGTTGGCCTCGAATAGACATCCTTTCTGAACGAAAGTAGCTACAACGCCGTGGTCAGAACTGCTAATCTCTAAGTGTGCCAATTGCTGGTAGAGCGGCACAGAGTTCATGCAAGAAATTGCGGACTGGCTCAAAAGCCTCGGCATGGCCGAGTACGCTCAGCGCTTCGCCGAGAACGATGTCGATTGCACGATTCTTGGTGATCTCACCGATCAGGATTTGAAAGACCTCGGCGTCGTGTCGCTGGGTCATCGCCGCAAGTTGCTGCGGGCGATTGCGGCGCTCGGCGAGCCGCTTGCCGCGGTCGGGGCAGCGGATTCGCCGGAAGCTGCCGCTCCGCCGGCGCCGCTTCCGCCCCCCGCTGCACCACAATCGCAAGATAGCGCTGGCGAGAGGCGCTATCTCACAGTGATGTTTTGCGATCTGGTCGGATCAACGGCGATCTCCGCGCAACTCGATGTCGAGGAATGGCGTGACCTGGTTGGTGCTTATCTCGATGCCGCCTCGGCGGCGGTCAGCGAGCTCGGCGGGCATGTAGCCAAGAAGCTCGGCGACGGCATCCTTGCGCTGTTCGGCTATCCCCTCGCGCACGAGAACAATGCCGAGCGCGCGGCGCGCGCGGCGCTGGCGATCCAGCGCGCGCTCGTGGCGCTCAATTCCAAAAATGCCGGTAGCGGCAAGCCTAAATTAACCGCTCGCATCGGGCTGGAAACCGGGTCGGCGGTCGTCGATGCGGCCGGCGAGATTTATGGCGACGTCGCCAACGTCGCCGCCCGCGTACAAGCGCTAGCGGAGCCGGGCGCCATCCTCATCACGGCACGCGTGCAACGCCAGATCGCGGGATTGTTTGTCGTGGAAGACCGCGGCGCGCATGTCCTCAAGGGCGTGCCCGAAGCGACCGCGCTGTTCCGGCTCGTGCGCGCGAGCGGCGGCGGCCGCCACGCGGGGCAGCGCAATCTGACGGCGTTCGTCGGCCGCGACGACGAGATGACCGTGCTGTTGCGGCGCTGGGAGCGGGCGCGGGCCGGTGACGGTCAATTGATGCTGATTGTCGGCGAACCCGGCCTGGGCAAGTCGCGGCTGGTTGAGGAATTTCACGCTCGGCTCCTCGACGTGCCGCACACCTGGGTGGAATGGAGCTGCTCGCAGCTCCTGCAAAACACTCCTTTGCGTCCAATTGCGGAATGGGGGCGGGCACGTTTTGGCGGCGCCGATGTGCCGGCGGAACGGCGGCTTGCAGAACTCGAAAGCTCGCTGGCGCAGGTCAAGCTCAACTCAGCGGAAATCGCGCCCTTGGTGGCTCCGCTCGTCGATATTCCGCTGCCGAGGGAGCGCGTTTCGACTTTCGCGCCGGAGGAGCTGCGCCGCCGGCAATTCGCGGCACTAAGCAATTGGGTGATGGCGGGCGCCAAGGTGCAGCCGGTGGTGGTGGCATTTGAAGATTTGCATTGGGCCGACCCCACCACCATCGATTTGCTGCGCGGCATGGCCGAACAGGGCGAGCTGGTGCCGCTCTTTATTGTCGCGACCTTACGCCCGGAATTCCGCCCGCCGTGGAGTATGCGTTCGCATCACGGCACCATTTCGTTGGCGCCGCTCGACCGCGCGCAAGTGCGTGACATGGTGGCGGAGCTTGCCGCAAGCGACGCTTTGCCGCGCGACGTCGTCGACGACCTCGTCATCCGCACCGGCGGCGTGCCGCTGTTTGTCGAGGAAGTGACGCGGTTACTCCTTGAGCGCGGTGAGCAAGGCGCCGTGCAGACGATCCCGCCGACGTTGCAGCAATCCCTTATGGCGCGGCTTGACCGGGTCGGCCCGGCGCGCGACGTGGCGCACATTGGCGCGGTCATCGGCCGCGGATTTTCTTACGCCCTGCTGCGGGCCGTCGCCGGCATGGAGGAGGTGCCGCTCCAGGCTGCATTGGAGAAACTCGCGGATGCCAACATCTTGTTGATGCAGGGCACTCCGCCCGAGAGCGACTACCGCTTTAAGCACGCGCTGGTTCAGGACGTCGCTTACGAAAACTTGCTCAAAAGTCGTCGGCAGATTTTGCACCGGCGGGTCGCCGAGACTCTGCGCGACCATTTTGCCGACGTGGCTGAAGCAGAGCCGGAAGTGCTGGCACATCACTTCACCCGAGCCGGGCTGACCGAGCCCGCCATCGAATGGTGGGGCAACGCGGGCGGGCAGGCGCTAGCTCGCTCGGCCTTTCAAGAGGCTATCGCCCATCTCGGCAGGGCCATCGAGATGGCCGACAGGGCTGCGCAGGCGGCGCCGCGCCCAGGCGCGGCGACAGCCGACGGGTTGGCCAACCGACGGCTGAAGTTGCAAACCAGCTATGGCCAGGCGCTGCTGTGGTCGAAGGGCTACGCTGATAAAGAAGCCAAGGCCGCCTTCACCCGTGCCGCGGAACTCGCGAGCGGAATCGAAGATGCCGCCGAACGGCTCAAGATTTACTACGGCCAATGCCTTGGAAATTTGCTGCGCGGTGAATACGCCTCGGCGCAGAGTCTTGCTGAAGGTATCCTTCACGACGCTGAACGCAGGGGGCGTGGACAAGAAGCGGCATTCGCCCGCCGCATCCTGGGTTTGACTCACCATATGCAGGGCGCCTTCACAGAAGCCCACACGCTATTTGAACAAGCGCTGAGCAGCTCAGAAGGTTACGGTGAATTCCGCGCCGGGCCAGACATGGCCGTCGCCGCCAAAGCTTACCTCTCTCATACCGCTTGGGTTCGCGGTGAATTTGAACGCGCGCGAAACTTAATCAATGAGTCCGTTGCCCGGGCAGTGTCGGCCTCGGATATTCCGGATCAGTGTACGGCTTACAGTTACGAGAGTGTGTTCGCGATACTGCGAGACGACGCGGAGGGCGCACGCGCGGCCGCGGAAAGGCTGATCGCGGTCGCCCAAGAGCACGGGACCAAATTATTTTTGCTTGTGGCTCGCGTTTACGCCGGCTGGGCGCAGGCTTGGCTGGACCGAAGTTTAGTCAACCGGAAAGGATTTCAAGAGTCGCTGGCGGCCTACACAGAGGAAGGAAATAAATACTATGTACCTCTCTTTCTCGGCCTCCTTGCCGCGATCGAAATAGGAACTACGAGTGAAACAGAAAACGCGGCGGCGCGCATTTATGAGGCGCTGGCGCTGGCGCAGCAAACCGGAGAGCGATGGACCGACGCTTTCTTGCATCGTATCCGCGGTGAAATTTTATTGAAGCTCAATCCTGCGAATACGGCGCCGGCCGAGGACGCCTTCTTGACGGCAATCGCCGTCGCCCGGGAGCAAAAGGCGAGGGCTTTCGAGTTGCGAGCGGCGCTGTCGCTGGCGAGAATTTATCAAAGCACGAACCGAACCGCCGACGCGCGTGCGGTTCTCGTGCCGGCGCTGCACGGCTTTTCGCCAACGCCGGAGTTTCCCGAGATCGAACAGGCGCAGAGGTTCCTCGACGCGTAGAGTTTTCGCCATATCACCCAGGGGGGAGAGTAATGAAAGCGCATATCATCGGTGGCGGATTTGGCGGGCTGGCGGCCGCTGTGCTCCTCATCCAAAACGCCAAGGTGCCGGGAGCGGACATCACGATCTACGAGGCGGACGAGCCGCTGGGGGGAGGGTTCTTTCTCAGCGGCAGCCCCGAGAGCGGCTACAACTTGCCGGGCTCCGTCTTTGACCAAGAATATCGCTGCACGTTCGAATTGCTCAAATGGATTCCATCCGCGAGCGATCCGTCGAAGTCCGTCACCGAGGAGTTCTTCGCCTTCAATACCGGTGAGCCGTACCATGACAAGACGCATCTTCTCGATCGCGATGGCAACCTCGTGAAGGGTCGGCGTTACGGTCTGAGTCTGGGCGACGGCCTCACCATCACGCGTTTCATGCTAACGCCGGAAGCGATGATGGAGGGGCGGCGCATCGATGAATTTTTTTCCAAGCGGTTTTTCAAGACCGAATTCTGGTTCTTGTGGGCGTCAATTATGGGGACGCTGCCTCAACACAGCGCGATCGAGTTTCGGCGCTACATGAACCGCTTCTTGTACTTGTTCGGACACTTGTCGGACATGGCCGGCGTGATGCGCACGCCTGCCAACCAGCATCAATGCTTCATAGAGCCGCTGGTTAAGTGGCTGCAAGCGAGCGGCGTGAACTTCGTCACCGGCGCCTTCGTGCGAGACATCGGCTTCGCGCCGTCGCCCGGCCGCATCACGGTAGAGCGGCTCGACTATGAGCGAGGTGGCGTCGCGTCGTCGGCAGCGGTCGCGCCGGAGGACATCGTGCTGGTGACCACCGGAGCCCAAGCCGCCGACATGTCCTCGGGGTCGATGACCGAAGCGCCTCGCCGGCAGGCGAGCGGCCGCACTTGGGCGCTCTGGGAGCGCCTCGCCGCGGGGCGAACCGATTTCGGCAATCCCGCCGTTTTTTTTGGCGAAGCGCGCATCCCGGACTCGCGCTGGATCACGTTCACGGTTACCGATAAAGGAACCGACTTCGTCAACCGGGTCGCCGCGTTGACCGGCAGTACGTCGGGACGCGGTGGGCTTGTCACGTTGAAAGACTCAAACTGGGTGCTGTCGCTGTCCATTTTTCACCAGCCCGAAGTCGTCGGTCAGCCGTCCGGTACTAGCCTCTGGTGGGGCTATGGGTTGCATCCGGAGCGTGACGGCAATTACGTGCAAAAACCAATGACTGCCTGCACCGGCGCGGAGATCCTGGAAGAGACGCTGAGGCAATTGCATTTCGATGACCAATTGGCCGCGATCATGGCGTCATCGATCTGCATCCCCTGCGACGTGCCCTACGTGAACAATATCTGGCTGCCGCGTAACGGTAGCGATCGGCCGCCGCCGGTGCCCAACGGCGCGACCAATCTCGGACTCATCGGCCAATACGTCGAGATGCCAAAGGACATAGCCTTTACCATCGAATACTCCGTCCGCTCGGCGTGGGAGGCGATCAACACCCTGCTTAAGCGCGGCCCAGCACCGCCGCCGGTCTATCAGGGGATGTCCGATCCGAAGGCACTGTTCGACGCGCTGAAAGTGTTTGTTGGCTTGTGATTGAGCCAAAGGTTAAAGTGCGTTGTCATTGCACCTTCAAAACTGCCCCAGCAAGTAAAGCGTCGGGCGTGTAACCGGTTCGCGGAACGGAGAATGACGATGTGGCGACCTAATGGACGCGGCATCCAGAGCGTCATGTTCTTCAGCCGCTGGCTGCTGGCGCCCCTCCTTGTTGGGCTGGTTTGCGGCGTCGTTCTGATCATCATTCGGTTTTTCATTGATCTATACACATTGGCAACGCATCTGCCGACCTACCCATGGCAAGATTTGCTCGTGGGCGTCCTTAATCTGATCGATCTCACGCTTACGGCTAATCTGATCCTGATCGTCGTTTTCTCCGCTTTCGAGAATTACATTCGCAAGGTCGAGCCTGCGGATCAGCCCGGATTCCCTTCCGGGCTAATCGATATCGATTTCTCTGCGGTGAAACAAAAACTGCTTGGTTCGATCACAGGAATTGCGGCTGTCGACGCGCTGGCTTGGTATCTTCACCTCGATGAATACGCAGATACCGCCAAGCTGGTCTGGGTAGTTGTCTTTCCGCTCATGTTCGTGGCGGCCATGGCATTGCTGGCCCTTGCCGACTGGTTGGGACGTCGCTGACGCAAGGCGTCTGAGACTATTGAACACCAGATCAATACCGAGCTCGGGCGTTATTATCGCGGCTATCAGGTGGTGATGTCACATTGGCAACGAGTGTTGCCACCCGGCTGAAGACTCCAAGTCAAGTATGAGGACGTGATCGGCGACTGGAAAACGATTGCCTTGTGGCCCTGACGCTAATTTCGTTGATAAAAGTATCGGCTTCGGATCAATGTAAGCGAGGAGGGCGCAATGATTTTGGTGTTGATACAAATCTTAATCACGGTTGTCGTCGGCGCGATCCTGTTCTGGCTGATTGACAGGTTCATCCGTGACGGGCGGCTTGGCAATTTGCTCAAGATTTTGGTGGTATTGGTGTGTCTGGCATCGATTCTCCAGCGGTTGTTGCCGATGCTCGGGCTCGGGTTTTAGGGCTACGCCAGCAACAATGGCATCGCCGCAAGAGTGATGGCCCGGCATGCCTGATGCGCTTGCCTCACCGGGCGATCCCTGACTTTGACGCGCGGATATGGAACTGATTTTGGACCGAAATTCCGAGCTACCCCCTGCCGCAAATCGGAAAACCTGGGCGAATGGCCTGATTCGCTCACGTTTCTCCGCGTTTGATCAATAGAGGTTGTTCCGCTTCAGGTAGTGCGCATAGGCGGCAATTTACCCCGCTATCATGCGAAATCGTCTCAAACAGGCGCCGTATGGCAAGTTTTGTTGTGCTCCGGCCGCCACAGTCAAAATATGAATTGCGGCCGGGACACGTATATTGTGGAAAACAATTGTGTTTTGAGGGGTTGGCCGGTTGAATCAGCGTTTGAGCATCGGTCCCGGGGCGTTTGTTCCGGGCCGCGCCGTGGAGCAACATGGCTGGTGAACTGAACTAATGAAAGGCATGCGCACAGCAGCGATTGCGGCTGCGATTGTTCTTTCAACAGGCCTTTGCAAAGCGAGCGCCGGGCAAGCGCCAATTTTGCACGAGGATGAGCCATCTCGGCCTCTTCCAGAACCAACGATGTCGGTCGATGCCTTTGGGTACCTTGGCGGTTTGCTCGAGGCCCGCTTTTACGAGCCTCACGCGACAACGGACGAGCCGCGCGAAGAAATTCGCCAAGCGGCATTATTGTACGGCATCGATTTGCCGATGATGCTGTCGATTGCCAAGGTGGAAAGCGACTTCAATCCTCGGGTCCGGACGGGTTCGTACAAAGGGCTGTTCCAGCTCAGCGATTTCGAATTTGAAAAATACGGCGACGGCAGCATCTGGGACGCACGAGACAACGCTCGGGCGGCCGCGCACATGTTTTTGGTCCAGGCTGAGAAGTTCAACTCCGCGCTTGGGCATTTCCCGGATTACGCCGAGCGATACATGGTGCATCAGCAGGGGATCGAAGGCGCCATTGAACACTACGAGCACCCCGACCGGGTCGCCTGGCAGTCCATGTGTGCGACGAGCGAAGGTCTGCTCAAGGGGGAGCATTGGTGCAAGAGATGTATCTGGGGAAACCTTCTGCCCCAATGGAAGCGTTTTTTCGGAAGTGTTGAGAAAATATCGAGCGCCGACTTTGTCAACGTGTGGACGGGGCGGATTAATCTCCTCGCCGACAGATACACCGCGGCCGACGCACAGAGCGTCACAAATTCCACCGGTAGCGTCACAAATTCACTCAGCTCCAATTCACTGACCCCCACGAATGCACGCAGCATCGCAAATTCACGGAGCTTTACAAATCCAAGGGTTGCTCGAAGCCGCCTTCCGATCATCGCAAGGAGGGCAGTCGCTCCGATGCATCGAGCCGCCGAGCGGCCGAGCCGTGTGGCTTCGCCTTTGGCGGATGTCGGCCGTCTTGTTTCGCGGGCGTTCGCTCCGGCAAGGAGTGCGACGACGCAAGCTAAGCCAAGTCCAACCGTAGCAACCGCTGTTGCGGAGCGAAGACGCGGAGGCGCCGTCGGTTTGCGCCGGGCTCAGAGACAGGCGTCCGCCGTCCCTCGGTGAATTAACGGCGCGGATGCGCCCTCACATTTCGATACGGCGGCCGATCTCGACCAGCGAGTCCGCGGGCAGCCCAAATCTGTCGACTGCATGAGCCGAATTGCGGAACATGAAAGCAAATAAGGCTCGCCGCCAGCGCCACCAGTAGGAAGCGCCACGCTTGCCCGCGATCTCGTCGCGCTCGACGAAATAGAGCGAGCCCTCGAGAGAGATGTTTCCGGCGAATGTCTCGCACGCTTTCGCCAAGGTTGTGGCCACAGCGGGATTTTCAAAAAATCCGTAGCGAAGAGTGACGTGCCAAAATGATGGCCCGAGCCGCTGCCATTCGACGCGGTCTTCGTTCGGCACGCGCGGTCGGTCAGCGAATTTCACCGTCAAGGCGACGAATGTCTGCGGAATAGCGCCGATCTGCCGGACGTGCTGCAGAATGAGCGGGTGTACGCGCCGGGATAGCCGCGTGAGAAAGACCGCCGTGCGCGGAACGCGCGTGCGGCGGTCTTTCTCGATCTCACGCAAGAAATCGCGCACCGATTCCGACCCGCGATTCTGTACACGACGCATGGTGTCGATGCCGGCATGCCACGTGGTCATCGCGATGAACACGATCGCCGCGAGGAGCAGCGGTATCCAGCCGCCTTCCGAAATTTTCAGGAGGTTCGCGGAAAAGAACGCCAGATCCACCAGCATGAATGCGCCGAAAACCGAAAGCGCCAGCCATCGCTGCCAATGCCACACGCGGCGCATGACATCGTAGAGCAGAACCGTGGTCAGCATCATGGTGGTTGAGACCGCCGTGCCGTATGCGCCGGCGAGGCGATCGGAGGTGCGAAAGCCGACCACGAGCGCGACCGTCAAGATCATCATCGTCCAATTCACAGCGGGAACGTAGATTTGGCCGTACTCTTCGCGTGATGTCTGCCGGATGTTGATGCCGGGAAACCAGCCGAGTTGCATGGCCTGGCGTGTCAAGGAAAACGCTCCGGAGATGATGGCCTGACTGGCGATAACGGTCGCGAGCGTTGACAACGCGACGAGGGGGTAAAGAGCCCACGTTGGCGCCAGATGATAAAAGGGGTTAGCGGCGGCATCGCCGACATCGAGCAGCAATGCCGTTTGCCCGGCATAGTTGAGAAGGAGAGCGGGCAGCACGAGACTGAACCACGCGAGGCGAATGGGTGAGCGGCCGAACTGTCCCATGTCGGCGTAAAGCGCCTCGCCGCCGGTGATGGCTAGAAACACGGCGCCTAGCATTGCGAAGCCGGTGAAACCTCGTTCGGAAAGGAACTCCGCTGCAAACATCGGATTGGCTGCTGCAAGGACCGTGGGATGTTGAACAATCCCGACAATGCCAAGCACCGCAATGGTAACAAACCAAACCAGCATGACCGGGCCAAAGGCGCTGCCAACACGCTCCGTGCCGAGCGATTGGACGGCGAATAATGCCACCAGCACCACGGCAGCGATCGGCATCGCATAATCGGCCAACCCATTGGTCGCCACCCCGATGCCTTCGAGCGCGCTCAACACCGAAATTGCCGGCGTGATAACGCCGTCGCCGTAAAGCAACGCTGCGCCGAACAGTCCGCAAGCGATCAGCGGCCATTTGCGGCCGCGCCAGCGCAACCGCGTCACCGCCATCAGCGCTAAGATGCCGCCTTCGCCGTGGTTGTCCGCACGCATCACGAACCAGCAGTATTTGACCGAGATGGTGATAATGAGCGCCCAGAAGATCAGAGACAGGCTGCCGAGCGCGGCGGATCGGTCCAGCGTGCCTCCCGTCGCCTGGGCAATTGCCTTGAATGTGTAAAGTGGACTGGTCCCGAGATCGCCGAACACGACGCCCAGGGCCGTGACGACGATGGCGGGGTTTATCCGACGCAGACGCGGAGCGTACTCAATTGACGCGTCACCGGTGGCGTCCTTGGGCGGCCCCTTCGACGCCACAGCGGCGTGGCGTCTTTGATCACTTGCGTCACCGGCCATTTGCGATTTGCCACCGCAGCAATGTGAAAGGAGCGGTCTTTCGGCTCAAAAAACCCCTTGCTCGTCGAAAATTCCAGAAGCGGTCGTGCTTAGTGCACGCGCCTATCCGCCTTTGCTATCCGGCTCAGGCATGGCCCGCGCCTGCATGCCGCTCTTGGTGCGGTTGTGCTCGCGATGGAGAAACTGCGCGATCGGCTCGCGCATTCGCTCGCCCTCACTTTTCACAGCGGCCTCGAAAAGCTCCTGTTGTATCGGTCGCGGTAGGTTGCTCCACGTATGCGCCACGCCTTGGCCCAGGGTGTGGTAAACGCGCTCCTGCGCCTCGCCCGATAATTCCTTTGAGCGTTCTTGGCTTTCAGGCATGTCAATCCAAACGCCTTTTCCCGGGTGGTGTTGGGTAACCTCCAGAAACAGCAATTAGTTCCGCATATAGATCTATGACGGGTCGCCGTTGTGTGTGGGAGCGTTTACCAGACTGTTCTCGCCGGTCGTCTCAAATGTTTGCCCAGCCCGCGGGGGGCTTCTTGCCCGGATGGACGGCGCCGCATTTTTTGCAGATCCGCGCCTTCTCGTCGTTGAAGAATGCCTCATAGAGCGGCGGCAGGTCGCGAACGAGGTGTGTTACCTTCACCTCGACGCGGTGCACCAGTGCACTGCAGTGGAAGCAATACCACTCGAACCCGTCTTTCTGGTCGGGCGCGCGTTGCGGCTCGACAACCAGACCGATCGATCCGCCGGGGCGCTGCGGCGAATGTCTCACATGCGGCGGCATCAGAAAGACCTCGCCTTCCTTGATTGGCAGGTCGTAGAAATTGCCGTGGTCACCGACCTTGAGCAGCATGTCGCCTTTGAGCTGATAGAAGAATTCCTCCACGGGGTCGTCGTGAAAATCCGCGCGCACGTTAGGGCCGCCGACCACCATCACGGTCATATCGCCGTCCTCAAATACCTTCTTATTGCCGACCGGCGGCTTTAGGAGGTGTTCGTTTTCGTTGATCCATTTCTGAAAATTGAAAGCCTTGAGGCGTCCAGTTTGCATGGCGTTTCTCCTATTATCGCGCGGCCGATGCTTTGTGGGGCGCTCCCGCACTAAGTCCGCACGCCGCGAACGCGCGCCGGGTTGCCTCTTTCTCGGCCCCGGTCAATTCGAGCATCGGCAAGCGTACGCGCCCGCCGGTCTGCCCGAGCAGTTCTTGCCAGTACTTGGAGTGAGCCGGAGGTTTTTCGGCCGGCCGGGTTCGCCGAAAGGCATCGCGCACCGGTTCGAGACTGTCGCGGACGACTTTTGCTTTGGCTATCTCGCCTTTGAAGGCAAGATCGGTGTAGTCACGCATGCGGCGATCGCGGTTGGTCTGGTACAAATAGGGTGGCGACGAGCAGAGATAGAGTCGCCAACCCAGCTCGACAATGTTGTCGAACCACTCGGCTTCCGAGGCGGTACTGACCTGGATCTTATTTCCGACCATTCGTGTGAGCTGAACGTACATGGGGCGCGGCACGCTATATTTGATCGCCACGATATTGGGCAGCTCGGCGATCCGTGCGCACAATTCCAGACTCATGAGATAGCCCGAATCCTCGTGGCTCCACATTGCGATTCCGATGTCGACCTGATCGCAGATCGTCTTGTAGAACCGATAGAGGGTCTCGTCGCGGGCCGTGAGGAAGTGCAGCACCGGCGTGTGGACTACAATGTAGGGTGCGCCGGCCGCTTGCGCATGCCGCGCCAGTTCGATCACGGTATCCATATTCTGGTCGGAACAGGACGCGATGACTCCGGCTTTTTTGCCGATCTCGTCCAAGGCGATTTCGACGATGCGCTTGCGCTCGGCAAGTGACATCGAAAAGAATTCGCTTTGTTTGCCGCCAACGAAAATACCGTCGATGCCGAGCTCATCGATCCAATGGCGCAAATTCCGGCGGAAAGCTTCCTCGTCGATCGTAAGGTCATCGGCAAATGGGACCAGCGCGGCCGCCCAGATGCCCTGCATGTGGGCCCGCGCGTAGGCTTTGGCATCTTGTCTGGAATACTGTTTCACCTAACCGTCTCCGCGGTATGAGATGACGTACACCAAAACGCGACGTCGCGTCGACCGCAACCTTAGGCACGGCGGCAGAACGCCAGCGCGGCACCTTCGCGAGCGCCTTTAATGCATAGCTGAAGTTGAGAAGCCAAGAACCGGCGTCAGCTTGCGCGGGCTTTAGCTCGCCTGTTAACGTGGCCTATCAACCGCGCGGCCAACGGCGCCCGCCAGAAAATGAAATCCCGAGGAGACGGCCATGAAAGTCACGATGTTTCATTTCATGCCCTACCGCGATCTGCCGGAAAGCTTCCCGGACAAGCTGCATTCGGCCTGGATCGATGCGCCGTGGTGGGAATATGGCGACGCCAACAAGGTCACCGACGTTTACAACTGGTCGATCGACGAATTGATGCTGGCGGCGAAGCTCGGCTTCGATGGCGTCGGCACCAACGAGCATCATCAGAATCCATACGGATTTATGTGCAATCCGAACCTTTTCGGGGCGATCCTCGCCAAGATGACCCGCGATCAGGGGTTGGACCACGTCGCGTTGCTCCAACTCGGCGCCACGATCTCGTCCTGTCCGCCGATCCGGCTTGCCGAGGAGTATGCCGTGCTCGATTGCCTGAGCGGCGGAAGATTGATCGCCGGCTTGCCGACCGGCCTTGGCGCTGACGTATCGATCAGTAACGGTATTACACCGATGGAACATCGCGAACGCTGGCGGGAAGGCATCGACCTCATGCTCAAAGCATGGACCGCCAAGGAATTCTTCGCCTGGAACGGGAAATACACTCAGCTGCCGAAAGTGAATCTCTGGCCTCGGCCGGTACAGGAGCCGCATCCGCCGGTTCTCATACCGGGCGCGGCGAGTTCGTCGACCTGGGATTATTGCCACGAGCGCAATTTCCCCTACGCGTATCTGAGCTATTTCGGCGGCAAGTCATCCGAGAACGTCATGGACCGGTTCTGGGAGCGCGCGGCCGCGAAGGGAAAAGACGCCAACCCGTACCGCGCTGCGTTTTTGCAGATTGTCGGCGTCGCCGAGACCGACCGCAAAGCCGAGGAAGAGTTCGGCAAGCATGTCGAGTATTTCTATCACAAGCTCCTGCACCAGCCGCTCGGTTACATCGCGCCGCCCGGCAATGCCGACTACAAGAGCCTCCTCAACGTTCTCGTGTCCGGAAAAAAGTTGCTGCAAATCAGCGACTTCACCACCGACCTGAAGCCGCTGAAAGCCAAGGACATGATCGAGAGGGAATTCGTTGTCGTCGGTAGCCCCGCGACGGTGCGTGACAAGCTCACGGCCATCGCCAAGCGGCTCAACGTCGGCCATCTCATGGTGGCGCTGCAATTCGGTTCGCTGCCGCACGCGAACACCAAGAAAAATATCGAGCTGTTCGCGCGCGAGGTTCTCCCGCATCTGCAGAAGCTGTGGGAGGACCAGCCATGGGAGAATCATTGGTGGCCGAAGAAGCTGCGCACGCGTCCGGCGCGGCAGCGCGAGATGGCGACCGCCTGATCGCCGCATCGCCGCGCGGCTCCCGATGCGTCAGCCGCGATCGCACACCCCTTCCGATTGGAATTGAGCCATGGTCACCGCCACAGTTCAGACGATCCAGGTCAAGCATTGCAACTTCGAAGCCAAGGTGAAGACTGCCGGCAGCGGACCGCCACTTCTCTATCTGCACGCCGCCGGCGGGCCGATCTGGGATCCGTTTATCGAAGGCCTTTGCGAGCGCTACACGGTTTACGCTCCGCATCATCCAGGCACCGGTGAAACGGCGCGCGATGCGATTTATTCGGTCGAGAACTTGTGGGACCTCTTGTTGATCTACGAGGAAATTCTCGACAGGCTCGGACTCAAATCGGTGCCGGTCATCGGCACGTCATTCGGCGGCATGATGGCGTGCGAGCTTGCGGCTCACCAGCCGCATCGCGTGAGCAAGCTGGTTGTGCTCGATCCGATCGGCTTGTGGCGCGAGGACGCGCCGGTCGCGCCCTATATGCTGATGCCGCCCGACAAGCTCGTGGCGACGCTCTACAAGGATTTGAGTTCGCCGGCGGTGCAGGCGGCACTGAAAATGCCCGACGATCCCAACGAGGTCGCGGTGGTAACGGCGGACCTCGTCTGGGCGCTCGGCGCGACCGGCAAGTTCGTGTGGCCGATACCGGACAAGGGTCTCAAGAAGCGCTTGCATCGGGTCAAGGCGCCGACGCTGATTATCTGGGGTGAAGACGACGCGCTGGTCTCGTCGGTCTACGCCAAGGAGTTTGCGTCGCGGATCGCGAATTCGCGGATAGAAATCATCAAAGATTGCGGTCACGTCCCCCAAGTCGAGCAGCTCGAAGTTCTCGCGCCGATCGTCGCGAAATTCCTCGACAGCTAGCCGCGGGACGAAGGGTGCTCGTGAGGACAGGGCGCCACAACATAGGACTAAATTCGTAATTGACGCCAATTCATTTTTGGCTAAGGGTCACTTGGGCATCTGGTCTCGGCCGGTCGGCTGGGATTTTTAGAAACACAACGTTGCCTGTTTGAACCGCTGGGGCGGCTATTTGGAGGAGACCAACGACATGATCGATAGAAAGAAATCGGGCCAGAAATCCGGGCTGTCGCGGCGAGGTTTTGTGGCGGCTACCGCCGCCGGCGCTCTTTCACCGCTCGTTTCCGGGCGCGGAGTTTGGGCCGCGGATTCGGAAAACGTCATCCGCGTCGGTTTCGCCAGTCCGCGCACCGGCAACTTGGGCACGTTCGGTGTCGGTGACGGCTATTTGACCGATCAGGTTCGCAAGGCGCTCGAGAAGGGTCTGAAGGTCGGCGATAAGACCTACAAGGTCGTACTGCTCGATCGGGATTCTCAATCTGATCCCGCGCGAGCTGGCCAGCTCGCCAAGGCGCTCATCAGTAGCGATAAGATCGATTTTATGCTGGTTACCTCGACCCCCGAGGTGGTGAATCCCGTGGCTGACGCTTGCGAAGCGGCGGGCGTGCCTTGCCTTTCGACGGTCATGCCGTGGGAGGCTTGGTATTTCGGTCGCGGAGGGAAGCCTGGTCAGCCGTCACCTTTCAAGTGGACGTACCACTTCGCCTTCGGAGGCGCACAGTTCGCGGGATTGTATCTTTCACTGTGGAATCAGGTCCCCAACAACAAGAAGGTCGGGGTTATGTTTCCCAACGACGCCGATGGGAACGCCGTCCGTCCGCTCCTCACCGAGGCCTTCAAAAAGGGAGGATACACGGTGATCGATCCCGGTCCGTTCGAAGACGGGACCAGCGACTACGCCACGCAGGTCGCGCTATTTAAGAAAGAGCAAGTTGAGCTCTTTGTCGCGCTTGTCCTTCCGCCCGACTTTTCCGCCTTGTGGCGCCAAGCTGCGCAGCAGGGTTTCGCGAAGACGTTGAAGATTGTCACCCCGACGAAATCCGGCGGCAATCCGTCGGAAATCGAGGCGCTCGGCGCTCTGGGTTACAACCTCACCACCACCTCGCCCTGGGTCCCGGCAGCGCCATATAAGTCGCCGGTTCTCGGAGTCACCAGCCAGGAACTTGCGGACGGCTACGAGGCGGCGTCGGGCAAGCAAGTGACGCAGCAGTTGGGATCCAGCAACGCCGTTTTCGACGCCGGTATTCAGGCGCTCCAAATATCCGGCAACCCATTGGACAAGGCTGCCCTAGCCAAGACGCTGAGCAATTTGAAGGTCGAAACTACCGTGGGTCTGATCGACTTCAACACTGGTCCGATGCCGCACGTCATCGCTGTCACGCCGTTGTTCGGCACGCAGTGGCGGAAGGCGCCGAAAGGCAGCAAGTGGAAGGTGCAGCAGGTGGTCGCCGAGAACGCGGCCGATCCAAACTACAAAGTGACCGATCGGTTGGTTCCTTACAACACCTGACCAACCAAGTTCCTTTACATACTCGGCGAGAGCAAAGGCTGTGGCCCCCGCCCAGGGCCACAGCTTTTTGCCGTCAAGACTTGCGCGGCGGATCGAAGCGGGCTTTTGATCGCGAGGAATGGTTGATCGCGCCCGACTGATCAATTAGCGGAGACGCTCTGACTTGCATCGCCGCCGCCAGCGGACGGCTCCGGCATCCGCACGCGATAGCCGACGGGAAGGAGCAGAACGTGAAATCGGTCCTCGACATAGCCCCAGATGCCGCCAGGTAGAAACAGCGAGAAGAGAAGCGCCGTAAGGCCGAGCACGATGAGGTACCAAACGCCTGCGGTTCCAAACCAAAGTTCGATAAGAAAGAAGATGATCGCGCCGAGGATGGGCCCCTCGAAGCGGCCGATGCCGCCGACGAGCACCATGAATATCATGTAAGCACTCCACTGAATGCCGAAGAAACTACGCGGCTGAAACGTCGTAAAAGTGGCCAGCCAAAGACCGCCGGCAAGCGCGCAACCGATAGCTGCAGTGACAAAAATAATACGCTTGGTGACTGACACTCTCACCCCGACCGAGGCAGCGGCTTCCTCGTTGTCCCGGATGGCTTGAATCGATGAGCCGAGCCGGCTCCGGAGCATCACAAAAATCACCGCCAGCATGACGCTCATGGAAGCCAAAGTCATCCAGTAGGTGATGTCGCGCCGTTCTGCTGCGTCGAAACTCGCGAGTGCAATCAGCGATCGGCCGGTATCCCCCTGAATAATCGGATCGAGATTGACCAAGAGACGGGCGACTTCGGCAATCACCCACATGCCGATCGCGAACTCGCCGCCGCGAAGCCGCAGAACGATTGCTGAAATTGGCAGCGAGAACACCCCCGCCAGCAGCGCGGCGAGAACCAGGGCCAGATAAGGCTCGACGCCCCATTCGGAAAGCCTGATGGCGAGATAGCCACCGAGGCCAAAGAACGCTTGTTGCCCGGCGGAGATCATTCCGCCGTAGCCGGCCAATGCGTTCCACATCACCGCGAGACAGACATAGATAAATAGGACCGTCAGCCTGTCCAAAATGTTTTCGGACAAGAAAGCCGGACCGGCGGCGAGCAGCACGAACAGCACAGCGACGACGATCGCGACGCCGATCGAAAGATTAGTCCAGCGTTGGATCGAGATGCGGGAGTCGGCAGTCACGCGCCACCCCCAAACTTTGATTTGAGAAAACCGTGAAGCGCCGGTCCTGAGATGTAAATGCGGCCGACCAGGACCAAAAGAAACACACCATGACCCGCCAGCAAGAAGCCTTGCGGGTGAATGTGGGCGCCCAGTGTTTGCGCAAGGCCGAGGATGATGCCGCCCGCCAACGTGCCCCACAAACTCCCAGTGCCGCCGATTACCCCGGCCTCGAATCCGAAAATGAGCTGCAACGACCCGGAATAAGGGTCGAAGTTCGTTCGCAGCGCGAGAAACAGACCAGCAAGTCCGACGGTGATTAGCGCAATGGATGCGGCCACCGCGTTGACAAATCGGGAATTGACGCCGACCAGCTCGACGGTATCGGGATCTTCAGCCGTTGCGCGAATTTGGCGCCCGAGCGGAGTGTAGGTGAGGAATAATTGCAGGCCACCCAACAACAGAATGGCGACAACGAACGTGAGTACCGCCAATTTCCCGATATAGGATCCCCCCCCGAGGTCGAAACTGTCGTAGGCGAGCGATCCTACATACGGCGCAAGCGATCTGATGTCGGCGCCGAAGCATTCGAACAAGACATTTTCGAGGACGATGGCCAATCCAAACGTGCTGAGAATCGGGATCAATTCGCCCGATCGAGCGCTGCGCTCCAGAATGCCGCGCTGCAGCAGCCATCCGATACATCCCATCGCCGGCAGGACGACAATCAGCGCGAGAAACGGATCGTATTCAAACCGGTCCGCAATGATCCAAAGTCCGAATGCCGCAACGATCGCGAGGCTGCCATGCGCCAGATTGATGATCTTCATGACGCCGAACATAAAAGACAGGCCGCACGCGATCATCGCGTAGTAACCGCCGAGCAGCACGCCTTCGATGAGGGCGGTGAGAACGCTCATTTGCTCTATTCCGCTCGCGCGCGTTTCTGGTGTCCGAAATAGGCGTCGGTAATTTGCTCTCGCGTTAAAGTTCCGGCATTGCCTTCAACGACGATACGCCCCTCCAGCATGCACATCACTCTGTTGGCGACTTTAAGCGCGCGGTTGAGATCCTGTTCGACAAGGAGAATGGTTGCTCCCGACGCGATCAGAGATTCGACGGATTTGTAAACGAGGTTGACGGCTAGCGGCGACAGTCCAAGAGAAACCTCGTCCAGTAGCAACAAGCGGGGATTGGTCATCAGCGCGCGTCCGATCGCGGTCGCCTGTTGCTCGCCGCCTGAAAGCGTGCCGCAGCGGGCGTTGCGCCGCGCCTTGAGCATCGGAAAAGTTTCCATGACGCGATCGGCCGTCCACTCGCCTTTGCGGCCGCTGGCGCGCGCAATCTGCAAATTCTCCTCGACGGTCATAGCGGCAAAGAGGCGGCGCCCCTCCGGCACCAAGGCGATTCCCATGCCGACGCGCTGGTAGGCCGGCATTCTCGTAATATCCACGCCATCCAGACGAATTTGACCGTGCGCCGGACGATGCGCTCCGGCTATTCCGCGCAGAAGAGTGGTTTTGCCGGCGCCGTTCGCGCCTATCAGCGCAACCGTTTCACCTTGCTCGACTTGAAAGCTCACCTCGCGGACGGCTTGCAGCAAGCCATGCCGAATATCCAAGGCATTAATCGAAAGGAGGCTCATTCGATGACGCCTCCCAAATAGGCGTCGATCACGGTACGATCCGACATGACGGTGTGCGGGTCGCCGTCGGCCAGGATCGTGCCTGCATTCATGCAAACGAGCCGCTCGGCGACTTGCAGCAAGACGTGAACGATGTGTTCGATCCACACGATTGCGATGTCGCGCTGGCGTAGCGTTCGGATCGTTTCCACCAACTCTGAGGCCTCGGCATCGGTCAGGCCGCCGCCGATCTCGTCCAGTAACAGCACCACCGGATCGGTGGCTACCGCGCGCGCGAGCTCCAGGCGCTTGCGGTCAAGGAGGCCCAACGTCTCCGCGCGGCGATTGGCGACTTGTAGCATGCCGCAAAGTTTCAGCGAGTCGATGCAGCGGTCATAGGCTTGGCTACGCTGAAAGCCGCCGCCGTTCGCGGCGGCGACGAACAAGTTCTCGAAAACGGTCATCCCGCCAAACGGTCGTGGAATCTGATGCGACCTCGCAATACCTCTGCGGCAGCGATCCTCGAGCGGAAGGTCAGTGACATCTTCGCCGCGAAACGACACTGTGCCGGCGCTGGGTTGGTAGGCGCCGGCCAGAATATTGAGCAAGGTCGTCTTGCCGGCGCCATTCGGGCCGACGATGCCGACCGCCTCGCGTTCGCCGACGGCGAAGTTGACTTGGTTCAGTACGACCAGGGCGTCGAAGCGCTTGTCGACTGATGTCGCTGACAGAACGGGTAGCCGCGACTCTGGAGCCACTTTTCTTTAATCCCCCGAAGCGAACTCAAGCCATGCAGCCTTAAGACAGCCGTCTCTTCTTTGCCGAGCCGTTAATTGGATGAGCAGAACGAAATCGGCGCGTCTCGCATCAGGGCTTCTCCAACAAACCGAGTCTTTTCCTGGCTTACGTTACGTCCCAAACAGAAGTGCAATGCAGTCCAGCGGTAGATGCCAATGCCGATGAACGTCTCGGTTGAGGAGCCTTGGAGGTATGCCAATCGCTTATGAACATTATCCGAAATAGAATGCGCGTCAACAATGAGTGTTGCTCTAATCGTCGCATCAGAAGACGCAGAGACATTCGCATTTGCAGCTACGGCTTTAGCACATCCACGGCGTTCAGGGGGAAGAGAGATGAAGATTAAAGCCGCGGTGGCTCGCGCCAAGTCCGCTCCGTTGCACTTTGAAAATCTGGACCTCGAAGAGCCGCGGCATGACGAGGTGCGCGTTCGGATAATCGCGACCGGTGTGTGTCACACCGACATGGCGATTCGCGATCAAATCATCGTACCGATGCCGCAGCCGATTGTTCTTGGCCACGAAGGCGCGGGCATTGTGGAAGCGGCTGGCGAAAGCGTCGGCAAGGTGAAAGCCGGCGATCCAGTGATCATCAGTGGGGATTCGTGCGGCAAATGCCCGAGCTGCCAAGTCGGCTTGCCTTCCTATTGTTACGAGTTCTTTCAACGCAATTTCAGCGGCGGCCGGCCTGACGGAACGACCCCGCTCTCGATCGGCGGCGAAAAGGTCCACACGTTCATGGGGCAGGGATCCTTTGCGACGCACGTCGTGTGCCATGACCGCAACATCATCAAAGTGGCGAACGACGCCCCGCTCGAGCTGTTGGGGCCGCTGGGATGCGGTGTCATCACCGGCGCGGGCGCGGTGATAAATTCGCTGAAGGTCGGCGCGGGCAAATCGATCGCCGTCTTTGGCACCGGGTCCGTCGGGCTCAGCGGCATCATGGCGGCCAAACTTGTGGGCGCCGGCAAAATCATTGCGATCGATTTACGCGATGACCGGCTGAAGCTCGCGATCGAACTCGGTGCGACGCACACGATCAATCCGAACAAGCAGTCAATTCCGGACGCGATCAAGTCGATCACCGGCACCGGCGTTGATTTCACGCTCGAGACAACTGCACTAATGCCGATCTTGCGGTTGGCGATTGACGTCCTAGCGTTGCGCGGCACCTGCGGATTTGTCGGCGGCGCACCAGAGGATTCAGAACTTACCTTCGTGACTTCCCACGTTATGAACGGTGGCCGCACCATTCGCGGCATTATTCTCGGTGATACGAACCCGGAAGAGTTCCTGCCCAAACTGATCGAGCTTCACGCGCTCGGGCGTTTTCCGCTCGAAAGGCTCGTGACATTTTATTCGTTCAAGGACATCAATCAGGCGATCGAAGATTCGCTGACCGGCAAATGCATCAAGCCTGTTCTTCGATTGTGATCTTGCCGAGACTTGAGAGACGCCCGAGCCGGCTCGCCCAGCCAACTTACGCCGATGCAAGCGAGAGTGGGCAATCGAGAGGCGCGATAGGCGCGCCCTCGGTCAGCCTGGGGAAATACGCATCTTCCGCTCGACTCTTGCATTTGTGAATATTCCTCAATAATGAATCATGTCCATGCAATGGCTGCATGTCCGCAGGCATGACGTAATCTTTTTGAGGCGCTTAGCGCCATCGCCGCATGGCACGCGCGCCATGCTTTGAGACCGGCGATGGTTTTGATGTGAGCCGCGAAATGGCAGCAAAGTCCAATTTAGCCGTGGAATCGCGAGTTGACCGGCGGAAGCGGCGCAACCGCGACGCGCTGGTCGACGCTGCTTACAAGGTCATGACGGAGAAGGGGATCGACGCGGCCACGATGTCGGAGATTGCGGAGCTTGCCGATGTAGGGGCCGGCACCGTCTACAACTATTTCGAATCGAAAGATGAGCTTGCCGTCTGTGTGATGGAACAAGTGATGCATCGGTTGGCCGAACGCATCGAGCGCGTCACAAATACCTTCACCGATCCCGCCCAGGTGTATGCTTTCGGCGTGCGCAATGTGATGAAGGCCGCCACGAACGACCAGCGATGGCGCTGGCTGTTGATGCGTTCGGAGGTGATCGCGGGTGCGATGTATCGCGTCATGGGGCCGTATGCGATCCGCGACCTCAAGCGGGCGTGCAAGGCCGGTCGGTATAGCGTTGAGGATCCTGAATTGGCCTGGCGGCAAGCGACGCACGCCATCGTCGGCTTCAGCATCGCTGTGTGCGATAAGAACGTCGATGCCGTGAAGATCGACGAAGCCGTTGTAAATTTGCTTGGAATGGTCGGCGTTACTCGCGACGAAGCCTGGGAGATCGCAAGAAGGCCGTCTCCGGAGCTTCCCAAAGAGTAAGATGCCGCCCGGCGCACGATGAAATTTGTCTTCACGAAAGGGGCTTTCATCGTGCGTGATTATCGCGGTCGTCAGCGCTTCAAAGCTTCATAGCATGCACATCCTCGTCACTGGCGCGGCCGGCATGATCGGGCGCAAGCTTGTTGCGCACCTGGTCGGCCGCGAGTCGCTTGGCGGCCGACACATTGATCGCGTCACGTTGCTGGACATCGTGCCGCCCGCGCGGCCCGACGGGTTCGCAGGCAAAGTCGAAACCGTTGCCACCGATCTCGGCGGCGAAGGAAGTGCTGCGGCCGTGATCGCGGGGCGGCCAGATGTGATCTTCCATCTTGCGGCCGTGGTCTCCGGCGAAGCCGAGCGCGATTTCGAGAAGGGGATGCATGTCAACTTCGACGGCTCGCGGGCGCTTTTCGAAGCCATCCGCGTTGTTGACGGTTATCGGCCGCGCGTGGTCTTCACCTCGTCAATCGCAGTGTTTGGCGCGCCATACCCGGATGTGATCCCCGACGATTTTGCCCTGACGCCGCTCACCTCGTACGGCACGCAGAAAGCGATGTCCGAGATGATGCTCGCGGACTACACCCGGCGAAGTTTCCTCGACGGCGTCGGCATCAGGCTCCCAAACATCGCAGTGCGGCCGGGCTCACCGAACCAGGCGGCATCGGGCTTTCTCTCCTCGATCATCCGCGAGCCGCTCGCCGGCATCGAAGCGGTGTTGCCGGTCGACGACAACGTGTTGCATTGGCATGCGAGCCCGCGCTCGGCTGTTGGCTTCCTTGTCCACGCCGCCGGCTTGAAAGCGGATGTGCTCGGCTCAAGGATCAATCTGAACATGCCCGGAGTATGCTGCACCGTGGGCGAGCAAATCGCCGCGCTCCGGCGCATTGCCGGTGATGAGGTCGTGGCGCGCATTCGCCGCGTTCCCGATCCCTTGATTGCTGGCATCGTCGCCGGCTGGCCGAGCCGATTCGACCCTCGTCGCGCTCTCGCGCTGGGCTTCACCGTGGAGCGTTCGTTTGACGAGATCATTCGCGTCCACATTGAGGATGATCTTGGCGGCCGCATCGCCCAGCCGGGATCGAGTTGAACCGTCTGCTTCGCGTTTATTTGTTACTCCGCCGGCAGTGAGGCACAGGGGCGGCGCGCGATTTCCCAGGCTTCGGCGCGGCGAACGCCGACCATTCCGAGCAAATTGACCACGGCCTCGTCCAGTTTTGCCGGCAAGATGGTTTTGTCAGACACAGCCAGACTGAAGCCGGCGATCGCGTGCGAAGCCTGCCGCCAAGCAAGTTCAGGGTCTTCTACGCGGTAACGCCCCGCCGAGACCGCGTTGCGGATATCCCTGATGGCATAAGGCCCTATCACCCGATACATCGCGCCCGCAATCGCCTCCGAGCGGCGCAGCACCCATCGCCATCTCGTGTCGGAGGTTGCCGCAATCATCACGTTACGGATTCCGAAGGCGTAAACCTGCGCCGGATCATTGAAGCCGTTGGTCACGGCTTCAATGCGCTGTGACAGGCGGTTCATCACGTGATCCATGACGTACATGGCGATCTCGTCTTTAGGACCTTAGAAGTAACTGTACATGGCGACTGACCCGACGTCCGCCAGCTCTGCAATCAGGGCCGGAATCGCGTTGACAAATGAATGATGTTCATAAATGATCGATAGCCATATTGCTTGCGGCTAGACCCCAAAGGGACGCCCAGCCCAAAGACAAACCGCTTCATGGGAGGAGAAATGCTGGCTCAATCGCCAAAGGAGCAGGAGAGTAAGCGCAAGGACCTGCTCGCCCGAGTCGAGGGAATTGCTCAAATCCTGCAAGCATCTGGCGGGAAGAGCGAAGAAGTCGCCACACTTGCTCCGGAGGCGGTCGCGGCATTGCGCGGCGCCGGCCTCTTTCAGCTCAAACTGCCAGAGGTGGTAGGGGGGCTGGAAGCAGATCCGGTCACCGAGATGCTGGTGCTGGAGGCGATCGCCTACCACGACTTTACCAGCGGCTGGTGCACTATGGTCGGCGCAACAGGCGTCGGATCGCTAGGCGCGTTTTTGCCCCAAGCCGGACTCGATCGTGTATTCGCCAGCGGGCAAATCCCGACCGCAGCCATTTCCTTCTTTCCGGCCGGACGTGGCGTGCGCGAAAGCGGTGGCTATCGCGTGAGCGGCCGCTGGCGTTTCAACAGCGGTATCCGTCATTCCGAGTGGGTCCTCGGGGGAACAGTGATCGAGGGGACTGAGAACGAAAATAATGGCAAGCCGCTCGTCATATTCGCGGCCTTTCCGACGGCCGACGTGACCATCTATGACAATTGGCGCGACGTCGTTGGTCTCAAAGGAACGGGAAGCTGCGATTGCTCGGTTGAGAATTATTTTCTGCCTGAAGATCTTTCGTTTGTCTGGGATTTACTCGACCCAAAGCCGCGCCGTGGTGGCCCTTCATATCTTTTCCCGCCTTTCAGCTTCGTCGCGAAGGAGCATGGCAGCGTGGCAATCGGCGCCGCACGGCGAGCGCTCGACGAGCTGATCAAGATCGCGACCACGACGCGCGGCACCTTCAGGTCGTCAAAGCTCGACGAGCGCCAGGTCGTGCAACGCAAGATCGCGGAAGCCGACCTGAAGATCCGGTCCATCCGCGCGCTGATGCACGAGCGGTATGACGAGCTATATCGGAAAGCGAGCGTCGGCCGTCCGCTGGAAGGCGCCGACATCGCCGAAGTGCGCGCCATGGCCGTCTACGCCACCGACATCGCCATCGACGTTGCGACCACGGCTTATCACTTTGCGGGCAATACGGGACTGCGTCATCCGCATATTCTCGGCCGATTGCTGCGCGATCTGAATACCGCCGGGTTGCATCAGGTGATGAGCGACACGGCGTATGAAAATTACGGCAAATTCCGGCTGGGCCTACCCGCAGACCCGTTGGCCTAGGCGGTCGCTCACGCCGGCATTGTCTGCACCGATGGATTGGTCCAAGGTTGGGCCGCATAATGGCCCGCACGCCTCGTCCACGCATCTTCGTCACTCAGCCGGTGGCCGAAAGCGCCATAGCGCGCCTGCGGCGGGTCGCCGCCGTAAAGATCAGTCCAGATGCAAGTCGCATCTTGAACCGCCGCGCGATGCTTGCCGCCGTCCGCCAATGCGACATCTTATTCTGTCTCCTGCACGACCGTATTGACGCAGGCGTAATCGCCGCAAATCCCAATTTGCGATTGATAGCGTCGAAAGCCATCAACCCGGCTCACGTCGACATCGAAGCGGCGACCGCGCAGGGCATACCGGTTACGAACGTGCCGCCCCTTACAGCCGACACCACCGCGGACCTTGCCTTCGGCCTGATTCTTGCCGTTGCGCGGCATATTGTCGAAGGTGATCGCCTGGTGCGCGCCGGCAGATTTCCGGGTGCGCAATCGAGCTATCTGCTTGGTCCGCTGGTCTGGGGCAAAACCATCGGCTTGGTTGGCGGCGGCGGAATGATCGGCAAGGCTTTGGCGCGCCGCGCTGCCGGCTTTAATATGCGCGTGCTTTACTGGACCCCGCGGAGAAAATCCGAAGACGAGGAACGGGAAGCCGGATTGATCTTCACGACGTTCGAAACCCTGTTGCGCGAATCCGACTTCGTGTCGCTTCATACTCCTCTAAATCCGGGTACGCGGCATCAGATCGGCGCCCGGGAAATAAAACTGATGAAGAAGACCGCCTATCTGATCAATACGGCGCGTGGCGCGATTGTCGATGAGGCCGCACTTACTCAAGCGCTGGCCTCGAGGCAAATCGCCGGCGCTGGCTTGGACGTCTTTGAATACGAGCCGAAAGTCGGCAAGGATCTTCGCAAGTTGAGTAACGTGGTCCTGACTCCGCATCTCGGCAGCGCGGTCGGCGAGATGCGCGAGCAGATGGCGCATCTGGTCGCCGACAACATCCTCGCCTTCCTTGCCGGCGAACATCCGCCGAATTGCGTCAACCCGCAGGTGCTCCCGGTCAAGTGATCGGCTTGACGCCGCGTCCTGTGGTATTTTTCGCAACAGTCAATGTGAGGAGATTGCGATGAGTGCGACAGGTACGTCCGCACGAATTGTCAGCATGGCCGCCTGCGTAGCCTTGCTGATGCCGGTCATCATCAGCTATGAGGGGAGGGCGCAATCGGCGCCCGATTATGCCGCGGTTCTTGCGGCGCCGGACCGCAGCGACGGGGATCGCGAGGCGGACAGCCGCCGCGATCCAAAGCCATTTCTCGAATTTGCTGGCCTTCGTCCCGACATGAAGGTGCTCGATATGGGCGCCGGCGGCGGATACAGCTCTGAATTAATCGCCCGCGCCGTTGCCCCGGGCGGGACGGTTTACGCGCAGAACCCTCCCGATCTTCCGGACAAGCCCAAAGCAAGATTTGAAGCCAGAGTGAAGATGGCAGCGATGCGCGACGTGGTGGTCGACATTCGCCCGTTCGACGATCCGTTACCTCCGGATGTGCGCGATCTTGATCTCATCACGTTTCTCTTCTTCTACCACGACACCACATACATGAAGGTCGACCGCGCGGAGATGAACCGGAAATTGCTGGCAGCTCTAAGGCCAGGTGGTTTTCTCATCGTCGCCGATCACTCCGCTCTGGCCGGACAGGGAGTTTCGGTAGCGAAGACATTGCATCGCATCGAGGAGGCGACGTTGCGCGCGGAGATCGAAGCCGCCGGCTTTCATCTGGCGGCCGAAGGGAATTTCTGGCGAAATCCTAACGATCCACACGACTTTCCGAGTTACCAGCCGACTGTGCCAGTCGATAATTTCGTGCTCAAATTCAAAAAGCCGATGTGAAGTATGCTTTCGCCCGGTGGCTTTCCGCAGGTAAACGGCCCTTCTAGCCTGTCGGTATTACCCAAGGCCTGCGGGTGCGGTCGGTGGCTTTGAAAGCGGCGATCTTGTCTTTGTAGCTCTCTGTGAGATCGACGTCGTCCCAGCCGTTGAGCAATTGATTGCGGCTCACCGGATCGATGCTGAAGTCAAAAGTACGATTGCCGCAAATCACCGCCTGCTGTTCGAGATCAACCGTAATCAGTCGGGCTGACTCAGCGGCAATCGCGGCGCCGAGTTCGAAGACCTGATCTTCGGAAAGAACGGCGGCAAGCAGGCCGTTTTTCACCGCGTTCTCTGCAAAGATGTCACCAAAGGAAGGCGCAATAACGCAGCGGATGCCGGCTTCGTAAAGCGCATAGACTGCCGCTTCGCGCGACGACCCGCCGGCGAAATTGCGCCCGGCGATAAGAATCTGGGCATCTTGGCAGATCGGGCGATTTAACGGGAAGTCGGGCTCCTCCACGCCGTCTGCGTCGCGTCGAAGATCGTAAAACAGCAGGTGGGCAAGCTCGGCCGAGCGCGGCACTTTCAGAAACCGGGCCGGCAAAATTTGATCGGTGTTGACGTTCGGCAAATCGAGCGAACAGGCCTTCGCGGTAAGCCGAATGAATTTGTCCATTGACTCGCCCTTTAAACGCTGCGCCCGGCGAGCAGCGGGCGCACATCGGCCAAGTGGCCGCTCACCGCGGCGGCCGCGACCATCGCAGGCGACATCAGGTGCGTACGGGCGCCGGGACCCTGCCGGCCGCGGAAGTTGCGGTTGGTCGTTGACGCGCAACGCTCGCCGGGGGGCACGATGTCGCCGTTGATGCCGACACACATCGAGCATCCCGACTCGGCCCATTCTAGTCCGGCGGCGCGGAAGATCCGGTCGAGGCCTTCGCCTTCCGCCTGGCGCTTGACCAGCGAGGAGCCGGGCGAAACGAGCCCCGGCACTTTGCTCACGCGTCCCGACAAGACGGCGGCCGCTGCGCGCAAATCCTCGATGCGAGCGTTGGTGCAGGAGCCGATGAACACGCGATCGATCATTATCTCGGTGAGTTTCTTGCCGGGCGCGATGGCCATGTAATCCAGCGCGTCACGCACGTAGCGGGCGCGGACCGGATCGCTCTCGCCGGCTGGATCGGGCGCGTTGCCGTCGATCGGAAGCGCGTCGTCCGGCGTCGTGCCCCAGGTGACGATCGGCGCGATTGCGTCGGCGTCCAATGTTACTTCGCGGTCGAAGGCAGCGTCGTCTTCGGAGCGGAGCGCCGCCCAGGTCTCACGGGCCTCATTGAATGCGCTTCCCTTGGGCGCGAACGGCCGGTCTTTCAGATAGGCGAACGTTGTGGCATCAGGGGCTATCGCGCCGCACCGGCCGCCCGCCTCGATGGACATGTTGCACAACGTCATCCGTCCTTCCATGGAAAGCGCGGTGATCGCGCGACCGGCAAATTCGATAGCGTGACCTTGCGCACCGTTTGCGCCGACCCGCGCGATGACCGCAAGCGCGATGTCCTTGGCAGCAACGCCCTCGATCGTTTTGCCCCGTACATTGATGCGCATGAGCCTCGGCTTTTTTTGCCACAACGTCTGCGTCATGAGCACATGTGCGACCTCCGAGGCGCCGATGCCGAATGCGTAGGCGCCGAAAGCGCCGTGGGTGGAGGTGTGGCTGTCGCCGCACACGATGAGCAGCCCCGGCAGCGTCAATCCCTGTTCGGGCCCGACGACGTGGACAATACCCTGCCGCGGATCGTGAAGGCCGAAGAGGGAGATGTCGTTGGCGGCGGTGTTCGCTTCGAGCTTTTCGACCATGGCGGCGATCGCGGGATCCGCAATCGGCCGGTCGCGCCCGCGGGTCGGAACGTAATGGTCCGCCACGGCAAAGGTGAGCCGCGGCTCGACGACCGCCCGCCCGCGCGCGCGCATCTGGGCAAACGCGTGGAACGAACCTTCGTGCACATAGTGGCGGTCAACCCAGAGTAACGCGGCGCCGTCCTCGCGGCGGGCGATCTCGTGCGCCGACCACAGCTTCTCAATGAGGGTTTGCGGCTTGCTCATACCGGCGATGGTTTTGCTCTCCGTCCCTGCCGCGCTTGTGGGGGACGCTGCAAATATTGTACGCTAAAGAATACCAAGTAAAGCGCCGCTGCCATGACGCCGGCACGGGAGGGAAGCTTGCGCGATTGGCTCGGAGAGGCGAAGGCGAAGCAGGTCTATATGGTGCTGCGCGACCGGATTCTGAGCGGTGCGCTGGCCTTTGGCGTCAAATTGCCGACCGAGAATGAGTTGGCGCAACGTTATGGCGTATCGCGCGTCACGGTGCGGCGCGCGCTCGGCGAACTGGCGCGCGAGCGTCTAATTGAACGGCAGCGCAGTGTTGGTACGCGCGTGATCTACCGGCCGGCACCGGCGCCGATCACGGCCGATATTTCCGGCGTTCTGGCCAATCTCGCGGACATGGGCCGCCGCACCGGCGTCAAGCTCATCGCCTTTGATTACGTGCCGGCGACTGGCTTAGTGGCGCAGGCACTTGCCGCCGGGCCGGATCAACTTTTGCAGCGATCGGTACGTGTACGGGCGTTCGATCAGGTGCCGTTTTCCTACCTGACTACGCACGTTCCTGAGGATGTCGCGGTCACGTTCAGCAAGCAGGAACTCGCGACGCGTCCGCTTCTTGAGCTTCTTGAGCGCGCGGGTGTGAAAATTGGGCATGCCCGGCAGCGCATTAGTGCGGGACTTGCGACGCCTGAAGTGGCGCGTGCGCTTGATGTGCGCACAGGCTCACCGCTTATCGAATTGGTCCGCGTCGTCTGCGATCGTTCCGGCCGCGCCGTCGAACACTTGCACGCGCTCTATCGGCCCGACCGTTACGCCTTCGAAATGGATTTGGTGCGGTCGGGTGCGGCCGCGAAAACTTGGTCACCGGTGATGCGCCGGGCCGGTCGCCGCTCGAACGCGAGTGTGGCTACTGTTCTTTAATGAGCCAGAGTGCGGCGACCGCTTGGACGCCGCGCGCCTTAAGAGGAGGGCATAGCAATGGCAAAAATTCACGATCGGCTTAGCCGCCGGCGGTTCCTCGCCAGCGCTGCGATCGGCGTAGCAGCCGCGGGCACGGGTAGCGTTGCCCGGCCGTCGGTTCTTTGCGCGCAGGGCGCGGTGGTCAAGCTCGGCCTTTTGCATCCGGTGACGGGGGCGCTGTCCTATTCCGGTCAGCAGGGAAGGATCGGCGCGACCATGGCGGTCGACGAAATCAATGCCGCTGGCGGCATCAAGGCGCTGGGCGGCGCGAAGATCGAGCCGATACTCGGCGACGCCCAATCGACGCCCGACGGCGGTACCGCTGAAGTGGAAAAAATGAACGCTGCGGAGGTGTCATGCATCATCGGCGGCTATGGCTCGTCGATCTGTCTTGCCGTCAGTCAGGCTGCCGCGCGGTACGACCTGCCTTATGTGGTCGACGTAGGGGTCGCCGATTCCATTATCACGCGCGGGCTCAAGAACACATTCCGCTTCGGTCCGGGCTTCGGGGTGATCGCCAATACTGCCCTGGAAAACTTGACCGTCATCAATGATCAAGCCGGCAAGCCTGCGAAAACCGTGGTCATTGTCAATGAGGATTCGTTGTTCGGCTCCGGCCTCGCCAAGCTTTTGAACGCGCAGTTGCCGGCGAAGGGCTTCCAGATTCTGGAAACCATCCCGCATCCTACGCCGACGCGGGACTTCAATAATGTCGTGCTCAAGATCAAGGCCCAGGCGCCCGACCTCGTCATCCCGGCCAATTATTACAACGAGTACGTATTGTTGGCGCGCACCATGCAAGAGCAGCACGTGCGGCCCAAGGCGATCTATTCGGTGCTCGGCGGTGCGGCTTCATCCTACAAATTCGTCCGCGAATTTCCGGATGCCGCCAAATACATCATGGATTGCAATCATTGGTTCAATCCGAAGAGCGCCAAAGCGATGGAGTTAAAGAAGAAGGTAGAGGACAAGGGGCAGTTCTACACTTACGAACTCTATATGAACTACACGGCGGTGACGCTGGTTGCCGACGCGCTCGAGCACGCGGCGTCGGCCGATCGCGCCAAACTCGCGGCGGCGCTAGAGAATTCAACGTTCTCCGGTCACATCATGCCTTATGGTCCGACCAAATTCGTCAATGGTCAGAACCAGGGCGCCGCGCCGGTAAACACGCAGGTGCTCGACAACGATATCAAAGCGATCTTGCCGGCGGAATTCGCCAACGCAAAGGTCGTGTTTCCGATGCCGGCGTGAGAATGATGCTTCCGTTTTGCGTGCAATGACGCCGTGCTATCCGCACCGATCCTGATTTCGGCGATCGTCAACGGCCTTCTGACCGGTTCCATTTACGCGCTGGTCGCGCTCGGACTCACGCTGATCTATGGCGTGCTGCATATCATCAATTTCGCCCACGGTGCGCTGTTGAGCGCGGCGCTGTTTGCGGCGTTCTTCGTCTATCAGAAAGCCGGTATCGACCCTTATTTGGCTATTTTCCTGCTGGCGCCGGCGTTCTTCGGCCTGGGCTACGCTCTGCAATGCCTGGTGATCGGCCCGGCTTCGCGCGGCGACGAGCGCGCAATGCTGTTGGCGACGCTTGGCTTGGCGGTCTTGATCGAGAACGCGCTCCTCTACGCGTTTCGCGCCGATACCCGTACCATCGACCTTCCTTATGCGTTCAAGACTGTCGACCTGGCTTTCACCTTCGTCGCGGTTCCCCGGCTCATTTCCTTCGCCGTGGTGTTCGTCGTTGCGCTGGCGTTGTGGTTGATCATGACCTTGACCGATACCGGCAAGGCCATTCGCGCCGTCGCCAAGGAAAAGCTCGGTGCCGAGCTTGCCGGCATCGACGTGACGCACATCTACGCCATGACGTTCGGCCTCGGCACGGCTTGCGTCGCCATCGCCGCCTGTCTTCTCATTCCCACCTATTACGTCAATCCGAGCGCCGGCAACGCATTCGTTCTCATCGCTTTCACGATCGTCGTCCTCGGCGGCATGGGCTCCGTGCCGGGCGCCTTGATCGGCGGTCTCGTCATCGGTGTCGTCGAAAGCCTCGGGGGCTTCTTTTTCGGCGAGTCGCTCGGACAGGCCGGCATCTTTCTTATCTTTATTGCCGTGCTGCTTATCCGCCCGCGCGGCCTATTCGGCGCGACCGCATGAAGTCCTTTTTACCCATCGTCATCGTCGTCGCCGCGCTCGCCGCCGTGCCCTTGGTCGTGCAGTCGAACGTCGTGCTCAATTTCCTCATTGTCGCGCTGATGATTGCACTCGCCGGTCAGGGCTGGAACATTCTCGGCGGCTATGGCGGCCAATATTCCTTCGGGCATGCGGCTTTTTTCGGCACCGGGGCTTATACGACCGCCATCCTCCAGGTGCACTACGGGGTGAATGCCTGGCTCGGCTTTCTTGCCGGCGTTGTCGCCGGCTCTGCTGTCGGGGGCGTGATCGGCGGGCTCGCTTTCCGGGCCGGGCTGCGCAGCTCGTATTTTGCGCTGGTGACGCTCGCCTTTGCCGAAGTGTTGCGCATTTTTGCGAGCGTTGCCCCGATCACCGGCGCCGGCGTCGGCCTTCTGATCAAGCTCGACCTGCACCCGCAGGCCTTCCAATTTCGCAGCCGGGCGATCTTCTACCTGATCATTCTTGCGCTGGTCGCCGTTTCCTTGATCATCGCGCAAGCGCTGGAGCGTTCGCGCTTCGGGGTGTGGCTGGTGGCGGTGCGGGAGAACGAGGACGCGGCGATGGCGCTCGGCGTCAACGCGACCGCGATCAAGATCGCTGCCATGGTGATCTCGGCCGCCGTCACGGCGGCCGCGGGATGTTTCTATGTGCAATATTTCCTGTTTGTCGATGCTCCCATCGGCTATGGCGCGTGGATTTCGATCGAAGCTTTGCTCACGCCGATCATCGGCGGCGCCGGTACAGTGTTTGGCGCCTTGGTCGGCGCGCTGGTGGTCAAATCAATCGGCGAGGGCGCTAAATTCCTAACCGGAGACATTCCCGGCCTGGACTTGATGACCTTTGGCGCTGTGCTCGTGCTGGTCATCGCGTTTGCGCCGCGCGGACTTGTCGGCACGCTTATCGATGCGCGCGAAGCTTTGGCACGCCGCTTCGTATCCTCCCGGAAAATAGCGGAGGGAACGGCGCGTGGCTGATCCGCTTCTGTCGGTTGAAGACGTCTCGCGCGGATTTGGCGGCTTAATGGCGGTCAACGGCGCTTCGCTGTCGGCTTCGACGCGGCGGATCACGGCGCTGATCGGGCCTAACGGGGCTGGCAAGACCACGCTTTTTTCCATCATCTCCGGCTTCCTCAAGCCGAGCGCCGGGCGCGTGCTTTATGACGGGATAAACGTCACTGGAGAGCCGCCGTACCGCCTCGCGCGCCGCGGAATTGCCCGTACCTTTCAGATCGTGCAGCCGTTCGCCGGCCTGTCGGTTCGCGATAACATCCTGGTAGGTGCCCATTTGCGTCATCCCCGCCGCCCCGCGGCGCAAATCAGTGCCGAAGCGGTTGGGCATGAAGTCGGTCTGGGTCATCTGCTCCATCGGCCGGCTAGCACCTTGACGGTCGCGGGCAGGAAACGTCTCGAACTCGCCCGCGCGCTGGCCACCGAGCCGAGACTCTTGTTGCTCGACGAGGTATTGGCTGGACTGAACCCATCCGAAATCAACGACATCGTTCCGGTCATCCGCGGCTTGAGCGGGCGCGGCATCGCCATTGTCATGATCGAGCACGTGATGCATGCGGTGATGAGTTTGGCGGAGCAGGTATTCGTTCTCGCGGAAGGCCGCGTCATCGCGCAAGGCAGTCCGGCGCAGGTCGCGGGCGACCAGCATGTGATAGAGGCTTATCTCGGCCACGGCGCCGCCGCAAAGCTCGGGGGCGCCAATGCCCTCTGAGATGCTTCTCGAAGTCCGCGACGTGTTTGCCGGTTATAGCGACGGCGATGTATTGCGCGGCGTAAACCTCGACGTCAGAGCGGGTGAAATCGTCTCCGTTCTCGGCTCCAATGGCGCAGGCAAATCGACGCTCAATCGCGCAATCTCTGGCGTCGTTCGCACGAGAGCGGGCAGCATCCACTTCGATGGAGCGCCCATTGAGCGCGAGCCGCCGGCCTCCATTGTTACACAGGGTCTCATCCACGTGCCCGAAGGCCGCCGGCTATTCCCAAACCTGTCGGTCGACGAGAATTTGGACCTGGGCAGCTATCGCCGCGCCGGCGCACGGCGCTCGGAAAATCGCGAGCGCGTATTTGCTATTTTTCCGCGGCTTCGCGAGCGCCGGGTTCAGCGGGCGGGAACGCTCTCGGGCGGCGAACAGCAGATGCTCGCCATAGGCCGCGGGCTGATGGCCGAGCCGCGGCTTCTTATTCTCGATGAGCCTTCCCTCGGACTTTCGCCGATCCTGGTGGAAGAATTATTCGCGCTGATCTCGCGCATCCATGCCGAGGGCGTCACCGTGCTCTTGGTCGAGCAAAACGTCGTCCAGGGTCTGGCGATCGCCAATCGCGCCTATATCCTCGCCGAGGGCCAATGCGTCATGTCGGGCCCCGCCGCGGAAATCGCCTCCGATCCGAAACTCAAACGCGCTTATTTGGGGTTGTGAACGTGACTGCAAATACCTTGTCTGAACGGCTCAAGCGTCGCCCAATCCTGCTCGCGGCCGGCGTGTACGATTCGCTCACCGCGCTGATTGCCGAGCGCGCCGGCTTCGAGGCGCTGTACGTCTCCGGAGCAGGCATCGCATACACGCATCTTGGGCGCTCCGACATCGGTCTCGTCAGCATGAGCGAGGTCGTCCAGACGGTGGAGTTGATCCGTGATCGTGTCGGCGCTCATCTGATTGTCGACGCCGACACCGGCTACGGCAATGCGCTCAACGTTCAACGAACGGTGCGGCTGTTGGAGCGCGCCGGCGCCAACGCCATCCAGATCGAGGATCAGGCCTTTCCGAAGCGCTGCGGTCACCTCGACGGCAAGACACTCATCTCAGCGACGGAAATGGCCGGCAAGATCAAGGCGGCCACCGACGCGCGCGCCTCGCGGGACACTCTGATCATCGCCCGCACCGACGCTATTGCGGTCGAAGGTTTTGATCGCGCCGTGGCGCGGGCACAACTCTTTCAGGAATCCGGCGCCGACGTTCTTTTTATCGAAGCGCCCCAGCAACGCGACGAACTCGTCCGCATTGGCGGGCGTTTCGCCAAGTCCGCGCCGCTGCTCGCCAATATGGTCGAGGGCGGCAAGACGCCGATCCTCTCAGGGACCGAACTCGAGGCGCTCGGTTTTGCCGTGGTCATCTTTGCGGCCGGTATTGTTCGGGCGCAGGCCAAGACCGCCGAGGAATTTTACGCCTCCTTGCGCAAACACGGCAGTACCCAACCATTTCACGCGCGCATGTTCGATTTCGACGGGCTCAACGAACTTCTCGGTACTCCGGAGTTGATGGAGCGCGGCCGGCGTTACGAAGGCTCTGACCAAGCGATAAGCGCAAAGGAATCCGGCCGGGCGTCCGGGCGGAAATGAGAATTGAAATGGCAATGAAGACTTCGAAAACTTTCGATCTCGCAATCAAGAACGCTCGCGTGGTACGGCCGAAGCAAAGCGGCGTTGAGTGCCTCGATATCGGCATCAAGGACGGTAAAGTCGCGCGGCTTTCGCCGGAAATCAGGGCCGACGATGCCGCCGAAATATTCGACGCCAAGCAGCTATTGGCCTTTCCCGGCTGTGTCGATGCGCACATGCATATCGGCATCTACCAGCCGCTTGCCGACGACGCGCTGACGGAAAGTAAAGCCGCCGCGATGGGTGGGGTGACGTCGAGCCTCAATTACATCCGCACCGGGCAATATTACCTCAATCGCGGCGGGCCGTACCGCGAAGTCATGCCAGAAGTGCTGCGGTTGTCGGAAGGACGCTTCTGGGTCGACTACGGCTATCACGTCGCGCCGATCGAGGCGCAGCACCTTAAGGAAATGGACTACCTCGCGACCGAGCACGGCGTAACCTCGTTTAAAATCTTCATGTTTTACGGGGGTTATGGGCTGCACGGGAAATCCGGCTCGCAGAACCAGTTTCTCATGCTTGGGCCGGACGATCGTTACGACATCGCCCATTTCGAGTTCGTCATGCGCTCGGCGCGTGCGGTCATGGAGCGGCATCCCGAGCTCGCCGAGCACGTCAGCGTGAGCCTGCACTGCGAGCTTGCCGACATTCTCAATGCCTACACGACGTTGGTCGAGCGTGAAGGCAAGCTGACGGGCCTAAAGGCTTATAGCGCAGCGCGGCCGCCGCATTCGGAAGGTCTTGCAGTCTGGATCGCCTCCTACCTCGCCAACGAGACCAATTGCATGAACATCAACCTTTTGCACTTGAGCTCACGCAAGGCGGTGGATGCGGCATGGATCATGCAGCAGGTCTTTCCGCACATTCAATTTCGCCGCGAGGTCACCGTCGGGCACCTCCTGCTCGACACCGATTGCGAATGCGCGGTGCACGCCAAGGTGAACCCGCCGATACGGCCACGCGAGGACGTTGAAGCGCTGTGGCAGGCCGTGCTCGATCGCAAGATCGACTGGATCGTCAGCGATCACGCCTGCTGTTCTGCCGAACAGAAATGGTCGCAAAGCGATCCGAACAATATTTGGCTCGCCAAGTCGGGATTCGGCGGCACCGAATACCTGCTCTCCGGCGTGCTGAGCGAAGGGTCAAAGCGCGGCATGTCTTACAACCGCATGGCCGAATTGCTGAGTTGGAATCCGGCGCAGCGGTTTGGCTTGCGGAGCAAGGGAGACATCGCGCCTTCATTCGATGCCGACATTGTGCTCGTCGATCCGCATGAAAGCTTCGTTGTCCGTGCGGCGGAATCGGAATCCGACCAGGGCTATTCACCGTTCGAGGGTCAAGAACTCACCGGCCGGGTCAAGAGCACTTTCCTTCGCGGGGAACTTGTTTACGACACGGGACGTGTCGTGGGGCCAGCGCGCGGGCGTTATCTGCGGCGGCCTACGGCCTGATTTGGCGATTTTTGACCAGCGCCGCTGCGGCCCCTCCGGATACGCGGCCTAGCACCGTCGCCGTGAGCAATCCGTTGCCGGACAGGTAGCCGCTTGCGACTGAGCCGGAGACGCCGGCGGCAGCGCCGCCGGCGGCAAACAGGTTCGGCAGCGGCGCGCCTTGTTCGTTCAGAACGCGAGCCGTGACGTCTACCGCAAGGCCGCCTTGTGTGTGAAAGAGCGCGCCGGTTACGCGGACCGCTTTGTAGGGCGGCGAGAGATGCGCCAGTCCGGCGAACGGGCGCCCGAATGGGTCGGCGGCATGCCCGTTCTTTGCGCTCTCGACCTGCCTGAAGGTTTCGGTCAATTCCTCCCCGGGTAGCCTCAACCGCTCCGCAAGCTCTTCGACGCTTGCGGCCGCTATGACCGCGCCAGCGGCTTCGGCTTGCCGAAAATCTTCGAATTGCCGCGCGATGGCGGCTAAGCGCTCGTCGAATATATCGAAGGCTATGCTCTCCGGCTGCTCAAGCACAAGCGCTGCCTGTTCGGAATAGCCGCCGCTTTCATCAGAAAAACGCCGTCCCAAAACGTTGATCTGAAAGCCGCCCTCCATGACCACGGCCCAGGTGATCAGGATGGCGTGCGGATGAGCGACCGAGCCGTGTCCTTGATAGCCCGACATATTCAAAAGTTTCGCGCCTAGGGCCCGTCCCCACAGCACTGCGTCGCCGCGATTGCCGGGATGACCGAAATAGTGCGCAGTGCGCATTTCCGGAATGTATTTCGCCACCAGATCGGGCGCGCCGCCGTAGCCATTGCATGCAAGGATCAGCGCGTCGCAGCCGATCTGATTGCGCGAACCATCCGGCCGGGTGATTTCAAAACCGCGCACGGCGCCGTTGCTGTCGGCAAAGAGCGCGCTGACAATGGCGTCGCCGACGATGGTGATCGCCGCTTGTTCGGCGGCGCCATGCAGCCGGTCAACCAGTTCCGCGCCGGAGCGGCTTGGCAGGCCGTGCATGCGGCGCGCTGAATGCCCCGGATAGTCGAAGTCGTGCACGAGGCTGAACGGAAAACCATAGCGATCCGCAAGCCATTCCACCGTTGCTCCGGAGTTTTGCGCGACGAATTCCGCGATCGTCGAGCTTCCTTCGTCATGGGTCTTTCGCCGGATATCGGCGGCGAATTGCTCCGCGCTGTCGGTGATCCCGAGCGCGCGCTGAAACCGCGTGGCGGCGGCCGGTATCAGACCTGCCGACAACGCGGTCGAGCCGCGCGGTACGGGGTCGCGCTCAAGCACGACGATTTCGGTGCCGCCCTCGTGCGCAGCGAGCGCCGCGCAAAGCCCCGCCGCGCCGGCGCCGACGATGGCGACAGGTATACTACTGAGGAATCCATCGGCGGGCGGCGGCTGGACGCTCAACCGGCCAACTCCGCCCTTGTCTCGCCTAAGCGGGCAGGGGATCGCTCACGTCGCATCGACAGTGTCAGGCTTTCGCGAGTCCTCAAGCAGAATGCCGGACTCGGCATGCCAGCACAGCGTCTCGCGTTCGCCGACTTTGTAAGTGCGGTCTTGGGCGTGACGATGCTGCTCGATGTGGACATATTGGCCTGGCGCGACTTCGAAGACGTCCGTTTCCAGCGAACCGAGGAATTCGCTGGCGATAAACTTTCCCTCGACGCGATTGGCCATGTCCTGCTTGTCGCCAGTGTTCATCAAATCGGCGCGGACCGAGAACCACACCTCCTTGCCAATGGGAACCCGTTTAATTTCCGGTGGGACCTTCACGTACAGCAGCTGGCCGAGCGACTCCACGAACACGATCGAACCGCTGCGCGACCGGATGCGGCCTTGGAACAGATTATTGCTGCCGATGAACTCGGCGACGAACTTGGTGCGCGGGTTCTCGTGCACCTCGCGCGAGGTGCCGATCTGCTGGATGACGGCGTCGCTCATCACAATGACCTTGTCGGCGAGCGACATGGCTTCTTGCTGCGAGTGAGTGACCATGATGAAGGTCATGTTCAGCTCGCGCTGCACCCGTTTCAGCTCGATCATCATCGCCTGACGAAGGTTGAAATCGAGCGACCCCAAAGGCTCATCGAGCAGGAGCACGGTGGGACGGCTGATCAGCGCACGCGCCAGCGCCACGCGCTGCTGTTGGCCGCCGGATAATTCTCCTGGTCGCCGGGTCGCGAATTGTGCAAGGCTGACCATCTCCAGCATCTCCCATACGCGGCGGTCGCGCTCGCTCTTCTCCATTCCCTTCATCTTGAGACTGAACTCGACGTTCTGAAAAACGGTACGATGTGGGAACAGGGCAAAGCTCTGGAACATCATCGAGGTGTCGCGAAGCGCCGGCGGCAGGTCGGTAACGTCCTTTCCGGCGATGAAAATCTTGCCTTCGGTCACTTCCTCCAGCCCGCCAATCATCCGCAGCGTCGTCGTCTTGCCGCAGCCCGAGGGGCCGAGCATGGCGACGAATTCGCCGTGCTTTATTTCGGCGTTGAAGTCGATGACCGCCCGCGCTCCGCCGGGAAAGGTCTTTGAAACGCGGTCCAGGACGACGTCGAAATTGCTCATCGCCCGGACGCTTTAGCCTGCCGATTTGGCGACCGCATTGATCATGTTCCAAACCGAGTCGAACGGCACATTATCGAGCGCGCCCTCCTGGTTGAACTCGGAGAGAATCTTGATCGCTTGGCGCAGGTCCGTGTTATCGCCGGCGTGTTCGCCCAGCCGCGAAATAGCTTCGGGGAAGGGCACTTCGCGGGCCTTCTTGCTTCGCAAGTGCTCCTGAACGAGCGCGTTAAGGTGCTCGTAAGTCTGCTTCAGCGAACCGCCGTTATATTGGCGACCGAGCAGGCCCTGGATGCCGTTGGCGCTGAGCCGCTGCCGCAAGCCCTCCGGCATGGACTGCGTTATGCCTTCAAGCACTTCGCCGATGCCAAATCCCTGCGTAAATAGTCCGCGGATCGTGTCAATGGTGCCATCGCCGCCGCCATACATGCGGATTTGCGCTTGGGCGAGCGCACTGCCCATTGCCTTGGCTTGGTCGATATGGACGTCGCGATCGGCTTCGATTCTCAGCTTGGAAAGCTCGAGGAACGTCGCCCCCTCATTGTATTTCTTCAGCGCCTCGGCCTTCGCCTCGATGCCTGTCGCCTCGGCCTCGAGCTGACGCTGGGAATTGGCGATGCGGAGCATCTCGACTTCCATTTCCGCTCGGCCGCGGGCACCAGCCTCGCGCTCGATGCCTTCGGCCCCGATTTTCTGCGCTTCGGTGGTCGCGCGTGCCCGCGTCAGTGTCGCCTGCGCCTCAAGCTCGGCGGCCGCCTTGCGCGTTTCCGATTGGGTGAGCGCGTGCATGCGCGACACGGCAGCCTTACTCTCTTCGTCGATCCGCCGCGCTTCGGCTGCTTGTCCCGCGACTATGATCTCGATCTGCCGGCCGCGCTCGGCGTCGGCAACAACCCGAACCGATTCGACGGTGTGCTCGGCCCGTTCGCGGTCTGCGGTGCTGGCCAGGCGTTTGGTCTCGGCGATTTCCAGTTCGCGCGTTTTGCCGGCGAGCGCGATTTCGCGGTCGCGCTCGGCCTGTTCGCGGCCGAGGAAGCGCTCGATGTCGGTTCGCTCGCGTTCGCCCTCCTTGCTGATCAACGCGATGTCGCGATTGACTTGCTCGATCTGGGTAGAGAGCGCACTGCGCACCTCGGCCTGCTCCAGCTCGGAGTCCTTCTCCACCAGCGCGATCCGCCGGTTGCGGTCCTCTTGTTCGCGCGCTTGCTGGCGGCGGATTTCGGCAAGCTCCAATTCCTCGGCCTTGGCGACGAGCGCGATTTCGCGGTCGCGCTCCTCTTGAGCGCGGGCAAGCGCACGGCGAATTTCGGCGGCTTCGCGCGCCTTCGCTTCCTCGATAATGGCGATTTCTTTCTGGATTTGCGCGGCCTCAAGCGCTTGACGTTTGCGGATCTCCTCCTGCTCCACTTCCCAACGCCGTTCGAGCACGAAACGCTGCTGCTCGCTTAAGATCCGCGCGCGCTCGTCGGAGATTTCTTTCTCCTGTTTCGCGGCAGCGATGGCTTCGTCGCGGTCGAGCTCCAAAATGCCGAGCCGGGTCTCGAGGCTCCTTCGACGGACCGCGATTGCTGTTTCTTCGCTGATCTCGTGACGTTGGTCGCGCGCACGGTCTTCGGCGGCGGCGACCGCGGTGGCGCGGGCGATGTCCGCCTCCTGCCGCTCGCGCTCCTTGGCCGCGAGGTCGATATCCTTCTCGCGCTCGGCGCGCTCGCGCGCGAGATTGCGGCTGATCTCGGCAACCTCTGCTTCACGCGCCTTGTCGATCAGGGCGATCTCGCGGTCGCGGCGTTCCTGTTCGAGCGCCAGCTCTTTCTGCACCTGCGCTATTTCGCGGCGCTTGGCCTCTGCGGTGAAGGCGATGTCACGTTCGGTGCGCAGTTGTTCGAGTGACTTCTCGTTTTCGATCTCGCGCTGTTCCACTGCCAGGCGCTGGTCGAGGACGAAGGTCTGTTTCTCGCGCAGCTGCTTGGCCTGCTCGTTGGCGACATCCTTGTCTTGGCTCGCGCGTGCGACCGCCTCTTGGCGTTCGATTTCGAGCAATTCGAGTTGCGTGGTCAGGTCCTTGTTGCGGATCGCAACCGTAGTCTGCTTTTCGGTGGTGTGTACTTTGCGCCGGGCTTCCGACGTGATCTCGGTAATGACCTTGAGGCCCTCGGCGTCGAACACGTTATCGGAGCGGAAATATTCCTTGGTCGACTGCTCGAGCGAGACAATGGTCACTTCTTCGAGCATCAGGCCGTTCGCGGCGAAGCTCTCGCTGACGTTATCCTTGATCTGTTGAGCGAAGGTGTCGCGGTTCTCGTGCAGTTCCTTAAGCGTCTTGGTGGCGGCAAAGCTGCGTAACGCGCCGACCACTTTGGCTTCCAGCAGGTTGCGGACTTTCTCGGCGTCGAAGGTCTTTTCGCCAAGTGTGCGGCTGGCGGCGAGAACCGCCGCCTCGGTGTGGCCGACATGCGCATACAATTCGGCGTTGATGTCGACACGGATATTGTCGTGGGTCAAAACCGCTTGCTCGCGGGCGCGGCTTACCGCGAATTTGATGGTTTCCAGTGAGACCCAGGTGATCTCGTGGAATACCGGCAGAACAATCGCGCCGCGGCCCAGGCAGACCTTGGTGCCCAGAAAGCCGGTACGGATGAAGCACATATTGGATGGCGCGCGCTTATAGATCCAAATCGAGACGATGTAGAAAATCGCGATGAGGATAATCGCGGCGATGAAGAGACTGACGACAACTTCAATCATCGTGCATTCGCCTTGTTTGCCGACCTCTCGGCGTTATCACTGACCATGACCGTTCAACTAGCGACCGCCCGGAGCGGTGTTGCTCCGGTCTTGCGCTCGCCAAAGTCGAACAATTTCGGAGTTTTCCGGTTGCGCCGCATGCTGGTGCGCAATTCATCGGTCGCCCGATGATCCACCACCAGATCGCGCCCGGTAAGCGCCACGCCATATTCCTCACGCGCCTTGCTTTCGCTCATCAGCTTGCGGGCGACGTCGTTACGCGTCCGCAGCGCATCGCGCTCCAGGGGATCGCCCCAGCCGCCGCCGCCCGCGGTCCGGAAAATGACCCGATCGCCGGCGCGCACGCGCACGTTATCAATTTTGGACTCTAGAGGCTTGCGGGTGCCGTCCTTGCGCACCAGCCATTTTTCCGAACAGCCGCCCGGCCGGCCGCCGAGAATGCCCCACGGCTGGCTCACGTGGCGATCGTCGTGGATCGAGATGTCGCCTTCTTCAAGCAGCAGATAAATCTTCTCTACGCCGTTGCCGCCGCGGTGCTTGCCGGCGCCGCCGCTATCAACGATCGTGGTGTAGGCATCGACGAGCATGGGGTAGTAGGTTTCCAAATATTCGCTCGGGATATTCTGGAATAACGGCCACCATGAATGACCGTCCATGCCATCGCCGATCGGTCGGCCGGGAATTCCGCCGTAAAGGATTTCCATAAGCTGAAACGGCCGGCCGGCTTTGTCCACGCCGGAATATAGAAAATGCGGACTTGAGCCGTAGCCTGCGGCGGTCGCCATTTCCGGAGCGTTGTAGCTCAACGCACCGCCGAGCACGTCGAATTGGCGCGAAAGCGCATGGGTGCGGGAGCCCAGAGGCGCCGGAAAATTGGGATGTAGCAGCGAGCCCTTGGGCAGGGTCACGTGAATGAGGTCATAGAAGCCGTCGTTGAACAGGATCTGGGGGTCGAACACCATGATCATGTAGACCCCGATGAACATCTTGAACATGCCTTCGTGCAGATAGAAGTTGATCGGTCCCGGCGCCTGCGGCGACGTGCCGGTCCAATCGAAGTAAGCATGCTCGCCTTCGCGCCAAACGGTGAGCTTCATCTTGAACGGACCATTGCCGCAGCCGTCGTCGTCGATGTAGTCCTCGAACGATTTCGGCTCCTCCGGAAGGTTCTGCACAATGAGCTTGCGCATGGCGCGGTTGGTGCGATCGAGCAGCGCCTCGCAGGCCTGCTTGTAGGTCTCGCGGCCGAAGCGGTCGCAAATCTCGATCACGCGCTTCTCGCCGGCGCGGCAGCCGGCAATGATGGCCATGAGATCGGAGTAGTTCATCTCCGGCGTGCGCGTGTTGTTCATGATCAGGTCGAGCACCGCCTTGTTGAGCTCGCCGCGCCGGTAAAGCAGCAAGGGCGGGATGCGCAGCCCCTCGCCGAAGATCGATGTCGCGTTCGTCGGCATACTGCCGGGCACCCAGCCGCCGACATCCATCAAATGGCCGAACATCGAGGTGAAGCCGACCAGTTCGCCCTCGTAGAACACCGGGACCAGCACCATCCAGTCGTTGATGTGGCTGATGGAACCGCCGCACTTGTAAGGATCGCTCTGCAGGATGACATCGCCCGGCTCCAGGTCGAATTTTTGCTCGGCGAGCATCTCGTTGATATAGGAGCCAAACTGCCCGACGATCATGCGCCCTTTGGGGTCGGTGATCATCGGAAACTCGTCGTGTTGCTCGCGGATCACCGGCGACATCGCCGAACGGAATAATACCGCATCCATTTCGTGGCGCGCGTTGCGAAGCGCGTTCTCAATGAGATCGAGCGCGACGGTGTCGAGGCGAGCACCTTCGCGTTGCTGCCGGGCTGAGGATGGCGCGGCCGCTTCGGCCTGTGCGCTGCCGCCCGCGATGGGGACGCGTGGCCGCTGCGGCCGGTCAGCCCGCGCCTCGACGGGAGTCTCACCGCCGAACATGTTTGCACAGTGTCGCAACGCCGTTTCGGTTGCGCGGCGCAATGCGGCGCCTTCGTCGCCGTTTGCTCGTGCCGAGCCGAATTGCTCCTTTGAGCTGCCGTTGACCGTCAGCTTGCAGAGCACGGTCACCGATCCCCGCTCGGTTTTGTGCTCGATGACTTCAGACGACCAGCCGGAGCCGAAACGCTCGTTGAGCGCCGCATAGACATCGGAGGGCGCCCCCGCGGCCGACGCAAGACTGGCTGAGGTGAGATCGGCGTTCGTGGGGGGCCGGTGGTTCACGCCGAGAACGCCCAGCTCCTCGGTTTGCGCCGAGAAAATGCGGTCGAACTGCTGCTTGTTGGCCTTGAGCAGGTCGTCGAAGCTTACCGAGCTGCTCAGGGGATTGAAGTTCGCCATCAATACGGTCCTTGGGTGCCTTTATGAGGCACGGTCAGATGTGATCAGAATATTCAAGTACTCGTCGACCTCGCCGGTGTGGTTGGGGTGGATCACGGTCGTTGCGTCCATTTGCACAATGATAGCTGGGCCGTGGATGCGATTGCCAGTCCGCAATCGGCCCCGGTCATAGACGTTAACGGACGCGAAGCTGCCGTCGAAATAAGCCCGATGCTGCTCTACCACGGCGGCTGCCGGGCTGGGGCCTTCCTTATCGAATTTGGGCAGGCTGATCTTCTGCACGGTGCCGATGCCGACCGCGCGCAGGTTTACCAACTCGACGGGTTGATCGAGCTTGAATCCATAAATGCGCTCGTGCGCCAGTCCGAAACGCCGCGCCAAATCTTCGAGCGCACCGGCGCCGACGCGCTCCGGATCGAGCTCCAGAGAAAATTCGTAGCCTTGCCGGAAATAGCGGACATCTGCCTCATAGCTTACGCGCTGCCGCGTCTCGTCCACGCCTTCCTCGCGCAGCCAAGCCCGCGCATCGCGCCCGAGCTTGGTAAGAATGTCGCCTATTTGGCTCGGGTCCGCCTCGTCGACGGTGCGCACGAAGGTCTGGGCGAATTCATTCTTCACGTCGGAGTACAAAAAACCCAATGCCGATAATACGCCGGGCGTCGGCGGCACGATCACGGGATAGCACCCGGCGAGCGCGGCCATGGCGTTGCCGTGCAGGGGGCCGGCGCCGCCGAATGGGACGAGCGCGAAATCTCTCGGATCGAGGCCTTTTTGTACCGTCACCAGCCGCAGCGCCCCGAGCATGTTCTCGTTGACGATGTCTAAGATGCCTTGGGCCGCCTGATAAAGGTCGAGATTGAGCGCGCGCGCAATCTTGGCGACGGCCTCTTCCGCGGCTTTCACATCGAGCATCATTTTGCCGCCGAGAAGGCGCGGCGGCAGCCGTCCTAAAACCACATTTGCATCCGTGACCGTCGGCCGGTCGCCGCCCTTGCCGTAACAAGCGGGCCCGGGCACCGCACCCGCGCTTTCCGGACCGACACGCAATGCGCCGGTCATGGGCACGTGCGCGATCGAACCGCCGCCGGCGCCGACGCTGTGCACGTCCACCGACGGTACCTTAATTGGATAATAGCCAATCGTCGTCTGCCGTGAGATCGTCGGTTTGCCGTCCTGAATAAGCGATACGTCGGTTGAAGTGCCGCCCATGTCGAAGCCGAGCGCTTCCGGATATCCGGCAAGCGAAGCCATGAAGGCTGCACCGGATACGCCGCCGGCTGGACCCGACAGCATGGTGTGCACCGGCGACTGGCTGGCGCGCTCGACGCTCATGAGGCCGCCATCGGAGCGCACGATGTTAACGCTGGGCTGAAAATTTACGGTGCGCAGCTTATCTTCGAAGCCGCTCAGATAGCGCCGCATGCTCGGGCTGACGTACGCATTCATCACCGTGACCAGGGTCCGCTCGTACTCGCGGAATTCTGGAAGGATTTCGGAGGATAGCGACACCGCCATCTCCGGCGCCATTTCTTCGACAATCGCCTTGACGCGCTGCTCGTGCTGCGGATTTGCATACGAATGCAGCAACGACACGGTAATCGACTCCGCCCCTAGCTCAATGAGCTCGCGTACGGCATTACGGGTGGAAGTTTCGTCGAGCGGCGTGATCACTTCGCCGCGCGCGCTGATGCGCTCGCGGATGCCGCGGGTAAGTTCGAGATCCGCCAAGGGATCGGGCTTCTGCATAATGATCCAGCCCGCCAGTGGTCCCGGAGTTTGCGAGCGGGCGAGATGCAGAACCTGTTCGAAATTCTCCGTCACCAGGAGCCCGACCTTGGCGCCTTTTTCCTCCAGAACGATATTGGTTGACACCGTCGTGCCGTGGAGGAGGGCGGTCACTTCGGAAGCGGCCACGCCGCTTTCCTGGAACAGCTGCTGAATTCCGTTCAAAATTCCAATCGACTGATCGCTTGGCGTCGAGGGTGTTTTGAACAGGCGCATCCCGCCGGAGCGCTCGTCAAACAGCAGCAGATCCGTGAATGTCCCGCCGACGTCAATGCCGAGCCGGCTGCTCATAACACCCCCTGTACTAGCCGCTTCGGAAAAACTTGCGCCGAAACGAAACAGTTCCCTTACTACTTCCAGAGCGCCGCGCTATTACGCGCGCACGGAAGCGCATTCCACGCCTCTCGTCACAATAATGGTCCCGGAGCAAAGACAATAGTCCTTTAGCAACAGCCCCATGTCAACAAGCCCCCGTTGTTCCGGTCGCGCGTTTTCACGGCTTTTGACAACACCCGGGAATGATTTACCATCGGACCGGGACGAACCAAAATCGCGAACATGGCCGACGACACAACCAAACAGCAGCAATTCTGGAGCGGCGTCGTCGCCGTCATCATCCTGCTCGTCTTCCTTTACTTCTATCGCCCCTTTGAAGCTTATCTGGTCGCGCATATTCCGTTCATTCATTTCAGCAATATCGTCTTCTGGTTCGCGTCGCTGGTCGGAATTGTCGCCTACGCTTTTGCTCATTGGCAATCGTTCCGGAACGAGATCTTCCGCAATGTCGCCGAACTGAACGTCGATACGCTGGTCTTCGACACCCTGCAGGCGGCTATTCTGGTGGCGGTGATCTTTTGCGCCGGCGCGACGCTGCAGGCGATCGAAGTGTTGAGCGAATACTTTGTAAGCCGCGGTCCGATCTTCGACGCCGCCTTCGGCGAGAAGCTTCTGGCGATAATCTTGCTGGTGATCCTGGCGCTGCTGTTCTATCTGCTGCACTATGCCGTGCGCGCCTTGCGCACCGGCTGGCGGCAGCGCACGGCGCCGCCACGCGCGCGCTGACAGCCCAAAATCTCGACTACTAGCTAATTCCACGAGGGCGCTGATGGCGCCCCCGAGCTTCGCCGCAACTAAATCGACAATGAATCAAACGGCGCGCGCCGCTTCGGCCGTGGCTTTCTCGCGCGGGTAGCGGCGGCGGAAATCATCCGCGATCTGGTCGAAGGTGGCAAATTTCACGCCGGCGTGTTTGGAGAGATAGTCGTATATGCGTTCCAGCATCAGCAGGACTTGCGGTCGTCCGGAAACGTCGGGATGGATGGTCATCGCGAACACGGCATAGTCGTATTCGCGGTAGACCCAATCGAATTGATCGCACCACAGTTCTTCGATATCGCGCGGCTTGACGAAGCCGTGACTGTTCGGCGCGCTCTTCATAAACATCATCGGCGGCAGATCGTCGAGGTACCAGCTGCCGGGTATGTCGATCAGATCGGTCTCTTCGCCGCGCACCAGCGGCTTCATCCACTCGCTCGGATGTTTCGAGTAGTCGATCAGGGTCCAGCTGTCGCCCACCCGCACGTAAAACGGGTGGAAATCGTCGTTCATCAGGCTGTGATCGTATTTGATGCCTTTTTTCAGCAGGAGCTCGTTGGTGACTTGGCTGAATTCCCACCACGGTGCGACGTAACCTGACGGACGCCGGCCGCTCAGCCGCTCGATGAGCTCGATGCACTTGTCCATGACCGCCTCTTCCTGGCCGGGCGTCATGGCGATCGGGTTTTCGTGGGTGTAGCCATGCATGCCGATCTCGTGTCCGGCATCGACTACGAGCTTGCACTCCTTCGGGAAAGTCTCGATCGAGTGTCCAGGAATGAACCAGCTGGTCGGTATGCCGAGACGGTCGAACAAATTGACCAGACGCGGCACGCCGACTTCGCCCGCGAACAATCCGCGGGAAATGTCGCACGGCGACCGCTCACCGCCGTAAGAACCGAGCCAGCCCGCCACCGCATCGACGTCGACGCCGATGGCGCAGAATATTTCCTTCTTGCCGCCGTTCCCACCACGCGCCGCCGGGCGGACGCTGCGCGCCGCTTCGGCGCCCCCGCCAGTGACGAGAGAGCGCGGTTGGTAACGCGGCCCGGTCGCTGAGCCATAGCCAACGCGAGAGCCGCCGGCGGATGGACGTGCACGATTGTCGTCGGTCATCAATGCCCCACTGACGCTAGTTATAATTCGGTCTTGCTCCGGCCTCCGGCAACGAACGGTCACGCACCGGCAAACAGTCCCACGTCGTGTGGATGCCGGCAAGAGGCTGCGGCAGCGTGGTGGATGTGCTCGGCGAAGCAAGCCGAACGCTGTGCCTCGTTGACAACGAGGGAGCGCCAACGCCATGTTTGGACATCTGCTCCTGTCCTCGGAGGCGCAAAATGAATGACTGGCAAAAATCCACCCGTGCCGATTACGAACAAAAGGGTTTTGCCGCCCGCTCCGGCTATGGCCGCAACCCGGTCCTTTTGATCGTCGATTTTATCAACGCCTTCACCGACCCGAAAACACCGCTCGGTGGCGACTTTGCCTGGGAGATCAATGCCACACGGCAGCTGCTGGCGGCGTTCCGCCGCGGCAGATTGCCGATTGTTTATACCACCACCGCTTACCGCAAGGATTTGCGCGACGGCGGGGTGTTCGTCAAAAAAGTGCCGTCGCTCGCCATCTTGCAAAAGGGTTCGCCGCTAGTCGAGGTCGACCCACGAATTGAGCCTTTGCCGGGGGAAAAAATCATCGAAAAGAAATACGCCAGTGCATTCTTCGGCACCGATCTGGACGTCGAGTTGCGCAAGCTCGGCGTCGACACCGTCGTCACGGCCGGTTGCACCACAAGCGGCTGCATCCGGGCCTCCGTCATCGACTCCCTGCAGTACGGCTATCACACCATTGTCGTACGCGAAGCCGTCGGCGATCGCGCCGCGGGACCCCACGAGGCGAACCTGTTCGATATGGATGCGAAATATGCCGACGTGGTCGGTCTCGCGGAGGTCCTTGAGTATCTGCGCCAATTCGCCGATAGAGCCGGGTTTGCCGCCAAGGCCGAAGAAGACTTTGAGCGCTTTTGGCCGCGCGCCCAGCGCGGGTAAGTGACGGCTATGGCAAACCAGCCGCAATCAAACCTGTCGTCGGTTTTCGACGGTATGTTGACCCAGAGCAAAAAGCAGCTCGACGATCTTTATCGCGGATCGCGCGGCGGCGTCGGGGAGCTCGCTAAGACTGCCGCGGCCATTTTCGGCGGCGAGAACGCCGTTCCGGCGGAAGCGCGCCCGACGCTCTCCGCCGATTTTGAGGACGGTTCTTCGGCCACACGCCGATTGCGCGAGCGCTTCGGCAGCGACTGGCACTATGAGATCAAGGAACGGCATCGCGACGGAGACGAGGCGATTGTTTTGGGTAAGCTTACTTTCGGCAAAGAGGGCGCGATACGAACTCAATTCGGTCGAGCCAAAATGCCCGGCGCGGCGGTGGCGGGAGCAAGTAGCGGCGTGCCGTTTCGCATCGTGGAGGGGGGCGGCGCACGGGACGAGCAAGACGCATTTCGCCGCGCGGCGGAAGCGGCGCTTGCAAGTTGCGTTGCTCTTATCTAGCGGCGCCGTTTGCCCAGGCCGCCGATCCTCTCCAATCGCGCTCTCAATGGGAAGCCGCGCTGCGCGCGACCCGCGCAGATACTTCGCTCTTCTCGGTATACTCGCCGCACCAGTCACCGCCGAACGTAATCGGCCAGGCCCCCACGCCGTTCTCGCGCCGCGCAGGCGGAAACCGGCGGCAATAGCCGACCGCCTGTTCGGATTCCGGTTCGGCGCCTTCGGTCGGCTGAAAATGCCACCATCGGCAACCGGCGCAGGCCAACTTGGCAGTTACGGCCATCCCTGCATGTCCTATTGATCGGGCATTCAACCATTATTTGTTGCTTGTGCTCAACTGCTCCAACGAGGTGTAGCGGCAATCTGCGGTGCGGCGAGCGTTTCGGCTATCGCATATGGCGATGTTTCGTCAGGGGTTGCACGCGACGGACATTGCTGACAAACTTTTATGGTAGACCGCAATCACGCGTCATAATCCGGGTCTTGCGCGGCGAGAAGGGGTGATCGGGCAAGCCATGGCTCGGGTAGGCGTTGATGTCGGCGGCACCAACACGGATTTGGTCCTCGAAGCCGATCACGGCGTTTTCGTGCACAAGGTCGCGAGCACGCCGCACGACCAGTCGGAAGGCGTCCTCAAAGGGCTGCGTGAACTTTGCGACATAGCCGGAGTTCCTCCGGTTGATGTGTCTTTGATCGTCCACGGCACGACTGTCGCGACCAACATCACCATCGAGCATAACGGCGCGGAAGTCGGAATGCTGACGACGCGCAATTTTCGCGACATATTGCATATCGGCAGGCACAAACGGCCTTACAACTTTTCCCTGCACTTCGAAGTTCCGTGGCAGAAGCGGCCCCTGGTCAAGCGACGCAACCGGGTCGCGGTGAGCGAGCGGATCCTGCCGCCCGACGGCACGATCGAAATCCCTCTCAATGAGCCGGAAGTGCTGGAAGCGACGCGGCTGTTCAAGCGCCGTGGCATCAAGTCCGTTGTGATCGGTTTTTTGTTTTCGTTTCTCAACGACGCGCACGAGCGGCGCGCCGCCGAAATCGTTCGCGCCGAAATGCCCGACGCCTATATTTGCACGTCGTCTGAAGTGGCGAACGTGATCCGCGAATACGAACGCTTCTCCACGGCGGCGATGAACGGCTTTGTCGGTCCAAAGACGTCGCTTTATCTGGAGAACCTGCAGCAGAAACTCATCGACAACGGTTTTCGCGCCAATTTGCGCGTCATTCAATCGAACGGTGGCATCGCCACTGTCGAGACTTGTTCGCAAAAGGCCGTCGGCATCCTGATGTCGGGTCCGGCGGGAGGGGTAATCGGCGGCCGCGCCGAAGGTTTGTTGTGCGGCCGTTCCAATCTCATCACCGTCGATATCGGCGGCACATCGGCGGATATCAGCACGATTCCCGACGGCCGCATCAAGATCATGAACGCGCGCGACTCTTACGTGAGCGGCCACCCGATCCTGGTGCCGATGATCGACCTTGTGTCCATCGGCGCCGGCGGCGGATCGATCGCCTATATCGATTCCGCCGGCGGGTTCCACGTCGGTCCGCGCTCCGCCGGCGCCGAGCCCGGGCCAGCCTGTTACGGCAAGGGAGGCGAGGAGCCGACCGTCACCGACGCCCAGGTCGTGCTCGGGCGTCTCGATGCTGACAAGATGCTTGGCGGCGATCTACCGCTCGATCCGGACCTTGCCTACAAGGCGGTCGAGCGGAAGGTGGCGCAGCCGCTCGGCCTTTCGCCGGTCGAAGCCGCACTTGGCATTATCAAGGTCATCAACTCGAACATGGCGCTCGCGATCCGTTCGAATTCGGTGGCGCGCGGCATCGATCCGCGCGAGTTCGCGCTGGTGCCGTTCGGCGGCGCCGGTCCGCTTCACGGCGTCGCGCTGGCGGAAGCAATTTCGGCCAAGGACATTATCGTGCCCGTGGCCCCGGGCATCACCGCGGCAATGGGACTGTTGCAGACTGATATGCAATACGAGCACGCGAGATCGCTCATCGTGTCGCTGCGCCACGCAGATCAAACCGCCATAGAGCGGATGAACGCCGTGATCGACGAATTGGTCGAGCAGTGCCGCCGCGATCTGGAAAAGGACGGCGTCGCCGCCGGCCGCCAGAAATTCCAACGGCTCGCCGAATGCCGCTATCACGGACAGGGGTTTGAGCTCCGCGCACAGCTTCCCGAAGGACGTCTCACCGCCTCCAACCTCGCGGACGTGGTCGCGAGCTTCCACCAACAACACCGGCTTGATTACGGCTATCATTTCGAGGATGGCGAAGTGGAATTGATCACCGTCCGCGTCATCGGCAGCGAAGATGTGGCGCCGCTCAAGGTGGCGCGGATCGAAAAGGCCGCCGAGGGAAGCGACATTTCCGGCGCTTTCCTCTATAGCCGCGCGACGACCTTCGACGACGGGCAGAGCGTAGACACTCCGCGCTATGATCGAAATCGCTTGCGGGCCGGCCAGCGGATTGTGGGGCCGGCGATATTGATTCAGCACAATTCGACGACGCTATTGCCCCCTGGATATACGGCCGCCGTTGCCGAATACGGCAACTTGCATGTTTACCGGGGAGCATGAGGCTTATTTCATGGCCGAAACAATCGATCCCATCACCTTGCAGGTCATCAACGGCGCGTTGCAGACCATCGCCGAGGAAATGGGACACGTGCTTTATCGCATGTCGTTTTCCTCCATTATTCGCGAGTCGCAAGATCTCGGCGCCGGATTGTTCGACACCGATTTCAATACGCTTTGCGAATCGGAATCGACGCCGCTCCACATCGGGTCTTTGCCGGGCTACCTCGCGGGGATCAAAGAAACCTTGCAGGACGGCGAATGGCACGACGGCGATCTTGTCATTCACAATCACCCATACCACGGCTCAAGCCACTCACCCGATATCGCGGTCGTGGTCCCGGTCTTTCATGAACGCGAATTGGTCGGCTTTTCCGCCAATACCGCGCATCATGTGGATATCGGCGCAGCGACGCCGGGCCTGATCATCGACATTCCGGACGTGTTCGCAGAGGGCATGCTCTTCGCCGGTACAAAACTTTACGAGCGCGGCAAACGCAACGAAGCGCTGTGGAGCTATATCGGGCGCAACAGCCGGGCAGCGCGCCAGTTACAGGATGATCTGGACGCACAAATCGCCTCCGCGCGGCTGGGCGCTAGGCGTTTTGCCGAGCTCATGGATCGTTACGGCCGGCAAGTCATTCTCGATGCGACCAAACAATTGATGGATTACACTGAGCGCGTTCTGCGCCAACGGATCGCCGCCATTCCCGACGGTGAATACCGGGCCGAAGGGTTTCTCGACGACGACGGCAAAAATCGCGATGTGCGCCTGCCGATCAAGGTTTGCGTCCGCGTCAAGGGCGACGGCATCGAAATCGATCTCACCGGCTCCTCCAAGCAAGTCGAGACCGCATTCAACGTGCCATTCGACGGCTCGACCAAGGTGGCGTGTTTCTGCGCTATTCGGTCGCTGCTGCTGGACGCCGCGACCTCCGACGTGAAAGTGCCATCGAACCAAGGCTCGTTTAGGCCGGTGACGGTGATCGCGCCCAAGGGCTCGATCTATAACCCGATTTACCCTGCCGCCGCCGAGGCGCGCTTTGCGCAATGCAACCGGGTGATCGACTTGATCTACAAGGCGCTCGCTCCGGTCTTGCCGAACGACATCATCGCCGGCAGCTCGGCGAGCCTGTCTTTCTGTTCGTACGCCGGAATACGGCCGAGCGGCGACTATTGGGTCTTTCTCGAAGTGAATGAAGGCTCGTATGGCGGTCGTCCGCGCGCCGACGGGCCCGACTGCATCGACAATCTGATGGCGAATACACGCAACAATCCGATCGAAGATTTGGCGATGCATCTGCCGATGATTTGTGACCGGTACGAGTTGCGCGACGATGTCATGCCGGGCGCCGGGCGCTCGCGTGGCGGCATTGGCGTCGTCAAGGCGCAAAGAGTTTTGACCGATGCCTTCATTACCCACGAGAACGAGCGCCACTTCGACGTGCCTTGGGGCATTTTCGGCGGTAAGCCCGGTCAGGTCGGGAAAGTCGAGATTTACAATGTCGGCCATCCGAGCGACGTCAAACACATGCCGGCGAAATTTTCCGGGCTGCGGGTCGCGGCTGGCGACGTGCACGTGTTTTACGCGCCGTGCGGCGGCGGCTTTGGGGATCCGCTAGAACGGCCTGCGACGCAGGTACTCGACGACGTGCTGGACGGTTTCTGCACGGTCGAGCATGCACGCTTGGCGTACGGCGTCATCGTCGATCCTGCCGTCGAGAATGTGGATGAGATGGCGACTACGGCTTTGCGTGAGCGCATGCGCGCAGGCGCGCCAAGCGCGACGCCGTTGTCGCCGCCCGCCGAACTAGCGGCAGTGCCGCCTTCACGGCACGCGCCGGAGCCGTCACGGCTGACGTCAAGGAGCGGTCTCAGTCCGTTGCGGGAAAGACCGCTTCGTCCCGCGACCGGCGCGGATATTCCGGGCGCGCCGGCCGCCAGGCATCGCGAACGCCCACTGACGGAGGTCATCCGCGGATTGCGCGAAGCCTATGGCGAGGCCTGGAGTTTCGAAGTCTTGGAGCACAACACGACTACGGATGCGGTCGAAGTCGTCGGCCAACTGCGCGCCAACGGCACGAACGTGCGCGAATCTGCAGTCGCGGGGTGGGACAACGGAGCCAGTCGCGGAGAGTTGTTGCAGCGGGCGGCCGACGATAGCCTGCGCAAATGCGTTGAGACGTTGATGCACGACCAACGTTAGCGCTGGCGGCAGCCCGTTAACGGAAAGGAGTAAGGCCGCGCTTTGGAAGAAAGAGCGACAGATTTTGTCGAAGCGATGGCGGTGATTGCAGTCATCGGCGTGCTTGCTTTTTTGATTGGATGGCTCGTGCGTATGCCGCAGGGCCAGCATGCACCGGCGGGCGGCGCGGCCGCGGTCGGGCAATCGCCGCGCTGGTACGAGTTCGCGCTCGCGCTTCTTTTGCTGGCGGCGATCGCGGCCTTCCTCATCTGGCTCATTTCGAGCGGACAGCAATGGGTGTGGGGCGAGACCTTCTTTGACTGGCGCTCCGATCCGCGCGCCATTGCGTTCGCCGCCATCATGATTGGCATTGGTGTCGTAGGGCTTGCCGTCTCGCTCGCTTACACCGTCGTCCAGTCCTCCCAACCCATTGCCGCGCCACGCGCGAAGGATGCAGCGCTGGCGGAGTCGGCGGCGGTGCCGGCTGCGGCGCCCGCGGCTTCGCCGCTCCGGCTTCTCGGGCTGATCGCTCTGGTCGTTGCGATTGTGCTGCTCTGCTGGATCGCGCTGCCGCGAGCTGATCAATTTGGGCTGCTCACCCAACTTATCTACCCGGCGAGTGTCGGTCTTGCTTTGGTCCTGGTGTTTGACAAGGCGACGCGGACGTGGGGAGCAAAGCGCGGCGCTGAGACTTTCCGCGAATGGCTGTTTTGCGATCTTTTCGCGTTTCTGCTTGTGCTCGCGTTCCTCAACCTGCGCAGCCTGGGAAAACCGGACACCTATGCCGCCAGCTTCTGGGATATTCTCAACCTGGTGCTGTGGTTTGCCGCGTTCTGGTCGGTCGATCGCGGCGTCGCGCGCGGCCGCTTCCTCGCGGGTTACGGTTATCTCGTTATCGCTCCGCTTTTGCTGCTGATCTGGCAGGCAGTCACAGGCACTCCGGCGCCGGCGTCCTGGTGGGGAACGGTATGGCCGTTTCTCATTCTTGGCGCCGTCTTCTTCGTGCTTGAGGCCATCACGCTTGTCGCCTCGAGCGGCGAACGGCAAACCTTGGCGGCGGTCAAAGATACGCTGTTCCTTTTTCTTTACGCCGTTCTCCTGATTGTCGCGGCGAGATCCCATGGCTGAAAGCTATGAGTCTGGACTTGGCGTAGCTCTTGCCGTTCTCGCCTTGACGTGCTCCAGTTCGCCCGCCGGGTAAGTATCAAGGGGCCTGATTGAAATGACGGGGTGGCGGCTGTTTTGGGCGCTTGTCGGCTACGTAGCCTTCATCGTCATTCTGATCTTCCTGTATTTTTACAAGCCGTTCGAAGACTTCTTCACGCTCGTTATCAACGGGCTCGGCTACGACAACGCGATGTTCTGGGTGGTGTTGATTGCCGCCATCGTCGGCTTCTGCACGTTTCATTGGCGGGCCTATCGGCTCTACATCGTGCAAAGACGCAGTGTCGATGGGATGGTTTTGGCCTCGCTTCGCGGTTCGGCTTTTATCGCCATTCTGTTATGCGCAGGCGCCGCAGTGCAATCGTTATTGATCTTGTGCGTTTACTTGCTACAGCCGGAATATTCGCTCAGTGCTGAGTTCGGCAGCAGGCTCGGCGCTGTCGTGGCGCTGGCGATCCTCACGGTGTGCTTCTGCCTGATTTATTGGGTGCTCAAAGTCATCCGGCAGGCTTCGCCGGTTAGTGAGAGCGCCGATACAGGATCGTATAGATTACAATAAACATTCCGATCATCAGCAGCGAAAATATGGTCGACGCCGTGCCCAGCGCGAACAACGTCGGCTGTACGCGCTGAGTGAGCGACGCATTAATGTCCAGCGGCAGCGTGTTCTGTGCGCCTGACAAAAGCGTTGTGCGAGCAAATTCATCGTAGGACAGCGTGAAGCCGAAAAGTCCGGCCGCGACAATGCCGGGCAGGATCAGCGGCAGCGTAATCTCCTTAAAGACCGTCCATTCGTCCGCGCCCATGTCGCGGGCAGCCTCCTCGAGTCGCGCGTCAAAACGGTTGAACACCGCCATCATGACCAGGAAGCCGAACGGCAGGGTCCACACCACGTGCACGGCAAGGCCGGACGACCACCAGTTCGGCGGAATGCCGACCTGGCGCAGCATGGTGGCCAAGCCGAGGCTGAGCAGCGTGCCGGGCACCATCAGGCCCGCCATCACGGCGTAAAACAGCGCCCCCGAGCCGCGGAAGCGCTTGCGAAACGCCATCGCAAGCATGGTCGAGAACAGCGCGGTGATGATCATGACGATCACGGCGAGAATGAGCGAACGCACCAGCGAAGCTTTGAGGTCGCCGACCGCGGACGGGCCGGTCAACTTTTCCCACCAGTAGAAGCTGAAGCCGCGCATCGGAAAGGTTACGCCGCCGCGCGGTCCCTGGAAGGACAGCGTGAACATTGCGAACATCGGCCCGTACACGAAGATGAAAAAGATAACGTAATAGATGCTGAAACCCGCTTTTATGCGGGCCTTGCGGCGGCTCTCCGCGGTCGAACGCGCCATCTCAAAGCTCCTTGCGGATGTCGACCAGGCGCAGGATGATCACGACGCCCATCATCATCGCGACCATCAGCATGAAGGCGTTGACCGCAGCGAACGGGTAGTTTCCGGTGACGTAGTAGGTGAGGATCACGGTGCCCGTCGTCGAGGCTTTGCCGCCGTAGACGACGACGGCGGTGGCGAATTCGCCCATGACCGCAACGAAGATGAAGATCATGCCGATGGCTACGCCGGGAAGCGACAATGGCGCGATGATCTCGCGGAAGATCTGGAAGGGCGTAGCACCCATGTCGCGCGCCGCCTCAAGCAGCGTTCGGTCGATTTTGGCCAAAGAGAAGAAGATCGGTCCGACGGCCAGCACGACGTAGAGCTGTACCAGCGCCATGGTGTAGCTGAATTCGGAATAAAGGAAGAAGCTGAGCGGCTCGTCGATGGCGCCTATGCCAACCAGGAACTCGTTGATCAATCCTTGGCGCCCAAGCATCGGCAGCCAAGCGACCGCGCGAATAAGGTAGCTGGTCCAGAACGGGACCATGACCAGGAGAAACAGCGCGAGTTGCCATTTGAAATCCTGCACCTGCATCGACAGGAAATACGCCATCGGGTAGGCGAGGATCAGGCAAATCGCCATGGTTGTGATGGTGAAGCGAAAGGTCAGCCACAAGGTACGGATGAAGACCGACGGAGTGAGAAAATCCGATTTGGCCGGATCAAAGAACCCGTCAGTGACAAAAAAGGCCCGGTAATTTTCGATGGTGAAAGCCGGCGTCATGCCGTGCCCGGTCGATTTCCAGAAGCTGAAAATAAAAATGCTGATGAGCGGCAATAATAGAAACACCACCAGCCATAACGTCGCCGGTGCAATGAGAATTGCCACTGGGAAGCCGGGCTCGCGGCGATATTTGCGTTTGGCCTCGGCGCCGGTCGCTACCGGCGGCGCGCTTCCGATCAATCCGCGCGGCGCCGCGGCATCAGTGAGCTTGGCGTAGCTTTCGATTGTGGTCACGGATCGATCATACGCGAAAACGCCGCCGGCTTGGAAGGCCGGCGGCGCTGCTTCAGAAACGAACCAGCTAGCCTGAAATTAAGCGTTGAGGAATTCCGTCCACCGCTTGGTCAGGTAGTCGTTTTCGTCCATCACCGAATTCCAGACGGCAATCTGGAATCGCTTCCAATAGGAACCGCCGGTGCGGATATCGCCCTTCTTAATGATAATGGTGCCGAACGGATCGGGCAGGTCCTTCGCCGCGGCCTTGCCGTCATACCAATAGTCCCATTCCACTGGTTCGAGGTACTTCTTCGCGTTGTCGGGGATCGAGTGATAGTAGCCTTGACGCGCGACAAACGCCGCCGGCCAGCCCGCGAGCCACCAATTGATGTACTCATACGCCTGGTCGAGTTGCTTGCCCTGGACCTTGGAGGAGATCGAGAGACCGCCGTGCCAGCCGCGCATGCCCTCCTTGAGAAAAGCGTAAACGCAGGGCACGCCTTCGGCCTGGATTGCGGCGACGGCTGGCGACCACATGCTCTCGAGCACCACTTCGCCGTTCACCATCAAATTGACCGACTGGCCGAAATTCTCCCAGAAGGCGCGGAAGTGCCCGGCTTTCTTGAGCGGAATAAGATACTCGATCATGAAGTCGATTTCGGCCTTGGTCATGTTGCCTTTGTTGGCGAACTTCTTCAGTCCCATGGCCTCGATCGCCATCGCGCAATCCATTACGCCGATGGACGGCACGTTGAGCAAACCGACTTTGCCTTTCCAGTCTTTATTGAGGAGTTCGCTCCAGCTTTCGATCGGGCGGCCGGTCGACTTTGGGTTGTAGCCCAAGGAATCGGCATTGTGCCAACCGGGAGCCATGGTGATGTAACGCGACGGCTCTTGCTGCCTTTTGCCGTTTTCGTCGCAGTAGATCATTGTATAAGGGGCGGCGCCTTGTCCGACCTGCGACTCGGGCGTCAAATGCCCGGTTTTGGTCAGGTTGGTGACCTTGTCCCAGTCCTTGAGCTTTTTGGTATCGATAGGTTGAAACACCTTCGCCGGCCACAAGATCGCGAGATCGTGGTAGTAGCCTTCGGCGATCTCATATTGATCGGGCTGATTGAGCATTTTGCCGATCATCTCGCCATAGCCCATCGCCTGGCCGGTGACCGAGAAGCCCAAGTCTTTCGTCGCCTTGTCTTGTATTTCGTTGATCTCGCTGACGCCGAGACCAATGCTTCGCAAGCCTTCAGCTGCCGATGCCTGTCGCGAGAAGCCCCCCACCATACCGGTCGCTACACCGGCCGCAGTCGCCTTCATGAATGATCTGCGCGACCACTTACTCTTCTGCACGCGCATGCAAGTCTCCTCTGTTTGAACCACCCGACATTAGTTTGGAACGCTCGAATTTTTGGCTGTGTTATTGAAGCCCGGAGCGGCCCGCCCGCCAAAAAGTCCTTGTGCACCGCTTCAATTTACGAATGATACATCAGCGCTAGGGCCTGTCAAACCGCCGAGGGACAGCAAAAGTGACCGTATTGATCAAAAATGCACGCGTGGTGACCGCCGTCGACGACTACCATGCCGACATTTTCATCAACGGCTCGACGGTGGCGCTGATCGGCAAAGATCTCGTCATCGATGCAGACAAACAAATCGACGCGTCGGGCAAGCTGGTGATCCCGGGCGGCGTCGATCCGCATACGCATCTTGAATTGCCATTCGGCGGCACAACAACCTCAGATACGTTCGAGACTGGCACTTGCGCCGCGGCCCACGGCGGTACCACCTGCATTATCGATTTTGCGGTGCAAACGCGGGGTACCTCGACGCTGAAAGCGCTCGACGATTGGCATGCCAAGGCGCAGGGCAAGACCGCGATTGATTATTCATTCCACATGATCGTGACCGATCTGCCGCAAGAGCGGATCGGCGAAATGCGAAGCCTCGCCGATGGCGGCGTCACCAGCTACAAACTATTCATGGCCTATCCGGGAGCGCTGCTTTCGGACGACGGCACGATTTTTCGCGCCATGCGTAAGGCCGGCGAGGACGGGACGCTGGTCTGCATGCATGCGGAGAGCGGCATCGTGATCGACGAATTGGTGAAGATCGCGCTGTCGCAGGGCCACATCGAACCGAAATATCACGCTCTGACGCGGCCGACCCGCCTGGAAGCCGAGGGTGTGCACCGCGCCTTGTCGATTGCTGAGGTCGCGCGGGCACCGGTCTACATCGTCCATCTGAGCTCCTACGACGCGCTACAAGAGCTGCGCCTGGCGCAGGCACGCGGTGTGATGGCGCACGCGGAGACCTGTCCGCAATATCTGCTTCTCGACGTCGACCGTTACGACGAACCAGGTTTCGACGGCGCCAAATACGTGCTGACCCCGCCGCTGCGGGAAAAATGGAATCACGATGAGCTCTGGGGCGGGTTGCGCTCGCATGCGCTCGATGTGATCTCAACCGACCATTGCCCGTTCTGCCTGAAAGAACAAAAAGAACTCGGGCGCAACGACTTCAGCAAAATACCGAACGGCGGTCCGGGCATCGAAAACCGCATGAGCCTGATTTATCATTACGGCGTCGGCAGAGGCCAGATTTCGCTCAACCGTTTCGTCGAGCTGACATCGACCGCACCGGCAAAAATCTTCGGGCTGTTTCCCAAAAAGGGGACGATCGCCGTGGGCAGCGACGCCGACATCGTCATTTTTGATCCGGAGCGCGAAGAGACGATCAGCGTCTTTAACGGGCGCACCCACCACATGAACATCGACTACAGCGCCTATGAAGGCTTCAAGGTGAAAGGTTACACCGATACCGTAATTTCGCGCGGCAAGGTTGTGATCGAGAACGGCAACTATATCGGCCGTCCCGGCGACGGCGCGTTCGTCAAGCGGCGCGCCTATGGCGGTCAATACGCCAATACGCACGCCAACATGGTGCGCGATGTGCTGGCGCCGAGAGCTGCGCTTGGCTCGCCGGGGCGGCGCGTTTCCTGACCGCGCGATTCTCTAGATGGGTCGCAAATTTTACACGCGGATTCCGCCGGTGCGGAATGTCGAGGGAGGATACGTATGACCAAGCGACAACGAGCGGACTTGCGCGCGCGGCTGCGCGCGAAGGAACTGCTTGTGGCGCCGGGCGTGTTTGACGGCATTTCCGCCAGGATCGCTGATCAAATGGGTTTTGAAGCTCTCTACATGACCGGCTACGGTACGGTCGCCTCGCATTTGGGCATGCCGGACGCCGGGATCGCGACCTACTCGGACATGGTTGGCCGTGTTGGCGTGATAGCCTCGGGGACGACGACGTCGCTCATTGCTGATGGCGACACGGGCTATGGTGGGCTTCTCAACGTGCAATATACGGTGCGCGGCTACGAAGCCGCCGGTGCGGTCGCCATTCAACTGGAAGACCAGGAATTTCCTAAAAAGTGCGGCCACATGCTCGGCCGTCGCGTCGTCTCTGTCGAGGACATGGTCGACAAGGTCAAAGTCGCGGTGGCCAGCCGCGAATCCAGCGATTTTTTGATTATTGCGCGCACTGATGCGCGCACGACGCTCGGGCTCGACGAGGCATTGCGCCGGGCGGAAGCCTACGCCAAGGCGGGTGCCGACATTCTGTTTGTCGAGAGTCCTGAAAGTATCGAGGAGATGCGGACCATCGGCCGAAGTTTCGACCGGCCGCTGGTAGCCAATATGGTCGAAGGCGGCCGCACCCCGGTCCTGGACCGCAAAACACTGGAGGAGATCGGTTATTCGATTGCGATTTATCCGGCTTTCGGTTTTTTGGCCGTCGGCGATGCATTGCGAAACGTCTACCGGCACCTGAAAGAAAACGGCTCCAGCGTCGGCTCCAATGTGCCGCTCTACAAATTCAGCGAATTCAGCGAGATGATGGGCTTTGGCGCTGTCTCCGAATTCGACAAGACCTATCGGCGCTAACGGTCGGCAAGTCGTGCGTTGCTACGCCGATACCAGCCGAAACGACTCCCACTCTGTCGGCGTCTCTTTGAGCAGGCGTTGCCAAGAACCGTTCGCTTCGCCTGAGCGCGGCGCGAGACGCCGGCCGGCGTACGCAAACTCGGCCCAGTTTGCGGCGAATGGATAAGGCGACAGCGCGTAGACGCCATTACCACGCGGCTCAATGATCACGGTGGTGTCCGCCGTTGCGCTCAACGGAACGTTTTCGAACGCTTGCCTGGCACGTTCGCTTGGATGAATGCGATTGAAATAAAGCGCCAGCGTGTCGAGGAATTGCAACTGCTTATAGTTCTGAAAGACCTTTTTCTCGTCGGTCCACCCTGAGCACTGAGGATCTTTGGCGATCTGCTCTTTCAGCCGTTTTTGCCGCTCAAGTTCGCCGACCAGCATGCGGTCGGCGATCGGCCGGTCCTGCGGCGGGATGTTGTTGATGAGCACGAGCTTGGAAAGCCCGTAGCGACCGTTATAGAGCCCCCAGCTGTGCATGCTCGACATCAGTCCGCAATATGGGTGATGGCGCTCATTGAAATCCGGCGATTGCTGGCTGGTCACGGTTATGAGTTCCGCGGGCGTTTCGATGAGATTGTAAGGCAGGCCGGTTTTTTCGTCAGACGCCGGATCGCGGTCGAATTCCGTCCAGCCGGCGTCATGATGCGAGACGACATAAATCATGTGCTCCAGCGGCGACAGCGGCTCGAATTGTTCATTGCCGAACGCACGCGCAAACTGCCCGGACAACGCGGTGTGCTCATACATCATGATGGCCAATCGCGGCGTGCCCGCCGGAGCGGTTTGAATGATCATTGGCTGCCTCGCGTTGTTGATCGCTCCCCGATCAAACTGCGGATGTGCTCAAAGCTGGCAGCAACTCGATCGCCGGAGCGTCGCTACCGCTGCTTCGACTATCTCCCGCCGCGGCAATGTGGTCAAATGGCCCGACGCGTGGAGGGTTTCGATGACGGCGGCGACGCTTGCTGAGACGCGATTAACTTCCGATCCGGTTCCTCCGGAGAAGCTGCGCGCCGATACCGACGCGCTATTTGCAGCGCTCGACGCCGGCGGCATCGGGATCGTGCCACTCGATGTCGCTTATGCAGTGGTAGCGACGAGTGCGGCCGGCGTACGCCGTATTTTTGAGGTTAAGCGTCGCTCTTACGACAAGCCGTCGGGCATGTTCGGCAATTGGCGGCTGAGCCACGAAATCCATCGTATGGAGGACTCGCGGCACGCGATGGTCAGGGAGTTGATCGAAGAGGAGCAGTTGCCGTTTTCGGTCGTGGCGCCGTTTCGCGCCGAGCACGCGTTGCTCGCAGCCGTCGAACCCTTCGTGATTGAAAACTCATCGAAAGCCGGCACCTTGGACATGCTGCTCAATGCCGGCCAATTCCACGACGCCATCGCGGAAGCCTCGATCGCAAAGGGCAGGGCGGTATTCGGATCATCGGCAAACTTATCGCTTGCGGGTAGCAAATACCGTTTGGCCGATATCGAGGCGCCGGTTCGGGCCGCCGCGGCGATCCTTTTCGATTATGGCCAATCGAAATTTGCGAACGCGGACGGCCTCGCCTCGACGATTATCGACTTTCGGGATTTTACCGTGGTTCGCGTCGGCCATTGCTTCGAACGCCTCAAGCGCGCGTTCGCCGAGCGCTTCGGCGTGGTGCTCAAAACTGCATAGGAAGGCGCACGTGAGCGACCCTTATCTCGACAGTGGGTTCGGTAGCGGCCGCATTGGCTTCGGCAGGCGCGCCGGCGTCGTCGTTGTCGACTTTCAGAAAGGATTTACCGAAGACCGCTTTCCGCTTGGCGGGCGGCCGATGGTCGAACGGGCGGTCAACAATACCGTCACGCTGGTCACTGCGGCGCGCAAAGCGGGACTGCCAGTTGCTTGCTGCTACACGGCTTATTCGAGTGCGCGCGATGCGCCACTCTGGAAAATTCCAGCGGTGGTTAGCGATTTCCGCCACGGCGACGCTTGTACCGAACTTGACGAGCGCATCTACGACAAGAGCTACGACATGGCGGTGTGCAAGAGCGCAGCTTCGATCTTTTTCAACACCTCAGTCGCGGCATACTTCATCAAGGACGGTGTCGATACCGTAATCGTCTCCGGCTGCAATACGTCCGGCTGCGTGCGCGCGTCGATCACCGACGCATTCTCTTATGGTTTTCGCGTGATCGTGCCGGAGCCGTGCTGCGGCGACGTTGACGAGGGGCCGCACTGGGCGAATCTGCGTGACGTCGAGCGCCGCTATGCCGACGTGGTCGGATTGGAAGAGGTGCTCGCTTATTTCGAGACGTCGGGACGGCGGAACAGCTAGCACCGCCGATCGGCTCACGGCGGCAAAATTGTTCGCCGCGCAATTGTGGCGCGCAAACGGAATCTCGGCTTAAGGATTGTGGTCATGGGCCTTGAGGGAAAGCGCGTTGTCGTTCTCGGCGGCAGCTCGGGTATCGGCTTGGCCGCCGCGCGCGTGGCGGCCGCAAAAGGCGCGTCAGTCGTCATCGCGTCGAGCCGCAAATCGAGCGTCGACAAGGCGCTTCGCGCGTTGCCCGCCGGGAGCGAGGGACACGTTCTCGATCTTGCCGACGAACCAAGCTTGAAGGCGCTTTTCGCCGAGCTCGGCGACTTCGATCATTTGCTCTTCACTGCCGGTGAAACGCTGCAACTGGGACCGTTGCCGGCGACCGAAATCGCCGCCGCGCGCGGGTTTTTCAATTTGCGTTTTTGGGGCGCCTATATGGCCGCCAAATATGGCAGCGGCAGCATCCGGCCCGGGGGTTCGATCGTCTTTACCTCCGGCACGGCCGGCGCCCGCCCGCGGTCGGGTTGGTCGGTGGGCGCGAGCGTATGCGCGGCGATGGAAGGACTGACGCGCGCGCTCGCCGTCGAGCTTGCGCCCATCCGCGTCAACATCGTGGCGCCCGGCATAGTGAAAACGCCGCTTTGGGGGAATGTTCCTGAAGGCCAGCGCGAGAACATGTATCGGGATGCGGCGGGGAGGCTTCCCGTCGGCCATGTCGGCGAGCCAGACGAAGTCGCGGAGGCCTATCTTTATTTGATGCAGCAAACCTACATCACAGGCCAAGTGCTGATCGTCGACGGCGGCGGCACGCTCGCGTAAGGCGCTTTGCTTACGCGCCAAGTGCCTTCGGCATTGCCTGATGGATGTTCGTTTCCATTTGAAAGCGATGGCCGAGGCGAAACAGCAAAGATTCGCTGAACGGACGGCCGATGAGCTGGAATGACGTCGGCATGCCGTCGGACGTAAAGCCGCAGGTGACGCTGAGCGCAGGCAGTCCGAGGAAATTAATCGGCCGCGTGTTGCGGGTCAGCGCTACGACCATTTTCAGATAAGCCGGGCCGCTGCTGTAGGCCGTTTGGTCGAGTGTTGGCGTCGGGATCGGCAATACCGGGGCAAGCAGCGCGTCGACGTGACTAAAGACAGCTCCGGTGAACTCCTCCAGTGCGAAGACGCGGTACTGCAGCGCGTTGATATAATCGACTGCGGATATAAAGAATCCAGCCTCAAGCCGCTTGCCGACTTCCTCGGAATATTCGGTATTGCGGGTGCGCTTCCACGGCCGATGATTAGCCGCACCCTCGGCCTTCATGACCAGCGGATGCAGCTCCGAGGTGAGCGAAACCGATTTCGGAATATCGACGTGGACCAGCGTAGCGCCGGCTTGCCGGAACACGTCGAGGCTCGCGGCGATCGCCTTTTGCACGTCGGGGTGCAAATCCTGGTCAAAGTAACCGCGCGGGACGCCGACGCGAATTCCGGAGAGCGGCTGTTCAAGCGCGGATTCATAATCGGGTATCGGCGTTGCGGCCGGCGTATCGTCGAGGCCGTCTTGTCCGGCGATCGCTTTAAGGACGCGCGCTGCATCTTTTACGGTGCGGGTCAACGGCCCGACACAATCGAACGACCATGACATCGGCATAGCGCCGCGCCGGCTCACCAATCCGTTGGTGGGAAGACAGCCAACGATACCGTTAGCGGCGGCGGGGCACCGGATCGAACCCCCGGTATCGGACCCGAGCGACCCGTAAACCATGCGGCTTGCCACCGCCACGCCGGAACCGCTTGAGGAGCCGCAAGGGACGCGATCGTGGCCCCACGGGTTGAGTGAGCGCGGCAGGTGCGCATTGAAACCGTGCGGTCCCATCGCAAACTCGACCATGGCCAAACCGCCGAGGTCGATTGCGCCGGCGCCGTCTAGCTTGCGCAACGAGGTCGCGGTCATCTTCGCCGGCTCGTCGCTGCGAATTTGCGAACCGCAGCCGGAAACGCGGCCCACGCGGTAATACATATCCTTGTGCGCCATCGGCACGCCATGCAGCGGTCCGACGGTCTCGCCCCGCGAGCGGACCGAATCCAGCCAGCGGGCGCGATCAACCGCGCTTTCCCGATCTTGCCAGACGAAGGCGTGATGAATGGGCTCGATCTGGTCGATTTGCGCGAAACAAGCCTCCAGCACTTCGGTAGCCGAGACTTCGCCGCCCTTGATCAATTCGGCGGTTTCGCACAAGGATAAATTTTGCAGTCCGTCCGCCGGCTTTTGTTGTGCCATTGCCATCTCGTTCTTCCTGATTACGCTCGGCGAGAACGAAGAACGGCTGGAAATTCTCCGGGATCTCGGTCGAAATCGTGCGCCGCCAAGGCGGCTTCGGCGGCTGTGCGCAGTTGGTTCAATTCGACAGCGAGTTCCGGCCAGCGTTCGTGCGCAATCGGAATATTCTGTGTTTCGTCATTGAGTGCTTTGAGAAGCTCGGCTCGTATTGGCATGGCAATCTCCTTTTTTGACCCTGCGAACGCTGCCTAATTCAAGGTCGGCCAGCGATGCGAAAAGCCCAGATTTTGCTGTAGCGTGAAGGCAAATCGCAGCAAGGTGTCTTCTTCGAACGGGCGGCACACGATCTGCAGGCCGACTGGCAGACCGGATTTCGTCCAGCCGCAAGGAATGGACAGCGCCGGCAAACCGAACAGCGACATGGTGGCGGTCGGCGCCATGTAATCGATGATGCTCGCCATCGGCTTGCCGTCAATGAGCAGGACATCGCTTTGTGCGTTTGGAAATGCCGCGATGCTGGTCGTCATGCATATGAGAATGTCGTGGTCGTGAAGGAAATGCGCCACATTGCGCCAGATGCGGCTTCGTTCTTGCTCCGCCTTGAGGAAGTCGTCGGCGGAGATTTCCTTGCCGCGCTCGATATTCCAGATGACGCTCGGTGTGAGCTTTTCGCGTTCGGCCTCGAGCAAATGGCCGAGCGTGCGGTAGAGGATAGAGCTGCGCAAGCGCATGAAGGCGCCCATGGCGCCGCTGAAGTCGGGGCCGCACTCTTGAAGGTCGCCGTAGAGTCCCGCAATCTTCGCCACCGCTGTTTCGAGAACGGGGCGAACTTCGTGATCAATTGGAAGCGTGCCGAGATCGAGCTGAACGGCGATTCTCAGTCCTGCAACGGGCTCGGTTTGGAAGTCGGGCAGGGCGAATTTCTCTCGCCCGAGGGAAGTGGGATCGGCCACATCGCCACCCGAGACAATCGAAAGCAGGAGCGCGACATCTTCGACGTTCCTCGCCAGAATGCCATGAACGTTTAGGTCATCCCACAATAACGGCTTGGCTGGATTGGCCACCCGCCCGGCGGTCGGCCGCAAGCCGACGACACCGCTCAAGCTCGCGGGCATGCGGCAAGAGCCGCCGAAGTCGGTGCCATGCGCAATTGACGCCATGCCGGTGCAAACCGTCACAGCAGAGCCGCCGCTCGACCCACCGCTCGTCCGCGCCAGGTCGTAAGGATTTGCGGTCGGACCGGCGAGGCGATTCTGGCAAATTGCGCCGTAACCAAATTCAGGCGTTGTTGTCTTGCCGATCATCACGCCGCCCGCGTCGAGCACACGGCTGACGAACAGCTCGTTGTCCTTTGGGATATTGTCGGCATAAACCAGCGATCCATAGGTCGTCCGGACGCCGGCAGTCGCGATCAGATCCTTAAAAGCGATCGGCAGGCCGTGTAGAGGGCCGCGGCGGCTCGCCGGCAAGGCGTCCAAAGCGCGGGCCGTTCGGCGCGCGCCCACCTCGTCAACGGTCATGAATGCCTTAAGCCGCCCATCCAAGGCTTCGATGCGTTCAAGCGCAGCGCCGACGAGATCGGCCGCGGAAACAGCACCCTGCCGAGTCTGTCGTGCTGCTTCGACGGCCGACAGCGTGACGAGCGCGTTCAAAGTTCGCCTTTGAGAAAGGCCGCGACCACGCGACAATTTTCTTCGGTGCCGTCGAACAATGTCGAGTGGTTTGACCCCTTGATGACGTGTTTCTTCGCGCCTTTGATGTGCTGGGCGATATACTCCTGGCCGGCCCCACTCTCGGCCTGTTGCCACGGCGTCATGATGTCCTCGTCGCCGCCGATGACAAGCGTCGGGGCGGTAATCTTTGGCAACAGCGGCCGCAAGTCCATCTCGATCATGGCCTGGCAAGCCCGCTTGAACACGTCCACCCGATTGCAACTTCCCAATATGTTCTGAATCGTATCAACGGCGCGGCGCCCGTCAGGACCGTCGAGATACCGGCGCGACAGCGCCTGCATGGCGATCAATTCGGCAAGCGTTCGCGAGCCGACGCCAAAGCGCTCGGCGATATCGATCCAACCACGAAAGGTCAGAACGCCGGCATAGTCGAGTTTCGCCGCCGAGCAATTGATAACGAGACGGCGGGTGCGATCGGGATATTTTGCGGCGAATTGCTGTGCCACCATTCCGCCCATCGAGGTGCCGTGGACATGGGCGCTTTGCAAACTGAGATGATCCATCAATCCCGCGAGATCGTCCGCCCAAACCTCCATGGTGTAGTTCTGAAACGGCCGCTCGGACTCGCCGTAGCCGCGCATATCGAAGTCGATGCAACGAAAGCTGCGCGACAGGATCGGCGTTGCGGTGGCGAAATTGAAATGTCCAAACCCGGCGCCGTGGATTTGGACCACTGGGTCGCCGTCGCCGGTCTCCTGATACCAGATACGAACACCATTGATTCTCGCGTCAGGCATATTGTCCTCTGACCCGCATTACTGGGGTTGTAGCGTAAAGCTTTTGTTGGTGAGGCGGCAATGCCGATTAACGGCCGTCGGGTGTGCGAAGACCGAACCAGGCATCGCGCACCTGAAAATAATGTGTCGCCGGATCGTAGACCGTCACCGGGAGGTGCAACTCCTGCGCTGAAAGCCGTCCGACGGCGGAAAGCAGAGCATAGGATGCAACCACCCGATCGTGTTGCGCGACAATGAGCGCCACGCGGGCATTCACTAGTGCTTGTTCGGCGTTGAGTACATCGAGTGTCGTTCGCTGACCGGCCTGCGCCTCGTTGCGGACCCCGGTCAGCGCCCGTTCTGCGGCGTCGTTCTGACGGATCGCGGCTTCGATCTGTGCCTTCGCCGCCTCGAGTTGGCCCCACGCCTGTACGACGTTAGCTCGCGTCTGGTCGCGCAACTGATCGGCGTTAAGTCGCTGCTGACCGACGGTCTCTTTGTCGAGGCGAATGGCGGAATACTCCGCGCCGCCCTGATAGATTGGAACGGAGAGGTTGAGCTGGACAGTTCCAAGAAAGAGGTTGGGTTGCAGAATGGTCGGGTAGTTTTGTTGGGTTACGCTACCTTGCAAAGCCAACGTCGGCCATAGCACGCCTTCGGCGATCTTGACCTGCAGCTGTGCGACGTCGACGCCGTAAAGCGCGGCGGTCACGGCCGGGTTCTCAGCCAAGCTGACAGTGATCGCGGCACTCAGCGTGGTCGGCGAGAGCCGGTCGACCGACGAGGCCGGCGCGAGATTTGACGGTTCGATGCTGATGACGCGGCGATAGTTCGCGCGCGTGGTCATCAACGTCGACTCCGCTGAGTGCAAGTTCGCTTCGCCGGCTGCTAATTGTGCTTCGGCCTGGGCCACGTCCGTCGTCGTCACCTGGCCCGCCGAGAAACGATTCTGCGTGTCCTTGAGCGTGCGCTGCAGGACGCGGATATTGTTCTGTTGCACCTCAAGGTTGGCGGTGTCTCGGGACATGTCCATATAGGCCGTCGCCGCCGCGAGGAGGATGGATTCTTCCATCATGCGCAGCGTTTCGCGCGCCGCGGAAACTTGGCTCTCGGCTTTTCGGACGGTGTTGGCGGTGCGCTGGCCATTAAAAAGCGTCTGCGAACCGTTGAGGCCGACGGCAGTTGGGGTCGTATACCCCTTGATCGAAAACGAAACACCGTTCGGAAGGCCCGGTGGGATTGGCGGAAGCACCTCGGTGGTGTTGGTAAATTGCTCGGCGACCGAGGCGGTGGCCGAAAGCGAGGGCCGGTAGCCGGACAGCGCCTGCGAGACGCCTTCGTCATTTTGCCGGACTATCGCCCGCTGAGCATTAAGTTGCGGATTGCTTTCGTAGGCTTTCGCCAGCGCCGACTGGAGGGTTTCGGCCGCAACTTCAGACGGCGCTAGCGCCGAAAGCGCCAGAGCTACGCGACACGCCAGAAAGCTCGCACACCTGGCCCGTCTTTGCGGCCGGATTTGCGAGCGTTGTCGAGCCTCGAAAACGATAACGCCACGCTTCACTACCAGCCCCGATCTACGCGGCGGCAGAGTAACTTGCGGGTATCCGCCTTACAAGCTTAGGGCTTTCGTTACTCACCGCCATTTCGCGGCGCGCGCAAGCAGTCGCAGTTCGCGGATTCCGAGCAGGAGGGCCGCCAAGAATAATGGCAGCAAAAAGTAGAGCGCGCGAAACGTCAATAATGCCGCCAACAGGGCCTCTCTCGGATATTGCGGTAGGCCCAACAGCATTGTGGCCTCGATGACGCCCAGGCCGGCCGGCGCGTGGCTGACGGTTCCGAGCAGCGTGGCCGTAAGGAATACCATCATGAGATTTGGGAGGCCGACGATCGGTGCGGCCGGAAGCAAGACATACATGGCGAGCGTGACCAAAATTAGATCGAGCGTACCGATGCCGATTTGCAACAAGGTTTGACGAAAATTGGGTAATTCGATGCGCCAGCCAGATCGGCCGACGGCGCGCGGCGCGGGCGCCAGCCACAATAAGTAACAAGCGATGCCGAACAAGGCGGCAAATCCCATCGCGCGGTTGAGCCACGGCGGAAAATGGTCGACGGCCGTCGCCGCTTCGGGACTGTGGGCGGCGGTTATACCGAGAAGAAAGGCGTTGCCCAGCCAGAAGGTGATGCCGGTAAGAACCGCGATCCTCGCGACATCGGCGACGGTCAGGCCCCAGACCGAATAGATGCGCAGTCTGATCACGCCGCCGGTCAAGATCGCGGCGCCGAGATTGTGACCGATGGTCGAACTCGTGAAACTCGCCAATGCCGCAACGGTGTAGGGAACCTTTTGGCGGCCGATGACGTGAAGAGCAAACAAATCATAGAAGGTCAGCGCAACGTAGGCCGCGATGACTAACGCGCCGGCAATCACAAGCTTCGGCACAGATTGAGCGGCAATTGCTGCAAAGACTTTGTCGAATTCGATGCCGCGCAAAAGTTCATAAAGGGTGTAGCCGGCGACGCCGAGTATTGCCACGCTGATTGCGGCACCGATCGTGCTGCGCCCTATGCGGGAAGTTAGCGTCTGGGCGATGGAACCGGTCACGTCTCTCCGGCGTGCGGCGCTGAAATTTCAAGTCAAAGATGGCTTTGCGCGTCGGCGGCAGAATCTCATTTGCATGTAACAGCAATGTTACGGAGCAAATGATTGAATCGCCGCCGGCACGTGATCCGTCACACGACTGAGACATGAAATGGCAATTGTTGTCGCATCCGATTCGATCAGAACGGAGCGGCGCCGCCGTCCCTTGATGAGAATACTTGTTGCGACAGATGCCTGGCATCCACAAGTCAACGGTGTGGTACGGACGCTCGGGTCTTTGGCGCGGGCGGCTGACAAGCTCGGGGCGAAAATCGATTTTCTCACTCCGGAAGGTTTCCCCTCCTTTCAGCTGCCGACTTACCCGGGACTCAGGCTCGCTTTGCCGAGCCGGCGAGGGATTGAAGACCGTGTCGAAGCAAAGAAGCCCGACGCGATCCATATTGCCACGGAAGGGCCAATCGGCTTCGCAGTGCGCGCCTATTGCCGCCGCCAAGGACGCCGCTTTACCACAAGCTACACGACCCGCTTTCCCGAATACATTTCCGCGCGACTGCCGATACCAGCGCAGTGGGTTTATGCGGTGCTGCGCCGGTTTCACTCCGCCGCGACAGTGACCATGGTGGCAACCCCCTCGCTGATGACGGAGCTTGCCGACCGCGGCTTTGCCAACCTCGGAATGTGGACGCGCGGCGTCGACATCGATCTGTTTAGGCCCGACCGCGCCATCAAGCTCGACTTTCCACGGCCGATTTTCATGACCGTCGGTCGCGTCGCCGTCGAAAAGAATCTTGAAGCATTCCTTTCGCTCAAACTGCCGGGCACCAAGGTCGTCGTCGGCAGCGGTCCCGAAGAGGCGAAGCTGCGTCAGAACTTTCCCGATACACGATTTTTAGGTCCACTCGAGAACGGAACTCTGGCCGCGCACTTGGCGGCGGCCGATGTTTTCGTCTTTCCCAGCCGGACAGATACTTTCGGCATTGTACAGCTTGAGGCGCTCGCCAGCGGCGTGCCGGTCGCCGCCTTTCCCGTTACCGGTCCCAAGGACGTGGTCGCGGACCATCCAATCGGAGTTCTGGACGAGGATCTGCGCAGCGCATGCTTGCGGGCGCTCGAGGTGCCGCGCGAGGCATGCCGCGAGTTTGCGCTGAATTATTCGTGGGAGAACAGCGCACGTCAATTTGTCGATCACGCGCGCGAAGTTGCAGATAACCTCCGTGACCTCGAAACGCCGGCGACGATCGCGGAAGAGGCCGCTCCAGTTTGAAGCGTCGCCGGCAAGCTACAGCGAAAAGGATCAGAGATGACGAACCTGTCTCACACCGACCTAGACAAACAGATGGTGACCACGGCTTACGCCCGTTGGGCGCCGGTTTATGACTTGGTGTTCGGCCCGGTTTTCGAGCGCGGTCGCCAAGCCGCAATCGCCGCCGCGGAGCAGGTCGGCGGGCGAATTCTTGAAGTCGGCGTCGGCACTGGCATCTCACTACCCCGCTACTCGGCCAATTGCCGGCTCTGCGGCGTCGATATTTCCGAGCCTATGTTGCGCAAGGCGCAGGCGCGCGTCAGCGAGTTCGGCCTGGACAATGTCGAAGGCCTTTGGGTCATGGACGCCGAGCATATGTCTTTCCCAGATGACTCGTTCGACGTCGTGGTGGCGCAATACGTCGTGACAACGGCGCCGAACCCGGAAGCGACGCTTGATGAGTTCGCACGAGTTCTAAAACCCGGCGGAGAAATCGTGTTGGTCAGCCGTGTCGGCGCTGAGGCGGGGCTGCGGCGTACGCTGGAGCATTGGTTCGCGCCTGCGGCGCGCAAGCTCGGCTGGCGGACGGAATTCTCCTTTGAGCGCTACGAGCGCTGGGCGGAGCGGACCAAGGATGTTCGCTTGCTCGAACGCCGGGTCGTGCCGCCGCTCGGCCATTTCTCGCTCATTCGTTTCACCAAAGAGGATAGCGTCCGCCAAGCGCAGCCGCGCGCCTCAGCAGCGGCGTAACACCTGCTGCGCCGCGGCGCCGCAAATTTAGGACGCCCGTTCTGTCATACCGGATTCATGGAATCGCCATACCGAGAAGGGATGAGCCAGCAAGGGACACCCATGGAAGGTTTTCTTACCGCATTGCGGACGCAACGCTGGGATGATCATCGCTACTATCATCACAGCCGGATCAATCAGTCGCTTCACCTGGTCAGTGCGCTAAGCTTTCTCTTTGCTTACGTGATGATTTTCAAAGATCCCGCCATCTCGGCGCTGGCGGGTTGGTTGGTGGCGATGACGACACGCCAGTGCGGTCATTTTTTCTTCGAGCCAAAAGAGTATGACACCATCAATCACGCCAGCCACGAACATAAGGAAGAGATAAAGGTTGGATATAATTTGCGACGAAAAGTCGTCTTGTTGACCATCTGGGCGTTGTCGCCGCTGCCGTTGTTCTTCGACTCGACGTTCTTTGGCATCTTTGAGCCAGCGGCAGATACTTCCGATTTCATCCACCACATTGCACTAATTTGGCTCGTGATCGGCGCCGGCGGTCTCGTTTTCCGCACGGTGCAATTGTTCTTCATCAAGGACGTGCAGACCGGCTTGGTGTGGGCGAGCAAGATTCTCACCGATCCGTTTCACGACATCAAACTTTATCACAAGGCGCCGTTTGCCCTGCTGCGCGGCGAATTGATCGATCCGAACATCCGCCATGAAGTGGCCGAGTGGGAAGAGCACGACGCGGAAGAAGCGCCCCGCCTGACCTAAGGCTGACCGCAAATTGCCTTAAACGCCCCGGTGTTCCGCGCCGGATCGGGACAACAGTCGATGAGCGAGCATCTCGCGCAAGATGGTTCGCTTGATCGAACGGTTGGTCAGCGCCGGGCTGCTCCACCACCAGCCGTCCTCGTGCATCCTTTTTGCGGCTGCGAGGAAACGATCGGCAACAGCGGTGAAATCGGCCGCGGTATAATCAAGGCTGAAAATCAGACGTCCGGTTCCGATCCAGCTCAAGGCAAGCCCCTCGCTGCGCAGATAATATTGCAATATCCAATTGTACCGGCACGGCTGCGCGTAGCAGATGGTCCATATCGACGACAGGTTGGCGACTTCGATCGGCAGCTGTGCTTGCCGCAGTCGCTCGTTGAGCGAGTGCGCCCGATCATTCCAAACGCGGTCGAGGTCGCGATAAATCGCACCCGCCTCCGGCGTCCGCAAGTGACGCAAAAATTCATTCATTGCCGCCATGACGTAAGGGTGCGAGTTGAAAGTGCCGCGGGCAAAGCAGATGTCCGCCGGGCGGTCGTCGCGAAAGCGCTTCATCAAATCGCGGCGTCCGCACACCACGCCGACTGGCAGGCCGCCGCCGAGCGTCTTGCCGTAGGTCACGATATCGGCGCGTACGCCGAAATACTCCTGAGCCCCGCCGACGGCGAGACGAAAGCCGACGAACACTTCGTCGAAGATGAGGACGATCTTGCGTTCGGTGCACACCCGGCGCAGTTCCTTGAGCCAGGCCGCATAGCGGTCCCGGTCGAAATGCCCGCGCCGGCCGCTGTCGACCAGCGAGGAATCGCTTGGCGCCGAGGCATTCGGATGCAGCGCCTGCAGCGGATTGACCAGCACGCAGGCGATATCGCGCCGCGAGCCGATCACCCGCAGCGCTTCTTGCGACATATCGCGGAGCGTATAGGTCTCATGCGCGGGCTGCGGATTGCCGATTCCCGGCTGCACATCGCCCCACCAGCCGTGATAGGCGCCGCAAAAGCGCACGAGATGCGACCGGCGGGTGTGATAGCGCGCAAGCCTGACGGCCTGCATCACGGTTTCCGTCCCGGACATGTGGAAGGAAACCTCGTCGAGACCAGAGATCTCTTTCAACATCTCGACGTTTTCGACGACGACCGGATGATACGGGCCGAGAACCGGACCGAGATCGCACATCCGCGCCGACGCGCGCTCGATCGCGGCCTTGTAGAACTCGTAGCCGAACAAGTTGACTCCGTAAGATCCGCTGACGTCGTACAGGCAGTTGCCGTCGAGATCGCTGACCTGCACGCCATCGCTTGCTTGGACGAAAGCAGCCGAAGGCAGGTGCCGGCTGACGTAGCTCCGATATTGAAACGGTACCCGATAGGCGTCGGTGAATTGCAGGTCGGAGATGCTGTCCGCCGCCAGGGTGGTTTTGCGAATCGTTGCGGCAAAACGCGTCCGGTAGATGTCAGACAGGCGCTCAAATCCATTTCGCCGGTGCGCCGCGATGTCGGCAGGCGCGCCGTCGGAACAGAAAAACCGCGTCTCGTCGTATTCGTAAAATGGGATCAACGCCGCAAGGCGCCGCGCCATCCGCGCGTGTCCGGTGACGGACCGGTGCTTGGCGTTCGACAGTTCCAGACGCTGACGCAGTCGCGCCAGCGAGCCCGCCAGCGTTGCTCCGCCGACCCCGTAAAGCGCCAGTGTGGCCGCTTTCCACATCGAATCGCGGTTTACCCGCCGGAATTGACACTGCCGTGACGGTGCGCCCGAAAATGCTGCGACTGTTGGCGCAGGAGGACATTAATTTCCTCCTGACCAATCGCATTCCGCGTCGGCTAGCCACACAATTTATGGGCTGGTTCAGCCGCATCGAGCATCCGCTCGTACGTGACGCGTCAATCGCCGTTTGGCGGCTCTTTGCCGACCTTGATCTGGCGGACGCACGACAAACGCAATTCAAAAGTCTGCACGATTGTTTTGTTCGCGAGCTGAAAGAAGGCGCCCGGCCGATCGATCACAGAGCGGATATTCTGGTCAGCCCCTGCGACGCCATCGTGGGAACCTGCGGCGTAATCGCCGGCACTAGGGTCTATCAAGCCAAGGGCTTTCCCTATGCGCTTGTTGATCTATTGGCCGACAGGGTTTTAGTCGAAGCGTACCAAGACGGTTGTTACGCAACCCTGCGGTTGACGTCAGCGATGTATCACCGCTTCCATGCCCCACACGATTGCCGCGTCGTGAAGGTGATCTACATGTCGGGCGATACGTGGAACGTCAATCCGATTGCGCTGAAACGGATAGAGCGGTTGTTCTGCAAAAATGAACGCGCCGTGATTCAGACATCCGTCAGTCGGAGCGAGGCTCCGATCACGTTGGTGGCGGTAGCGGCGATTTTAGTCGCCGGCATCCGCTTGCACTGCCTCAAAGGTTCCTTGGACCTTCGAGAGCGCGGCCCGAACGCCATCCCTTGCGATTCGCATTTCCATAAGGGCGAGGAGATGGGCTGGTTCGAGCACGGTTCGACCATCCTCGTGTTCGCCCCCAGGGGATTTAGCTTGTGCGAAGGCGTTGCCGAGGGCGCGGCCATTCGCATGGGCGAACCGCTGATGCGAATGGAAGAAAGCGTTTGACGACGCGTGCTCCCTAAAAGCGTGCTCCGTAAATCGGCTTATCCCGCCGCCTGTTGCGGCGGCATCAGCGCGTCATCCAGTTCGCGTGCCCGCGCGTAAGCGGGACGGCTGGTCATTCGTTTCCAGTAGCTTTCAAAGGCCGGGCGCTTTTCGAACGTGTTGAACATCAGGCCAAAGCCGACCTGGGAGCCGACATAGACATCGGCCGCAGTAAAGTTGTCGCCGAGCAGATAGGGTGTTTGCGAAACGGCTTGTTCCAGCACATTCATTATCTTCGCGAAATTGCCGTAGCCGATCGACGGCTCACGCTCAGCCGGCACGGTGAAGCCGAAAGTCTTGTTGGTGACTGCGGCTTCGACCGGTCCGGCGGCAAAAAATATCCAGCGATAATATGGAGCGCGTAAACGGTCGCCGGGAGGCGGCGCCAAATGCGCCTGCGGGAACGCGTCGGCGAGGTAAGTGCAAATAGCCGCGGCCTCGGTGACAATCGCTGTGCCGTGCTTGAGCGCCGGTACTTTTCCCATCGGATTGACGGCGTGGTACGCGGGCTCTTTCATCGTCGTACCGTATTGCATCACTTCGGTCCGATACGGCTGACCGACTTCCTCGAGCATCCAGCGGACGATTCGTCCCCGCGATCTTGGATTGGTGAAGAAAATGAGTTCGTCGGCCATGGCATTCCCATTCGTGAGTTGCGGGAGGGGCGCACTATGGAGCGCGCGACCGCGTCGGGCAATAGCCGCGCGCCAACGTCGGCGACGTGTGATCAACCCGCGGTGACTGCGCCAAAATCAAAGCTTCAATCGGGCGCTCGAAGGCGGTAACCGACGCCGGTTTCGGTGAGCACGAATTGCGGCCGCTCCGGATCGGACTCTATTTTTTGCCGCAGTTGGCGGACGTAAACCCGCAGATATTGAGCATCGGTGAGGTCATCCCACAGCGTTCCCAGGAGAAATTTGTGGGTAAGGACTTTGCCGGCGTGCTGCACCAGCAAACGGAGCAGTTCGTATTCCTTGGGCGATAATTTCACTTCCCGCTCACCCACCTTAACGATGCGGCGGACAAGGTCGACGGAGAGATCGCCGAGGCGAAAGACCGGGCGCTCGCCCTGAATCTGAAGCTGGTGGCGAAGCGCCGCCCGCATCCGGGCGAGCAGCTCATCCATTCCGAACGGCTTGGTGACGTAGTCGTCGGCACCGAGGTCCAGCGCCTGAACTTTACCTGCTTCATCGTCGCGGCTCGACAACACCACGATGGGGACCTTTTCATTGCGAGCGCGGATGGTCCGCAGCAGTTCGTGACCCTGCGTATCGGGCAAGCCGAGATCGAGAATGATTAAATCCGGAGCTTGGCCGAGGAGTTCGAGCGCGGTTTTGGCGTTGGGTGCCTCAAGCGTCTGATAGCCTTGCGCGGTCAGGCCCATGCGCAAGAGCTTGCGGATTGGCGGCTCGTCGTCGATGACCAAGACGCGTAGCGGGGCGGCGCTCATGCGGCGGCATGCAGCCGTTGCTGCACCCGCGGAATCGGCAGGCTGATAGTGAAGGCCGCTCCGGCCCGATCGGTGCGATTGGCCGCGACAATCGTGCCGTGCATGGCTTCGACAAACCCCCGCGAAATGGCGAGACCGAGCCCGGTGCCGGCGCGCACCTGATCGGTCTTCTGCGCCCGATAAAACTTATCGAAGATGTGATCGAGATCGGCGGCCGGAATGCCGCTGCCTTCGTCGAGAATTTGCAGTGAGACCGAGCCGCCACTCCGCCAACTCTGGATCCGGACGGTCGTCTCGGGCGGCGCATATTTCGCGGCGTTATCGAGAAGATTAAATAGGACCTGCTCGAACAATACCGCGTCGAGCTCCAGCATCGGCAAATCGGGCGCGAGCTCGAGCTCGACCCGGTGGTGCGCAAGTATGCGGCTCGCGCGCCGCAAGGCGCTGCCGACGATCTCACCGAGATCGTGCGGGGCAACGTTGGGAATGATGGCGCCGGATTCGAGCTTGGTCATGTCCAAGAGGTTGGCTATGAAGCGATTAAGCCGCTCCGACTCGTCGATAATGGTCCCCAACAAGTCCGCTTTCTCGGCATCGCGGAGCTTGCCACCGAGGTCGCGCAAGGTGCTCGCCGCACCCAGTACCGCAGCGAGCGGAGTCTTCAGGTCGTGCGAGATCGATGTCAGAAGCGCGGAACGCAGACGCTCCGTTTCAGCCGTGCGCTCGACCCTGTCCATCTCCTCAACCAGCCGCACGCGCTCGATGGCGAGCGCGCCTTGGTCGCGCAAGGCGTCTATCAGACGGCGCTGATCGGGCGTAAACAGCGGACCCGGCTTGTCGCTATCGATTCCCATTATCCCGATCGCGCCACGCCCAGTATGCATCGGCAGGAAAAGCCGCTTGGCGCCCGGCAAAGTATCGGAGCCGCGGCCGGCGGCGCGGTCATTCTCCCAGGCCCACTTAGCGGCCGCGATGTCCGCCTCATCGAGGATATCTTCGGGCGGATAGCCGGCCTTCACCGTAATCTTACCGCCTTCCGGCAGTAGCAGAACGACGCGCACCTTAAGCATCAGCGCGGTCTGATAAGCCGTGGCCCAGAGGACGTCGTCGAGCGTGCCGGCTCCGGCGAGCTTGCGGCTGAACGAATATAATGACTCCGTAGTACGGGCGCGGTCTAAAGCGGCGATCGCCAGCGTGCGGCCGCGGGCCGCCACGCCGGAGACGATGATCGCGACGAGCGTGAACAGCCCGAATGCGATCAGATTGGCCGGATCGGTAATGGTCAGGGTGTAGACCGGCGGCAAAAAGAAAAAGTTGTAGGCTAGCGCCGATGCGACGCTGGCAAACAGCGACGGCCACAATCCAAAGCGAACGGCGATCGCAACGATCGCGGTCAGGAAGACGAGATCGACGTTTCCCACGCCGACCCACGTTTCGATCAACATGCCAACACCGGTCGCCGCTGCTATCGCCACCGAGGCTGCGAGGTAGGGCGTTGGGTTGAAGGCTTCATCGCGCTCGGCGGCGCGCAGCGATTTTTTCGGAATCGGCTCGCCGGCAATCGTGTCGCCGGAGATAACTTGAACACTGATGTTTCCGGAACGGCGCACCAGATCGTGGACCACCGAACCGTGCAAAATCTCGAACCAGCGGCTACGCGCCGATTTGCCGATGACGATTTGCGTCACGTTATTGGCCTGCGCATAGCCGATGACGTCGTCAGCGATGCTGCGATTGCTTGCCGGCAGAGTGATCGGCTCGCCACCGAGCGCCTCTGCAAGCCGCAGGGTGTCGGCGATGCGGTCGCGCTGCTCTTCGGTGAGCTGGACGGCGCGTCTGCCCTCGACATGGAGTGCGACCCAGGGGCCGTGCATGCGGTCGGCCAAGCGTTTGGAATAGCGCACCAGTCCGGCGCACCGCCGATCTTCGCTGATGCAGACGAGGATGCGCTCGCCGGCAGGCCACGGGCCTTGGATTGCGTGCGCCTGCATCTCGCTGAGCAATTGCTCGTCGACGCGTTCCGCCGTGCGGCGCAAAGCGAGCTCGCGGAGCGCCGTCAAGTTTGCCGGAGAGAAGAAATGTTCGAGCGCGCGTTGCGCCTGCTTTGGGACGTAGATTTTTCCCTCCCTCAGGCGCTGCATCAGATCTGCGGGAGTGAGATCAACCAGCTCAACCGCGTCGGCGCCGTCGAATACCGCATCCGGTACGGTCTCGCGCACACGCACGTGAGTGATCTGCGCGACGACGTCGTTGAGACTTTCGATATGCTGGATATTGACGGTGGTGAAAACGTCGATGCCTCGGCGCAGCAATTCCTCGACATCGAGGTAGCGCTTCGGATGGCGGCTGCCGTCGATGTTGGTGTGAGCGAGCTCGTCGACCAAGACGATCTGGGGTCTGCGTGCAATGATGGCGTCGAGGTCCATTTCCTCGTGCCGCTGCCCTTTATATTCAATACGGCGGCGCGGGATCGTCTCCAACCCTCCAAGCAGCGCTTGGGTTTCCCGTCGTCCATGCGTCTCGACTATACCGATGACGATGTCGTAACCGTCGCGCTTGCGGGCCTGGGCTTGTTGGAGCATTTCGTAAGTCTTTCCGACGCCGGGCGCCGCGCCGACAAAAATTCTAAGCTTGCCCATGCGGCCTTCTTCGCGGCGGGCGGCTTCAAGCAGAGCTTCCGGCGAGGGCCGATGATCGGAATCGCGTCGCTGATCGGTCATCATTGATCAGCTTCCTCGAAAGGGCATCCGCGACTATCCGGCGGACAAATCGTCGAGCGCGAGATTGAGATTCAACACGTTAACCCGCGGCTCGCCAAAAACACCGATAAAACGATCCTCGATGTGATCGACGACGAGCTGGCGAACGCGATTTTCCGTCAAGTTGCGGGCTTTGGCAACTCGCGGAACCTGAAAAAAGGCCGCGTCCGGCGAAATATCCGGATCAAGGCCGCTGGCCGACGTGGTGACGAGGTCCGCGGGAACGTATGCCGCGGGGTTGTCGTGTTTAAGCTTGTCGATATCACCTTGCACGCGGTCGATGAGAGCCTTGTTGGAAGGAGCGAGATTCGATCCTCCAGAATTGGCGGCATTGTACGGGGCCGCGACGGTCTTGCTAGCGTCGTTGGGATCAGGGGCCGTAGTGGCGGACGGGCGCCCGTGAAAATATTTGTCGCTGGTAAAGTTCTGCCCAATGAGCGCGGAGCCAACGACATGGCCGTTACGCTCGATCAAACTTCCTAGCGCCTGATGGGGAAAGACAAGCCCCGCGATACCAGTGATCGCCAGCGGATAAATCAAGCCGGTGATTGCGGTGAGTGCGACAAGTACCACGATCGCCGGACGGAGTTCGCGCCACATAACAGTCGTTCCCTTAAGCCAAGTGTAAGGCCGTGACGACGAGATCGATGGCCTTGATCGCGATGAATGGAATGATCACGCCGCCGACGCCGTAGATCCAAAGATTACGGCGGAGAAGTTGCGCCGCGCCGATGGGGCGATAGCGCACGCCTTTAAGCGACAACGGAATGAGCGCGATGATAATCAGCGCATTGAAGATGATCGCGGAGAGAATGGCGCTTTGCGGTGTCGCGAGATGCATGATGTTCAGCGTTTGCAGCTGCGGATAGAACGCCGCGAACATTGCCGGGATGATGGCGAAATATTTCGCTACGTCGTTGGAAATCGAGAAGGTGGTGAGCGCACCGCGAGTCATTAAGAGCTGCTTGCCGATTTCGACGATCTCGATGAGCTTGGTCGGGTTGGAGTCGAGATCGACCATGTTTCCGGCCTCGCGCGCTGCTTGGGTACCGGTGTTCATGGCGACACCGACATCGGCCTGCGCTAACGCCGGCGCGTCGTTGGTGCCGTCGCCGCACATGGCAACGAGTTTGCCCTTGCTTTGCTCATCGCGGATCAACCGCAATTTGTCCTCGGGAGTCGCCTGGGCGAGGAAATCGTCGACACCTGCTTCCGCGGCGATCGCGGCAGCGGTTGTCGGATTGTCCCCGGTGATCATGATGGTACGGATGCCCATGCGTCGAAGCTCCGCGAAGCGCTCGCGAATGCCGCCTTTGACAATGTCCTTGAGCTGAATGACGCCCAGCAGGCGATCGTCTTTGGCCACCGCCAGCGGTGTGCCGCCGGACTTGGCGATGGTCTCGGCGATAGCGGTAATTTCGCGCACCATCTCGGCACTCACAACGGGCTGTCGCACCTGCACGGTGCCGCCGGGGCCCGGTGAGATGGTTGACGTGCTGAGATAGTTGAGGATCGCCTCGACCGCGCCCTTGCGGACCCACGAGCTTCCGACCTCGACGCCGCTCATTCGCGTAGACGCGCTGAACGGGATGAAGTTGGCGCGCAATTCACCGAGTTCGCGGCCGCGTATGCCGTATTTTTCCTTGGCCAGCACGACGATCGAGCGGCCCTCGGGGGTTTCGTCAGCGAGCGAAGCCAGTTGGGCGGCGTCCGCCAGTTCCTGCTCGGTGACGCCGCGGATCGGCTTGAACTCGGTTGCTTGGCGGTTGCCGAGCGTAATAGTGCCGGTTTTATCGAGCAGAAGGGTGTCGACGTCGCCGGCCGCCTCGACGGCGCGGCCGGACATCGCCAGCACGTTGAAGCGCACGAGACGATCCATGCCGGCGATGCCGATGGCGGATAACAGCGCGCCGATCGTCGTCGGGATCAAAGTGACAAACAAAGCCACAAGGACGACGACCGAGACGGCGCTGCCGGCGTAGGCGACGTAGCTTGGGATGGTCGCGGTGGCGAAAACGAAAATAATGGTTAGACCGATCAATAATATGTTGAGCGCGATTTCGTTCGGCGTTTTCTGCCGCTCCGCGCCTTCGACCAGGCGGATCATCCGGTCAAGGAAGGTCGAGCCGGGTGCGGCCGTAATGCGCACCCTTATCCAATCCGAGAGAACCTGCGTGCCGCCGGTAACCGCGGAGCGATCGCCGCCGGATTCCCGGATCACCGGCGCCGATTCGCCGGTAATCGCCGCTTCGTTGACCGAGGCCATGCCTTCGATGACTTCGCCGTCCGAAGGTATGAAATCGCCGGCGTCGACGAGGACGACATCGCCGACCTTGAGACTCGTGCTTGGCACCAGGCGAAAGCTTCGCCGGTCGCTGCCGTTGTGGAGCAGCTTGGCTTGAGTCTCGGTGCGTTGGCGGCGCAGTGTTTCGGCTTGCGCCTTGCCGCGTCCTTCGGCGACGGCTTCGGCAAAGTTGGCAAACAGAATCGTAAACCACAGCCAGATAATGATTTGAAACTCGAAACCGATCTGCGGTCTGCCGGTCACCAGATCGCGGATCAGGATGACCGTGGTCAGCGCGGTGACGACTTCGAGCACGAACATCACCGGGTTCTTGATCAGGGTCCGCGGGTCGAGCTTGACGAATGCGGAGCCGATCGCCGGCATGACAATTTTCGAATCCTGCAGCGCCGACACCCGCGCGCGTTTTCGCGGAGTTGAACTGTCCATCACGATCGCTCCAAACCTAATTCGCCGAGAACGACGTACCGGCATTGATCGCGAGCTGCTCGACGATCGGGCCAAGCGCGAGCGCTGGGAAAAAGGTCAGGCCGCCGACAATGACGATCACACCCACCAAGAGGCCGATGAAGAGCCCACCCGTGGTCGGGAAGGTGCCGGCGGAAGGTGGTACTGATTTCTTGGCCGCCAAAGAGCCAGCAATCGTCATGGTCGGGATGATCATCCAGAAGCGGCCGACCAGCATCGCGGCAGCGCCGCTGAGATTGTAGAACGGCGTGTTGGCCGAAAGCCCCGCGAAGGCCGATCCGTTATTGCCGTCTTGCGATACGTAGGCGTACAGCACCTCGGTGAAGCCGTGCGGCCCAGGATTTCCCATGGCGGCGACCGCGGAGGGCACTAGCATCGCCACTGCGGTCCAGCCCAGATACATCAATGGCAGGACCAGAATGGCGAGCATTGCCATTTTAACTTCCTTCGCCTCGATCTTCTTGCCGACATATTCTGGCGTGCGCCCGACCATCAGTCCGGCGACGAAGATCGAGATGATCACGAACAACAGTATGCCGTAGAGGCCGGCGCCGACGCCGCCGACAATGATCTCGCCGAGCTCAATGTTGATGAGCGGGATCATGCCGCCGATCGCGGTGAGCGAATCGTGCATGGCATTGACGGCGCCACAAGAAGCGGCCGTGGTGACGACGGCGAACAGCGCCGAACCGACGATGCCAAAGCGGAGTTCTTTGCCTTCCATGTTGCCGCCGGAAAGGCCGAGCGCGTTGAGGAGGTCGTTGCCATGCGCCTCGGCGGCATAGCAAACAACAACTCCGGCGATGAAGAGAACGCCCATGGCGCCAAGCAACGCCCAGCCTTGGCGCTGATCACCGACCATCCGGCCGAAGGTGTTGGTCAGACCGGCGCCGATGGCAAAGATGGAAATCATCTGCACGAAATTGGATAACGCCGTCGGATTTTCGAACGGGTGCGCGGCATTGGCGTTGAAAAAACCGCCGCCATTGGTGCCGAGCATTTTGATCGCGACTTGCGAAGCGACCGGACCGACCGCAATCGTCTGTTTGGCGCCTTCCAGCGTCGTCGCGTCCACATAAGCGCCGAGCGTTTGCGGCATGCCCTGCCAAATCAGGAACAACGCGTAGGGCACGCATATCGGGACAAGCACGTATAGCGTACAGCGCGTGATATCGACCCAGAAATTACCGACGCTGCGCGCCGAATGCCGGGAGAAACCGCGGATTAGCGCGACGGCAAGCGCGATTCCCGTCGCGGCTGACAAATAATTCTGATGCGTCAGCCCCAGCATCTGCACGAGATATGACATCGTGCTTTCGCCGCCGTAGTTCTGCCAGTTGGTATTGGTGATGAAGCTTACCGACGTGTTGAACGACAGATCGGGCGCCACCGCGGCCTGTCCCGCCGGATTGAATGGCAGCCATTGCTGCAAGCGCATCAACGCGTACAGGATAACAAAGCCGCCAACATGAAACAGCAGCATGGCAACGGTATAGGTCACGGCGTGTTGCTCGCGCCGCTCATCGACGCCGGCGATTTTGTAGAGGCCAATTTCGATCGGCCGCAGGATGGGCGCCAGAAACGTGCGCTCGCCGTTGAATACGCGCGTCATGTAGGCGCCGAGCGCCGGCGTGATGGCCACGATCACCGCGCAATAAAGCGCGATCTGCGCCCAGCCTATAATGGTCATGGCGCCGCGTTCCTTTCAGAACTGCTCGGGCTTGAGAAGCGCGTAAACGAGGTAGACGAGCAGGGCCGTCGTGACCAAGGCCGCCAGCGAATAATCAAACACCATGGCGTGCATCCCTCAAAGCATATCGCAGGCGTATGCGTAGGCGATCGACACGGCGAAGAAGGCGAGCCCAATCGCCAGCATGACGATGTCCATCACGTGAAACTCCGATCAAACAACGTATGAGCGAAGGCGCGGCGGCCGACGATTACTCTTGATGGATGTCGAGTTCGGGCGGATTCGGCAGAATCGTCACCGTCTGGGTCCGGTTAATTCCACCCAATTAGGTGTCACCCTCTGCATAGGAATTCGAGTGGGAAGCGATGCCCCGCCGCATAAAAAATCCATAAAGGGTTGTCTCGTCCCGGGCCTCGGCAATCGGCTTTGGAGGCCGGGCTATGAACCTAAAAAATGATAGGTGCCGCGTTCAAAAGCGCTGGGAGAGGCCCGCATAAATTTGGACCGCTGGCGTTGCGCCGGTGAGACCAAAATTTGCGCCGACGTCAACTTGTACATTGGGCAGGAAAACCCAAGCCAGCGCGGTGTCGAAGCTCATAAGCGTTGCCTTTGCGGTTGGATCTGCGCTGTAGTCGGACCACAGTTCCACGTAGGCGGTAACGTTCTTGATCACTTCCCGGCTGAGGTTCACATCAAATATGTAGTTCCCGTGATAGCCGTCATTGAGGCTGTCCTTGAGGACATCGATCTCGGGTACCAACAAAAGGGTAAAGCTGTTGGGTAAACTAAACCCGACCGGGCCGATCAGGCCGCCTTCGACGGCGCCGTTGCCGATAGCAATAGGTGCCGAAGGAGCTTTGACATACGGGATTATCGCAGCGGCGGTATCGCCACCGTCGTCCCCCCACAGGTTGATCTTGGAACGCACGAAGGTATCGCCGATGCCCCACAGCGCATTCGACGGCGCCGCCGCGCCATAGGCGTGAAAGCCGGCGACGGGTACATTGACCTCAAAATCTGCGTTGTTGGTGATGCCGATCTTGAACGTCGGATTCGGCACGAGCAGGGTGTCGGTGCGCGTCGTACCAGCGACTTGGTGGGTGAAATTGACGAGGTCGGTCTCGTATTGGAAGTGACCGGCGTCGACCGTATACGGGACGTTTGATTTAGTCGGCCGATCGGTGCTGAAACTCCGCATCTGGTCGGGAGGGACGGCATCGAAAAGCCAGTACTGATTTTTTTCAGGTTTCGCGTTGTCGGCGTTCGGCTTTGGATTTTTTTTGACGACCGGCCTGACATTGCCCGGCGGTTTCTCGATGGGATCGGCCAGCGCCGCGGCAGATAAGCTGCCGAGGAGGCAGAAGGCGATAACCGGCGCTATGACCGAAATCAAACGCATATTGGCTCGCGTGCCACAGGTTCGGCTGGCATCCGGTGTTTCGTACGGCTACGACAATTTCGCAAAATCGGCACCCGTTTGACCTCGTTGACGCTCCTATACCTCCTTTATGAGATCAAACGAGGCCTCATCTCGAATTCTTATGCGATCCTCAGCATGTTACGACCGCGTGCAGGGCTGCGTGAGAAACGATCATGAGCTTCTCCTTCAGCGGCAAAACAAAGGGTACGAGCGGTGCGGTCTTCCCGCGGCGGCCGAACAGCGACGCTCTGAGCGAATCCATTCCGTTATTTTTCATCGGCCGCAGCGCACTCGGCTTTTGGGTTGCTCGCGAGGCGCAGGGGCGCACCGGCGGCGTATTCATTTTCAGGCGTTCCGCGCTGAGGTTCGCCAACATTAACAGCGCGCCGGCCGGCTGCGCGACCATGTTTCTCGACGGGCGTCTGGAACTTGACGTGAAAAACCATGGCAACCCGATAGCGGCAGCGCTTGTCGGGATCGCGTCGCGATTGAGTCATTTCATTCCGAAATATCCGCCCCCGCTGGCAATCGGGCAACAAAAACTTGAAAAAGGAGGATGGCGATGATCCAAGAGAAACAAGCGGGGCCTCCTTCATGGCTGCGGCCGCCGCTCTTTATGTTGGGTCAGGACTTGTGCGGAAATTGGGTGGTGCAAGCGCAAAAAGGCGTGTGCGGCGGCCTGTTTGCCGACCGGGAAGCCGCGCTGCGCTTCATCCGCGCGGAAACTGGATACCGGCCCCAAGCGGTCGTCATGGTTTCTGGGATCCTGGAGCTCGACACCGGCTGTAAAGGTAACGCCGCCGCGTACGCCGATATGCCGGCCAGTTTCCAGCCCTTGCGCCGCATCGCGTAGATGCGCCACCGGCAGATATCAATCCGGCTGGTAAGGAAAAAACCAAAAGCCGCGCAAGAATCCCTCGCGCCTATCGGCTTCGGGAACGGCTTTCGCCTCCCCGGTGCCAACGTCGAGGGTCCTTTCCGGAAGCGGCGTCGTGCGATTCCACCAGCCGCCGCCGAGCGACTGATAAAGCGCCACGGTATCCGACAAACGGGCCGCACGCGCCTGCACGACCTGAATGGCTGCCTGTAGATAGGTTTGCTGCGCGGTGAGCAATATTAAAATATTGGCGTAGCCGGTTTGCATCTGCTGTTGCGCGAGATCGAAGCTGATTTTTGACGCGCTTTCAAAACCGCGCGCCGCCTTTAGCGCGTCCGCATCGTTTTGTAGGGCGCGTAGCGCGTCGGTTACGTTTTGTACGGCGCCAATGACCGTGCCGCGATAGCTCCACGCCGCGGCGTTGTAATTGTCTTTGCTTTCCTGAAGCTGGTGGAAAAGGGTGCCGCCGTCAAACAATGTTTGCGTGGCGTTTCCAGCGACCGTAAAGAAAAGATTCTGCGGTGCGAGTAGGCCGGCCAGCGCGGTATTCATGTAACCGACATTTCCGTTGATCGTGAAGTTCGGAAGGATGGTAGCGATAGCGACGCCGATCTGTGCGCTCTCGGAATGCAATGTCTCTTGAGCCGCGCGAATATCGGGTCTTTGCTCGATCAGTTGAGACGGCAAGCTGACCGGCAGATCGACCGGCAAATGCAGGTCGTCGAGCCTGAATGTCTCTCGTGGTTCCTCGCTGGTGTAAGCACCCGCAAGGGCCGAGAGCAGGTCGCGGTTCTGTTGCAGCGCCTTGCGCAGCGGCGGCAATGTGGCTGCGGCCTGCGCCAGCGCCGCTTCCTGCAATGCCACCTCGTTGCGGTTAGCATAGCCGGTCTCCAACTGCCGCTTCAGAATGTCGAGCATTTTCGTGTTGATGCCGATAAGCTGGTTGGTGGCGTCGATTTGGGCGCGGAGCGAGGCTTCGTTGATCGCGGCCACGGCGATGTTGGAGACGAGCGTCAGATAGGCCGCCTCGACCTGGAAACGCTGATTGTCGGCTTGGGCCCGCAACGATTCGACCGTGCGCCGATTGAGGCCCCAAACATCCAACGTATAGTTCACCTGCAGCTGCGCCGTGTGGAGCTGGTAGACGAGGTTGTTGTTCGAAGGGATCGGCGCCAATGCAGCCGAAGTTTGATTATAGGTCGGGTTGAAATTGCCCTCGACGAGGGGAAAGAACTTGCCCTCTTGCGCATAGACCGCCTGGTTGACCGCGCGCAACGTCGCCATTGCCGATTGCAGGTTGGGATTATTATTCAGCGCACGTTGGATCAGCGTGTTGAGCGCCTTCGACCGGAACAGCGTCCACCATTCCTGCGGAATGTCGCGGCCCTGCACGAAATGCTGCGGCTGCCCGGTCGGCGCATTGGCGGAGGACGTTTGCGGGAGCAGGGGCTCTTTGGTGTAGCGAGCCGCATCGGGGGGCGCGGGGTGCAGGAAGTCAGGGCCGACCGCGCAACCGCTCAAAATCATCGCCGCCGCAAAAACGGCGGCAGCCTGGTTGAACCGCCTGGGCGACGGATCCGACATGAGCAAATGACTAACAACTGATACTGAGGAACAACTGATGGCCGAAGGCCTGATCTTGTCTGCCATTATTGACAAAATGCGCCGCCGTGGCTGTGCTCGCACTGCCACAGTGCACATGATTCAGTGCGGATTTACACTGATATCTTTCACAGTCGTGCGGGTGGTGCCGGAGGGCGCGCGAACGGGAGGCGCCGGCGCCATCGAGAGCTGTTCGGCGTGCGGCGGCGGGCGTAGCCAGAAAATAGCGGCATGAAGGCTTCATGATAAGATATAATCGAATCGCGGAGTGGCTGGAAGCCAGTTAGAACCGCTCCAGCTTCTTTCACTCCAAGACCTGCGACGAAGTCCTGTGATTAGTGCCAGTAGACGGTCAGGTTGCGCAGTGGCCATTTGCCGAACATTTTGATTTATCTAGGTCGGTACGCATGACGAACAGCCGTACAAGGGCACTGGTTGTAGTCGCCCTTATCGTGTTCGGGCTTGCCGCCTATGGCGCGTGGCGTTTGAGCGTGGGCTCGACCCCCGAAATCGACGCCACCACCAGCGCAAATGCCGAGCAGAGCGCCGTTCCGGGCGCAGCCGCGCGCGATCGCAACAGCATCGACCTTTCCGATTCGCAGCTCGCTTCGGTCAAAGTCGAAGCGGTCGAAGCTCACGAATTTCCGGTCGAGAAGGAGGCCATCGGCAACATCGATTTCGACGAGGACATGGCGGTGCAGGTATTCACGCCCTATCAAGGCCGCATCATCGCGCTCTATGCCTCGGTCGGCGATGATGTGAAAAAAGGCCAGACCCTCTTCACCATCGACAGTCCGGACTTATTGCAGGCTGAGTCCACGCTGATTGCCGCCGCCGGAGTTCTGGAATTGACGACCCGGAACCTGACCCGCCTGCGCGAACTTTATAAGACGCTAGCCGTCTCGCAGCACGATCTCGAACAGGCGACCTCGGATCAGCAGACCGCGGAAGGAAATTTGCGCGCGGCGCGCGACGCGGTCCGCATCTTCGGAAAGTCCGATGGCGATATCGACGCCATTGTTGCCGCTCGCGCTGCGGATCCGACGCTAGTCGTGCCCAGTCCGATTGATGGACGCATCACCCAGCGCAATGCGGCGCCCGGGCTGTTCGTGCAGCCAGCCAACCCGCCTCCGCCTTACGTCGTCGCCAATATCAACACGATGTGGATGTTGGCGGAAGTTCCGGAGGCCGACAGCCCCGCATTTCGCGTTGGTCAGCGTGTAGAGGTCAGAATCGCCGCCTTTCCGGGCCGAAAATTCGATGCGACGGTCACGACCATCGGCGCAATGGTCGACCCGACCACGCGGCGCGTTCTGGTGCGCTCCGAGGTCGCCGATCCCGCGCATGAATTGCGCTCGGGCATGTTCGCGAACTTCACCATCAGCGTTGCCACTCCGGTGCGCTCGCCGGCAATTCCGCTTGATGGAGTGGTGCGCGAAGGCGATGGCACGATGACGGTATGGGTGACGGCCGATCGCCGCCGGTTCACCAAGCGGACCGTCGACATCGGCCAACAGCGCGATGGGTTGCGGCAAATTCGTAGCGGTGTTCAAGTCGGCGAACTGGTAGCGACCGATGGCGCGATCTTTCTCAGCAATATGCTGGCGATTGCCGGAAACCAATGAAGCTTGGGGGCGCCCATGCTTAGAGACGAAGGTCCATCGTGCTGAAGGGTATTTTGGCGTTCGGCCTTGCGCGGCGAGCTATTATTTTGCTCAGCCTCATGGTGTTTATCGCGGCCGGGCTCGTCGCCTTCTCCAAGCTCAATATCGAAGCTTATCCAAATCCCGCACCGGTGATCCTAGAAATCACAGCGCAAGCGGCCGGGCTTTCGGCCGAAGAGATGGAGCGTTACTACACCATACCGATGGAGGTCGGACTCTACGTCACTCCAGGCGTCGACAACATTAGATCAACGTCCTTTTACGGTCTGTCCTTTGTGCGCGTGACCTTCAAATACGGCATCGATTATTACTTTGCGTACACGCAGGCGCAAATGAACCTGCAGCAAAACGTCAGTCTGCCGGGCGGCCAGTCGCCGGTCATTCAGCAGTCGAGCCTGGTGGGAGAGGTCTTCCGATATCAGATCGTGGGTCCGCCGCATTTCGGACTGACCAACCTGCGCACCGTTCAGGACTGGATCGTCACCCGGCGCCTCTACACCGTGCCCGGCGTTGTCGCCGTGAATTCCTGGGGCGGCACGACCAAGCAGTATGACGTCGACGTCGATCTGCATAAGCTCGACGCCTACAACGTTACGATCCCTCAAGTGATCAGCGCGCTCGGCAACGCCAACGTCAATGTCGGCGGTCGCGAGATCACCGTCGGCCAGCAGTCAGTGAACATTCGCGGCATCGGCTTGTTGGACTCCGGCGGCGATGCCGACCTGACGCAGGGTTGGCGCGTCAACGACATCGAGAATGTCGTGCTGGCGCAGGCTAACGGAGTTCCGATCCAGGTGAAGGATGTCGCGAAAGTCTCGGTCGGCTATGTGCCGCGGCTTGGCATCGCTGGTAAGGACCATGACAGCGATGTGACATTAGCCATCGTCGTCATGGGCCGGACCTATCACACCAATGACGTCATTCCGCGCATCAAGGCGAAGATCGATCAATTGAACTCCGACGGCAGTATGCCGCCCGGAGTGAGGCTCGTGCCTTATTACGATCGCTCAACGCTGGTGTCGGTGACCACGCACACGGTGTTGCACAACCTGATCTTCGGCTGCTTGCTGGTTTTCGTCATCCAGTGGCTGTTTCTCGGCAGTTTACGCAGCGCGATTATCGTCGGCGTCAATATTCCGTTCGCGCTGTTCTTCGCCGTCATCATTATGGTCCTGATGGGAGAGGACGCGAATCTTCTGTCCGTCGGCGCAGTCGACTTTGGCATCATTGTCGATTCGGCGGTGATCCTCATTGAGAACATTTTCAGGAACTTTCAAAATCCCAGGGAACAGCAAAGCCTGTTGCAGCACCTCGCCGAAGGACGCTTCGGTAGCGATCCAACGCGAACCGCGGACGCGCTTGGGGCGGCGGGCTGGAACGACCGGCTGCGTTTAATCTTTGCCAGTGCGCTGCAGGTTGACAAGGCGATCTTTTTCTCTGCGACCATAACCGTCGCAGCGTTCGTGCCGCTGTTCACGATGCAGGGCGTGGAAGGGCAGATTTTCAGCCCGATGGCGCGAACCTACGGTCTCGCGCTTCTCGGCGCTTTACTCTCGACCTTCACCATTACGCCGGTGCTGGCGTCATTCCTTTTGCCCGAGCACGTCGAGGAGACGGAAACCTTCATCGTCCGCGCGCTACGCTGGATTTACGTTCCGGTTCTGCATTGGTCGCTCGAACACCGCAAGACCATGCTCGCGGCGGCGCTCGGCTTTCTTGCCGTGGTGGGCATTTTGCTGACGCAGCTTGGCAGCGAGTTCTTGCCGGCGCTGGAGGAGGGCAATTTATGGATTCGCGCGTCCATGCCACCCACGATCGGGCTGGAAGCCGGCGAACCGGCGGCTACGAAAATGCGCGAGATTCTGCTTCGCCATCCCGAAGTCATCACCGCGGTATCTCAGCACGGCCGACCCGACAACGGCAGTGACGCCTCGTCGTTCTCGAATGTCGAACTTTTCGTGCCGCTGAAACGTTACGACGAATGGCCAACGGGCTTTACCAAAGACATGCTCGTTGCGCAGTTGCAAAAGGAATTTAATGCGGAATTGCCCGGCATCGACTTCAACTTCTCGCAGTACATCCAGGACAACATCGAGGAAGCCCTCTCGGGCGTCAAGGGAGCTAACTCAGTGAAAATCATCGGCCGCGATCTGCCGACAATTGAGCGGCTAGCCGAGGAAGTGATGCGGCAGATGCAGCAGGTGAAAGGCGTAACGGACCTCGGAATATTCCACGTCTTAGGCCAGCCCAATCTGAATATCAGGGTGAACCGCGAAAAAGCCGCTCGTTATGGGCTCAATACCGGCGACGTGACCACAGTGGTGCAGGCGGCGCTGGGCGGAACTACCGCGACCACTTTGCTTGAAGGCGACCGGCAGTTTGCGGTTTCGGTTCGCTTGCCGCCCGAATATCGCTCAAGCCTCGAAGCCGCAAGAAGCCTCAAAATCGCCTACCAGACTCCGAGCGGAACCAACGCCTACATTCCCTTGACCGAACTCGCCGATATCACGCTCGACACCGGCGCTTCCTACATCTACCACGAGTCGGGAGAGCGTTACATTCCGGTGAAATTCAGCGTGCGCGATCGCGATCTGGCCGGGGCCGTCGCCGAAGCGCAGCGGCGGATCGCCGAACGCGTAAAGCTGCCCGGCGGATATCGCATTGTCTGGGCCGGTGAGTTTCAAGATTTGCAGAGTGCGCAGGCACGGCTTGCGATCATCGTGCCGATCAGCCTGCTGCTGATTGTCGTTCTTCTATATGGCTTGTTCAACTCATTGCGCGACAGTCTGATGGTGCTTGCCGGTATTCCGTTTGCCGCCGGCGGCGGGGTACTGGCGCTTTACCTGTCCGGATTACACTTTAGCATTTCGGCTGCCGTCGGATTCATCTCGCTGTTCGGGGTATCGGTCATGAACGGAATTCTGGTCATGACTTATTTTAACGAAACCAGGGCGACGGGCGTCGGAACCCTGGACGCCATGTTTCACGCTGCCTCGCAACGCATGCGCCCGATGTTGATGACCGGCTTGTCGGCCTGCATCGGCCTTTTGCCCGCGGCGGTCTCGACCGGCATCGGCAGCCAAGTACAGCAGCCCCTCGCAACGGTCGTCGTTGGCGGAATGCTCGTCGGTCCGATCATCCTCCTGGTTGTTGTACCGGCGATTCAAGTCATGTTCCTTGGTCGTGAAGATACCGCCGGCCGTGCCGAGCGGCCGCAACCGGCAGAATGAGCGCGATATGACGATCAATAATCGGCTGAAACTGAAATTTGTTTCTTTGGCGCTGACAGTTGTTTTGGCCGCGGCTTCGGCAACGAGCGCGACGGCTGAGGACGCCGCTCCGCAGCCGTCGAGTGACGCCAAAGAGACCAATTCCGCGGTGCACTCACCTGACTCGTTGCCGGTCAATAACAATTCGGCGCCAGCCTCGGGTGGGGCAAACACAGAGGATATCGATACGCGCATCACCGTGCAGCCGCATGGGCCACCCGCCGGAAAGCCCGGCAGGGTGGGGGGCGCGACGAACCCGATTGTACCGCTCAAGCTGATCAATCCGCATCGGCGCACGTTTTCCCCGTCGCGGGCGGCCAATCGCTTCGCGCCAAACGCATCCGGTATTCCGGCGCCTCAGCGTCAAAACGTGCAACAAAATTTAGGCGAGCGTTTCGAATACCAAGGTCTAGGGCAGAGACCTGCGATTGGAGGGACGGGCGGAGTAGGGGGCGGAGGCGTTGGGCTCGCGAAGCCCGGAAGCACTCTCGGGCACCAACAAATTCTTCAGTCGACCGGCATTTCGCCAGCAGCCGGCGGTTCGAAGACGCTCATTCGCGGCGGCATCGGTGGCGCAAGCTTAAACCATCGCGCCGTCGGATCGGGCACTGCTGGCATCGGCGGCCCGGCGCGCACGGTGACCGGCATCAACGGAACATCGGTGCGCGAGACTCACTAGAATTTGAGTCGTCTTCGAATCTTGAGTTTCCGTTTGCGGCAACCTGCTAATTTCCGAATTCGGCCGCGTCCACCTTGCCAGCGAATTGTGCAAACGAAGTGTGCATATGGCTGATCCATGGCCATTTTTGCTGCGGCAGCAACCAAAACTCCTAAGGTTTATATGCACCGCACCAATTTTGTATATGCGATCTATATTTTTGGCGTGGAGCGGTCTATATTGGAGTTGTTCCAACCTACAATCGTTGGACCAGCGGAGAGAAGATCGTGTCCTGGGTCCATTTGGAGAGGGCGCGGCAAGCGGGCGCCGCAGGGCGAGAAACCCTGAGCATTTCGCCCGCGCTTTGGGCGTTCGGCAACGCGCTGCGAGTGGCCTTCATTGTCTGCTTGCTGGTGCTCACGGTGCGGGTGAGCATGCCGCAGAATGAAACCATATGGACCGCCTATGATACACCCGGCGACTTGGTGCGTTTGGCGCTCGGTTTTGCTGTTTGCGTCTGGGTTGCGATCCAGCTTTTCCGGCGGCCCAAGGATGCAAATGGCTACCGAATGTGGACGTATTTTGGTTTGATCGGCGTGCCGTTCGCCGTCATTTGTCTCATCGCGACCTGGTAACTCTGGGTCACTGCCGCTGCTGCGCTGGTCGTGCGCCTGACACCGTTTGCGTGCTAGCTTGCCGCCGTAGAAAATGATTTGCGTGTGTCGAACTCGCGGCGTACGGCCAACGACGGATACAGATAAAGGTTCATTAGTTCGACACGTTGCTTTGTGAGCCGGTCGCCGAGAACTTTCTCGGCTTGAGATTTGGCGTTCGGAAATCGCTTGCCCCAACCGGCGAAATCGTCCGCCAGCACTTCCAACGACATAACGATAGCTGCGATCGCGATGAAGGAGTCGTTGGCGCGCTTGGCGCCGCGCGCTCTGCATGCGCGTGTAAACACCAACGTCAAATCGCGATCACTTTCTATGATACCGCGCGCCTCCGACATCCACAGCATGTCGGGCAAACCGGCAAACCCGTGCATCGTATGATAACTCTCAATCAGCGCGCGGCATTTGCCGGACAGATCCGCCGGTAGAAAGCCAAAATTCCATTCCGATTCGGCAGCGTCCTCCGCGCTGGGGCCAACTTCCCGATCGTTGGTTACGTTCTCGGCCATTTGGGGGCATCAAACCAAAAGCAGTGTAGCTCCTTCACGATAATGGTTCGATATTGGCTTTGGCGGGATAAAATATAGAAATAATAGCATGCAGCCGGCGCGGCAAAATTGTGCTCTTTCGATTTCTGCGGCGCCGACTAGGTTAGCGTTTCGGCGCGTATTTTTAGCTACTGTGTCTGAACTGTTACAGCGAAGCGAGGGCTGTAGCTCGATGGCCGCCTGCGTCTTACGATAATGCTTGATTCGGCCGTTGTTCTGAAGGTGGTGGCGGCGATATGGGAAGCGTTCGACGCGAGGAAGACCGGCCGTCGATAAAATAAGCATCGATAAAGTCAAAAGCCCAATGCTGTAGCAGGTCCCCCTGATGAAACAGCGGCAGCTATCTTTTGATTATAAAAAATCGGTTCCGTTCATATCGACTTCCTGCGCCCCGCACTGCGAAAAATCACAGCTCGAGGGGCGTTGGCAAACAGCGCGGGTGATTCCTGGTATTTCGTGCGCCGGGATGAGGACGAAGCGGGGCGAACTATGAAACGGCTTCATGCAACGATCGGCGTTTTTTTGTTGCTACTTGCGGCGCCTTCTACTCCTGCATCGGCTCGTGATGCGTTCGGCGCATGGACCGATGGACTTCCCGCCGGATGGGTCGAGCAAGCGTCATGCGATCCATATGTCGATTACGGATGCGTTGCGAATAATCGCATGGTGACGGCCGCGAAAGCAGCGGCGACGGCGAGCGGATATTGCGATCCATACTTGAACTACAAGTGTCTTGACGCCTATCTCGGCGACAATTTCTTCACCCGCTTTTACCGATACTATGAACTGGAGTGGGGCAAGGGGGCGGCCCCCGCCGACCCGCATGCACCGGCCGCCAGCCGCTCCGACGCCGCCTGGCCGCCGACGCCGCAAAGCTCGCCGCCGATGCCGTTCGCCGAATGGCCGTATGGCGGCACTCAGAATATCGGGAAAACTCTGCCGAACTCGGTAGACTCGCCGCTGATGGTCGCGCTTGGCAATACCCAGCTCGGCAATGCCATGAGCGACGCCCATGTCCAAGTCTATGGTTGGATCAATGGCGGCGGCAATTTAAGCACGAATAACATCAAACCGGGCGGCAATGCGCCGGCGGCGTATGATTACACGCCCAACACGGTTCAGTTCGATCAAGGTGTCGTCTACATCGAACGATTGCCCGATGAAGTGCAGAACGATCACTTCGATTGGGGCTTCCGCATTGCCAACCTCTATGGCGAGAATTACCGGTATACGATTGCCTACGGCTTGTTCAGCAATCAGCTGCTTAACAATAACCAAGTCTACGGCTTTGACATGCCGATGGTGTACGCGGACTTCTATTTCCCGGTGATGCAGGGTTTCAATTTGCGCGTCGGCCGCTTCATCTCGATCCCGGATATCGAGGCCCAGCTCGCGCCGAACAATTACACCTATATCCACTCATTGACTTACTCGTTTGACAACTACACCAATACCGGCATTCAGGGTACGCTGGCCGTCACCAAGAACTGGATCGTCCAGATGGGCTTGACCGTCGGCAGCGACACCATGCCGTGGAACGCGGGTGCGCGCATTCCCAACTACTACGTTCTAGCGGGAAATGCCGATCCGCTTTATCCCGGCACGTCAATGCTCAAGGATCCAGGAGCCGTACCGTCGGTTACGCTTGGAGTACGCTGGACCAGTGATGACGGGAGGGACGACCTGAACCTTGTCGCCGATGCCATCAACGGCGGGCAGTGGGGCTACAATAACCTGCAATGGTTTGGCTTCACCTATTATCATAAAATGAGCGACTACTGGCACTTGGCTGTTGAAGTGTACAATCTTCACGAGAACAATGTACCGAACAACACCAACCCAACAGCTCAGGCCATCGTTGCCGGTGGCGGCACGCCGTTCAGCCCTCAATTTATCCCGTTCAACGCCCCAGGCACGGCGATCTGTTCGACTCCGACTGTGCTGACCTGCAACGCCGATACTCAATCCTTTCTTATGTACCTCAACTATTCGCCGAACAAATTGAACAACTTTTCACTCCGTGCCGAATGGTACGATGACAGGCAGGGACAGCGGACCGGAGTTGCCACCACCTATATCGACATCGCGGCGTCTTGGCAGCACTGGTTGTCGCCGATGATCGAGATTCGCCCAGAAATCGCCTATTACCGATCTCTTAACGCACCGGCATTCAATGGCGACGCCAATGCTGGGATTGCGCCCACCAGGAGTTATGCTGTCATCGCGGCAAGCGACATGATCATCCACTTCTGAGTGCGATTAAGTTGTGCAACGGGTTCTGCTCCTGCTCGCACGATAAGCCATCCAGGGTGAGCGCCCGAGGTCTTTATTGTTTTCTTATTTTTGTGCATGGAAAACAATCTCGACTTTCTACAGGTCTCTTGGGAGGGTGCGCTGACATGCTGGCCGGGTGCGTGCAGAGCTCAAAACTGAGTTCTTTGGAAAGGCAAGCATGTTGTCAACTCTTCAAGCACGGCGCTGGGCGCGCGGGCAGTCTGAAAGCTTCGGTGAGGACCATATAGAGGCGCGGCCCCTTCGCGACCGAGGCGAGTGGCGGAGCTTCTTGGGGTTCGACGCCGTGCCGGCGGGGGCCGCGCTGGCGCTCGTTTGGCTGGCGACCGTCGCCCTCGTCGTCATCAAGCAATTCACTCCGTTTGATCCGATAACGCTTATCTACATGCTCCCGGTCGTTGTGGCGGCGACCCGGTGGGGGATCATCCCCGCAACGATCGCCGCCATCGCCGGTGCGGCGGCGGCCGATTTCTTTTTCTTTCCGCCGCTCTACACTTTTTGGATTCGCGATCCGCAAAATGTCATCGATTTGATTCTCTTCCTCGTCGTGGCGCTGGCGACCGGTAATCTCGCGGCCCGCTTGAAGAAAGAAGCCGTCGTTCTAGCGCGTCGCGAAACGCAAATCCGCGAGCTGCACGCCTTCTCGCACGGGCTCGCGACCTGCCTCACCGGCCGCGATTTGATTTTCGCGGTGCAGGACTACCTTTCCAATGCGCTTCGCCATCGCGCAGCGCTCATCGCAACGCAGCCAGATCATCACGATCACGCGCACGGTTTGGTCGTTCCGGAGCAAGTTCGCCGCCGGGCTTTAGAGCTTAGCGCTGCGGAGAGTAAGCATCCCTCGGCGTTAGTTACGTCACAGGGCGGTAATGTTTGGTTCGTCCGCGTCATTTCGCCGGAAATCCTCGGTTATGGCGCCATCGCGGTGGAGTTGGAAAGCCGTCCCAGCGAGCAGATCACGGAGGTCGCCGAACGGCTTGAACGATTGCTTGAAGAGGCCATGGCAACGCTGCGCCATTTGAAAGCAAAGGAGGCGATCGAGCAGGCGACGATCAGCTACCGCACCGAGATACTTCGCGACGCGCTAATCGGCGGTGTTTCCCACGAACTGCGCACGCCACTCGCCGCCATCTTGGGCAGCTGCAGTGTTCTCAGCGAAATGCCGGCGATTGCCGGCGACCGGCGGACGACCGCCTTGGTATCCGCGATCGGTGACGAAGCATCTCAACTCGACAACCAGATTCGCAATCTGCTTGACGCCACACGCGTCAGCGCCAAGGGCGTGCTTCCACAACTGATTTGGACCGACCCGCATGACATCGTCAGCTCGGCGCTGAAGCAAAAGCGACGTAGGCTGTCCGCGCACCGCGTCAGGCTTGATCTCGCCAGCGATCTTCCGCTGGTTCACGTCGATCCCGTACTGATCGAACAAGCTCTCGGCCAGCTTTTGGACAATGCCGCCAAATATTCTCCGATCGGAAGCGAGGTTGCTGTCAGCGGCCGGTACCAGCAAGGAGGCGTGGTGCTATCGGTGCGCGATCAGGGAAGCGGCTTGACCGCGGACGAGCAGAGTCATTTGGGCAAGCACTCGCTGGCCGGCCGGCGACCAAGAGATGCTGCCGGCTCCGGCCTCGGCCTTTGGATTGCCGGCGCGTTCGTCGCCGCTAACGGCGGCAGTCTGCACGCCGAAAGTCGGGGTTCCAACCTCGGGGCGACTGTCTCGCTGCGCCTGCCGTCCGCTGCGCGAGATATGGCGGAACTCGCGGAGGCAATCGATGACTAAGATCCTGGTCATCGACGACGAGCCGCAGATCAGGCGTTTTCTTCGCGCCGGTTATGAGCTACATGGCTTCTCGGTGTTCGAGGCTGAAAATGCGGCCGCCGGACTTCGCGTGGCCACCATGAACAGTCCCGATCTGATCGTTCTCGACCTCAATCTGCCGGATCTCGATGGCGCCGAGGTGCTCGAACGGCTCCGTTCCTGGTCGAACATTCCAGTCATCGTGCTGTCGATCCAGGCTGACGAGCAGGAAAAGGTACGCCTGCTAAAAGGCGGGGCGGACGACTACGTCGTCAAGCCGTTTGGAATCTCGGAACTGTTGGCAAGAAGCGAAGCCCTGCTGCGCCGGCAGATGCGTAGCGCCGATAGGGAGCCGATGGTGAAGGCGGGGCCTCTTTCCGTCGATCTAATGTCGAGAATGGCGACGCTGAACGGGCGGCGATTGCAATTGACACGAAAGGAATACGCGCTGCTTCACGGCCTCGCTGCGCATGCCGGTTTGGTCGTGACCCATCAGCAACTGATCGGCGAGATTTGGGGCAACCGTGCCGGCAACGTTCAGTATCTTCGCATCCTGGTGCGCAAGTTGCGGCAGAAGATTGAGATCGTCCCGACGGATCCGCAATTGATCATCAGCGAATCCGGCATCGGGTATCGCCTCGAACCTGGCGCGTCGGCAAGGCAGGAAGATCACTATCGCTCCTCTCCGAGCGCTGCTTGTCCCACCTGAGATTCGGCAAGCGGGGTCGTGCGCGTAGGCGCCTTTACCGACCGCGCCAACGCCGGCGTTTTCGGGCGTCACGGCTCGATGAGACGTCCGCTATTGGCTTTGATAACGGCCTCAGTCCGGGTTGCAGCGCCCAGTTTTGTCCGTGCATTATCGATGTGAAAATCGATCGTCCGTTTGGTCAGGCCGACGATTTGCGCAATTTCCGCTGACGTTTTGCCGCGCGCCACCCAAGTGAGCACCTCCACTTCGCGATCGTTCAGTTTAGCAAGGTTCGGCAATAATCCAGTGCGGGCGACGCCCGCCAAACGCGCAGCGAGAATGGTATCGAGCACCTCGAAGTCGATCGGCTTGGTAACGTAGTCATCCGCTCCTAATCGCCGACCTTTGAGCTCGTTGTCCCGATCGGTCAGCGCGGTGAGGAACACGAACGGCATTTTTTCGAACCGCGGCGCCACGCCGATCAGCCGCTCAAGCACTTCGAACCCCGACATTATGGGCATGCTGATGTCGGAAAGAACCAGATCGGGCATAGTCTTGAGGATGGCGGCAAGGCCTTCGCGGCCATCGTGCGCCAGGATAACCATGTAGCCGCGATCGACCAGCTCCTCGGCAATCAAGGCCGCGGTTTCTCTGTCGTCCTCAATGCAAAGTATCTTCTTTTGCGCTTCGGGCATGGTCAGGCCAAGCCTTCATATGGGAGTTAACGCTTACCCGGCAACGAGGGAAATTAGCAATCGGCGCATGGATTGTGCCTTCCGTCGCTGGCGGCTTGGTATACTGGTATATTGGAGTTTCGTTGTATGGGGCACTGCGAAAAATCGCAGTTTTTACGTCCCGATTCCGCGCACCTATGGTTTCTCATGCGGCAGCCGTACTCTATTCGAGTTCATCTCACCGGCGTGTTTCTGATCTTCTTTCTGCTGGTCGTGATTCTCGGATCGTTCAGCATTTGGCGGCTGAACAATTTCAACCACTTGTCTGCAGACGTCGCAGAGCTGTGGTTGCCTGAAACCCGCGTGCTCGGGGACCTTAACAATTTTACCTCCGACTTTCGCGCTTTCGAGGGCGGCAACCTGTTGTCGTCGGATGCGGCCGAAAGCGCGGCGAGCGAAGGGCGGATGGCGGCGCTTGACCATTCTATCGCCGATGCCGAGCGCGCGTTCGAGCGCATTCGACACGATGCGAGTGAAACCGAATTATACAATCAGTTCAAATCTCACTGGCAGGAGTACAGGAAAATCGTAGATCAGATGCTCGTGCTATCGCGGAGTGACCGCAAGGCCGAAGCGCTCTCAATGTACGGAACCGCCTCTCGTGCGCCTTTTGATGCGGCAAGCGACGCGCTCGATCGGCTCACGGACCTTGCCGTCGGCAACGCGCAGCGTGCGAGCGATCGCCTAGGCGCGGCGTATCGGCAGGCCTTTTGGCTTATCCTGCTCGGCATCGTGATTGCTGGTATGATGGTCGTCGGCGCGCTCGTTCATGTCACGCGCTCGATTTCGTCTCCGCTCTTGAAATTGGCGGACCGCATGCGGCAGCTCGCGGCCAACAACACCGATACGGAGATTCCCGAGACTGACCGGCGCGACGAGATCGGCGAAATGGCGCAGGCGACGGTGGTCTTTCGCAACAACGCCATCGAATTGATTCGCAGCCAGCGCATCCTTGCACGCCAGGCCGCGATGCTGGAAGAGCAACTGGCGCAGGAGCAGCGTCTTGCCCTGCTGCAACGAAATTTCGTGTCCATGGCTTCCCACGAGTTCCGTACGCCGCTGACGATTATCGACGGTCACGCGCGGCGGCTGAGCAAAATGAAAGATTCGATAAGCGCCGGGCAGATCGACGAACGGGCGGGTAAGATCCGCGCGGCGGTGCTGCGCGTCACCCATTTGATCGATAATCTTCTGAATTCGGCGCGGGTGATCGACGGCGGTCCCGAACTCTATTTCCAGCCCGCCGAAATGGACGTGGCGGCTCTGCTGCACGAAGTCTGTCAGCTCCACCGCGAGATGGTGCCGAGCGCACAGATCGTTGAGCGGTTCACGGCGACCGTGCCGGTGCCTATAACCGGCGACGCGAAGTTGCTATTTCAGGTCTTCAGCAACTTATTGTCCAATGCGGTCAAGTATTCGCCCGCAGGCGGCGCGATCGAAGTCGAAGCTGGCGTCACCGGCGATGCGGTCTCGGTGGCGGTCGTCGACCACGGAATCGGCATACCTGCCGCCGACCTCACCCGCTTGTTCGAGCGCTATCATCGTGGCAGCAATGTTTCCGGTATAGTGGGCACGGGGGTCGGACTTTATCTCGTCAAGATCGCGATTGATCTGCACGGCGGGCGTATTGAGGTGCAGACCAAGGAGGGTGAAGGCTCGCGCTTCACGGTCACGCTGCCGGTCAAAACCGTGGCGGTAGGCAACGAGCGGCAACCCATGATGGGGCAGGAGCAGGTTCTGATCGATGCGCCGTCAATAACAGTTCCTTCGGATGGAGTTCCATGAAAACAATTGCGTTTGCCGTAGCCGCAATCTTTGCGGTGGTTTTGAGTGCCCTCGCGGCGCCAATTACCACACCGGCCGAGACGCCCTCGTTGCTACATCGCGTTGATTGGCAAGCGCCGGAGCAGCTGCCGCCGCGACTGCGCAATCACTGCGCCTACGACGTCGAGAGCGGCCGGCCCTATTGCTCGGACCACTGCGGGTTCAACTATCAGGTCTACGCCTGTTCGCCCCATTCGTTCGGCTGCTGCCGGGTCGGCTTCGGCTATTGCGACTGGACCGGCCTGCTGCGCTGCCATCCTTAAGAAGCGAACGCCAAGTCCCATCACAACGAATGCGGAACTAGGCCGACGTTAGCTCGGCGGTTCTTGGATTTTCAAACACAGCCGCCTTCGCCCAACAATGACGGCTGGCAGATGCATAGAGAGGAAAAGGCGATGGATGAAGATGCGCGCATAGCTGGCGGATTGCCGGGCCGGAACGATGTGCCTCCGGTATCGTATGATCGCCCGCCGGCTTACCGGCACATGATCACCGAAAAGGATGTCGTCGTGCCGATGCGCGACGGGGTCAATCTTTCGGTCGATATCTACCGGCCTGATGCTGACGAAAAATTTCCGGCCCTGTTGGCGTTCGCGATTTACAACAAGGATTTTCAGGGCCCGGATATCAAGGATGTGCTGCCGCCGCAGCCGAGCTGGTCGTCATTGTGGATGGGGCCCATTGAAGCCGGCGACACCAAGTTTCTGACTTCCCGCGGTTACGTGCACGTCATCGGCTCGCCGCGTGGCGTAGGCAAGTCCGAGGGCGGCGGCAGCCGCGAATGGGATAGTTATGATCTGATCGAATGGATCGCCGGCCAGCCGTGGTGCGACGGCAATGTTGGCATGGTGGGCATTTCCGGATTTGGCGCCGAGCAATTCTACGTGGCGCGGCAGAACCCGCCGCATCTAAAGGCGATCTTTCCTTACGATCCACGCGGGGCCTACGGCACGCTTGGCAGCTTCCGCGAAGAATATCCAGGCGCGATGATACATCTGTTTCGCTATCTGGTCGCGCATTTCTCCGCGATTCATCAGAACAAAGGAAAACCCGGCCCGCTGCCGCCCGAGAAGGAAGCGTACTGGCGGGAGGCAATGAACAATCCCGACTACAAAATGTATCCGCACCTCTATAACGTGATCACTCAGCGGGGCCAGCACATGCCGCCCATTTTCGAGATGCTGATTGATCCTTACGACAAGGAAGAGGTTGTGCGCGCAGCCGAGCAATCATTCGACCGCATCAAAGTCCCCGCCTACACCGGCGCTGGCTGGTACGGCTACACCTACAAAACCCACCTCAACGGCGCGCAGAGCTATTTCGAAAAGATCAAAGCGCCGAAGAAACTGCTGTTCGCCGGACCGACTCACTTGGAGCGGCCGTTCCACACCATGCACGCGGAGATTCTACGTTGGTATGATCACTGGCTTAAGGGCATCGACACCGGCGTCATGGACGAGCCGCCGGTACGCTATTGGCTGATGGGAGCGAACGAGTGGCGCACCGGCGCCGATTGGCCGCTACCGGAGACGCAGTGGACCAAATTTTACCTCAACAGCTGGGAGCGCCTGCAGGTCCATCCCTTCGTCCCAGCGAGCGCCGAGGAAGAGTTGCCGCCCGACGCATTCGTGCAAATGCCGCCAACGCAGACCAACAAAGTGGCGAAGTTGCGCTACCTGACCGAGCCGCTGCCGCACGATATCGTCATGGTCGGACCAGCAGTGCTCAATTTGTATGCGGCGATCGATCAGGACGATACGAACTGGTTCGCCATTCTCAAGGATGTGGGGCCTGACGTTTCAGTGCGTACGGTGCGCGAGGGCGAACGTGAAATACCCGAAAATTTGGCTGAGCGGGAATTGACCCGCGGCTGGCTCAAGGCTTCGCATCGCGCCCTCGACGCAGCGCGATCGAAGCCGTGGCGGCCGTGGCACCCCCTGACCCGAAACGCACAGAAGAAGATCGTTCCAGGGGAAATCAACGAATACAACATCGAAATCATGGCCACGGCCAACCTGTTCCGCCGGGGGCATCGCATTTGCCTGGAGATCGCCAGTGCCGACATGCCGACCGGCGTCGCCGGCGCGACCAATGTCGAATATATCGCGCCGCATATTTCCAGCAGCAAAACGACATTGCACAAGATCTATCACGACGAGCGGCGGCCTTCGCATCTGTTGTTGCCGATCATTCCGCAATGACGATTAGTTAAATTGCGAATGAAATTCTTAAATCCTGGCTGACCATGGCCGGGCAAAACCACCGGGTGCGGGCGCGTATTAGCCGGACGTTCGCCGTGACGTGCTGAAATGCGGCGTTTAGCACTGGTGGAATCCGGTTCCGTTCATGCGTCCTTTAATCGTCTTTGCCGCCCTGGCGATGGCGGCCGGCATGGTCATTCCGCGCTACGCCTCGCAAATTGGCGCGGCGCCGACCCCGGGAATCGCGGCGGCTCCGCGAGCGGCGTCGGCCCCGCGGGCGGCACAAGCTTCCGTACCGGCAGACAGGGTGTCGAATTCTGCCAGGTCGGTCGTGGTGCCGCGTGATGCGCGCGGCCACTTTCAGGTTGACGCGCGCGTTGACGGCGGACGTCTCAGCTTCATGGTGGATACCGGCGCATCGGTGATTGCTCTTACCGCCAGCGATGCCGCACGGCTCGGCATCCACCCTTCGCCCGGTGAATTCGTGGCCGAAGTGAGAACTGCGAACGGCACGGTTCGCGCGGCGCCAACGCGGCTCGACGCCGTGGAAGTCGGCGATCTGGTAGTCCGTGACGTGGCTGCTGTCGTGCTTCCCGACGAAGCTTTGAGCGACAACCTCCTCGGCCTGTCGTTTTTGTCCCGGTTGCGGCGTTTTGAATACAGCGACGGCAAGCTGGTCCTTGAACAATGAGTGGCGGGAATATTTGGTTAACCCTTTCGCCAAGGGCGCGGCAGAACGCCAAGGAGTTAATCGCCTGCCCGGGCGGGTCTTCTTTTGGCGCAACGAAAAATCAATGCCTTTCACGTATTGGTAACGAATAGAAGCCGCGATGTCAGCGAAATCGGATTGCGCAAGTGAGGCGGGTAGCGTGCTGCAAAGTCTGACCGGATTTATTGGACGCCGCGCGCCAGGCTTTTCTCGGTTCGCGCGCGCCAGCGAGGCGGCGACCGCCGTCGAGTTCGCTCTTATTGCGCCCGCGTTTTTGGCAACCTTGATCGCAGTGTTTCAAACCTGCGTCTTTATGTTTGCGCAGACCGCTTTGCAGAATGCGGCTAATACGGCAGCCCGGTATTTCTTGACCGGCCAGGCTCAGAACAACGGCTGTACGGCGAGCCAGATCATTAATGGCGGCTGCGGCACTCTCGCAGGGGTGTGTCCGGCAGCAATGTTTACTTGCGCCAACATGTATCTGGTGGTGCAGAATTACTCGTCATTTTCTTCTGCCAGCACGTCGGCGCCGGCGATGTATAACGGCAGCACTGCGATCACCAGCTACGCTTACAATCCCGGCACGCCCGGCGATATTATGGTCGTGCAGCTCATTTATGCGTGGCCGGTGATCGGCGGGCCGTTGGGATTCACCCTTGCCAGCCTCCCGAACGGCTCCGCCGAAATGGTGGGCGCCAGCACCTTCCGGGTCGAGCCTTATTGATGGCCATGATGATCGAAAACGCCCTAGGCCGGTTGATGGCCGTTATCATCCGACGTCCTGTATGCCGGCGTTTTATCGCCGCGCAGCGCGGCGTCGCGGCGATCGAATTCGCCATGATCATGCCGGTGCTGCTGATTCTCTTTCTCAGCTCGTTCGATGTGGGCAACGCGATTATCGTTTACCTGAAAGTGCGAACCGCGACCTACGAGCTCGCCGCCATCACCAATCAATACGGAACCGGCAGCACCGCCCAAATCTCAACGTCGACCATGTCGACCATCACATCGGCGACGAGCGCAGTGATGGCGCCTTTTCCCAGCTCAGCGGCGGTGGTTACCATTTCGCAGATCAAAGCGACCTCCGCTTCCGCGGCAACGGTGAGTTGGAGTTACACGGTCAATGGCACGGCGCTCTCGGGTTCTTACACCGGTTTGCCGAGCAACATGGCCAAGAATTCATGCAACAACATATATCCCTGTTATTTCATCTTGTCCTCGGTGCAATACCCATACACTCCCTTGTTCGGCCACTACATGACCGGGTCACTCACGCTTTCCGATACCCTTCTGGTGACGCCGCGTGTTAGCACTTGCGTACAATACAACAACACGCCCGCAACCTGTTAGCTCCAGAATTCAGACCTTTGGGTGGGCCGGACGGCGTCACCACGTAGCAGCTTTGTGCCGATGGACCGCTGCGCTGCACAAGCGCCCCAGCGCCCAACGGAGTTGCCGTAGAGCGGTTGGCAAGCCCAGACCGCGCTTGCCTTGCGAATGGGCCGTTCTATTTTATGGAACGAAAGACAACGTGATTCCATTCAAGACCCGCAATGGGAAACGATGCGGCACGCTTGCCTTAGTAGGTCATTGGCTAGACCTTCGTATCAAGCACCGGGGAGAATGCGGTCGGCCGGCAAGACGCCTGCGTACCCTCTCAGCACCTGGTTACGCACGGCAGTACCGCCCCCCAGCTCGGACGTAGATAGAGTTTTATCTGCGGCGAGCAGCTCGGAAACCGGCGTCGCCCCGAGCGCGCTACTCCGACAACGAAGACCGGAACCAAAGAGGAAAGCCCGCTGTGCCGCATCTGTGCGAAAGATCGGCTGTCAGCCCTTACCGTATACGGCCAAACGCCGTCAGCTCAGCGGGCTTCGCGACAGGTGATTGGCTGCCGCTTAAGGGGCGTATCCGTCGGGGCATTGACCAGCGCGTTTTCGTGTTTCGCAAGGTCATCGTCGGCTTTGCCAAAAAGAGCGGATCGACACGCGGCTATGGCGAGCGCCGCGAAGACCGCGAACCTTTATGGTCGCCCGCCGCTTATATCACTCTAGTGCGAAATGTGGGCCGCGTTGACGGCTTGCTCGAACATCGTCACCAGCGCGTTCTGGATGTCCGTCGGCGTCGACGCCGTGTAATAAAAGCCGGTGGTGGCGCAATTCTGGAGGTTTGTGGCGAAGGTACCATTCTGGACGTTGGTGTTCGCGTAGCCGTCTTCGTTGTTGGCGAAATTGGCATTCGCATCGAGAATTGTTTGATAGGGGATGTAGAGAACAGCGACCGTTATTCCGCGGCTCTTCATGGCCTGACAATAATCGGTATTGTCTTCGCTGTTGGGCGGGATGCCGGTCGAGGAATTCTGATACGGCACAGTTCCGTTGGACGTCCAGTTTTGTGAACCCCAGCCGCCGCCCGACTGCGTTTGATAGTCCTGCGAACCGTCGCTGACGATGAACACATAGGGCAGCGTGTTGCTCGTGCCCGATCCGGTACCAACCGAATTGATGTAGGTGTTCATGGACGACAGCGCATTCTCAAAATGCGTACCGCCGGAGCCAAGTGTTGCGTTTTGGCCGGTATCCAGCAAATTCGCCAGTTGCTGGGCGAAGTTGGTGATGGTGCTGCCGCTGAGACTGGTGGTCAGGCCGACCGAGCAGGAGTTACTCTTGTTGACGTCGCCGCTCGCGGTAGTGCCGGGCGAGCACATATTTTGGATGAACGGAAACAGTCCCACCCGGAACTGGTTCGCCACGCCATCGCTGGCTTCAGTGGTGGTCGCCTGAGTGAGGAGCGCCGTCACTGCATAGCCGACCGCATCGGCACGCAATTGGATGCACGATGTCGTTCCGGCCGTCGCACAGGTCGTCGCCTGTGTCCCAGTCCAGTTGACGTAGTTGCCGCCCGGTCCGTTGCTGCCGGCACCCGCTTGATTGGTGGTGCCGGTCGCAAACGACGTCAGCGACGTTCCCAAGCGTGAAATGAGGAAGCCTTGGCAATAACCGCCGGGGTTTGGATTCGTGGTGCTGCCGGAAGAGGGGATCGTCCCCTGCCACGGATTTCCCTGGGCCGAAGTCTGTGCGCACGTGCCTTGAGAGGTGAAATGACAGGCGAATTGGCAACCGCCCGGGTAGCCATTCGAGCCGTTCAGATTGTCGGGATTGACGGCCATCAACCGCTGCTGCTCGCCCGAGGTTGACGGGAAACTCATCGAGCCGGACACGTCGAGCATCAGATAAAAGTCGATGTAAGTCGGCAGTGTGAAGCTCGCGGTGGATGAGCCTGAAACGGTGATGCTCGAGTAGCCCATAATTTTCAGGAAGTAGGTCGGCACCGCATAGGAAAAAGTCGCGGTGGCGCTAACCGACTGTCCGGTCTTCGTAACGGTGGGAGTCGGGCTGAGCGATACGCCGGTAAAGGCGCTGGTGTCCTCATTGAAAAAATTCTGCAAATAAGTCGAGCCGCCCGTAACTGTGCCGCTGCCGCTCATGCCTTTGGCAGTGGCGACGATCGGCGAATTAAAGGAGACCGTGGCAAGCGTGGCCGCGTCGGCCGTCGCTTGGAGCTTGGTCTTGAGCATCGACGCATACGAGTAATCGATGACGCAGCCGACGGCGCTGATGATCGGCAGCGCCGCGATGGCGAAGATGATCGCGGAGTTGCCGCGCGTCGCCGAGCCGAATTCGCTGGCCAGCGAACTGACCCGGGCAAAGCAAATCGCCAGACTTTTACGAACCAATCCGAACATGGGCACTGCTCCAACAGTGCGCTTCTATGCTGAAATTGCTAGAATACTGTTACTTCGATCAGAGACGCTGGTGGTTTGCCGGCCGGGTTTACGAAGCTTTAACCATATTGCCGCCCGGGAAGCGCCGGTCGGCCGATTAAAGCTCGAAACTGAAGTTTGTCGAGACGGCTGACGCCTCAAGCTCACAGATAACGGACGTGCATTTCCGCCGCGAACGCTCCATCCCGGCCGACGACGTTTTTGTCCCAGGGCAAATGCTGTATGAAGAGGCGGGTACGCGGGTGTAGCTCAATGGTAGAGCAGAAGCCTTCCAAGCTTATGACGAGGGTTCGATTCCCTTCACCCGCTCCATCCCTTTCCGCTGTGTTCGAGCGCCAAAAATCAAAGTTGTAGTCAAAGATTAGTTTAGGCGCATTTCCGCAGCCAAGCGTTTCCGGTCAATGCTTGAACAACGCACGCAGCGTTTCCGCCTTGCCGTCGCGCCGCCAAGTGATGTCGCCGATGCGCCAGTCGTTCTTGATCTTGACGAGATCGAGGACAATTGTCGCCGGCCTGTCGAGATTGACGAACTTCACCGTCGCTTCGGCTTTACCGAGACCAGCGTCGGTGACTTCGATATCCAACTCGTCGATATTCCAGTCCTGAGCGTCGATAAACGGATCGCCGTCGAGTTTGCCTACTTCGCCATGGGCGTTCCTTCGGTCCCTGATGATCAGGCCTGCGAGCGAAGGCTCAAAATAGCGCCGAACCGCGCGGTCGGTGTCGAGCGGCAGCCCCTTGGCGCCGCTGCCCTTGTAAGTTTCGTAAATGCCGGTCACGAAGGCGGTCGCCGAACTGTCTGCTGCCAAAACCGGCATAGCGATAAAGGCTAACGCGACTGCAGCGATCAGCGTCCGGCGCGTCGGGCGGATTGCGGCGAACCACGGTAAGGATTCATTTTGGTCTATTTCTTGGGTCATGTTGGCACCGAAGGGCAGGGGCCGGGCTTGCTTTGACCGGCGGCCCGAGGCATTTGAACACCGCCTAGTGGAGCGGATTTGACATTCGCTACCCACTGGGCCGCGAGGTCACGAAGCGAATGTCAAATCCAAAGCTCCACTAGCACTCATATATTTGCTAGTAGTCCTTGGATTCTAACATTCGCATGAAAGCCTGCCGAACCAAGATGCGAATGTTAGAATCGGACCACTAGGAGTGTAGCTCAATGGCTAGAGCACCGGTCTCCAAAACCGGGGGTTGGGGGTTCGAGTCCCTCCACTCCTGCCATTTTCCCGTCATCGGTGGTCAGTGATCGGTAATCGGCAAATGTGGTTACGACAGAGGTTTCCGATTACAGGTTACTGATTATCGCCATCTGGTCACTTGACGCTTGCCCTGAGCGGCAGTACCTATCCGCCTATCGTCTGCGGCCCGATGTCGGACTTCCGCGACGAACATTTCCCCAAAGGATCAGCCGTGTTGGCCTTCTCCTGAATAAGGGTTGGGGAACGACTATTTAGACGTCAATGGCAAAGATCGATCCGTTCAAATTCCTGCAAGAAGTGCGGGCCGAGGGGCAAAAGGTCACCTGGCCGACGCGCAAGGAGACGACCGTCACCACTATGATGGTTTTTGTCATGGTGTTCGTTGCGTCGATTTTCTTCCTGCTGGCAGATCAGATCATGCGGTTCGGCGTGAGTTTTCTCCTCGGCATTAGTTCTTGAACAAATCCACGGCCCCAACAATCGACGACCCGGATTTCATCCCATGACCACCCGCTGGTACGCCGTCCACGCTTATTCGAATTTCGAGAACAAAGTTGCGGATTCCATCCGCGAGCAGGCAAAGCAGCGCGGACTTGCCGGTCAGTTCGAGCAAATACTCGTACCGAAGGAAAAGGTCGTTGAAGTGCGGCGCGGCCGCAAAGTCGACGCCGAGCGGAAATTCTTTCCTGGTTACGTGCTGGTGAAGATGGAGCTCACCGACGAAGCCTATCACCTGATCAAGAACACGCCGAAAGTTACCGGCTTTCTCGGCTCCGACAACAAGCCGATGCCGCTGTCGGACGCCGAAGCCGATCGCATCATCCATCAGGTGCAGGAAGGCATCGAGCGGCCGAAGCCGTCGGTGTCCTTCGAGGTCGGTGAGCAGGTTCGAGTCTCTGACGGCCCGTTTGCATCGTTCAATGGCACCGTGGAAGAGGTTGACGAGGCCCGTTCGCGGCTCAAAGTGGCCGTTTCGATCTTTGGCCGCGCTACGCCGGTCGAGCTCGAATTCGGGCAGGTGGAGAAATTGTGAGTTGCCCTCTCCGCGCAAGCGGAGAGAGGGAGAAGCAACGTGGGAGGCGAGGGCGGCCGCCAGCCGCCGCAAGCCGGACCACTAAAGGAGTAATGAATGGCGAAGAAGATCACTGGCTACGTCAAATTGCAGGTGCCGGCCGGGGCCGCCAATCCGTCACCGCCGATCGGCCCCGCGCTTGGCCAGCGCGGTCTCAACATCATGGAATTCTGCAAGGCGTTTAACGCGCAGACCCAGAAGTTGGAGAAGGGCACACCCATCCCCGTCACCATTACCGTCTATGCCGACCGCACGTTTTCGTTCGAGTTGCGCACCCCGCCGGTTTCACACTTTCTCAAGAAGGCGGCTAAGCTTGAAAGCGGCTCCAAGACACCCGGCCGCGATGTTGCTGGCTCCGTCACCAAGGCGCAGGTGCGCGAAATCGCCGAGCAGAAAATCAAAGATTTAAATTGCGATACCATCGAGTCGGCGATGCGCATGATCGAGGGCTCGGCGCGCTCCATGGGGCTGGAGGTGAAATCATGACTGTTGGCAAGCGCACGCGCGGAGCGCGCGAGGGCGTCGACCGCGAGAAGCTTTATCCGCTCACGGATGCGGTAAAAATGGTCAAGGAGCGGGCCAAGGCGAAGTTCGATGAAACCATCGAAGTGGCGATGAATCTTGGCATCGATCCGCGGCACGCCGATCAGGCGGTCCGCGGCGTCGTCAACCTGCCGAACGGCACCGGGCGAAACGTGCGGGTTGCCGTGTTCGCCCGCGGCGTCAAAGCAGATGAAGCCAAGGCCGCCGGCGCCGACGTCGTCGGCGCGGAGGATCTGGTGGAGAAGGTGCAAGGCGGCGCCATCGATTTCGATCGCGTGGTCGCGACGCCGGATTTGATGCCGCTGGTCGGCAGGCTCGGCAAGGTTTTGGGTCCGCGCGGACTGATGCCTAACCCGAAAGTCGGAACGGTGACCATGGACGTGACGACCGCGGTCAAGGGCGCCAAGGGCGGTTCGGTGGAGTTCCGTGCTGAAAAGGCCGGCGTCGTTCAAGCCGGCATCGGCAAAGCTTCATTCAGCGAAGACAAGCTGGTCGAGAACATCCGCGCCTTTGCCGATGCGGTGCAGAAGTCGCGTCCGCAGGGTGCGAAAGGCTCATTCATCAACCGGGTTGCCATCTCCTCCACCATGGGCCCCGGCGTGAAGGTCGAGCCGGCGAGCCTGTTCCCGAGTTCGCAGTAGACGCGATAATGTCATTCCGGTGAGCGGGCTTTAGCCCGCGAGCCCGGAATCTATAGCCGCTAGCGCTGGGGTGATGGATTCCGGACTAGCCGCTCCGCGGCAATCCGGAATGACAGGCGTGAGTCGGCTACCCGGCCTTGCGCTTCTTCCACAACACCTTGGTCGCGATCTTCGCGCCTTCGACCATCGCCTTGAGCTTCGCCCACATGATGGTCGGATGGACACGCTGCGCGAACGGGCTTTGCGCGAAGCCGCAATCCGTGCCGGCCATCACGTTGTCGCGTCCGACGATCTTGGCGAACTGCACGAGCCGCTCAGCTACGAGTTCAGGATGCTCGACAATATTGGTGGCGTGGCTGATCACGCCGGGGATCAAAATCTTGTCACGCTTGAGCTTGACCGTTTCCCAGACCCGCCATTCGTGGGCGTGACGCGGGTTGGCGGCCTCGAAGGAATAATGTCCGACCCGCACTTGCAGCAGCAGATCGACGATATCCTTTAAGGGCACGTCGAAGGCGTGCGGCCCGTTCCAGCTGCCCCAGCAGATGTGATAGCGCGAGCGCTCCTCCGGGATGCCCCTGAGCGCATGATTGAGCGCCTCGATACGCAGCTGCGCCCACCGTCGATATTGTTTGTTGGTCATCGGCGGCACCATGCGCTCGTGCATGTAGGGCAGAAACGCATCGTCGATTTGCACGTAAAGCCCGGCGTCGACGATCGCCTTATATTCCTGGTGCAGCGCGTCGGCGAGCGCTGTGAGGAAGAGTTCTTCGTTCTCGTAGTATTCGTTCTTGGCGCCGGGCAGCGCGCTCGCCGGCGCCACCACCGGCAAGAAGGCGGCGAGCGAGCGATGCTTGGCTTTCGCCGCGGCAACGCCGGCCTTTATATTTCTTATGTCGCGCAAGACCTGTTGATCCGCATACTCGATCGGAGCGCTGACCACGACGCGATTGCCGAGACGCTTGCCGAGGCCGGTCGCGGCGTCATATTCGGCGTAAAATTCCGAGAAGGCCTGATGGTCACGGCCGCCGCCCATCGAGCTCATCGGATCGCTGGCTTCCTCCGCGGTCGCCGGCCGAACGGCGATGCCGGAAAGCCGCTTGTGAACGTAGAAGGCCCAGTTGGCGCCTTTGCCGAACTCGCCATCGCTGACAATATCGATGCCGATGTCGGTCTGCTGGCGGACAACTTCGGCAATCGAGTCCGCGAGGCAGGTTTCGAACGTCGCCTCATCGTAGGATTTGCCATCCTCAATCGCGCGCCAGAACGAGACGAGTTTTAGCGGCCGGACGAGACTGCCGACGTGGGTGGTGAGAATGCGATTGGCACTTGCCGGCATGCGTGGACCCCCCTCTAGTCGCCGATTTCTGCGCGCGGATTTTATTTGCGGCGTTATCTCGGCACGCGCCCTTTGACGGCGTTCGCTCTCGCCTTGTAAGCGATGCGCCTATTTTTGTCCTTGGGCAGAGTAGTGCGCAAATCCGATTTAAAATGCTCCAAGTCGGCTGTTGGCATCTTGCAAGACCTCGCCAGCCACACGCGTGAAACGACCCATGAACCGCTCGTAGGCTTCGCCGTCGACGAAGACTCTCTGGTTGTCGGTCACGCCTTGCCGCCCAAGTGACGCGGCGACATTACGTACTTGGCAAGTCGCCTGAAAGCCGCTAGATAGCCGCGAAAGGGCGTGCCGGACCGGTTTGCCGGCGCGCTCTTATGCGTTCCTCAGAGACCAGGTGAGTAATTCTCTCTTATCGCCGATCCGATATGGATTTCGTAAGAGGCGGAGGAGCTTACCGGTGATTGTTGGGACGCTTCCTGTCCAAGACTGCGGGTGCCCGCGAGGGCTTAATCGCAAGGCCTGCATAGACGGGTGAAGGCCGGGGCGTTGTCCTCGGTTCTGACCTCGACGGCCCGCGCCGGTGCGTAACCGGAGAGCGGGGGGCAGGGTGCAAGGCATCAACCCCGGCGCGCGTTAAGCCGCCTACCGGAGAGAGCGTTTGGATCGTTCGGCAAAAAGCGAAATGGTCAGCGACCTTGGCGCGGTGTTCAAAGCCACCAAGGTCGTTGTGGTCGCGCATTATTCCGGCCTGACCGTCGTCCAAATGCAGACGCTTCGCCGGCAGATGAAGCAGGCGGGTGCGAGCGTGCGGGTGGCGAAAAACCGGCTGGCCAAAATCGCTCTCGAAGGCAGCGACATCGCTTCCATCGCGCCGTTGCTCAAGGGCCCGACCTTGATGGCGTTTTCCGGCGACCCGATCGCGGCTCCCAAGGCCGCCGTCGATTTTGCCAAGACGCACGAGCAATTCGTGATCTTGGGCGGGGCGATGGGCGCCACCGCGCTTGATCCGAATGCGGTCAAGGCGCTTGCGGCTTTGCCATCGCTCGACGAGTTGCGCGCCAGAATCGTGGGCCTGCTCGTGGCGCCGGCTACGAAGATCGCACAACTGGTCAACGCCCCGGCCGCCAAGGTGGCCCGTGTCGTTCAGGCCTATGCGAGCAAGGACGGAACCGACGCGCCAGCTGCCGCCTGAAGACTTCAACTTAAAGTTTAGAACCGAGGACATAGAATCATGGCTGATCTGCAAAAAATTGTGACCGACCTCTCCAGCCTCACCATCTTAGAGGCGGCGGAGCTCGCCAAATTGCTCGAAGAGAAATGGGGTGTTTCGGCCGCCGCTGCCGTGGCGGTTGCCGCCCCAGCAGGCGGCGGGGGTACCGCGGCACCGGCTGAGGAACAGACCGAATTCACGGTCGTGCTCTCTGCCGCCGGCGAGAAGAAGATTGAAGTCATTAAAGAAGTCCGTGCCATTACCGGCCTGGGACTTAAGGAGGCCAAGGACTTGGTCGAGGGCGCTCCCAAACCGGTGAAAGAGGGCGTTAACAAGGACGATGCGGCAAAGATCAAGGCGCAGCTCGAAAAAGCCGGCGCCAAGGTTGAGCTT
>Ga0302325_10000388_pt1 | contig 124161 bp, 100 predicted proteins | sample Palsa_T0_2_FD_201948 | JGI IMG/M metagenome (GOLD analysis project Ga0302325, IMG submission 201948) | Peat permafrost microbial communities from Stordalen Mire near Abisko, Sweden - Palsa_T0_2 | ecosystem: Environmental > Terrestrial > Soil > Palsa > Peat permafrost | place: Sweden: Abisko...
GTCGATACCTAGCGAAATCGCAGCCCTCAGCGGCTAAAGCCGTATTGATTCTACAGTTGTTACGTACGGCCTAAAGGCCGTACCCTTCAAAAACCTGGGTTTTTCCGCAACCTCTTTAGTCGGGCCGCACAGACCCAATAAAGATCTGGGCTTTAGAGGCTGCGTGAGAGCTCGAAGATCAGCCCTCACGCGCTAACGGGCTGCCGAAAGATTCGGGACAGGGCAGGAGCGGCAGGGGCTAAATATTCTTGATCGTTTACGGCCCGACTAAAGTCGTGCCCTGATACAACAAAACAGAGCTTTTCCTCAAGCTGACTGAAGTTGTCCCCTGAAACCAAATCGAGCTCTCACGCCGGAACACCCAGGTCTCAAAAGCGAGAGCTGGGCCACCCGCTCAATCTTCGTCCGCTGCATTTTCATCTTCTTAGGTGGCCGCAGGCCCACCGCTCGGGATGACAACTCCGTAGAAAGCTGAACCTCGCACTTTAGCCTGGATCAGGCTTGTGAGATCATCCGCGAACAACCCGATCTGGAAGACGAGCCAAACACAAATCTCTCCTGAGAATCACTTCCCGGGAGAGCTCTATGCCGAACCCGATCGGTGGAATCGCCGGGGACGAATTGCCAGGCTTATGGATTATCTCAGGGAGCCAAGGTGGTGATCAGACCGGCCTTGGGACTGCCCCATCCAGTCACCAAGTCGTAGCCTGTTACCGCGGAATAGCTTCCGGACTTGCCGCTGGTGATGTCGTGAAAATCCGTGCTATAGGTGGACGTCACATTTTGCGGGTAGATGGTTGGATCGAGGAAGCCGACTAAAGAGTCGCCGTTGGCGGTCAACTGTTGGTTGACCAAGGCAATGAAGCCGGCCCACATGGGCGCGGCGAAGCTGGTGCCGCCGTACTCGTTGGCCAGGCAGGTGGTCTGGTCAGCGCAGGTGTAGAAGGTGAAGTTGGCGTTTGCCGAGACGTCCGGCCCGTTGCGGTACGTGGTCGAACCCTTGTTGCTCGAATTGATGACGCCCGAGATCTGCTGCCACGAGGGAATCGCGATTTTGTCAGGCGAGATGCCGCCGCCACTATCCGTCCACGCGGTCTCCGATTTCCAGGGTCCAGCCGCGCTCGCGGTGGTCAAATCCGTACCGCCAACGGAAACGACGTAGGCATTGTCAGCCGGCCAGGCCTCATTTCGCGTCGACCATGTGGAACTATCACCAGAGGCGGCAAAGAAGGTCTGGCCCTGAGCTGCCATTTTCTCGAAGTATGGGTTCAACGTGCTTGGATCGGCGGGTGTCCAACCCCACGAGCAGCCGATGGTGGTGGGTAACGGGCTGTGGGTCGTCATGGCGCTGATGATGGCGGTATCGACCGATCCGATGTACATCACCAGACTCGCCAACCCCGGAGCCATGCCGATGGCCTGCGTCATGTCGAGTGTTTGTTCGGTGTCGTCACAGCGCCCGCCGGCTCGGCTGTCGACGCAGGCGGTGCTGGTGCCGTCGGTGGATAGCAGCGTGATGGGGACCTTGTTGGTTTGATCAACGTTCTTGAAATAAGTGGTCAAGTCCGCCAGATCGGTGCCTTCATACTCGAACAATCCGAGGTTCTGGCCGGCGCCGGTGAGGGCAGTTCCGCCGTAATAGGCAGCGCGCATGTCGCTGCCCAGGAAGGAAGCCGACGGTCCCGAGCCGGTGGTGGCATGGGGGACCACGGCGTCGCGACCCATGCCATGGGCCAGGGCGTAGTCGCTCTTTTTTACAAACAGCGCATGCGGGATGGAGAAGTTGTCCAGGCCGGAAATATGCCACAGCGGAAATGGCAGAACGGTTGTGGGTTCCCGGTCAGGCGCGTAGAAAATACGGTTCTCGGTGGGATGCTGGTAAGTACGAATGGTCAGGTGGAAAGCAGACTCTACGGCCGAAACGGGACCTTTCATTTGCACTTCCATACCATCGCGCGTACCGCCAACGACGGTGAAGCCGTGGGCTTTCGCGAACTGCACAACCGCGTCATAGTGGGCCTGGCTGGGACCGAATCTTTCCGTGAACTCGGCAACGGTGAGGAAGTGCCGATAGGAAGAACCAGCGGGGTTATACAGATCCTCGAGGAAAGTCTCCAAGGCCGCGTGATCGCTCAACGGCAGAACGATATCCAGGCTCATAAGCTGGGACTCGGAGAGCCGTCCGACGGGCTGGGCCACGGCGTCACGAACCACATCCCGCACATGGCGGGTGGTTACGTATTGCGCCTGGGTCTTGGGAGCCAGGCTGAATAGGGTCGCGAAGATTGCGACCAACACCCAACCTGAGCTGCGAGAAATAGGGGAGACCACACTGGTACGAACTGCTCCGTTCATTGGGGAAGCTCCTTGGTGCAGATTTCGGGAAGACTGGCCTAGCGCTTCGGGCAGCAATGGGTTAACGGTATGGCGAAATTGGAGAGTCACCGCATCCCACATCGCGGTGACCGTACAATGTCAGATACATTACCATCGAACGGATTGTCGCGAATAAATATTTTGTACAAGCGAGCTGTGCAAATTGTTGGAGCGACAAAAGCAGTGACAAAAGAGCAGCAGGAGCAATGACTAGGAGCAGTGACAGACGGAACGTAACCTACACCAGTACACAAGTGGAAAACACCCCTCGCCACTTCAGGAGCAGTAAATATTGCCCTTTGTCACGTCACCCTTTGCCTGGTTCCTCCAGCCGCCACGCAACGCGGCCTAGCGCCTTGAGAATATGCATCATTACGTTTAGTTAATCTGTATTTGAAGGAAAGTTTAGTCGGCTTGAGCGAAGCTAGCCTAGGAATGGAACATCCACCGCGCAAGACCTTTCGTAATGAAACACGCGGTGAGCGCCAGCAGCGACCATGCGGAAAGCGCCTTCAGACTGTTCCCCTTGTCCAGCTTGCCGTTTCACAGTGGCCCATCATTCGGACGTGTCCACCCGTGGCGGTATCCGAGGGAGTAACTGCGGGAATATCCATCGATAAGCAGGATGACCCAAGCGTATTCGTTCCTGGTCCCCCGGAACCTGTCAATCCGTCCGTTCTTCTGACCGTCGAACCACGCCTGATCCTTCATCGCCGTAGCCTCCCCCATTGCCTTGGCTAAGGTTCTGATATACCGTGTGCGACTGCAATCACCATAAGGCTTACGGGTAACTGTGCTTTTCGGTGATCTGGGCGTCTAAAGCCTTTGCCAAACAGGCCCGTTTCGCCCACCGAAATGGCTAGTTCCGCCACGATGTTTGCACTTTGGGAAGAATGGAGACGGTCCCATCCGGCGGTCGGCAATTATTTGTGGACAACCGCCGATATGTATAGATAACCATAGTTACTGATTCCTGCGGAGAAGGCGAAGAAACAATTTCAACGGGCCGCAACTAAAAACTCGCCACTGAGTTAACAAGGATGGACTCGTCCGGCCATCGCTCCCCAGCAATATTGGAACAAGCCGGCAAGCACCCAAGTTGCCGGAGGCACCATGCCTGCTTTGTCGTTGCATGCGCGCAGCATGCCGCCTTTGCGTCTTCCGAACAGTCCTATCACAGTCACTCTCGCAACCGGCTTCTTATTGGTCTTCAGCGGGTGCGGCGGGAACAGTTCACACTCCACGCCGACAGCTCCAGTGACCCCCGCCATCGTCACTGTGGCAGGTGCTGCGCAAACGCGCATTGGCGGTACCGCGCAATTTACCGCTACGGTAACCGGGGGAACCAGCACTGCAGTTACCTGGCAGGTCAATGGCGTGACCAGTGGGTCAGCAGCTACAGGAACCATCTCGGCAAGTGGTCTTTATAGCGCGCCTTCCACCCTGCCGTCGCCCAACACCGTTACCATCGCTGCCGTCAACGCCGCTGCGACGGCTCCCGGCACGCTGGTCGAGACCATCCTCAACCCTATCCCTACCCTCAACTCGGCCACTGCCGTGCAGAACGGAACCACCACCGCTTACAACATCGATGTGATGGGAGCGGGATTTATCAATGGAGCGCAGATCGAGATAGGGGGGAGCCCGGTGACGACCAACTTCGTCTCGTCGACCGAGCTCACTGCCGCCGTAACGGTAGCCTCAGGGACGACTTCACTTGCCGTCAACGTCGTTAATCCGGCGTCCGGGAATACTCCCTCAGTCACCGTTACTGTTTTGATTGGGACGGTTAACGCCACAGTGACGGCCGCAGCGCGGCTGCTTGATCAAGCCACCTTTGGCCCCACCCTTAATGCCATCCAGCATGTACAGCAGATAGGGATGGATGGGTATATAACGGAGCAATTCAATACCGCACCTACACTGTTACCCGATATTCCGGCTGCGCCGGCCGCCATCTGCACGGCCACGAGTCTGGTGCCGTGCGAGCAATCCGAGTGGTGGCAGACGGTGCTCACCAGCAACGACCAGCTTCGCCAGCGAGTCGCCTTCGCCCTCTCCGAGATCTTTGTCGTCTCCACCGACGCCGTGAATTCTCGCGCTGTGACCAGCTATCAAAATACGCTTGCCCAGGACGCGTTCACCAACTTTTCTACCATCATGAACGATGTCAGCCTCTCTCCAGCCATGGGTGGCTATCTGAATATGCTCAATAGCAACAAGCCGGCGCCGGGCGAGATTGCTAACGAGAACTATCCCCGCGAGCTCATGCAGTTGTTCACGACCGGCATCGATATGCTCAACCCGGATGGCAGCCTGCAAGTGGATTCCAATGGAAATCCTATTCCCGTGTACAGCGAAACTCAGGTTCAGGCCTTCGCCCGCGCCTATACAGGATGGACGTACGCTACTTCCACAGGAGCCGCTTCTAATAAATTTCCCAACAACACCCCAAACTACGACTCCCCGATGGCGGCAGTCGAAAGTGCCCATGACACGACGTCCAAGATTCTCCTCAATGGCGCCGTTCTGCCTGCCGGTCAGAGTGCGGAGCAGGATCTTTCGGGCGCCCTGGCGAACATCTTTGCCCACCCCAACGTGGGACCGTTTGTTTGCCGGCAGCTCATTCAACATCTGGTCACCAGTAATCCCAGCGCTGCCTACGTGGAAAGGGTAAGCGCCGTTTTCGCCAATAACGGCAGCGGCGTTCGTGGGGACATGCAGGCGGTTATCCGTGCAATCCTCGAAGATTCCGAAGCCCGGGCCGGCGACACCAGCGCTACATTCGATGGCGGGCACCTGCGCGAGGCCATGCTGTACATGACCGACGTTATGCGCGGTCTCGGTTTCACCAACACATCGAGCGTTGGCGATTACAGCTCCCTCGGCAACTACACCAATACTCTCGGCGAACGGCCCTACATGTCCGGGAGCGTCTTCAATTTCTTTCCCCCTGACTATGTCATTCCCGGCACCGCCGCCAACGCCCCCGAGTTCGGCCAGGAGAACACTGCCAGCGCGATTCTGCGTCTTACCCTGGCCAATAATTTGGTAAATAACAAAATTACAAACTTCACGGTCGACTTGAGCGCCACCAGCGCCCTCGGCATCACCGCTTCACAAACCGGCGTTGCACTTACCGACGCCGGGAACCTGGTCGACTCTCTTGGCATCATTTTCATGCACGGCCAAATGCCGGCCCAGATACGCGCCGAAATTGTGAACCATGTGGCCACGCTGACGGATATTGCTCAACGGGTGCGCGTTGCCACTTACCTGGTAATTACTGCTTCGCAGTACAAGATCGAGAATTAGCTGTTACCGCAAAGGAGAAACATTGTGAGCGTAAACCGGCGCACCTTTATTAAATCGGCATCACTGGCCGCCGCGGGCAGTGCCGCGGGACTCCGTCCCTTCGGCGCGCTCAATGCCCTTGCGCAAAGCGCATCGGGCTATAAGGCGCTGGTGTGCGTGTTTCTGTACGGCGGCAATGACGCCAACAATACGTTGATCCAGTTTGATACCAACGGCTATGCGAACTACTCCAGCGTGCGAGGGCCACTGGCCCTTCCACAAAGCCAGCTCTTGCAACTGAGTACTGCGCCTGACTTTGCCCTCAATCCCAATCTTCCCGATATCCAGGCCCTGTTCAACAGCAATGCAGCCGCCATTGTCACCAACGTCGGCACACTCATCGAGCCCACCAACCGCACCCAGTACCTCGCCGGTCAGACCGTGCCCTCGAATCTGTTCTCGCACCCGGACCAGCAACTGGAGTGGCAGAATGCCGCACAGAGCGGAGCTACCCAGACCGGCTGGGCCGGCCGCATCGCCGATACGCTCAATGTTACGTACAATGCCAACGCAAGCATCCCTATGATCACCTCAGTCGCCGGGGATACTCTGTTCTGTAACGGCGCCAGTAGCACACCGGTCTCAGTCAGCCCAGGTAACCTTGGCGCCGGGCAATGCTCGGAAGGCACGACTGAGTGCGCCGCAAGGCAGGCAACCGCCCAGGCTCTGGTCGGCTTCAGCTCGGGCCTCACCCTGGTGCAGGCTGACAACTCCATTACCACCAACGCCTATGCCTATGCCAAGACGCTTTCCGACGCGGTGCAATCGATCACCCCGCTCCAGACGGTATTTCCCGCTAACAACCCACTCGCCGCCCAACTGCAGCAGATCGCGCAGATCATTCAGGTGCGCTCTGCGCTGGGCGTGAACCGGCAGATATTCTTCGCCGGCATCGGCAACTTTGACACTCACTCCGACCAGTTGCCGCTGCAGGGAGCTTTGCTTGCCGCCATCAGCCCTGCGCTCGCGGCTTTTTACCAGGCGACGCAGGAACTCGGCGTGCAGAACAGCGTCACTGCCTTCACCATGTCTGATTTCAGCCGCACCTTCCAACCGAACTCCAATACCGGTTCAGACCACGCCTGGGGCTCGCACCACATCGTCATTGGCGGGGCGGTCAAGGGAGGGCAGATGTATGGCACATTCCCCACCCTGGCGCTGGGTGGTCCAGACGATTCAGGTTCGAATGGCCGCTGGGTTCCTTCTACTGCGAGCATTCAATATGCATCTACTCTTGCCCAGTGGTTCGGTGTGAGCGCCGCACAACTCCCCACTATCTTCCCCAACATCGGGAGCTTTCCTAATGCCAACCTGGGCTTTGTATAAGGCTGATCCGGTAAGGCCAATCCGGGACCAGATTTAATGAACTGGGGACGCCCTTCGGGAGTATCGGAAGACTTTATCGATTTGATGGGGTATAGAAAGCCCGAAAACATTTCCACGGGAGGGCGGCTGAACCGCAGATCTCTCCACTTCGCTGCGCTTCGGTCGAGATGACAAAGGAGAGAAGCGCTTCCGGGCAGAGTAGCCGCTGAACAAGAGCCGCTTTTCATCACCTTGGTTGGGGCCGCCGGCCCATGACTCCTCCGGTCGAAATGACAAAGGGGAGGGTCGCAATGGCCCGGCGCTGCTGTCCAGGTAACGGGAACCGCAGGTCTCTCCTATCGCTTAGATTTCGGTTGGAACGACTGCCCTACTTCCTCCAGGGATCGAGCACCTTTACTCCGAGATCGTGCACATCGCTGATATTCCGGGTGACCAGCGTCAGTTTGTGTACAAGCGCAGTTGCGGCCAGGAGTGTATCGACGACCGGCCTTGAGCGTTGAGCGGACAGCTCGCCCCATTGCCTCGCAATCGCCGCATCGATACCGAGAATGCGCTCGCCAAAGCTGAACTCTAGTCCATCTACCCAAGTCCCGAGCCGCTTCGCGGCATCTGCGTCCGATCGAATTTTGAGAGCCACGCCCTTTCTCAACTCACCCAGCGAAAGCACGCTGATGAAAAGTGCGGACGGTTCGGCGGCGGACAGAAAGGAAATCACCCGTTCATTGGCCCGTTTCTTGCGGGTCTCGGATAGAATGTTGGTATCCAGCAGATATTGCAGCCGCCCGCTCACAGCGTGACCTTGCGTCCCTTATCGCGACTGCGTGGTACTTCAAACCGGTCGACCTTCGGACCGCCTAGCAAATACTCCCTGAGATCGGGTTTGTGAGCGGTCAGGGCTCGGTAGTCCTTGACTGAAAGAATGACCGCTCTTTCCGACCCGTGCCGGGTAATGAATTGCGGGCCTTTGCTGTTCGCTTCCTCAATGACCTCGCTCAGACGTGTCTTCGCCTCTTGTACTTGCCAGACGGCCATATGCACCTCGATTTTGCTCCAACCAGAATTATAGTCGTTTTGGTTGGATTGCGAAGCCGCTCCCTGCCTTTGGCCTTACCGGTTTGTTGGCGGTAACGCCTGCCCCGTCGCCGCCGAATCCGCCGCGACGAGGAGCTGCTTCATACCTGGCAAATTGGATCGAATAGTAGCCGCGAATGTCCCTCCCATATCCGAGCATCTCGGCAAGGGGCACTGAGGCCTTGATCACCTGCAATCCGGCACGGTGCTCCATACCTTCGATGCGGCCGAGGCGGGAGTTCAAGTCGCCGATGATGGTGCCCACGTACTGCTCGGGGACTACGATTTCGACCGCCATCACCGGCTCCAACAATACCGGCGCTGCTTTGCGGGCCGCTTCCTTGAAGGCCATCGATCCGGCAATCTTGAAGGCCATTTCGTTCGAATCGACCTCATGGTAGCTGCCGTCGAAAAGGGTCGCCTTCACGTCCACGATTTCGTAGCCAGCCAGCACGCCGCCCAGCAACGCTTCGAGAATGCCCTGCTCGGTCGGCTTGATGTATTCCTTGGGAACCACGCCGCCCTTGATGTCGTTGATGAACTCGAAGCCCTTCCCAGCCTCGTTCGGCTGCAGACGGATCTTCACGTGACCATAGTTACCCGAACCACCGGTCTGCCGTATGTACTTGCCTTCCGCTTCGGCCGATTTGCGGACGGTCTCCAGATAAATCACCGTGGGCCCACCAATGTCGAGCTCAAGCTTAAATTCGCGCAAGAGCCGCTCGCAGGTTACCTGCAGATGCAACTCATTCATCCCACTCAGAATAATGGACCCGTCGGCCGACGCTGTCTCGATTCGGATGGAGGGATCTTCTTGAACGAGAACGCTCGTTGCTCGTTGAAACTTTTCCCGGTCACTATCGTTCCTAAGGCTGACGGCCACGGATAGGATGGGACCCTTTTGTGAATGCACGGCTATTTCATGCCTCTACTGGAAATTGAAATTGAATTACCCGCAGGGTCCTTGGCATTGGAGAATTGAAACCCATTCACATCATGGACAACACCGAACCTCAAGCCATTCGCCTCGCAATCCGCTTTGAAGCCGCGGACGTCCTTGACTCCGAACACAATCTTGATCTCGGAGCCACGTTTTTGCGCGGTGCTGGCCTGGTGAAGCGCAATGGAGCTACCGCCGCCGGGCGCGGCCAACTCCAGCCACCCTGGTTCCGTGGCTGGTAGTGGCTTGAAACCGAAATGCGTCTGATAGAAGGTCGCCACCGTTGGGATATCCCGAACATAGAAGATGACTCGCGAGATCTGCACCGGCTGGTCACGCTTTTGGCTCACCAGGGTTCCCTCCACTCGATCATTTCGTTCAATTATGTCAGCGCATCTGCGACCCAGGCAATTAGACAGTGACCGAGGCAGATTTATACATCCCAAATCTGTTGTTGCGCCTCAGGTCAACTTAGGTAACAATTTCTCCGATTCTTCCACAATGGATTTTATGACACCCGGTTTCTGTTACGGAAAAAACCCACCTTGACCTCCACGCAACAACTCATGCTCGCACAGAGACGAAAGGAGCATTAAAATGGCGATCCAGCAGATCGAGCACTTTATAGTTCTCATGTTTGAAAATCGCTCGTTCGACCACCTCTTTGGATATCGCAAGGGCGTGGACGGACTCAAGGGGGTCGAGTTCAATCTGCTCGACCCAAGCAAGCCCGAGGGTCCAAGCAATCCTGCTGTCAAGGTAAGCAATGCGGAACCCTACAGCATTACGGCAGGACAAGGCCCATCCCATTCTTTTAACGCGGTCACTACACAGATATACGGCACTAAAACAGCCCCCGCAAATGCACCGGGAACGAACATCGGCTTCGTAAAGAGCTACCGCGAGTCGCTCAATGAAGACCATGTGTCGAATCCGACCTCAGATCAGATCCGGGTCGTGATGGAGGCATTTGCACCCGGCACTTTACCCGCTTTTGAGGGCCTGGCAGGCGCGTTTTGCCTGTGCGACCGTTGGTTCTGTGAGGTTCCGGGCCCGACGATGCCCAATCGAATGTTCATTCATATGGGCTCTTCGGGCGGATATGTGCATAATGTTTGGACCCGGAAGTTCACAGAGAAGACTTTCTACGAAGTTCTGAACGACAACAACAAGACCTGGGCGACCTACGACTTTGATCAGAATGAAGTGCGCCAATTCCCAGCCTTGAAGGCAAACGCCACTTCTTTCAGGGTTTTCGAGAAAGACTTTGCAAAAGACATTTCTTCTGGCAATCTGCCCAGTTATTCCTTCATCATCCCGCGCTTTTTCGCCAAAACCGGATTAGTAAATTCAATGCACGGCCCATATGATGTACGACCCGCCGACCAACTTGTAGCGGATGTCTACAATGCCCTTCGCTCGAATACATCAGTATGGAACAAGAGCGCCCTCATCATTACGATGGACGAACATGGCGGCTTTTATGACCACGTCATTCCACCGCAACTTCCGTCCAAGAGCCTGGATACTTTCTCATCGCCGCCTCCGGGAGATACTGCCAGTTGGGTGCCTAGCTTCAACTTTGATCGGCTCGGTCTCAGAGTTCCAACGCTCATTGTCTCGCCGTGGATCGCCGCAGGCAAGGTAGATTCGACTGAATATCGGCATACATCTGTTCTCGCGACGGTCATGAAGATGTACAGTTTGAAAGGGCAGTTGACAAACCGAGTGAAGACCGCGGCTACATTTGAGAGCCTCTTCAACCAAAAAAAGCCACGGACGGATACACCTGGCAGCATTCAAAGCGTAAAGCACATCCCCACGCCGAAGACGTTCGCTTCCGGTACGACCGTGAAACAATCGGGCTTCGGGCTCGACTCGATTCAGCATGAACTGGTGCAAGGTGTCGATAATCTGACCCGGCCGGCCGGATCGGATCCATTGGCAATAGGCAGTCACCCAGACACTCAAGCGGCGGCGTCAGACTTCATCAACTCCCGCAATAGACCCCGCGCAGCAGCAGCGGCTTCAAGAAACGAATGAGCTTCATGATCAGGCCGCGTCATGGAAGATGATGCCGAGTGTGTGTCTGTTGCCGAAGCGCAGCTTGCTCACACCATGCCGCATGTTCACGCGGTATGATCCGCGCGTTCCTTGCACTGGCCGATGGTGCACGGCGAAGGCGAGGGCGTCTCCTTGCTGAAGGGATACGACTTCCGGTCTGGACTGCATGCGCGGACGCTGTTCGGTGATGACGAACTCCCCTCCTTCGAATTCTTCTCCAGGCCTCGAGAGGAGCGTTGCAACCTGAATCGGGAAAGCATGTTCTCCGTACAGGTCCTGGTGAAGGCAGTTGTAGTCTCCCGGCCCATACTGCAGGAGAAGAGGCGTCGGCCGTTGTTGCCCGGCAGCATGACACCGATGGAGGAACTCCTGATGAGACTGCGGGTATCGGACGTCGATGGACATGAGCTCATTCCAGCGATTCGCAACCGGCACTAGATGCTGATACAACCGCGACCGAAGGCCTGCTACGAGTGGAGGTAGCGGATAACGGAAATACTTATATTCTCCTCGCCCGAAGCCGTGCTTCGCCATCACCACACGGCTGCGGAAAGGATCGCTCTCTCCATAGAGAAATTTCAGCGATTCACACTCTGCTTGAGAGAGTAGCTTCGGCAGGACCACTGACCCGTTCTGCTCCAGCTCATGCAGAGCGCCCGAAAGGTTGAACGTGAAAACATGCGCGGCTGCATCTGTACCAGCGTCTGCTCGGAGATGGGTCGCCATTTCTTCTTTTATCAAAGTGCTCATAGGTGCTTGGTCTCTTTCCCTCTAGTCGCAACACGCCGTTCGGAGTCGATGAGAGTGCGCTTACGATCCAGTCCCCAGCGGTAGCCACCCAGGCCGCCGTCGCCACGAATCACCCGATGGCAGGGGATGACTAAGGCGATGCGATTGGCAGCGCACGCGCTTGCTACGGCTCGGACCGCCTTGGGATGGCCGATGGCTTGCGCCACCTCGGAGTAGGACTGCACGCTTCCTTCTGGAATTGTCTGCAGGTAGGTCCATACCTTCCTCTGAAAGGCGGTTCCGTGAATCGCCACAGGAAGCTTCTGCAAGGCACGTTCGCCCTCAAGATAGGCAGATAATGCCTGCATCCACGCGGTGAACTGCTCGGAGTAGGGTTCTTGCATGGCAAGCCTCACTGACGATGGATATTCCTGCTCCAGCGATTCGAGCAGTTCCTCTTCAGACTCTCCGAACTCCAGAAAACAGAGGCCACGATTGGTCGCCGCCAGCATCATCAGTCCGAGCGGCGTCTCAGCTGTGACATAGGAGAGCTCTACGTCCTTTCCCCCCGTGCGGTACTCGCGCGGCGTCATGCCCAGGCGTGTGTCCACGCGATCGTAAACACGGCTGCTGGAGCCAAAACCGGCGTTGTAGATCGCACCGGTCACGGATGAATCGGTCTTCAAGTTCTCTTTTAGCGTCTCCATTCGAATTGCCTCCACATACTGCCGCGGGCTGACCCCCACGATGGTCTTAAATGTACGTTGAAAGTGAAACGGGCTCAGCCCGAATCGGCGGCTCAGCGGCTCCAGTTTCAGCGCTTGCTGGTTATCCAGGTTCTTACGGATATAGCTGCACACCTGGCGGAATTTCTCGCGCGAGAGCTCGCTTGGACTGTCTAGAGGTTTGCAGTGTAGACAGGCCCGCAGACCATCCGCCTGCGCCGCCTCCGCCGTCTCGTAGAAGCGGACGTTTTTCTGGTTGGGCGTGCGCGATCGGCAGCCAGGTTTGCAGAAAACCTTCGTCGTCATCACGCCATAGAAGAAGGCGCCAACCAGTGACTTGTCTCGCGTCCGAACAGCCTCCCAGAGCTTATGGGCATCGAGCATTGAATTGCCTCCTGACAACATGAAGCATAAACAACCGGCTCCAATGCCACTATGCGTTTCTTGCGATGACATTCGCCCGGACGCGCCGCGCAATCACTTCGATTTGACCGCAAGATTTGGATAGAGCGGTTGAGAGTATCGAGTCAGACTTTTAATACCGGATCCATGAGTCCGGCAAGGAGAAGCCCTTATGACATCGTTCCGTATTCTCGCAATTCCGACAACTGTGGCCGAATCGGTCCGTGCTACAGGCAAGGCGCCTCGCTACAACCACCCCGTACACATCGAAGTGGCAAAAGGCTACGGCCCATGCCGTCATTGCCTGCATACCTTTCATGTTGGTGAGGAGAAGAGAACCTTGTTCACCTATGATCCATTCGATGGGATTGAGAGCCTTCCGTTGCCGGGCCCGGTCTTCATCCACTCCGACGGATGCGAACGATATCCGGAGGATGGAGGTTATCCCGAAGACCTGAAAGCGCATGCGGCCGTTCTGAATGTTTACGCAAAAGGACCTAAGCTGTTGAATCAGGTCTTTGCCGCACCCGGGGAAGCAGAACAACGAATTGTGAACTTCCTGATCGACTCCGACGTCGACTACATCGAAGTTCGCGACCGCAACGCGGGGTGCTTCGATTTTCGCGTGGAACGTTCACACATGGGAGAGATCGACGAACAAGATGTGGAAGTCGCTTAAGGTTGAGGCCGCACCACCTCTAATTGATTCCAGTTGCCGTTGAGCTTGCCGTTGGGATCGAAGTTCGGGTCGTCACTCATCACGTACTGATTGGCGCCATTGAGCCAGGCATGGTCGTACTGGTTGCTGAGTTCGAACGTTCCGCCAGTCGCCGGGTCGCGAAAAGTCTGCACCCCGCGGATGAGCTGGTCCTGGCCAAAGGAGGCTTGGTTGGCGCCGGCCATCTGGTTTGCTGTGACTCCGTTAATGACCTGAGCGACGTGCTGCCGGAACGCGGCGACGATCGCCGCCTGCTTCGCCAGTTCCTCCTGCTTTTTCTGATACAGGGAGGCAATGATGCCGTTGCTCCATCTCTGCCATTCCGGCTCGGGATGAATGGTGCCGGCGATCATCTTGAACAGCTTGTCATTGGCATCGAGCTTGCCTTTGGGGGCGTGGAAAAACAAGACGTTCACGGCGTGCCAATCATAAGCCGCGCCGCGACCGCCGGCCGGGATTATGCGCACGACAATGGCCGCCGCCATCCATCCCTCCGCCGGTCGCCCTTGGTCATCGTCGAAAGCGATGCGCACGCGAGCGGCGTCAACGCGAGTGTTGCCCGTGTTGGCTCCGGCAGCCGCAGGGGGCAGCCCGAGTTGGTGGCGGACCATCTCCTCGAGTTCCGGAAAGGGCTCAGCCGATACGACGGTCGTGTTTTTGCACACCTTGGTACATTTCGGGACCAGGTCGTGACGCAGAAACTCCTCTGCCCGGACCGGCGCGCGGACCGGACACGCTTTCATGCCGAACTTCACGTCGCTCTGGTTTTGCGTCTGCATCTGCCGCTGCCCGGCTGGATCGTCGATGTACTGCCAGGTGAACTGGGGAAGAATTTGCAGCTCGATGGAGTTGTCGGGGCTGTGGGCGATTCCAACCACCGAGAACCAGTCGCCGAAACATCCGCCCTCGGCCGCGCCCACATTCACCCAGCCCTTGAATTGCCAGTCATTCGGGATCATCAGGTCATAGGCGGGTTTTCCCTGACCCAGGCCCTGGTCGATGATCTTGACCTGCTTCATCAAGAAGTAATGCTCTCCCGAGACGGCTGAAGCAGTTGAGGCAGCGTGGCTCTTAGGGTTACTGGGCAAACTCGATTTACTTGGCGAACTTGATGGAGCGGTTGACGCAGAACCAGCGTCGTTGTGCTGCTCAAGCGGAGCCGCAGGCGGAGCGGGACTGGCCGCTGCGGGAGCCGGATTGGCGGCGGCACTCGCATCGCCGCTCGATTTCCCCATGGCGCTAAGGATGGCCCGCTTACAGCCGTCCGAAACTTCGTCTTTGTGCTGTTTGAGGCAGGCAAGGATTCGCCCACCGCCGGGAGGTACGCTCGGGCAAAGCTTCTGCACGTAGGAGGCACAGGCGGTGCGGGCATCCGAGAGTTGAGGCGACGCAGCCTGCGCGGTCGAAGTTTGCGGCAGAAGCAGAGACTGGGCGAGAACCGCAATCGCGCACAGAATCAACGACGTTCCAGGCCTCGACACCAGGGCCTCCTGTGGCACGGAATTAGTAAATGCTAATCAACCGAAACTTCCTTTTTGGCTCACAGCACAACAGCGATTTTACACTTCCGCCGCCACGGATCAGAAAACAGTTTCACCCCTTCAACCTATTCGTGCATAGCCCTCCTGCTTACGGAAAAGCCATTAGTCCCTCATAGCGGGACGCAGTGTTTGACAACCCCATCCCGGCTGGAGTATTTCTCGTTTCCATTGGAGAATCGTTTCTGCATCGAAATTCTCCAGACCACATGAGTTAGAGCAGGCGCAGGGTCAGTTGCGGCCGCGTACGCTACCGGGCCCATTCTTTGCGAGGTCATCCATGAAATTCGATCGTCGGCTGATACTGCTGGTATCAGGCTTCTTCCTACTTATCGCACTTCCAGCTCACCTGATGGGACAGACAGCTGGTGAAGGGACTATCTCAGGCACAGTGACGGATAGTACCGGGGCGGCCATCCCAAATGCCCAGGTCACCGCTATCAACAATGCGACCAATGTGCCGACGGTGCGCACTTCGTCCTCCTCCGGCTTATTCACCGTGGCGCCTCTCCCTCCCGGGGCTTACTCGCTCGAGGTAACAGCCAGCGGATTCGAAACCTTAAAGCGCAACGATCTGACGGTCAACGCGCTCGGCGTACTCACCGTCGATGCGGTATTGACGGTAGGCGAACAGAACCAGACAGTGGTGGTAACCACGGCGCCCCCGATGCTTGATACTTCCACGGCGACCCTGGGCTTAGTGATGGAGAATGAAACCTACGCCAATCTCCCCCTGCAAATGAACAACGCGCAACGCGATCCAACTGCCTTTGGGGCTCTTAGTCCAGGAGCGCAGGCCGGGACCAGGCTTCCGGTGATCGGTGGTACAGGCAATTACCTGGGACAACTTTACCTGGATGGCATGCCCGCAGAAACGGTGAGTCAACAGGGAGACAACCGGTTGGTTTCGCAAGCAGTGGATCTCGACGCCGTGGATCAGTTTCAGGTAGTGACGAGCACCCCTCCGGCAGAGTATTCGGGCGCCGGTGCGATGAACTTTACCATGAAGTCCGGCGGCCTGAAGTATCACGGCCAAGTCTCAGACTTCGTTCGCAATACCATCTTCGACGCCTGGTCGTTCACCGCCAAGGCGGCTACGACCAAGAATGCCGCGGGAGACACGATCCCTGCTCCCAAACCAGCCGAGCATCAGAATGAACTCTCCGCCTCGGCCGGGGGCCCGGTGCCGCGCACGGCGCACAAGCTTTTTTTCTTTTTTGCTTACGACCGCTATCAGGAGACCAAGGGCGCTGTTTATTCGCTGTACACCGTCCCCACCACAGCGATGAGAACGGGAGACTTCACCGAACTGAATGGCAATGTGGGCGGCGGGGGACAACAGGGGACGGGCCCGAATAATCCCGCCATCCTGTACGATCCCACATCCAATTCCTGCGTTGGCAGCGTATGCACCCGCCAGCCCTTTGCCGGCTTGAAGAATGGCGTTCCAACCTACAACGTAATCCCAAGCGGCTCTATCTCGCCCATCTCGCAAGCGATGCAGTCGTTTCTGCCCGCACCAACCAACAACTCCGTTGTCCTGAACAACTATCTGGGTGGAGAGCCAAGCGGCTTTAACAACTTCGTCATCAATTACCGGGTGGACTTCGATCTGAGTGAGAAGCAGAGGCTCTCGACCGTCGGAGCCATGGGCACGGTGAAGTACCTGAATAACTACGGCGCTCCCCTTCTGCCTCCGCCCTATGTAGGGGGGGATCTGGCTTCCATCTATCCCAAAGTCTTTGATATCCAGCACACCTACACCATCAATAACCGGCTGATCAACCAGTTCAAGTACGGCTACACGCGCTTCTTCCAGAACATTCACAACGCTACCCAGGGTGTAGCTGCGTGGGAAGCGCCTAAACTTGGCGTTACGAACCTCCCGCCGGGGCAAGCTTCAGAGGAATTTCCTGGCGCAACTTTTGCCACCACGCCGGCCTTCAGTGGGGTAGCGGCCAGCTCAGGGGGGCCGGCAAGCGTCCAGACTACGTGGACCAGCTACGGTAACGCAATCGCTACCCAACTTACCACGCCGAACAACTACACCATCGTGGATAACCTGCAGTGGCTCAAGGGCCGTCACGCGCTGACATTCGGAATAACCATTCAGTGGCAGGAAATCAACAATGCAAACCCGGCTACTTATACCGGGGTTCTCGACCTCGGGTACAACGCCAACTCCACGGCAAACTTTGCCGCTAATTCGGATTCGATATCGACTGGCACCGCCACCGCGCCCTCGGGGTATTCCTACGCCAGCTTTCTGCTGGGCGCCGTCGGCGGGACGCCCTCCATCGGTTTGCAACCGGTGAGCGAGGTAGGAGGACGGTTTCGTCCGGTATCACCCTATTTTGAAGACAGCTTCAAAGTTTCATCGAAGCTGACTCTCGATCTCGGACTGCGCTGGGACTACCTGCCCCCGTACCACGAAGTCAAGAATCGCTGGACCTTCTTGAATCCTTCGATAACGAATGCAGCCACAGGAACGCCGGGTGAACTCGAGTTCGCAGGAAATTACGGCGGCCCGGGAGTGAGCTGTGGCTGCCAAACGCCGGTACATACGTATTGGAAGAATTGGGGACCGCGGATCGGGCTAGCGTACACGGTCAATTCTAATATGGTGATCAGAGCCGGTTTCGGAGAGGTCTTCTCCCAGGCTGGTGGTGTTGGAGGACGCGGCGGCGCCTTCGGGGGTACTGGTCAGACCGGCTTCAACGTAACCGCAACAGGGCCGCCGGAGGTGACCACCGGTCTGACAGCCGGGCCCTCGTTCTACCTCAATAGCGGGAACTCATCCCTCTTCGGTCCCGGCTATGTGTACCCCACAGCACCCGCGCCCGGCCCCGCATCTCAGATCCTGAATACGGGTAATTACCTGAACAGTGCAGGCAAGTTCGTCACCGCGAGCGGCGTCGCGTATGCCGACCCGTATATCTCGGGACGCGCGCCGGAATTCAATTTCTATAACGCGGGAGTGGAGCGAGCGATCACTAAAGATATGACCTTGGCGGTCAATTACGTAGGCAACCAAAGCCATTTTCTGATCAATTCCGGTTCTACTGGTGGGAATGCGCGCGGGTATTGGGCAAACCAGTTGGATCCGAAGTATCTGGCCGCATTGGGAGGTGTGACCGACAGCACAGGGACGAAACCGATTCTGGTTTCCGCCGCAACTCCGGCGAACGTAGCGAAAGCGCAGTCCGCCATGGCCGGGCTTTCCATTCCGGCTTTCTTTCAGAATGCGGCGGCGGTGAAAACCACCGCCACGATTGCCCAGGGGCTGGTTGCATTTCCGCAGTACAGTGGAGTCACCGACACCTGGGGCCAGGATGTAGCCAACTTCAGCTATAACTCGATTCAGGTTACTCTTCTGCAGCGTCTTAGCAGAGGTCTCACCTTCAACATCAACTACACCTACTCGAAAAATCTTGGAGACGATGGTACCTTCCGCAGTGGCTTTCCCATTCCTGCGGGCGCGATCTCAGGTGGTGGGCAGAACTGGAAGCAGGACCGCATTGAACGTTCCTACTCAACCATCTCCATGCCGCATAGTTTTCATGCCTTCGGCGTCTACCAGCTTCCTTTCGGAAAGGGGTACCTGGGCAACAACTCGCGGGTGGTACGGTCATTGGCAAGCGGATGGCAGCTGTCGGGCATCTACACCTATAGCGCCGGTACTCCAATGGCGGTCATCTGGACCGGATGTACCTCAACCAACTACCCTGGCCAAGGCCAGTGCATGCCTGACCTCAATGCTGAGTTTGCGGGGTTCCGCGATAACAACGCCCGCATTCATGGCAGTTATGGAACAGGACCGCATGGAACCACTGCCTGCAATCTGGGGATCGGAGCTGGCTGCGTGCCTATCCAGTATATTGATCCGAATGCATTCAAGACTCCGGGCAATGTCTCAACCGTCAGCACTCCCCAGTATCTGATTGGCGATGCGCCGCGGACCAGGGCGCTGAATCTCAACAATCCAGGCACGCAGGACTTTGACAGCTCGTTGCGCCGCAGTTTCTCCCTGCCTCGCGAAACTTCGTTTGTGTTTGAGGTGGACTGCCTGAATACCTGGAACAAAGTAACCTTTTCCCCTCCCAACCAAAGTTGGGCCGAGGGATCGACCACCTTTGGCACCGTCACCGGCGTGGCCAACAGTCCACGTGACTACCAGTTTGCCGCGCACTTCAAGTTCTAACACCAAGGGCATCGCGATATGGGCCGTTTGCTGCTTCTGCTTATCACCCTCCTTGTTCCCTCATTCTCGGCTTGGGCGGAGGATCCGCCGGCTTCGTGGGTAGATAAAGATACCGGGCACCGGGTCATCCGCCTGACCCAGGAGGCCGGTTCTTCAGGGTTATATTTCAACGTCAATGCCTATTCGCCGGACGGTAAGTTGATGATCTACGTCGCTCCCGACGGCCTGCACGTGCTCGAGCTAGCTAAGCTCAAGACCAGGCTGCTGGTGCCCAATTCCCCCGGGTTTGCATTGCATGCGGTGGTCGTGGGTAGAAAAACCAACAGTATCTTCTTCACCAGGACTGACTCGGCGAAACATTCCACTTCGCTCTGTAAGGCCGATATGTACAGCGGCGAGGTGAAGGAGTTGGTGACCCTTCCCCCACGGGCTAGCCTGGCAACCGTGAATGCCGACGAGACGCTGGGCGTTGGCACGTATGACAAAACCGAAGCCGGTGCGGAGCAGGAGTATGGGCGTGCCCGTTCGTCGCCGCCTTCTTCCGGAGCGAGCCCACAGGCTGGCAATCTTGTTCAGCCTGAGGGTAAGGGGGAGATGATGGAACGCCGGCTGGCGGCTCGCATTCCGGTGGTTCTTTACAGCATCCACCTGGAAAACGGTAAGGTGACTCCACTGCTTCACTCAACCGACTGGATTGGGCATATGCTTTTTTCTCCCTCCGATCCAACGCTGCTGATGTATTGCCACGAGGGCCCATGGCAAAAGGTCGACCGCATCTGGATGATCCACACGGATGGGACGCACAACACGCTCATCCATCCGCGCACCATGGCGATGGAGATTGCTGGTCACGAGTTCTGGGGTCTGGACGGGCACACCATCTGGTACGACTGGCAGTTTCCCAAAGGAGAAGACTTCTTCCTCGCCGGCTATAACCTTGAAACGCATGCGCGTACCGCGTACCACATGCAGCGCAACGAGTGGTCGATTCATTTCAACGTTACCGAGGATGAGAAACTGTTCACCGGCGACGGCGGCGATCCAGGACAGGTGGCCAAGGCACCGGACGGCGAGTGGATCGAATTGTTCCATCCGGAGATGCTGCCGGTTTCAGGAAGGAACCAAGCGGACTTCTGGCAGCCCGGTATCTTCCACTCCGAGCACCTGGTCAACATGGCGCACCACAACTATCGATTGGAACCCAACGTTCGCTTTTCCCCGGATAAGAAACTGGTCATCTTTACCAGCAACATGTTTGGTCCCAGCTATGTGTTTGCGGTGGAAACGGAAAAGGGATCGAACGCTGAATGATCGCCTTCTCGGCTTTTCATCGCTGAGGGCGACTGAGGCGAGCGCAGAAGATGTTCTGCCAGAGCGAACGTCCGCGTTATGGTACCTTTTACCTGCAGGCTGAAGGCCGTCCCCGTCGAAGAAATCGGTTTTTCGCAGCCTGTAAAGCAGATTCATCCATATTGATAAGGAGAAGCGTCATGGGATTTTTGGAAGAAGCCGAAAAGATCGCCGGAGCTGTGGTTGCCGTGGAAGGTGTTAAGAAGCTGGACCCGAACGCATCGATTTTGACCGAAGGCGCGGCTGCCGTCGCAGGTTTTGAAGGTGCCGGCGCCATCGCTGAGCATCTGGAAAATAAGGGAGAGACAAACAACGGTTAAGCACGATTGGCTTTCGCTTTTTGCGGTGCCCCACATCTCGTGGTTACTTCGCCCGGGCGGGGAGAAAGTTTTCTGTCCCCGAAACTTCTCCCAGGCCGACTAGCGGCTCGTCACCGGCAGTCAACCACGCTTGTGGAGCTCTTCTTTCAGAGGCGATCCCCTTACCCCCTTATCTTCCCCGAAGCTGTCTAATCATCTGGTCGCGTCCTGGGCGCTCTCTCCAATGATGTCGTACTGAGACTCTTTCCCGCCAGTCCGGACATGCACACGCTTCCCATCGTTCCAGGCCGCCACCGCGGCACCCGCCGGTTGCTTCCAGAGAGATTCGTGATGAGGCAACGTTCCGTAAGGAATCAACGTGTAGACCGTTTCCCCAACTTTCACGGTGTAGACGAGCGTTTCCGCGTCATGACAGGGAGTCATGCTGCTACCGTACCCGGACTGATCGCAGTTCATGCGGACAGATTCCGCGTGAGTTTCCTGGAAAATGGCGTTCTGATAGGTCGCGACGGACCTTTCTTTGGCCGACGCCGCGGAGCAGAGGATGAGCGTGACTAACAGAGTTTTCACGTGAAAGCCTCCTGCCAGTTCTACACTGCCGGAGATAAGTTGGGCTTTAGCACTTTTGACTCATTGCTTCTGTATTTTTCATGGTTGGAAGCGAGGGGATATCCCGTCTACCCGGTGATGCCAAACTGATCGGTAGCGACCCCGTTTCGAATTCCACGCCGAGTGGGATTCGGCACGCGATGGGAGGGATTAGGGTCGACGTCGCGCGACGTATAGGCTTGTGACCATGTTGCGGGTCACACGACCGTGGAACTCATGGCGTGCAAGACGCCCCAACTCAGTAAGAACGGCCTCACGGTCTGGACGGATATTGACATTGGAAAAGGTCGCATAGAGGGCGACGGTTTGATCAGGGTCGAGGATCAGCGACCATGCACTGGTTCGGTGATCAACGCTATCGAATGCGTGGCTCCGTTCCAGCGCCGATAGGCGAGCCGTGGCATCGAGAGCGAACGGTGTATCGGCGGCGCCAGCAGAAGGGCTCGAAGGACCGTCCAGCAGAATCTTCGTTGCTTCGTGGAAAGGATCGGGGCGATGTTGGTCGCCGAATGGGTTCCAAACCATTGCCCACCAGCCGCCCGGCCGGAGCAGCTTGGCCGCCTTTTTCAAGGCCAAGTCTTCGTTCAGCCAGTGGAAAGCGGTGGCGCTGAGACCAAGATCAAAGCCAGTCTCGGGTAAGACAACTTCCTCAAACGTTGAGATGACCACCGTGAGCGCCTCGTCCGGAACTGTCTCTCGAAGGTAGGCGGCGAGGCGATCATCGGGCTCGACAGCAACCAAGGGGCTGGCACCAAGTTCAAGTAATCGGCGGGTCGCCGTTCCCGTACCCGGTCCAACCTCGAATGTAACCACATTGGGCGCGAGACCGCATCGCTCGCAGAGAAAGTCAAACACCCAGCCGGGGTAAGCCGGTCGTGCGGCGTCATAGCCACCAGGATCAGCCCCAAACGCTTGGCGGCCGAATTGCCGGTCGATGGAAGACTCTCTCATACCGGTACCCTAGCCTACTCGATGGGCCCTGGCGGGCACCCTCATCATTGACAAATGTCTCCCGCGTTGGGCGTGCAGCACTGTCCCTTGGAATTTTGGCACATCTGACCAAAGTTTCCACCGGCCGAACTGAGGTTGCAATTTTGCACGGTCTGAAAGAAGTTCCCGCCATTGACGGCCTGGCAGCTCTGCAAGATGTTTCCTACGCAACGACTCTCGGCGCTGGGAGAAACGCACGGAGTATTGTTCAGCACATCGTTGGAAGCATTGCGGTCGTCAATGGGCGAGAGATAAGTGTAGGCAGGCGGAAGGAATTGTGCGGAGTTGGGATCAAGGCCGGCCGGCAGGTTGGCGAAGTTGCCGACAAAGACGTTGACCATTCCACACACTCCCATATGGTTGGCCGATGTATAGGGCGGCATCGGGTTGCTGGTTTGCGCGATTGCCCCCTCCGGGCCGGGACGGGGCGCAATCAGCGCCTGCAGCTCGAACCATTTCCTGCCCTGTCCGTCGTCGAATGCCTGCTCGCAATCCATATCCACGTCAAGCATCCAGTAGTTTGCGCCGAAATTGTTTTCGTCAGCGATACCGAAACCAGCCATGGTTACATATGGCTGGCCGTTGGCCTGGGCCAGGCTGGTGGTCCAATCCGAGGGGGAGCCGCCGCCGAACCTGCCCGGTGGCGTGGCCTGGCCAAGCTCCCCTCCGCTAAAATCAAGACTTACATCCCCCCAACGATAGGTATTGGTGTGAGGGTTAAGCCAATTGCGATGGCGGATGCGGATCGCGCCGCCCCCTTTGGCGCCGCCGCGGAGAAACACGTCCTGACCAGGAATCGTCTGCGCGAAGAGAAATATTACAGTCCGGTGGATATCCCGGGTTGGTGTAACGGAAGGATTGCCGAGACCGTAGACCACCACCTGGTTGTCGTAAGTGGCCTGATAGACCTTGCCGTTGGCCACCAGAGGAGGGGCAAACTTGGAGGACGCGCCGATGTGGTCGTTGGGCTCCGCTTCGCTATCCCAGATGGACTGAAGGGTGCCGCTTGCTGCGGTCGACACATCGTAGGCCCGCAGGATGTCAGGAGTTGGGTTCTGGTTGGCGTCAGGGTCGCTGGGGAGGTTTCCGAAGGCCTCGTTCGCCCACAGGATCGCGTTCGATGTTCCGTTGGCCGATAGCGATAGGATCCCGCCCGCCATGCCTCCAGGGGAGCCAGTCCCCCAGGAGGCAGTCGCGGTTCCGCGCGCGGTTGGTTGAGCACTGAAATGCCCGGCGCTCTTGGAGAAAACGCGGACCTTATTGTTCTCGCCGTTCACGAACAGCAGGTTATTGAAATAAACGCCCGTGCCATGGATGTGCGCCGAGCGGCCGCTGGTGGCAGCACCAATGGTGAACGGATCGGTCGAGGTCACCTGGTTGAGGTCGTCGAAAAGCGAGGTGTGACCATTGGTGGGTTGGTAGTCGAAGGATGCGACGAACGGGCTATCGACGAGCTTGGTATAGTCCTGCTTTCCCATGTTGGCACGGTTCACGTGGTAGTAGACGCCGTCTTTGCCCCCGGCGATCAGGCCCATCTCATCCGGCAAAGCGATCACGCCTCCCGACGCCAGGTCCTGATCTTTATGACCGGCATCACGACCCGAGTCGACAAACGGAGTGAACCAGTCGCTCACCGTGAGCGAACCCGGATTTCCGGGATTCCAGGTGAGGTGCACGATGCTTTCTCCCAGTTGATCGACGGCGAACTGTGGATTATAGGGACCATTGCCGGTAACCACATAGATGTCTCCGTTTTGGTCGATAGCGGGCGCCGCATTTGCCATCCATATGCCCCCACCCCCTCCGGGACCGTTATTGTTCGGTGGATTGCTGCACCAGACATTTGCCTGGGGTGCATTTTGCGCCAGCTTGCCGGTGTCGTAGGCCACCACCCAACCTGGAGCCCCTCCTCCCTCGCCGCCACTGAACGCGATCACCAGCGCCTGCGGGCCACCCGGCTTGGCGGCCAGTGCCAGAGCCGCTCGTTGTACCTGAAGGTAACGATTGAACCCACCGCCATTTACGTTGAAGCTGTCGATCGGCACCGAATTGAACTTTTGCTTGGTCAGGTCCGTGATATCGAGGCCGAAGAGGCGGTAGGTCGGGCCGCTCATGCCGTTTTCGTAGCCCCAACGCACGACGTAGAGCGTGCCCGTGCTTAGGTCGATCACCGGGGTGCTCAGGATGCCCCACTCGGTGTGAATCGTGGCCGGCTTGAGATTGTGGAGGTCGACCCCGGTGACCGGGGTGCCGAGCCACTGCGCGGAGAGCTGGTTCCCGTTGTCTGCGTCAAAGGCAAAGACGGTGTTATGCATGGTGGCGACATAAATGACGTTGTGCGTTGCGCCGGCAATCTGGATACTCGATGCATAGAGCGGAGAGCCCTCCATCTTGCCATCCACCTTCATGACGAATTGCTTGTGAAACTGGTTGGCGGTGGAGCTTACATTTGCGGGGGTGAGGATCGTCTCTGCGGTATTGGCACCCGTGCGGTTTGGGTTGTAGCCCCTCTCGGGTACGTTGACTGCGGCGAGTATTGGGATCGAGCAAGAGAGCGCCAACACGATTGTGAGTGCCTGCGGCCCATAAACTGGTGTGGTTTGCCGGAGCATTTATGTCCTCTTTCGCGTGGCCCAAACCCTGTGCCTTATAGTGCGACGGTGCCGCCAGGTATTACAAATTTGTTTGTAACGCCCAAGAAATGGCCATCACTATCTGAATGCTTGCTGGCTGAAATCACGATGCCGCAGTTGGGCCCGGAGAATCTGCACTGCTCTAAGTTCCCCAAGTGAGGATCGACTTGCTTCCGGCGGATGCGCTAAGCCATTATGGTCAACCAGGAACTTCCAGGAGCGGCGACAAACCCCGTTAGGGGCGAGCCCCCGCTGTCTTGGGTAACCCCCGCGCATTGGCGTGGTTTTCCATAGGGTGTGCTGGAGGCGCGACGTTGCCAAGAGTAAAACGACCCGAGGCGCTGGCAACAGCGTATTTGGCGGCTAAGAGAAAGATGGATGACGCACCCACGCTCCTGCTCCAGCCTGGCCAGACCGCGTTTCGTTCGTTTAATCCAAACAGCCCGCATACGTTCCTGCCTAAGCCCCAGGCCGGGCAGCACGTTTCGAAGTTTGAGGCCAATCGGCTCCTTGTTCCAGGCGACGGTGTCAAAGATCTCAACAACCGCTTCAGCGGCCCCTCTTACAACGCGAATATACCCGCGTCCGGGGGCTTCTATAGCGTCCTGCAACAGCAGGCGCTGGTAAATGAGGCAACACATTACTCTGGCAGAGTTGCAGCGTGGGCTTTGTCAGGTAGGTGCGTTCTTAAGATCAGACTCATGCGATCACTTCTCGTTGCCGAACTCTCACCGCATAACCCCCGAGGCCGCCGATTTCTGCGCGAACTCGGAGCAGATACATGGGATCGGATGATCGATGTTGAAGACTGCTCGGTGGCGCGCGGGATCGGGCTAGCCATAGCCGAGAGTGGTTTTCTGCGTGGCCTTTCGGTGCAGACAGTCAGGGAGTCTGAGCGATCAGATGCCGAACGGGGTGACAATCTGGTTTTGTTTTCGGCTCCGGGCCAGCCGATATCTGGTGTATTTATCGAAGAGGCTTCGTATTTTGGGAGGACTTATGCTCCTGAGGTATTCCCGGTCTCATTTCCCTGACGTGTTCCGCGGATCCAGCAAGCGGTCCAATTGAAGAAGTAGGCGATCCCGATCATGCTGCGGGGCTGGCGAAGGGCTGTCCGATCCTCAATGTGGGCGGTTCATTTGAGGTTCGGCCAAACGAACAAGGGAATAAATGTATGTTTGCAAGTCATTACACCTTATGGTGTAATGACTTATGGATCATCTGACGGATGTCCTGACAGCCATTTCTCTCCCTACTCGGCGCTCAATGATTGGGCAGCTAGCCTGGTTTGGATTAACTTTCGGTCATTCCGCACTCCTGCTTGCTGTCGACGATATTGGAGGGATGAAAATGCAAGACTCACCGGCCGTTAAAATAGCACTTGCCCATATAGACGCTTGGAGTCGTCATGATTGGGCTAAGACCAGAGAACTACTCGCGCCAAATGTGCATGCTGTGGTAACAACTACGATGCCCAATTCGGGCGTCAGCGAATTTACAGGCATCGACAATTACATGGCCCTCAAGGTAAAGGCGGCAAAGCTCGTAGAGCCAGGGAGCGTTCAGGTGATCGGAACAATCGGCGATGAAAGTAACGCACTGACTCTGATCACTTTCAGAATAGGTCTGGGTCCCGGTGGGACGATGGTGACCATGGCGAGAGGTTCTCTCTATTTACTGGATGAGAACAAAAAGATCAAAGAAGAACGGGATTCATTCTTCGTACTTTCATCAAAGTGAGCTGCCGTAGACAGATGTGACGAACCTGTCAACCGCTTTCACGAGCTCGCAATCGGATGGTTTGAAGTTGGAGGTTATTTTTGCCTTTCCTCGTTGGTCAAGTCTGCATCAGCCTTAAGGATGGCGGCGGCAACTCTTCGCAGATGTGACATTCCGGTGAAGAATTGCAGCAGGACCAATGCGCCGGCCCCAAAAAGGATCGTGCTCGGGCCCCATCGTCTGTAGAAGAAAACAAACCACCCGCCCAGCAACGCCACCGATGTCGAACCGGCGAGAATCGAGAGCGTCTCGCGCCGGTCCAGCGTGGCAAGCAGTTTTTCATGTCTGGAGCGCGCTTTCAGCAACGCTGCCGACACTTCGGTTGGATTTTCTTCCAACCAAGGCTTGAGCCAGCAAACCAGCTTTCTGTCGACCCACTTCAAGTCTTTCTTTATCCATCGGTCTTTCCAGCCGCGCGCCCACGGCTTGAGGACGCCGCGCCGAAGCCGGCCTCCTTCCCATATCGTCCATTTCGCAACGCTAATGGGCAGGTATGCCGTCGCCGCCAAGATATCGCCGATGATATAGCACGCGCCGACCACGAGAATTACGAATGCCCAGGTCGGCGGATGATAAGGACTCAGAAAATGGGCAATATCGTATAGCGAAAATCGTTTCGACAGCAATCCCGTCGCGATGAAAACTCCGCCGGGCATGGCGTAGCCGAAGACATCCCGGAGAAGATTGAAGGTATTGTTAACTTGCGCGATGAACCCAGGCCAGCTACCAACACTATCGACTGATTCGGCCATGATGTCCTCGCTGCGCAGTCTACACTCCCAGTTTGAGGGCCCGGAGCCGAGGGGATCGACGGAAATCGTGAACAGTCAGCAAGCTTACCATGAAAATCAGTGAAGTGATTACGAACAGCTGTTTGTTACTAGCGGTTACTAGAATCTACGTTCTTATTACTCAAGAACTGTAGCTAATCCCCCCACACTCGCTATGCTCTTCAAAGCGGCGATCCCCCACCGGAAACCGTTCTTAGGGTTTTCGCGTAAGGGACCCGATGACCTCAAACGAAACGAATCGCCGTCCTTACCTCTTCTTTCCTCCGGTAGTTCTGATAACCCACAATCTCCAGGCTCATAGTGCCCAAAGCACCGGAAAGGTACTGCCGTTCGCTGTGCCATAGAGTGGCATCGACCCCCATCCGTGCCTTGATCTAGTACGCTCGTCCCTTCTGGAAGACGCCGTCTCATCGGCGCCGCCCACTTGCGCTTTAACGGGTTTCTACACCGGCGTCCCCGCTTCCAAAACAGCCCGGGCTTTCTGTGAGATTGCAGTTTTACTGTGAGGTTCTCGTTCTATGGCTAATTCATGCCGCAGGTTCTTTCTGCATGTTCGCTACACGTGTACCCCTGAAACCGCGTTTGCTTTTTCTCCTCGCCTATTCTTTACTGCGGCTTTTCTGCTTACAGCTGTGCTGCTCTGTCCTGCGCTTTCGGCGCGGGCTCAAACGGCGCTGGCAAATCTGCCAACGGGAACAAGCCCTGATGTCCTCGCTGTCAACCCGGCCACCAACAAGATCTACGTCGCGAATGACAACGTCAGCGGCACGGTGACGGTGATCGACAGGGCGACGGATATTACCGCCACGGTAACTGTCGGAGAGTATCCCCAGGCCATCGCGGTCAACCCGGCCACCAACAAAATTTACGTTGCTAATTACAATAATGTGACGGTGATCGACGGCGCCACGAATGCAACCACCACCGTCAGCGCTGGAACGGCACCCGCTCGCATCGCTGTCAACTCGGTCACCAACAAGATCTACGTCGTCAATTTTGTCAGCGACAACGTGACAGTGATCGATGGGGCGACCAATGCCACCACCACAGTCGCAGTAGGGTACTCGCCGGACGGGATTGCAGTGAATCCGGTCACCAACAAGATCTACGTCTCCAATGAAGCCCGGAATAATGTGACGGTGATCGACGGAGCCACGAACGCCACCACCTTCGTGAGTGCGGGAACCAATCCGTTTGCCATCGCAGTGAATCCGATCACCAACAAGATCTACGTCACTAATTCACAGAGCAACAATGTGACGGTGATCGATGGGGCAACCAATGCCACGAGCACCGTTGCCGTAGGGTCGGATCCCGTAGCCATCGACGTAAACCCGGTCACCAACACAATCTACGTCCTTAACTATCAGAGCAACAATGTGACGGTGATCGACGGAGCAACGAATGCCAGCACCACTGTCGCCGCAGGATCATCTCCCCTGGCCATCGCGGTCGATGCTGTCACCAATACAATTTACGTCGACAATGTAGAAAGCAACAACGTAACGGTGATCGATGGCGCGACCAATGCCACAAGCACCGTCAGCACCGGGTCCACGCCTGCTGATATCGCGGTGAACCCGATCACCAACGAAGTTTACGTCACTAATAACCAGAGCAACAATTTGACGGTGATCGACGGGTCCACGAATGCTACTACGACCATCGCCGCAGGAACGCAGCCCTATGCCGTAGCGGTAAACCCGGTCACCAACAAAATTTACGTTCCTAATAACGGCAGCGACAATGTGACGGTGATCGACGGGGCCACCAACACGGCGACAACCGTCGCCGCAGGAGGATATCCCTGGGCCGCCGCGGTCAACCCGGTCACCAACCAAGTATACGTGGCCAATTATGGCAGCAACACTGTGACGGTGATTGACGGGGTGACGAACACCGCAAGCACCGTCAGCGTGGGGTCAGAGCCCATCGCTATCGCTGTCAACCCGGTCACCAACCAAATTTATGTCGCCAATGAAGGCAGCGGCAATGTGACGGTGATCGACGGGGGGACCAATGCTACCACCGCCATCGCCGCAGGACAGCTGCCATACGACATCGCGGTCAATCCGATTACCAACCAAATTTACGTCGCCAATCGTGGACTAAACAGCAACAACGTTACGGTGATTGACGGGGCGACGAATGCCACAACCACCGTTAGCGCAGGAATGTCTCCCTCTGCCGTCGCGGTGAACCCGGTCACCAACCAGATCTACGTCTCCAATCAACAAAGCGACGATGTGACTGTGATCGACGGGGCCACCAATGCCACCACCACCGTCGCCGTAGGAACGCAGCCCGGGGCAGTTGCGGTGAACCCGTTCACCAACCAAATCTACGTTGCCACTAGAGACAACAATGTGTTTGTAATCGACGGCGCGACCAATGCTGCTACTGCCATCACCGCCGTATCTGATCCGTCTGCGATCGCGGTGAACCTTGCCACGAACCAAATCTACGTCGCCAATCGTGGAAGCAACAGCGTTACGGTGATTGACGGGGCCACGAATGCTACCACTACCACCACTATCGACAGCCTTGGATCGCAACCATTTGCAATCGCGGTGAACCCGGTCACCAACCAAATTTACATTGCCGATCTAATCAGCGGCAATGTGGCGGCAATGGAGCCATCGGCGATCAGCTCGATCCCACTGTCTACTACTATTGCAGGGGCACCCGATAGCCAGACCCTGAGCCTCACGCCGGTTTTCCGCACTACCAGCGCCGCCCCCTCGTTCACTCTGGCGGCAACCAGCAGCTACAGCAGCACCAGTATCTACAGCGGATTGCCGGGTACGAGCAACCCACCACCCACGGCGGTTTATTACCAGGTGGATACCTGGGAGGGCAACTGGGGGCAGGCGTCGATGACCTCTGGCGCCGGAGCGAATCCAGGCAGCTTTAGCGTCACGCTGCCGGCGCAAACGCTGGGCACCCATATTCTCTATGCCTATGCCGTCTATGGAGACGAAGGAACAGCTGAGGCCGGAGTTAACTCTCCGGAAATCGGCGCGATGCAGGCGCTTTTATTCAACGTGGAAGCCGTGGCAACAGCCACAGTGCTCACTACCGATGCCACGGCGAGTGGGAGCAGCTTCACCGTGAACGGTGGCACAGCCGTGAGCTTTGTTGCAAGCGTTACCACTGCAGTGGCCGGTAACGCAATCAGTACAGGGCAGTTGAACTTTTACGACGGCACGGCACTATTGGGTACGGTGAACCTGGCTGGCGGGGGCACCTATCAGACGAGCACCCTCGCAGCCGGCAGCCACAGCATCTCCGCAACGTATGCGCCGGAGGGCGTGCCGCAATACTTGAGCAGCGGCTCCAACATCATCACCCTGAACGTAGTAGGGGCAACCACCACCACGCTGAGCGCACCGGCCAGCGCGGCCTATGGTGGCAGCGTGAGCCTGACGGCGACGGTGCTCTCCGGCGCCAATCCGGTGACTACGGGAACGGTGACTTTCTACAGCGGATCGACTTCGCTGGGCACTGGGACGTTGAACTCCAGTGGTGTGGCCACACTGGCAACTACGACGCTGCCCGTGGGCACGGACTCCATCACCGCCACCTATGGCGCAACCACCAGCTACGCAGCTTCGACTTCGGCGGCCAGCAGCATCAACATCACGGCAGAGACGACGACAACGTCGTTGAGCCTACCTGCCAGCGCAACTTACGGCGCAAGCGTGAGCCTGACAGCGACGGTACTCTCCGGCGGTAATCCGGTGACCACGGGGACGGTTATTTTTTCTAGCGGATCGACCTCACTGGGGTCCGGTGCACTGAACTCCAGCGGTGTGGCCACGCTGGCGACTACGGCGCTGCCGGCGGGTACGGACTCCATCACCGCCGCCTATGGCGCAACCACAAATTACGCAACCTCGACCTCCGCGGCCGGGAGCATCAGCGTCACTGCGGCGGCAACGACAACCTCGTTGAGCGCGCCTGGCAGCGCGACCTATGGTGGCAGCGTGAGCTTGACGGCGACGGTGCTTTCCGGCGGTAATCCGGTGACCACGGGCACGGTTACGTTTTCTAGCGGATCGACTTCACTGGGAACCGGCGCTGTGAACTCCAGTGGTGTGGCCACTCTGGCGACGACAGCGCTGCCGGCAGGCGCGGACTCCATCACCGCCAGCTATGGCGCAACCACCAACTACGCATCCTCAACCTCGGCGGCCAGCAGCGTCAGCGTGACCGCAGCGGCGACGACCACTTCGTTGAGCGCGCCTGGCAGCGCAACTTATGGTGCTAGCGTGAGCCTGACGGCGACGGTGCTATCTGGGGGCAATCCTGTAACGACAGGAGCGGTTACTTTCTTCAACGGATTGACTTCGCTGGGCACAGGCACACTGAACTCCAGCGGCGTGGCGACGCTGGCGACCACGACGCTGCCGGTGGCCACGGACTCCATCACCGCCGGCTATGGAGCGACCACCAACTACGCCGCTTCGACTTCGGCGGCCAGCAGCATCAGCGTGACGGCGGCGACCACGACGACCTCGTTGAGTGCACCAGGCAGCGCGACGTATGGAGCAAGCGTGGGCCTGACCGCGACGGTGCTCTCCGGCGGCAGTCCGGTGACGACAGGGACGGTGACGTTCTACAACGGAGTGACCTCGCTGGGGACCGGCTCATTGAATTCCAGCGGCGTGGCAACACTGGCCACCACTTCGCTGCCGGTGGCCACGGACTCGGTTACCGCCAGCTATGGGGCGACCACCAATTATGCTGCTTCGACGTCGCCGGCCAGCAGCATCGGCGTCGCGGCGGCGACAACGACGACCTCGTTGAGCGTGCCGGCCAGCGCCACGTATGGAGCAAGCGTGAGCCTGACAGCGACGGTGCTCGCAGGTGGCAATCCTGTAGCAACGGGGACGGTGACGTTCTATAACGGAGTGACCTCGCTCGGGACTGGCTTGTTGAACTCCAGCGGTGTGGCGACGTTGGCGACCACAACGCTGCCAGTAGGGACAGACTCAATCACCGTCAGCTATGCAGCAACCACCAACTACGCAGCCTCGACTTCGGCGGCCAGCAGCATCAGCGTTGGGTCCGAATCGACGACTACCTCATTGAGCGCTCCGCCGAGCGCGACTTATGGCGCCAGCGTGAGCTTGACGGCCACGGTGCTCGCAGGCGGTAATCCAGTGACGGTGGGAACGGTGACGTTCTACAACGGAGCGACCTCGCTGGGCACTGGCTTGTTGAACTCCAGCGGCGTGGCGACGTTGGCGACTACCACGCTGCCAGTGGGCACCGACTCGGTCACAGCCGGCTATGGAGCAACCACCAACTATGCGGCTTCGACTTCGGCGGCTGGGAGCATCAGCGTCGCCACGGCAACAACGGCGACATCATTAAGCGCGCCGGCCAGCGCAACTTATGGAGCCAGCGTGAGCCTGACAGCGACGGTGCTGTCCGGTGGCAATCCGGTGACGAGCGGAACGGTGACGTTCTACAACGGAGCGACGTCTCTGGGCGCTGGCTCACTGAACTCAAGTGGAGTGGCGACGTTGGCGACTACGGCGCTTCCGGTGGGCACAGATTCGATTACAGCGAACTATGCAGCAACCACCAACTATGGCGCTTCGACCTCGGCGGCTGGGAGCATCAGCGTCGCAGCGGCGACAACGACTACGTCGTTAAGCGCGCCGGCCAGCGCAACCTACGGAGCGAGCGTGAGCCTGACCGCGACGGTGCTATCCGGTGGCAATCCGGTGACGAGCGGAACGGCGACGTTCTACAACGGAGCGACGTCTCTGGGCACTGGCTCATTGAACTCCAGCGGCGTGGCAACGTTGGCGACTACCACGCTGCCGGTAGGCACCGACTCGATCACCGCCGGCTATGGAGCAACCACTAACTATGCAGCTTCGACTTCGGCGGCTGGGAGCATCGGCGTCGCGGCGGCGACAACGACGACATCATTGAGCGCGCCGGCCAGTGCAACTTATGGGGGGAGCGTGAGCCTGACCGCGACGGTGCTATCCGGCGGCAACCCGGTGACGAGCGGAACGGTGACGTTCTACAACGGAGCGACGTCTCTGGGCGCTGGCTCACTGAACTCCAGTGGAGTGGCGACATTGGCGACTACGGCGCTTCCGGTGGGCACAGATTCGATCACAGCGAACTATGCAGCAACCACCAACTATGGCGCTTCGACTTCGGCTGCCAGCAGTATCAGCGTCGGGACCGAATCGACCACGACCACGTTGAGCGCACCGGCCAGCGCAACCTATGGGAACAGCGTGAACTTGACAGCAACGGTGCTCGCGGGTGGCAACCCGGTGACCGCTGGAACGGTGACTTTCTACAACGGAGCGACGTCGCTAGGGACTGGCCCATTAAATTCCAGCGGTGTGGCGACGTTGGCGACTACAACGCTGCCGGTAGGCGCCGACTCGATCACGGCTAGCTACGGTGCCACCACCAATTATGCAGCATCGGCTTCGGCGGCCAGCAGCGTTAGCGTTGGTACCGACGCGACGACGACCTCGTTGAGCGCACCGGCCAGCGCAACTTATGGCTCCAGCGTGAACTTGACCGCAACGGTGCTCTCGGGTGGAAATCCGGTAGCGACGGGAACAGTCACCTTCTATAACGGAGCGACTTCCCTGGGCGCTGGCCCATTGAACTCCAGTGGGGTGGCAACATTGGCGACCACAACGCTGCCAGTCGGCACGGACTCTATCACCGCCAGCTATGGAGCAACCACCAACTACGCCGCTTCCACTTCGGTGGCCGGCAGCTTGACCATAACCGCAGTCGTGGCAAACAATCTCATCCAGGATCCCGGCTTTGAAGCGAACTCTTCGCTGGCCCCACACTGGAAAGTAGACGGTGGGCCCACCGCTGCCGGCGTCGATGTTGCTTCGGCCGAATCCCACTCGGGAACCAACGACGGTTACATCTATGACAGTTCCGGCAAAGCAAAGTTTGTGGACCTGTCGCAAACTGTTACCGTCACTCCCAATACTGTCTACACTCTGACCGGCTGGGTCGATGCCAGTAATACAACGGGGGGTCTGCTCGGCGTCCGCACGGCGGGTGGGACGAACATTGCCACCTCCGCTCTGGCCAACACCGATCCTGGTCCTTCTACGCACGCTGCCGACTACCGGCAATATACAGTTACGTTCAACTCCGGCAGCGCCAGCTCCGTGGTCGTCTTTGCCGGCTACACAACTCCCGGCAGCGGGTCATTCATCAACGTGGACGACATGTCCCTCGCGGCCTCGGGGAACGTGACGCCGGCGGCACCCACGAACCTGACGGCGACAGCGGGCAACGGCAGTGTTTCCCTCGTCTGGACTAGCTCCCCCGCCGCGACAAGCTATAACATCTATCGCGGGACCAGTAGTGGTGAGCTAAGCGAGCTTGCCTCTGAGGTCAGCGGCACATCATACCCCGACAGCGCCGTCACGAATGGTACGCCCTACTTCTATGAAGTAACAGCGGTCAACAGCTTCGGGGAAAGTGTACCCTCGAACGAGGTAACGGCCACTCCGGCAAGCAATCTCATCCAGGATCCCGGCTTTGAAGCGAGCTCTTCGCTGGCCCCACATTGGGAAGTAGACGGTGGGCCCACCGCTGCCGGTGTCGATGTTGCTTCGGTCGAATCCCACTCGGGAACCAACGACGGTTACATCTATGACGATTCCGGCAAAGCGAAGTTTGTGGACCTGTCGCAAATTGTTACCGTCACCCCCAATACCGTCTACACTCTGACCGGCTGGGTCGATGCCAGTAATACAAAAGGGGGGCTGTTTGGCGTCCGCACGGTGGGTGGGACGAACATTGCCACCTCCGCTCTGGCCAACACCGATCCTGGTCCTTCGACTCACGCTGCCGACTACCGGCAATATACAGTTACGTTCAACTCCGGCAGCGCCAGCTCCGTGGTGGTCTTTGCCGGCTACACAACTCCCGGCAGCGGGTCATTCATCAACGTGGACGACATGTCCCTCCTTTCGCCTTAAAGCTCAAGCCGGGGTCAGGTGTTGCGTTTTGCATGGAGTCTACGCATCTGACCCGCACTTGAGCCGCTACTCCGAGCATCTCATCGGAGCAATTGTTTCTTCAGAGTTCAACCTCGCCTTCAAGGTAGAAGACGCACGCACCCTCCAACTCAACGCGATCCCCCTTTAGGCGGCAGATCACCTCCCCACCCCGCGGCGAGGCCTGGAAAGCACGAAACTCTGTTTTGCCCAGGCGAATGGCCCAGTACGGCGTCAGCATGCAATGAGCGGCACCGGTTACCGGATCTTCGGGAATGCCCTTCGCGGGAGCGAAGTAGCGGCTGATAAAGTCGAAATGCTCATCCCCAGGGGCGGTCACGATCACTCCACCGCGGTCCAGGCGAGCGATCGCAGCCATGTCTGGGCTGATTTCACGCAAAATCTGCGCGCTTTCGAGCGCAGCCAGGTAGTTGAAGGCGTTGCCGAAGACTTCGCTAGGGATGACCCCCAGGGCCTGCGCCAGACCGGGAGGCGGCGTGATCCGCTCCGAAGGCCGTGCGGGAAAGTCCATTACGTAGCCCGCTCCTGCCCGATGCACAGTAAGGGGTCCACTGGCGGAGTGGAAGACTACGCAAGTGCGTCCCGGCTCAAGCCGTTCCATCACCACCGCAGCACTGGCAAGCGTGGCGTGGCCGCAAAGCGGGACCTCAGTTGCCGGCGTGAACCAGCGCAGCCGGTAGTCGCCGTTTTCGCGCAGCAGAAACGCAGTCTCGGCCAGGTTGTTCTCAGCGGCAATCGCTTGTAACGTTACGTCCGGCAGGAAAGCGTCCAGGGGCATAACCGCGGCGGGATTTCCTGCGAATCGGCGGGTAGTGAAGGCGTCGACCTGAAATATAGGTGTGCGCATGTAACCTCGTTGACGTAGAACAATCCAATGTTAGCGGCTCCCGGCTCGGCAGTCTGAATCTGGCGCCATTGGACAAAAACTGGCCTTCCAACCAGACTTTGCATGGCGAGATGCGGTCTTTAAGGCATAAACATGATGGACGAGATTGGAAATAGCGGCCGCCCGATGCCTGTCGAGGGCGAACCTGCTGCAGAAGCCGTGAACGAGGGTGCGGCCAGCCCAGCGGAGGCAAGCGCGCCGGAGAGTGCACCGGTTGCGGCAGCCGTCACGCCCTCACCTGTTCCTGTGGTGCCGGTAGAAACGCCGCGGCCACCCGTTCTCCCTCAGATTCGCCTGGATAAAAAGCATCCGCTCGCCATTCGCTGGATGCATTGGATCAATTTTCCCGTGCTGTTCACCATGATCTGGAGTGGGTTGCTGATCTATTGGAACGATTCCGACAATGCCTACAGACACCCGCACGCTGTTTACCGGGTGGGCGTGGGATCGTTTACGCTGCTGCGCTTCTTTCCCGATTGGTTCTGGAAGGCGACGAACGTGCCCTACCATGTGACCGAAGGGCTCGGCTATCACTTCTTCTTTGCCTGGATCTTTGCCATCAACGGTTTGCTGTATGTTCTATTCACAATCTTCTCCGGCGAGTGGCGCTTTGTGGTTCCCGACCGGAAGAGCCTGATCCAGGCGATCCAGGTGACCTTGAAGGATTTGCACCTGAGCAAGTACCTTCCCCCTCAAACCAAGTACAACGGCGCCCAAAAAATCGCCTATACCTCGGTAATTTTGATGGGCGCCGGAAGTCTCATTACCGGCCTGGCAATCTATAAACCGACCCAGGCGCACTGGGTGACGACGTTACTGGGCGGCTATGAGATGGCGAGGTGGGAGCATTTTTTGCTCACCCTGGGCTTCTGCGGATTTTTCGTGGTTCATGTCACCCAGGTGGTGCTGGCCGGCTGGAACAACTTCCGCAGCATGGTGAGTGGACTGGAAGTGAAGCCCATGCAGGAGCCGTCGCTCGAGGCGGAGAGAAAGAGCTGGGGATGAGCGATCTGGATGAGAACGCGGTGGAGCAAAAGTCTCTAGACGAGGCCGTCCTCAAGGAAAGCCGCAAACACACTCGGAGAAGCTTTGCCATCGCCGCCGCCGGCGCTGCCGCGGGGTGGGGGCTTTACCAGTGGATCGACCGCAACCCGCGGCTGAGTATGCAGCCCAAGCCGCTGCGCCGCGTCTTTGAGGCCAACGCCAAGCTGTCGCGCGCCATCTTCGATGACCGCGCCCTGGCCCCGACCTATCCCGTGAAGCGGGCCGAGGAGCTTCGGGTGAACGGGGTTTACGGTCTGAAACAAGAACTGGTTCCTGGGAGTTGGCGCCTGCAGTTGACGGGAGTCGCGAACGCGAAAAGCTTTCCCCAGTATGTCGCCGACGTCACGGCCTGGGAATACCAGTACACCACCGCCAAGACAAAAGAAGATCAGGGGCACGATACCAAGGTAGCTCCCAGCGCGGACACGGCGGAGAAGATGGCGCCGGCATCCATGGTTACCGGGGAGAAAGTCTTTCAGCAGCGCACCGGGCGCATGCCTCGCGGACGCGAGGAAGCAGGAACAAGCCGGTCCACGCTGGCTCCCGGTACACCGGGCCTGCTACTGACGATGGACGACATTCTGAAGCTTCCGAAACACGAGTTGGTGACGCAGTTCAAGTGCATTGAAGGTTGGAGCCAGATCGTGCACTGGGGCGGAGTGCGCATGGCCGACCTGATTGCGGCCTACCCGCCAGAGAAACGGCCTGACGGCGCGCTGCCACGCTACGTATATATGGAGACGCCCAACGGCGACTACTATGTCGGTTACGATATGCACGTCTGCCTGCATCCCCAAACGCTGCTGGTGACGGAGATGGGTGGCGCCCCGCTCACGCAATTTCATGGATCGCCGCTGCGTTTGCACGCGCCAACCAAGTACGGTTATAAGCAGATCAAGCGCATCGGGCTGATTGCGTATAGCGATCAGCGACCCGACGATTACTGGACCAAACTTGGTTACGACTGGTACGCGGGACTCTGACAATGGCCACCGATTAGCCGTCGGATGTCGAATCAAATCCGATTTCCCAATCCAGCTGAACCGTCCGGGTGCCCCACGTTCGCCTGAGCGTACGTGGGCCGAAAACGAGTTTTTTTCGAATGCTTTCGGCCGAGAGTGCCCCAAAAGCCACGGACAAAAATCTTCTCAGCTGGACTGGGAAATCGGTTTCGATGCGGACTTTTGCAGCTCCTCGAGCACCAGGGCTGGGGCATGCGATATGCTGCCTGCACCCAGGGTTAGGATGACATCGCCGTCTGCAGCCTGGGTGACAGCCCGGTTGACTGCTTCTTCAAAGGACGATGCGTACTCGACCTCTCGGCGCCCTATAACACGGACCAAGGCGGGAGCATCTACCCCGGCGATGGGCTCTTCGCTGGCTGCATAGATATCCAGCACCTGGACCGTATCGGCGTCATCGAAAGCGGTGGCGAACTCTGACATAAGGTCGCGAGTGCGGGTGTAGCGGTGGGGCTGGAAGATCACGTGTACGTGGGCATACCCCGACTCCCTGGCGGCACTCAGCGTGGCGCGGATCTCTGTGGGGTGATGACCATAGTCGTCGACCACGTTCACACCGCGAGCGCATCCCTTTAACTGAAAGCGCCGGTCCACGCCGCGAAAGCCGCGCAGTCCTTCCGCGATGTCTCCACAAGGCACTTCGAGTTGAGTGGCAATGGCCACCGCTGCGGTTGCATTGAGCACATTGTGCCTGCCGGGCACATTCAAGGAAAAAGGGCCGAGCACCAGGCCGCCAACAGCCACCTCAAAGCGGGATCGCACACCATCCGCAGGTGGCAGCATGCGTGAAACATAATCGGCATGGGAAGACATGCCATAGGTGAAAACCGGGCGCTGCACTCGCGGCAAGAGCGCGGCTAGCAGGGAGTTGTCCATGCAGGCAGTGCAGGCGCCATAAAACGGAACCCGCTCCATGAATTCCAGGAACGCCGCCTCCACATCCTCCATATCCCGATAGCAATCCATGTGTTCGCGATCGAGATTGGTCACCACGGAGAGGATGGGCGAAAGCTTGAGAAAGGAGCGGTCACTCTCATCTGCCTCGGCTACCAAATACTGCGATTTCCCCAGCCGCGCGTTGGAACCTAGAGCATCCACCCGCCCACCGACCACCACGGTCGGATCAAGGCCACCGGCAGCCAAGACGGTGGCAATCATGGATGTGGTGGTGGTCTTGCCGTGCATGCCGGCTACCGCAATGCCGTACTTGAGCCGCATGAGCTCGGCCAGCATCTCAGCTCGCTGGATCACGGGGATCTTGCGCTGCCGCGCTTCCACCACTTCAGGGTTCTGTTCGTTGACCGCGGAACTGGTGACCACTACCCCTGAGCCGACAACGTTGGCCGCCGCGTGGCCCTCGAAGACAGTAGCGCCCAGGCTGACCAGCCGGTCGGTAATGCTCGATCGGCGCAGGTCAGAGCCGGAAACAGAGTAGCCGAGGGTCAGCAGAATTTCCGCGATGCCGCTCATCCCGATCCCCCCAATACCAATGAAATGAACGCGTTGAGCTTTGGCAAACATGGCGGGCGAGGGCACAGCGGTGAGAGTCACTCTCACCTACTTTAGCAGCCGAGAGGAACTGCTTCCCCTTTGACGGGTACCGCATCTAATATCTAGGTCAAGCGGAATGACCAGGGGATAGCTTTTCGCTTTATCGGAAGATAGCAATCCTGTTGCCATTGCCCGCTTGGAACGCGCAACTTTTAAGAAAAAATGTTGTTTCAGGTAGTAGGCATCCGAAGTTAACCAAGGGTGCTGGAAGTACGCCAAAGCGGTTGGTTACGCACTGCATGATGCCTTGGCGCGGAGGTCCAAAATGAAATTTCTCAGATACTTCCTGCTGCTCGGCGCGCTGGCGATTCCCGCGGCGTTCATGTCTACTCCGGCTCAAGCCCAGATTGGGGTTGGCATTGGCGTTGGGGACGGTTATGGCTATGGGTACGGCGCTCCGGTTTGCTCGTGGGGTTACTACGATTACGCGCCTTATGCTTGCGCCCCTTATGGTTATTACGGACCTAGCTGGTTCACAGGCGGCATCTTTATCGGCGCGGGGCCCTGGTATCACGGATACTGGGGACGCGGCGGGTACTACGGCCGCGGCGGCTATTACGGTCGCGGTGGGTACTACGGCGGAGTAGGCTATCGCGGTGGCGTTGGCTATCGTGGCGGCGTTGGCTATGCCCGGACAGGCGGCGGCTATAACCACGGGCCAGCCGGATATGCAGGCGGCGGACATGCTTTCGCCGGTGGTGCGCCTGGTGGTGGCTTCCACGGTGGTGGCGGCTACAGCGGTGGCGGCGGATTCCACGGCGGCGGGGGTGGCGGCGGTGGATTCCACGGCGGCGGTGGTGGTGGCCACGGTGGTGGCGGTGGACACCGGTAACCAATGAATCGGCGGAAACGGCTGGCTTCGGCCAGCCGTTTCCTTTTGTGCGTGAGTTGTCCTTACTTCGAGGCCGCTTTCAAAAAGGTGTTGACGTTAGGAGTGCCCCAGCCGGTCACGTTATCCCAGCCCTTGGCCACGGTCAGCGAAGTATCCAACCCGAAGGTAAGGGCAAAGTCCGTTTCATCACCAAGATCTAATACAGCGCTGGTGAAGCCCGTACTAGTGTAGGTCTGGCCGGCAAACAGATCGGTGGCCGAGTAAAAGGTAGCGCCGCTACTGTCGTAAATAGTCCCGGTCACGTTGGTGACGCTGGAAAGAGGTAAAACGTCCACCAGCTCTCCCGGCTTCAACCCAGCGATGTAAGGTGCGGCAAGTCCCAGCGAATGGCCAGCGTGTTGGTTGGCGATGGCCCACATTGCGGTGAAGATTGGGCTTGCCAGGCTAGTTCCTCCCCATCCAGGCTGGACGCCCTGGACCCCTCCTGAAGTGAGGACGATGGGAACGCCGGTGTAGGGATCAGCCAACGCGGAGACGTCGGGAACCTGCCGGCCAGTCCCGGGAAGACTCTTTTGCCAGGAGGGTTTCGCGAAATAAATGCTCTCTCCTCCCCCGGATCCCCCGAAATAGGGTGGATAGGGCGCCGGTGGGTCCTGAACTCCCTGCTCATTGAGCAAGACAAAACTGCTGCCCCACCCCAGTGTTTCGTAGCCAGACCCGTTGATTTTGTTGAGGATGGAGGTACCACCCACAGCGGTCGCGTAGGGCGAGTTGGAAGGTACTCCAGCCGCTCCGATTGGGCTGCCCAGGCCCTCGTCCCCACTATCGCCGCTGGAAAACTGGAACGAGATTCCCTTGGCCGCGGCTACTTCCAGCACCTGAGTATAGGCGTCTTCCTCCAGCGGACCCGCGACGAGATCCGTGTCTTCTTCCCAACTGTCGTTGATGGTGTTGCCAAGATGATGTTTGGTGATATAGCTGATCGCATCGACGAAACTTACAGTATCCTGACCCGCCGCCGCGACGACAAGGATCTTCGCCCCCGGCGCGATGCTGTGAGCCCACTGGACATCGAGCGCAATCTCAACATCCCACCCGGTCAGCACGCCCGCGATCGGACTCACGGGCGGACCCTGGGGATAAATGATCTTGAAATTGGAAGACGTGAATGGGGGCAAGCCGGTTAGCTGGTTGAATGCATTGGCGTCCGACTCGATAGTGGGATACCCGTAGGCCTCCAGCAGGACGATGGTTTGCCCGGTTCCGTCGAATCCCGCTTTATAGGCAGTGGGCAGACCATACAGTGACTGAAGCTGCGCCGGAGTGTAGTCCGGAAACACATTGGTGTTTGGGTTGTAATTGTAAACGTTCCCGTAATAAACACCCACAGGAAGCGATGCACCCGGGGTGGTGAAAACAAAGGACGACGGCGGGGCGAGGATTTTATCGGTGAGGATGGAACTCAGCCCTCCGGAAGCCTGCACTTTGCTCAAAGGGATGGTTGGCGGACCTTGTTTCGTCCTGATATCGATCGCGCGGCGTAAGCGAGGTTGAGCCTGATGGCTCTCAATACCGGCAACTCCCGCCACGTAGTCCGCCGCAGCCCCGGAAAGCCGTGCATTCACCACGTTGGCGCGGAAGACCTTACCATTCCGCTGAAATTCGTGAAGTTGGGTGTTGAAGGTGCTTTCCACGTTTGCCGCGGTTCCGCGGGCACGGATCGTATTTTCATCCGCCGAGAGAATTTCAAGACCGTGGCTTTCAAGTTCTTTGCGCACGGCGTCAGATTGCTCTTTGGTGGGTGCGTATCTCGCCAGATCCTCCTCCGTCATCCACTTGTGAAAAGTGGGAGACGCGGGATCATACAGCGCGTCCACTGCCTTGTCGAAGGCAGCTTTATTTTGCAGCTGGAGTTGTACGCTGATGTTGAGCTCCTGCGAAGGCGCCAGACGGCCCATATCACTGGCTTGGTGGATCCCTTGAGGAACATTGTCGGCAATGCGCTGAGCGAGAGCCGCCGGCGGAGCCAGTATGGCGAGGGACATTGCTGAAGACGCTGCCATAAGGGAGAAGGTCTTGGAAAGCATCATGGTTCTCCTAAAGTCTGAGTGGGTTGTGATTGGGGCCCAAGGGCTAGCGCACACCGATGTTCGGTCCCTTATCGTTCCGTGTTCAAAGGACTTTGTGATCTGCACCGAAGGGATAGGCAAACACTTGCAGCTTCGGTAGCGCGGACCCAGGGAGACTATACAAAGCAGGTAACGGGGCCGGTACGACCAGTGCAGGAAACAGCCAAAGCAAGGCCGTCCCAGAAGTAACTTGGATCGCCCAGACTGTCAATGGATTTTCGGTACCAAGTTGGTGGTTACGAAGCTAGCGCAGCAACCATTTCGGCGATCCTTGCCGCCGCCCGGGGATGAGCGAAGGTTCGCGCGCGGATTGCCATTTCACCCAGCGTCTCTCGATTCCTGAACAAGCTGGTGATGGTTTCCAACAATTTGGCTGCGGACATGTCCTCTTCCAACAGCATGCGGGCGGCCCCCCCATCCACCAGGACTTCAGCGTTCTTGCGCTGATGATCGTCGGCGGCCTGAGGAAAAGGAACCAGCAGCGATGGCTTGCCACTGGCGGCAAGTTCGGCGACGGTGCTGGCTCCGCTCCGGGCCAGGATCAGATCCGAGGCTGCAAACTGCATCGGCATGTCCTCCAGAAAGGCCTGGACTTTCCATCGATCTGGGGGGGCTCCACTGGCCGCATAGGCTGCCTGGGTTGTTTCTGCATGGCGGCCTCCGGCCTGATGCAGGATGGTGAGGCCAGGAACGGCGTCCAGCAACGCCGCGGCAATCTCGGGCATTCTTTGGTTCAGTGCCCGCGCTCCCTGGCTGCCTCCCATCACCAGTAAATGGGGCTTGCTCTCCGGTGAGCGGGGCGGGAGGGCAAAGAACTCGGCGCGCACGGGAATGCCGGTGACCTCAGCATTACGGAAATAAGACAGCGTGGGAGCGAAGTTGACAGCGGCCGCGCGGATCCGCTTTCCGATCAATCGGTTGGCCATCCCAGGAATGGCATTCGGTTCAAACGCCAGGGTGGGGATGTGTTTGACCAGTGCGGCCAACATGCCCGGCCCGGACGCATACCCTCCGACCCCGACCACTACCTGAGGTTTCCACCGGCGCAGCAGGCCGAAGCAGTGCCAGATACCGCGCGGTAACGCGACCAAAGTTTTCAATTGGGTGGCGCGGCTTACCCGATTGAGCTGGCCAACATCGATCAGTTCGAGGGCGTAACCAGCCTGCGGAACCAGGCGAGTCTCCATGCCCCGGGCCGTTCCCAGGAAGCAAACTTCCGCGTTATAGGCGGATTTGAGTGCGCCGGCAATGGCCAGAGCAGGAATCACGTGGCCGCCGGTGCCTCCCCCGGCAATCATGACCCGCATGCTCGTCAGTCGATCTCCCGGGTGAGACTCAACAGCACGCCAATACTCGCCAGGGTGATGAAGAGCGAGGTGCCCCCGTAGGAGATAAAGGGCAGCGTAATGCCTTTGGTGGGAAGAAGCGCGAGCACCACGCTGATATTGAAGAAAGCCTGGATGAGGATGGTCGCGGTGATGCCGAAAGCGAGAAAGCGGGCGAATACGTCTTTGGAAAGACTGGCGGCCCGCATTCCGCGAAATCCCAGTGCGACAAACAGCGCGATGATGGCTAAGGCACCAATCAGGCCCAGTTCCTCGGCAACATTGGCAAAGATGAAGTCGGTGTGCGGCTGGGGCAGATAGAAGAGTTTTTGCCGGCCCTCCATAAAGCCCAGGCCATGCAGGCCGCCGGTGCCCACGGCGATGAGCGACTGGATGGTGTGGAAGCCTGAGCCCTGCGGGTCAGCTTCCGGGTTGAGGAAGGCCAGCATGCGGGCTCGCCTCCAGGGCACGCGGAAGAGAAGGATGTAGAGCATTGGAACTGCGGCCAACCCGGCGTAGCCCAGGTATTTGAGCTCCACCCCGGCCAGATAAAACATCAGTACCGTTACCGCGGCGCAGACCAGGGCAGTCCCCAGATCGGGCTCTTTCACAATAAGCAGGACAAACAGAAGGCTGGGCAGAGCGGCCGGGAACAAAGTATTGCGCCAATCGCGGATGGCATGCAGCTTATCCTGCAAAAACCAAGCCAGAAAGAGCACCAGCACTGGTTTGGCAATTTCTGATGGCTGGAAAGAGGAGCCACCGAAACGGATCCAGCGGTGGGTGTTGTGCGAGTCACGCAGCAGAAAGACGCCCAGCAACAACAGCGTGGTGACAGCCACTGCGGGAAAGACAACGATGGGACGGTTGAATCTGCGGTAATCGATGCGCATCAACAGGGTCATGGTGACCAGACCGAGGACCGCCCAACCTATTTGCCGGCTCACGAAGTAGTAGGGCGAGCCATAGCGATCTTCCGCCATGACGGCAGAAGCGCTGAAGACCATCAACAAACCGATGAAGACAAGCAGGACAGTTACGCCGTAGAGCCACTTGTCGACCCCTACGCGCTTTGCCATACGCTGGCTCCCTGGCGGGCCAATACCGCCTGCTTGAAGACCTTTCCCCGCTGTTCGTAGTTTTCAAATTGATCGAAACTGGAGCAGGCGGGCGCCAGCAGGACCACATCCCCGGCTACCGCCTGGCCGGCGGCCTGGTCGACCGCGGCCTCGAGCGTCCCGGTATGGATGATCCGGGTGGCTCCGGAAATCTGGCTTTCGATCTTTTCTGCCGCCGAGCCGATGGTGTAAACCGCTTTGACCCGCGCCCTCAAGAGAGCATTCAGCTGGGTGTAATCAGAGTTCTTGTCCTTGCCTCCCAGGATCAGGTGAATATTACCCGGGAAGGAGGCAATCGCCTTGGCGGTCGCGTCGACGTTGGTGGCCTTGGAGTCGTTGTAGTAATCCACACCGTGGATGGCGGCTACGAATTCGAGCCGGTGCTCGACGGCATGGAAAGCGGCGATCGTCTGGGCAATGGTTTGGGTGGGGATTTTCGCCACACAGGCGGCGCAAACCGCGGCGAGTACGTTTTCGACGTTGTGCTCGCCCTTGAGTGGAATGTCGGCCAGGGGTAGAACCGGTATTGGCTTTCCCTGCTCGGTGGGGCGAAACATGACCATACCGTCGAGGAGGAAAGCACCGCAACGCACAATTTTGCTGCGGCTGAACCACAAAACTTGGGATTTTGTTCGGCTGGCTGCCTGCTGGACCGTCGGGTCATCGCCGTTGAGGATGAGGTAGTCGTTCCCAGTCTGGTTGGCGAAGATCTTCTCCTTCATGGCGGCATAGTTCTCAAAGGTTCCATGCCGATCCAGGTGGTCGGGGGTGATGTTGAGAATTACGGCAACATGAGGGTGAAAGCTCCCCGTGGTCTCCAATTGAAAGCTGGACACCTCGAGGACGGACCAGGCGTCCTCCGTACTTTGGTCGACCACGTCGATGACCGGCAGTCCAATATTGCCGGCCACCAGGGTATTTAACCCCGCGGCCAAAAAGATTTCGCCGCACAGGGTAGTGGTAGTGGTCTTTCCGTTGGAACCGGTAATGGCGAGGACATGTCCCTTGAGGAAACGGGCGGCAAGTTCCAACTCGCCAATGATGGGCAGGCCCAGCCTACGCACTTGAACCAGTTCCGGTGTCGACAGGGGCACGCCGGGGGAGACCACGATCAGGTCCTGACGGCGAAAGGTCAAGAGGCCATGGCCTCCTGCTTCGACCACGATGCCGGCCTCCAGCAGCGAAGGGATTTCTTTGCTTAGGGCCTTGGCACTGCGTAAGTCAGACACGGTAACCTGGGCGCCGCGGCGGCGCAGAAAGAGGGCTGCGGCAAGACCCGATTTGCCGAGGCCAACGACCAGTATTTTTTTTCCTTTTAATTCCATGCTGTCCATTTATTAACGCAGTTTCAGGGTGGTGAGTGCAAATAGCGCAAACACCAGCGCGCCGATCCAAAAGCGCACAATCACTTTGGATTCCGACCAGCCCATCAGCTCGAAATGATGATGCAGCGGCGCCATTTTGAAGATACGCTTTTTACGCAGTTTATAGCTGCCTACCTGCAAAATGACGCTGATTGCTTCGAGCACGAAGATGCCGCCGATAAAAGGCAACAGCAGCTCCTGCTTAATGACCACAGATACGGTGCCAATGGCGCCGCCCAGGGCCAACGAGCCCACATCGCCCATGAACACCTCGGCGGGATGAGCGTTGTACCAGAGAAAGCCGATGCTGGCGCCCACCATGGATCCGCAAAAGACGGTGACCTCGCTCACCATGGGCATACGCTGCAGTTCGAGATAATCAGAAAATACCGCGTTTCCACTGACGTAGGTAAGCACGGTCAGCGCGGCGGCGGCAATGATGGTGCACCCAATGGCCAACCCGTCGAGGCCATCGGTGAGGTTCACCGCGTTGCTGGAGCCGACGATGAACAAGGTGACGAAGATCACGAAGGGGGTGAAGGCGAATACCCCGAGATGAGGAATCGCGCCCAGAATATGGATGGATAAGTCGGGGCGAAAGCGTTTGAGGAACGGCACCATGAGGTGAGTGGAGTAGATGCCCTCACTGCGCATGGCCAGCAACACCAGGGCTATGGCGACCCCACTGATGAACTGCAACCCCAATTTTTGGGTGGGGGTGAGGCCGAGATTTCGCCGTTGGATGACCTTGATGTAGTCATCGGCAAAACCGATGGCAGCGAAAGCCATGGTGGAACACATCACCAACCATACGAAGGGATTGGAGAGGTCACTCCACAGCAAGGTAGGAAGGAGGATAGCGATGCAGATGAGCACGCCGCCCATGGTGGGGGTTCCGGCCTTCTTCTGGTGGTCTTTAGGACCGTCTTCCCGAATGTACTGACCGATTTGAAACTCGCGCAGCTTCTCGATCACGAACGGACCTATCAGTAAGGCAATAAGCATGGCCGTGAGACTGGCAAAAGCGGTGCGAAACGTCAGATACCGGAAAATGCGGAAGGGTCTGAAGTAGGGAAAAAGTTTTTGATAAAGGAGCCAGTAAAGCAAACTTCCTCCGCCACCCGCTTGTGGCTATCTTACAGTCGTTGGCAGGGTTGTCAGTGTTGGTTTTCGACGCGAACCATAGCGGCAACTAGCTTGATCGCTACAGTCGTTTATCCCACCCTTCGCAAAGAGCGCGAAGGATGGGGCGCCCGTCAACTAGTGTAGTGGCAAGGATCAGGTGGGTGGCCCAGGTCTCGCTTTTGAGACCTGGGTTTCTGCTCGCAAACGGGTCCTAGTCCGAACCAAGCCTAACGATAAATTCCTGGTCAGGAAACAACTGCAGATCCCTCCACTGCGCTCCCCCGGATTTCCTGTCGAGTTGGGTGGCGTTGTTCAATTGCATGCGGCTCTCTCTACGGAGAGCCGCACACGTGGTCGTTGCTAGCTATTGCGAAGTAGGAAATCCGGGTACGCTCCGGTCGGGATGACAAGGGTAGGGCGGTGACTCACTTCAAGGGTGAGGATTGGGATGGAAAGAGTCTTCATTCGCGCTTGAACGCTAGAGTCGTTTATCCCACCCTTCGCAAAAAGCGCGAAGGATGGGGCACCCGAACATTCGTTACGAAGATTTGTTAAGGAGATTCGTTAAGACAGCGATTGGCTAGGACGGCGAGTCCAGCAGACGCAGTGCTTTCTCCAGGCCTACGCCGCGTGAGGCTTTTAGCAGGGCCGCATCGCCTGCTCTTAGCTCGGCTTTCAGCCACTCACCGGCTTTTTCCGCGGAGGCGAGAAAGAGGGCCAGTGCCCCGGCATCGCGCGCGGCTTCTACCAGGAATTGGGCGTTCCCTCGTACCCCGATGACCAGGTCAATTCCCTTCTCGGCAGCAACTTTCCCGCAGTCACGGTGCAAGGCAACCGACTCGGCGCCTAGTTCCAGCATCTCGCCGGCTACCAGGATGCGCCGTTTGGCGGGCATCGCGGCGAGCGTTGCGATCATCGACTTGAGTGCTTCGGGATTGGAGTTGTAGCAGTCATTGATGACCGTTGCATCGCCGATGCGTAACACCTCGCCCCGCTTGTCCGGCGGACGGAGCCTGGCGACTGCAGCGGCGCAATCGGCCAAAGGGATGCCCGCTTCCAGGCCCGCCGCGATCGCCGCCATCGCGTTCCAGATGTTGTGACGGCCAAGCAGCGCCAAGGTCAGGGTTGCGGTCTGTTCCCCAGCCGTGACTTGAAACCGCATCCCGTCGGCCCCCAGCTCCTCGATGTTGGCGGCCCGTGGATCGGCACAAGGCCCCATGCCGTAATAAATGGAGCGGCCGTGAAAGTCGCGTCCGAATTGGCCCACGTAGGGGTCGTCACAATTAAGGATGGCGACGCCGGAAACGGGCAGACCCTGCACTAGTTCATATTTCGCCCGCGCGATGCCGGCAACAGCGTCGGGAAAATTCTGTGAGTGGGCCGTGCCCACGTTGGTGATGACTCCCCAATCAGGATGAGCGATGCGGGCCAGGGCCGCGATCTCGCCAGTATGCGACATGCCCATCTCGATCACGGCAACCTCGTGTTCCGGCTCCAGCTTCAGCAGTTGCAACGGCATACCGAATTCGTTGTTCAGATTTCCTTGCGATTTGAGGACTCTGAAGCGCGCTCCCAGCACTTCGGCAACGGCCTCTTTGGTGGTGGTCTTGCCTGCGCTGCCCGTGATTCCGATCACCCGCTTGTTCCAATGAGTGCGCACCGCCGTGGCCAGCGTCTGTAAAGCGAGCAGCGGATCGTCCACGATCAGAAGCGTGTGGGTATGGGCCAGGTCGAGCAGGTCGGTTACTTTGCTGCGGGCTACCACTGCTGCGCGAGCACCGCGCTCCAGCGCGGCGGCAACGAAGTCATGGGCGTCATAACGTTCCCCACGGATGGCAAAAAACAGATCCCCCGGCGCCAGGGTCCGGGTGTCGATGGAATATCCCGTCGCCGGCTCCCCGGCCGGATCACCCGCATGCAGCCGCAGTTCCGCTCCCGTCCAAAGGGCAACGTCCTGGAGTGCCAGCTTCATTAGCTTCTTTCCCGCAATACCTGCCGTGCGATGGCCACATCATCGAACGGTATCACCCGTTCGCCGATGGTTTGTGTTTTTTCGTGTCCTTTGCCGGCGAGAAGCACCAGGTCACCAGGCTGTGCCTGAGCAATCGCCAATTCGATGGCGTGACGACGGTCTGCTTCGACGATCACGGTCGCGGGAGTTCCACTCAACCCAGGAAGCACCTGGTCGATGATCGCCAGGGGATCTTCCCGTCGCGGATTATCGGAAGTAAGGACGACGACGTCGCTGCCCTCGCCGGCCGCCTGGCCCATCAGCGGACGCTTGCTGCGATCACGATCGCCGCCACAACCGAACATGGTGATCACTCGGCCGCCCTCCTTGTTCACAAACTCGCGCGCCACGGCGATGATATTCCGCAAGGCGTCGTCGGTGTGGGCGTAATCCACTACCACAGCGAAATTCTGCCCGCAATCTACTGACTGAAAACGGCCGGGAACAAAGTCCAGCGACGCTGCGCCGCGGGCAACCTCCTCCAAAGAGAGCCCACGGGCCATGGCCGCCGCGCTTGCGGCCAGCAGGTTGTAGACGTTGATTCCACCGGTGAGCCGGGTGGCGAGCGGGACTTCCCCCTGAGGGGTGACCATGGTGAAGCGCATACCGGCCGGCTCCATGTGGAGTTCATCGGCGTGGAAGTCGCCCTGCCGCAGGCCGTAGCTGTAGACCAACGGGCTGCACGCTTGATTCTTTAATTGGACTCCGTGGGGGTCGTCCACATTGAGGACCGCGACCCGTGGTGAGCTCTCGAATAGTTTGCGCTTGGCGGCAAAGTAGTCATCCATCGTGCGGTGGTAGTCGAGATGGTCGCGAGTGAGGTTGGTAAAGATGGCGACGTCAAATGCGAGCCCGGCAACGCGTTGCTGATCGAGAGCGTGGGAGGAAACTTCCATGACCGCTTCGGTGGCGCCGCCGTCCACGCCTTCACGAAATAATTCCAGCAGATCGCGCGACTCGGGTGTGGTGTGGGGGGCAGGAAAGATTCTGCCGGCGGCATGGTACTCGATGGTCCCGGCAAGGATGGTTTTGCGGCCCTGATGGCGCAGCATCGCTTCCAAAAGAAATGCGGTGGTCGTTTTGCCGTTGGTTCCGGTGACGCCGCTGAGCTTGAGCTGGGCCTCGGGATGAGCGAAGAAATTCGCCGCAATCGCGGCCAGCGCACGGCGGCCTTGCGGCACCTCGATCACCGCCAAGGCCGGATAGGCTGTGGCCGCGGAGAAGCCGGCAGCGGAGTCGGTCACAATGGCTCCTGCGCCCTGAGCTACCGCTTGCGGAAGGTAGCGATTGCCGTCCGTAGTGCCGCCACGAAAGGCTACAAACAGCGAGCCTTGCTGCACTCGACGCGAGTCATACTCGACCCCGCTCACTTCGGGACTGGGGCCCTGGCGCCGAATGAAATTGATTCCTTGCAAAACGACGTCCAGCTCCACATCAACTCCAAAGGCCTTGAAAGGGCTTCTAACGGCTGGAGCGACTCACGAAACGAAGCGCAGTCAGAGTGGCCGATACCGAGGCTACTTTCGTGTCGATGAACCCCTGACTACGAAGAAGCGTTCGCACAGCCGATTCTTTCACTCCGCTGGTCGACCCTTTGGGATAGATGATCCATAGGGGCTTACTATAAGTCTTGCCCGCCACATAACGATCTAGTTCCAATTGTGAATTGACACAGATCAGTATCAGGTCAGCATCTTTTTCTCTGGCCGGCGACCCTTCGGCGATGGCTGCCTTTAACTCTTCGCTTTTCACGTTGCCTGTGACGGATAGTTTCGTGGTACTCGAAATACCGAGTTTATGAGCCAGAGTGGGAAGAGGGGAAGCAATGACTTTCGCCCAGCGCTGAGCAACCTCGGGACCGAGATTCAGCTCCACTCGATCCGGGCCGACTTTGAAGTGCAATTTACTATCGCGCGCCGATACCGCAGACATCTCGGCCCAGGGTACCCGGCGGCGCATACCGTGGCGGAGGATAAGCTCACCGGTTTCAAGCAGCACCTTGCAGTCAGCCTCTTCAGCGCCCCACTTGCAATGGCATGTAGCTTCGCGACCCATGGGTGACAGTGTAATCGCTAACGAGTGAAACGCACCACGATCTCAGTACCGGGCGGGACCATGCTCCCCGGGGCAGGCACCTGTTCCCTGGCGATGCCGCTGCCTACAATCTGCAACGCCAGGCCAGCTGTTCCGGCCGTCTCCACAGCCACCCGCAACGGCTCACCCAGAAATGAGGGGACTCCAATCCGATTGGCAGCGTTGACCACGATGCCGTGAGCAGCAACGTGAGGTTGTTGAGCGGCTGCCACTGCGGCGGCGAACGAAGGCGTATCTTTCTTCGCCTCCACAGGTTTAGGCGGGGCAGTGACGGGCGGGGGCGCGGCTTGCGCCGTTTGCTCTCGACCGGAGTTGAGCTCGCTGGCTGCAGAAGGGACTGGCTGCTGACCGCCTCCGTTGCCGCGAAGCGGATCATCCGCGGGCAGATTGTTCACTTCCGCAAAGAGTGCGTCGAGATCGCCTGTTTGTTCTGGTGGCGCTTCGTCCACCTCAGGCAACGCGTTTTTTTTTGCCTCTTCAGACTGCGCGGCCAGATTGGTGTCGTGGGGTACACCCAGGTACTCGAGGACTTCCTGCGCTACTTCGCGGAAGACAGGCCCCGCGTTGACGTTGCCAAAATGATTCCCTTCGGGTGAATCGATGACCACCGCTACGGCGATCGCCGGATTGTTGACCGGCGCGATGCCGACAAAGGAAGCCACATATTTGGTCTTTGAGTAGCGATGAGTCAAGACGTCGATTTTTTGCGCAGTGCCCGTCTTGCCCCCGGACGTGTAGCCATTGAGCGAGGCGTCACCCTTTGCCGTACCAACCATCACCACGCCTTCCATCATCTTGCGCATCTGAGCGGCGGTCATGGTGGAGATCACGCGGTGCGCACCCGGGGGCAACGGATCGGGTAGTTCTCCCTGGGGGTGAAAGGCGGCCGCCTTGAGCTTTCCCGAGGTCCGATCGCCCTGCTGCATAAGAATATGAGGAGGGAGGTAGACACCGCCGTTGGCAATGGTGGAAACCATAGTGACTAACTGGATGGGCGTTACCGCTATCTCCTGGCCCATGGCGATGGAACCAATGCTCGATCCGGACCAACGTCGGGCTGGCCGGAGCAAGCCTCGCGTCTCTGCCGGCAACTCAACGTTACTGCGCGCACCAAAACCAAAGCTGTGAATGTATTGCTCGAATCGTTGCGGGCCCAGCCGCAGCCCCAGCTTGACCGCCGCCACGTCGCTCGACTCCTCCAACGCCTGGGTTGCGGTCAGCACGTAGTTGGGGTGGCTGTCGTGAATGATTCTTCCCGCCAGCTCGATTTTTCCACCCTGGCAGTCGATCAGCTCGTTGGGATTGGTGACCTTTTGTTCCAGGGCTGCCGAGTAGGTGACCAGTTTGAAGGTGGAACCGGGCTCGTAGACGTCGCTCACAGCGTGGTTCTTCAGCAGACTGGTGGTGGCGTGACGGAAATCGTTGGGATTAAAGGTAGGGCGAATGGCCAGGGCAAGAATTTGACCGGTTTGCGGATCCTGAACCACCACCGTGCCATTCAGAGCATGGGTGCGGGCGAGCGCGGAATCGAGCGCGCGTTCGGCCATGAACTGAATATTTTCGTCGATGGTGAGCACCAGATTTTGCCCGGGGTCCGGTTCGCGCTCCTGACTTCCGAGTACGTGGCGGCGAGCATCGAGCGCGGTCAGCATGCGTCCGGGAACCCCATGAAGATCGCGGTCGAACTTACGCTCGATGCCTCCCAGACCGTTGTCATCGGTGCCGACGTAGCCCAGAACCTGGGCGGCGAGCTGGCTGTTGGGGTAATAGCGTTTGAATTCTTTTTGCAAGTAGACGCCCTTGAGGTTGAGCGCCTTGACGCGCGCGACCACCGCCGGGTCAAGCTTGCGCGCGATCCAGGCAAAGTTTCTTGAGGCGTTGAGCCGAGCGCCAATCTGACGCGCGGTGGTGAAGTGATCGGTGGGGTCTGTGTGGACCACTTTGGCCAGGGCGGTGGCCAAAGCCTCGCGCTTGTGCTCCCCGTCCGGATCCTGGCGGTCGGCGATTTCTGAAGGGACGGCGTAGATGGAGTCCGCCAGCCCGGTCATGGCGAGCTCATGCAGATTGCGATCGTAGAGGATGCCGCGCCGGGGCGCGACCTCGAACGTACGCTGTTGCTGCTTGGCGGCACGGTCTACGAAATCTTTGTAGTGAACCACCTGCAGCCAGATCAGACGGACACAGATGAGGCTGACCCAGAAAGCAAAGAAGAGAGAAATGTGCAGCAGGCCCAGACGGCGAGGGACGGTGCCCGCATTGACCGGGCGCGCTGAGGAGTCACCCCGTTGGGCCGCCGGCTGAGTGCGGTTTGGTTGACGAGAGAAAAGAAGCTGCTTCAACTGCACCTGCCATGCTGAAGATTAACGTCCCTTAGGGACTTTCTGGAGTAGCGAGGTATATACGGCGTAAACGAGCCGTTGGAACGCGCTTTTAGGCTCTATCCCCTACCAATCGACGGGTGCTCCACATCTCGCTCGTTTTTCGCGAGATGTGGGATACCATCGGTCTCGCCCTCAAGCCTCTGACGGGTCCCACAACTCCACACGGGTGCCCCACGTTCGCCCCAGCGTACGTGGGCCGAAAACGATGGGCGACCCGGATTTCCTACTTCACTGCATTCGCCAGGACCACGTATGCGGTTTTCCTTAAAGGAAACCGCATGATGGCAATCAACGCCACTCATCTCGACAGGAAATCCGGGGGAAGCCCTTACGAAAGCCTTTCGTTCCATCCCTCCGCTTTGTTCCTTAGGAAACCTGGGTTTCTCCTCGCAAATGGTCCTAGCCGAAACACCCAGGTCTCAAAAGCGAGACCTGGGCCACCCACTCGATATTCGTCGACAAACCTAGCGCAAATGCGGCAGGGGCGATGCTTCTGCCATGACTGGCGCGTTGGGATCAAACTCGTTCTCGCCGCGCACTACCTGTCCCGGCCGCGGGGCGTCTAATCCCAGTTGGCGGGCCATGCGGTCAATGCGGTGCGGGTCGCAGAGCTGCGCTTCGGTCAGGCGAAGCCCCCGGTTCTGCTCCTCGAGAGCAGCCCGCTGCTGCTTTTCCGCCTCTACGCGGTATCCATATTCAATGGCACTGAAATGCTGCCAGCCGTAAAACATCACGAACGTGAACAGAACCATCATCGCCGCAGTGAAGATACGCATCTCGCGCACGCGAACGGGATCGGCCGCTTTCACCAGGCGCGAGTTGTCCAATCGCTTACAGCAGAAGACTTCGGGAGTGGGTCCTCGCCGGGAACGCTGCTGAGCCGCAAATAAATGGAGGTTGCGGTCAGCGATCTGCTGGTTGTACCGCCGCGATGCCTGGTTTAGTTCGTATGCCGGGATTGTTTGCGTTGCCATTTTTAAGATGCCTTTACGATTTTGATTACCGTTCAGTCCTGCCGTTTATCGGTTCTTTCTGCCGCGCGCAATTTTGCGCTGCGCGCCCGCGGGTTGCGATCCGTCTCCTCTTCGCTCGCCGTCACCGGCTTGCGGGTCAACACTTCGAAAACGCCCTGTCGCCCACCTTCGCGCAAGGCATCTTTTGCCAGCCGATCTTCGAGGGAGTGAAAGCTGATTACCACCAGCCTTCCGCCAGGTTTGAGCAGCCTGGGCGCCTGCTGCAAGAGCGCCTCGATCTCCTTCAGCTCAGCATTCACGTAAATTCGGAGCGCCTGAAAAATTCTGGTCGCAGGATGAATGGAGTGGCGGCCTCGCTCAGATTTCATCGCCGGGGCGACGGCCGATAAAACCTTGGCTAGTTGCGCCGTGGTCTTGATCGGCCGCGCCCTGACAATGGCTCTGGCAAATCTCCGCGATCTCCTTTCCTCTCCGAATTCGTAAATCAGGTCGGCGAGAACTTTTTCGTCGGCCTGGTTTACCACTTGTTCGGCGGTCATGCCCCTCCGCGGATCCATCCGCATGTCGAGTGGCCCGTCCGCCTGAAAACTAAATCCTCTGTGCGCCTGGTCGAACTGCATGGAGCTGACCCCGAAGTCGGCCAGCAATCCATCCAAACTCGCCTCCGGGATATGGCGGCTCAGGGTGGAAAATTCTTCCCCGTGGAGCTCCCGCTGCGGCATCTGCTCGCCTAGCTCTTCGCTCAGCGCCTCGAACCGCACTCTTGCCATCTCCAGCGCCTCGGGGTCGCGGTCAAAACCAATTAACCGGCCCTTTCCGCCTAATTGCCGGGCAATCGCGGTGGCGTGCCCCGCGAACCCCAGGGTGGCGTCCACATACCTACCCCCGGCGCGCACATTCAGATATCGGATCGCTTCATTTAAAAGAACCGGCACATGCCGCTCATTGGTTGCCATGTGCTCCCCCTGAGGGGCTACTTCAGATTCCAAAGTTCGCCAAATCCTGCTGGTCTTCTGCTGTCAGCGGTTCGGTCTCCATTCGCTTCTTCAGCTCGTCGTGGTTCTCTACTTCGAGGTAGGTCTGCACTCCGAAAACCACCACATCCCCGGCCAGCCTCGCCGACTCGCGCAAGATCTGAGGCAGGAGCACCCGCCCCTGGGCATCCATTTCTGATATCTGCCCGTAATAATTCACCCGGTCCAGGAACTTCTTCTTTGCCGCGTTCATGCTCGGAATCCCGGCCAGCTTTTCTTCGATCTTTTCCCACTCGGGTAAGGGGTAAATCTCAGCCGAGTGCCCATCCTTGCTAGTGATGTAGAACTGCGCGCCGTACCGCTCGTCCACCAGGCGCTTGAACTCCGCCGGCAGCTTGAGGCGCCCTTTTTCATCGACGCGGGTTGGGTGATTGCCACGAAACATCGTCTAGACTCTCTTCTGTGGCTAAAACCACCTGAAACCGTTTCGTTCTCTCCACTTTCGACCACTTTTGTCCACATCTTAGCCCAGCGACGAGAGCTGTCAAAGGGGAAATTCCGGCAAATCCTTCAGAAAGAGGTGGTTTGCTGGTTTGGTTCCAAAAAACGCAATTTAGCGGGGTGCGATGGGAAGGACCTACAAGATCCTGTGTTGACTTGGTTGATTCAGGGGGTGCGGGTTGTACTTGTCAAACGTATCAAAATCAGGCTTAGCGGATGACACAAAAGTTGTACCTGGAGCAGAAGTCCTTGTTAATCAATACCGGGTGACCGGGGTTTGCTGACGCGCGCGCACCTTTTCGTTGACCACATGGGCCAGGTAGACGAAAACGGCCAGGTTCAGCAGGGTGAGCACGAGCTTGAGCACGGTGACGTGGCGGATGATTTCGTAGAACTCCCAGGGCAGGAACGAGCCGGTCAGGATGAGGGTAAAGTACTCGGCCCACACCTTTTCCAGCACCAGGCCGGTGCCCTCGATGATGTCCAGGGCAGCGTAGAGAAAAATGGCAAAGCTTATCTCTCTGAGCCTATGGGGGCTTAGCAGGGCCGACTTTTCCAACAGCATGTTGACGAAGCGATTTTCGGGATCGAATCGGAGGGCCATCAGGAAGCGCAACAGGACATCCGCGATGTCCTGATGCAGAAGCCTGATGACACCGAACCCAATGGAGACGAAGAGTACCGCCTTCAAAAGCTTCAGGACGCCAATTGCGATAAGCCAGCGATTTCGATCTGAATGTGAATGCGTTGTCAAAGCGCCCTTATTCAACCGTGCATTCAAGCCGATGATACACCCTGCGAGCGGCTGATTATTGACACCTGGCGGCATGGAAGTAGAGTGCCCTCATTTCGCGACAGTCGTCACGGTGTCATTCGCCCCAAGGCGGTTGAACCATCCGGAGACGCTTCATTGATGTTGATTACGTCACCAGGACTGCGTCAATCCCACCGCCCGCTCAATCGGCAGACAAAAGCGGCATGCAGGTTCGAAATGGGTAACAGGAATCCGTTTTGGCGCCGCGGCCCGTACTAGAAGTGCAGCTAATGCAATACGAAAGTGAAGGAACACCAATGAACAAGAGAAATATTGTTGCCGTCGCCGTAGCACTGATGTTTGGACTTTCCGCTCTCCATGCGTCCGCACAAAAGGATCCCATGGTCGGCGGTGCAGCGATGTATCCGACCAAGAACATTGTTGAAAACGCGGTCAATTCCAAGGACCACACCACGTTGGTCGCAGCCGTGAAGGCGGCCGGCCTGGTTGACACACTGGAAGGTCCTGGACCGTTTACCGTCTTCGCGCCCACCAACGAAGCTTTTGAAAAGCTGCCTGCGGGAACCGTAGACACACTGCTGAAACCGGAAAACCTGGACCAACTGAAGAAGATCCTCACCTACCACGTGGTCGCCGGCAAGATGACCTCGAAGGATATCGCAAAGGCGATCAAGGCTGGTGGAGGAAAGGCAGTGCTGACCACGGTCGAGGGAGGCAAATTGACCGCGATGATGGATGGCGGCAAGCTGGTTCTGACTGACGAAAAGGGTGGAACTTCCACGGTTACGATTGCCAACGTCATTCAGTCGAACGGTGTTATTCACGTGGTGGATACGGTTTTAATGCCGAACTAGTTTTGTTCGATCGATGTTTTTGATTCTCGAAAGCAGGCGGCTGACTTTGGCGCCTGCTTTTGTTTTGTGACAGGCTGAAGCATGCGCCATAAGTTTCAAACCGAACAGTGGCTTCCCTACCCCAGGGAGCAGGTGTTTGCATTTTTCGCTGACCCGGTGAATCTTCCGCCGTTGATGCCCAAGTGGCAGCGGGCGCGGGTGGAACGAGCGAAGTATGTGGCTCCGCCTGGTGCTGGCGGCGTTGTTGCCGGGGAGGGGTCAGTAATCACCATCAGTTTTCGCCCGGTTCCCCTGCTTCCAATGCGACTGGAGTGGGACGCGTATATTGCTGAGTTTCGCTGGAATGATCATTTCTGTGATGAGCAGCGACGAGGGCCTTTCAAGTATTTTCACCACTGCCATCGGATTCGGGATGAACGGAATGGCAGCGTAGTGAGGGACGAGGTTGAGTACGAGCTGCCGCTGGGCGTGTTTGGTGACCTGGCGAATGGCTTGGCGGTCAAGTCTACTCATGGCAGAGTAGAACACTCGGCGATTGGCTACACAGTGCGGCTTGGGGCGGGGCTTCCACCTTCAAACGGATTAAAGACGTCCGCGCCGAGACCGACAAAATCTTTCACGTTCCGCGTGACGATGGTCAGGTCATGGTGAAGGGCCGTGGCGGCAATCACTCCGTCCACAACGGCCAAGGTCATTCCTTTTTGTTTCACGGCGGCGGCTAAATTCCCCCAACGTTCGGCAACGGCTTCCGTTACCGGCAGTATGCGCCCAGCGAACCATGACCGAACTTCGATATCAAGCCAGTTCTGCAATCCGGTGCGCTTCTGGCTGGCCGGGATTTCGGCGATCCCCTTACAGATTTCGCCAATCGTCAGGACGCTGAGAAACACGCTCTTTTGGTCAGCATTGGCGAGAAACGCAGCAACCCGCGCGTCGGGTTTTTCACGGGTGAGTTCCGAGGGGATATTCGTGTCTACTAGATATCCCTTCACAGGTTAATATCCCGACCTGTGTCCTTGCTCCTGTCCACCTCAAAAACGATATTCAAACCGCGCAGTGGAGCGAACAGTTCAACCATGTCTTTTGCCGGTTCCGCACTTTTTGGCGGCGCTGCTGCCGCTTTTGGCAACGAAGATTGAAGGGCCTGCCACACAACGTCTTCGGCGTCCTTGAATCCGCCGGACCGGAGACGCTGATTAATCAACGCCTCGAGTTCGGGTTTGGTGATCTGAATGGTCATGGTGTCGGCCTCCTTCATCATTATCGCCCGTCAACAATACACCGGGCGCGGCGCGTCTGCAAAGAGGACGTGGGGTAGGGGCCGGACAAACTTGTCACGTACCCGGGCAGCTGAAAATCGCGCCGAGGTTCTCTTTTTCCTGCTGCCTTAGAGATTTCGGAAAGATCCCCCTAAGACCAGCCTGCCAAAGATCGCTCTCCCGTGGGACTGATAACGGCGGACCCAATCTCATCAACGGTGCTATTTCGCGTAGTAGCCGGCCCGAGCTCTGAGGACTAAGCCGGGACGGGTGGGCTGGATGACTATTTTGCGGAAGGAGCCGTCGCGGACCTTGTTGGTGGACTGGTAGGCGACTCCGTACAGGGAGCGGAGTTCGCCGGAGATCTCGGCGAAGGCTTGGCTGACCTTCATGGTATGGACGTCGTAGGACTTGCCCCCGGTCTGCGCGGTGAGGTGGTCGAGTTCGCGCATGCCGTAGCGATCGCGTGCGTTCATCTTGCCGTGGTCGAGCTCGGTGTAGCGGATGGCGTAAACGAGGACGTCGTTGTCCTGGGCGGCTTCGATGGCGTCGATGAGGTCGTGTTCGCTGGAGTTTTCTTCACCGTCCGAGAAGACGACGAGGACTTTGCGGCGCTGATGGACGTCCACCATCTTTTCGGTAGTGGAGTAGAAGACGGCATCGTTGAGGGCGGTGCCGAGGTCGCGCTTTTCGATGGGGCCGAGTTCGGGGCCGTCGCGGTGGCCCTTGTCGTAACTGCGGAGGTTGTTGATGATGGCTGACTGGTCGTTGCTCCAGTCGTTGACTAGGCGGAGATGGTTTCCGAAGCAGAGGGCGAAAGCGCGGTCATCGGGAAGGAGAGTCTGGTGGAGGAAGTCGGCGATATCGCGCTCGTGATCCTGGATGAATTTTTCCTGGCTTCCGCTGGCGTCTATGACCAGGCCGATACTGAGGGGGAGCTGCTCGGCGTGGGAGAAGAAACGGATGGTCTGGGGGATGCCGTCCTCGACGATGGAGAGGTCTTCCTTGGTGAGGTCGTTGACCAGGCCGCCCGAGGCGTTGTGGACGCTGACGGTGGTGTCGATGAGGTGAGCGTCTACTTTTAAGGTGGGGAAGTCCTGGGCGGGGGCGGTGAGGGTCAGCAGGAGGGTTGCGGCTAAGAATCTTGGGAGCATGATGGGTTTACGGAGGGGAGTCCGAGTTGGTTCCGAGATGGCAATCCGACACCACTCCTTACCGTGGGTAAATATGCTCGAGATTGCCGAGCAGCGTGAAATTGCCATCACCGGCAGCAGCGAATCCGGCTTCCTAACGAGACCACTACCACGTTGTCGCCGGCAAGATGACCTCGAAGGATATCGCGAAGGCGATCAAGGCTGGTGGAGGAAAGGCAGTCCTGACCACGGTCGAGGGAGGCAAATTGACCGCGATGATGGATGGCGGCAAGCTGGTTCTGACTGACGAAAGGGGTGGAACTTCCACGGTTACGATTGCCAACGTCATTCAGTCGAACGGTGTCATCCACGTGGTTGATATCGATGTTTTTGGTTCTCGAAAGCAGGCGTCTCCTGGGCGCCTGTTTTTATTTGTGACAGGCTGAAGCATGCGCCATAGGTTTCAAACCGAACAGTGGCTTCCCTACCCCAGGGAGCAGGTCTTTTGCATTTTTCGCTAAAGACCTTTGGGACTCGATCTTAAGAGGGCGTGTGAGTAACCGGGGAAAGAGACCGCAGGTCCCTACGCTACGCTCCGGTTGGGATGACAATTCTGTTGCAAGGGGTCGGGTATTTACCGTAGAAGCTCTTGCGGGCACAACAGAATTGTCATCCCGACCGGAGCGAACCCGGATTTCCTACTTCGCGCTGCTAGCGACGACCACGTATGCGGCTCTCCGTAGAGAGCCGCATGCAGATCATCAAAGCCACAGGTCTCGACAGGAAATCCGGGGGAGCGTAGTGGAGGGACCTGCGGTCTCTTTCCCCGGTACTCACACGCCCTTCAGCCCAGGAAGGAAGGTCGCTGGCTACTGACTCTTTAGCGGGCTACCAGGCGTTTTCGGGGTTTTTGCTGCAGATAAGGAGCGAGCTTCTCCATGGCTGCTTCGACGCTGATGCCATACTTGGCCCGAAGTTGGTCGACTTTGCCGTGCTCGATGAAGCGATCAGGCCATCCAATGCGCACTACCGGGGCTTCGATCTGCATTTCGCTGAGCGCTTCCAGGACTGCGCTGCCAAATCCGCCCATAAGAACATGATCTTCCAAGGTGACGATCACCCCGGTGCGACGGGCGTACTCGGCGAGTGTGTCGCGATCCAGTGGTTTGACGAAGCGAGGGTTGATCACAGCTACAGAGAAGCCCTGTTTCCTGAGCTCCGCGGCCAGCTGCTGCGCCAGCGGCAGTAAGGCTCCCAGTCCAAAGATCGCGACTTCATCACCGTCGCTTATGATCTCGGCTTTGCCTATGGGCAGCGCCACCGGCTGGGCCTTGACCGTCGCTCCCGGGCCGGTGCCGCGTGGATAGCGGACCGCGCTTGGCCCCGGCTGCAGCAGAGCGGTATACATCATGTCCGCAAGCTCGTCCTCGTCCTTGGGAACCATGTGGATGATGTTAGGAATGCCGCGCAGATAGCTGATGTCAAACAGGCCGTGATGGGTTGGGCCGTCATCGCCGGAGAGCCCGCCGCGATCCATGCAAAAGACAACCGGCAGGTTCTGCAGGCAAACGTCGTGCACGATGGGGTCGAAGGCGCGCTGCAGGAAAGTAGAGTAAATGGCGCAGAAGGGGCGGAAGCCCATGGTGGCCAAGCCGGCGGCAAAAATGACCCCGTGCTCTTCGGCAATGCCGACATCGAAGTAGCGGCGCGGATGATGGGGACGGAAGAGGTCAAGGGCCGTGCCGTTGGGCATGGCCGCCGTGATCGCTACCACCTTGGGATCCTTGTCGGCCAGTTTGACCAGGGTTTCAGCGAATACCTCAGAATAGGTACGTTGGCCCGCGGGGGTGGTTTCGCCGGTGTCCGGGTCATATGGTCCGAGACCGTGAAACTTCTTTTGCTTGTCGAGCGCGGGCTGAAAGCCACGTCCCTTCTGGGTGATGGCGTGCAGCAGGACCGGGCGATCCTGGGTCTTCAGGAACTGAAATGTTTCGATGAGCAAACCGATGTTGTGGCCGTCGACCGGACCGTAGTAGGTGAGGCCAAACTCCTCGAAAAGCATGGAGGGCCAAAGCATGCCTTTGGCAGCTTCTTCAGCCTTGCGCACCATGTGACGGGCGGTCTTGCCGCCCAATTTTTCGAGCAATCGCGCCGCCGAGTCGTGCAGATTGGTGTAGCGCTCGTTGGTGACGATCTTGTGCAGGTAGTTGGCGATGGCGCCCACGTTGCGGTCGATCGACCACTCGTTGTCGTTCAGCACCACGATCATGCGCTTGGTTTGCTGGGCGATATTGTTGAGCGCCTCAAAGCTTATGCCATTGGTGAATGCCGCATCCCCGGCAAAGGCAATCACGTTTTCTTTGGTGCCGGCAAGATCGCGGGCTACCGCCATGCCCAGCGCGGCGGAGAGCGCGGTGCCGGCGTGGCCCGCCCCGTAGCAGTCATGATCGCTTTCGGTGCGCAGGGCAAAGCCATTTAGGCCGCCCGGCTGGCGCATGGTGTTAAACCGGGCGCGGCGGCCGGTGAGCAATTTGTGAATGTACGCCTGGTGGCTTACATCAAAAACGAAGCGGTCGGTAGGCGTGTTGAAGACGTAATGCATGGCCAGCGTCAGTTCGACGACGCCGAGGTTGGGGCCCAAATGGCCACCCGTCTTGGAAAGTACGAGGATCAGCTGCTCGCGTATTTCCTGAGCCAGTGCCTCCAGTTCCGGCACGGTAAAGCTCTTGATATCCGCGGGCGAGTGAATCGTATCGAGTAATTTCCCCATGGTTTCTCGTGCACGCCCCTACCGCTTATAAACTCTTCGGCAATCGTCCCATCAAAAAAGACCCCTAGCGGGGCCTGCTGGTGCGCCTATAGCGGCTCATATCCCGGTAGTATACCAATCTTGCCCTGCGGGCCGACATTATCTTTAGGAGAGGGCCTCCACGGTCTCAACAGCCGGCCCCCGGATTTCCTGTCGAGAACCGTGGCTTTGATCGGCTGCTTGCGGCTCTCTTTAAGGAGAGCCGCACACGTGGTCCTTGCCAGCAGCGTGAAGTAGGAAATCCGGGTCCGCCTCGGTGCCAAACTCCCCTTCCCAGCGGGCGATCACGACCGATGCCAGGCAATTGCCCACTACGTTGACGGTGGTACGCGCCATATCCATCATGGCGTCGATACCGAGGATGACGAAAATCGGTTCTTCGGGCAGGTGGAACATGGCCACGGTGGCAAGCAGCACAACCAGGGTCGCGCGGGGAACCCCGGCCACTCCTTTGCTGGTGAGCATCAGGGCACCCACCATGAAGACCTGTTGTTTCCAGTCCATGTTGACGCCAGCGGCCTGGGCAACAAAGATCCCGGCTAAGGCCAGATAAAGGGTGGAACCATCAAGATTGAAGCTATAGCCTGCGGGGATCACAAAGGCGACAATCCTGCGCGGTACACCGAGAGCTTCCATCGCCTCCATGGCACGAGGCAGCGCCGCTTCGGAGGTGCTGGTGGCAAATGCAATGGCAGCCGGTTCGGCGACCGCGCGCAAGAATCTGCGGATGGGCACCCCGGCGATAAGCGCCGCTGGTAGCAAGCCGACCAGCCCGAAGGCGAGCAGCGCAGCATACAACGTTAGTAGCAGGCGGCCCAGGTGGAGCAGCACGCCTGGTCCCATTTGCCCCACCGTGTATGCCATGGCAGCGCCCACTCCGACGGGAGCGTAATACATCACGATGTTGGTAAAGGCGAACATGGTCTTGGTCAACGATTCGATGACCCGCAGCAGAGGCGCCCGATCTTCCGCGGCGAGCCTTGCCAGGGCTAAACCAAAAAGGATGGCGAAGACTGCTACCTGCAGTATCTGGTTGTCGGCTACAGATTTGGCTAGGTTTTCGGGAAAGGTGTGGAGTAAGACATCATCCCATCGCAGCGAAACCTGGGCTTGGGGAAGAGCCGCCACCGAGTGCTGCTGGGGGACGGCAAGCCCTACACCGGCTTGGGTGATATTGATGGCCGCCAAGCCGACCAGCATGGCGACGGTGGTAAGAACTTCAAAATAGACCAACGCCTTCAATCCCATGCGGCCGAGGGTGCGCATTTGCCCGTGGGCCGCGATGCCGGAAATCAGGGTACCGAGGATCAACGGGGCAACAATGGTCTTGATAAGTCGCAGGAAGATATCGCTGAGCACGCGCAAGCTGACAGCAAAAGCCGGCGCATCGACGCCCAGTTCTGCGCCCGCGATCATGGCCCAAAAAATCCACGCCATCAACGAACGACGCCGCCCAGCTGCCCAAAGAAGTAGCGCCAGACCAACCAGCCGCAAAGGTAGAGCGAAATGTGCGGCGGTATGGCTGAGCAAAGCCAGGAGCCCAGCGCAATAAAGCGCTGCCCCTGCAATCGCGGCCGCATGTTGATGTCGCAAGTTCAAAAAACAACCTCCGTGGCTAAGCCAGATTGTTACCGGCAGCGGTTACTTTACGGGGACCAAAAGCTCCTGCGCGGACTTAGGTAACCTACGATCTGCAACTTCGGGCAGTAGTTACTGCCTTCACAGATACAGAAGAGCTGATATCAGGTTAGGATGTACCCAGTCTTGTCGCTAACCCCCAAGCGATCATGGTTTTCCCCCTGTTGGTTCGCATTCTACCTTCCCCCGGTTAAGTACTCGATTTGAATCCCAAGGGTGCAGAAAACTCCGATGCTTTCCAGCTCCAGCGGTGTGCAGCACGACGAGACTGAGCGGCTTAAGTCTCTCCTGCAATACGAGATTCTCGACACCCTTCCCGATCCCGCCTTCGACGAGATCGCGCGGATGGCGGCGTCGATCTGCAATGCCCCTTACGCGTTTATTGGTTTTCTGGACTGGTCGCGGGTGTGGTTCAAATCAACCGTTGGCTTCAGCGCGCGCCAGATTCGCCGCAATGGATCACCGTGCCAGTTTCTTCTGCTGGATGCCAAGCCACTGATCATTAGCGATGCGCTGGCGGATCACCGCTTTGCCGCCTCCGGCATCGTGCTTGACAGCGGCATCCGATGCCGGTCGTATGCGGCCGCTCCTCTATTCTCCGCTTCGGGCATGATCCTGGGCACGGTTGCGGTTTGCTCACCGGAAGCCAATGCTTTCAGCCGCAGCAATCTGGAGAGCCTGCAGGTTCTCGCCCGCCAGGTAATCACTCGTCTGGAGTTGTATGCGACCGGCCACACCCAGGAGAATGTGGTCCGTTCCCGGCAGCGTTCCGAGCAGGCGCTTACGGTCGAACGGAACTTTGTCGCTGCGGTACTCAACACCATCAGTGCGCTGGTGCTGGTATTCGATATCGCGGGCCGCATCGTGCGCTTCAATCGGGCTTGCGAAACGATTTCCGGCTACACCTTCGCCGACCTCGCCGGCCGCGCCTTTCCCGAAGAGCTCTTCCCGCCAGGGGAGCGGGAGACGGCTATCCGCGTCTTTGAGGAGGTGCGCTCGGGCGACAAAACCGAGTCTTTTGAGATTAATTGGCGCACCAAGTCAGGCGGCACGCGGCGCATTGCCTGGACTGCTACCTCGCTGGTGAATGCCCAGGACGAAGTTGGTTTTGTGATCATGACGGGCGCGGATGTGACCGAGCAGCGGGAAGCCGAAACAGCTCTGCGCACCAGTGAAGAGCGTTATCGGCAGCTGGTGGAAAGCAGCCTGGCCTTTATTTTCACGCACGACCTGAATGGGGTGCTGCTCTCGATTAATTCGCACGCAGCGGGCACTTTGGGCTACTCGGCGGAAGAATTAGCCGGCACGCCGCTGCGCAACTACATCGACCCCGATCACCTGGCTGAGTATGACGCTTACTTTGAGGCGCTGAAGCAAGATACCGATCAGGAGCACCAGGGGCGCTTTTATCTGCGTGGAAAAACAGGACAACTGTGCATCGTTGCCTATCGCAACCGGGTACTGCATCTGCCGGGCGCAGATCCCGTTGTGCTCAGTCACGGTATCGATATTACCGAGCAAACGAAGGCCGAAGAGGAGCTCACTGCACTGACGCGCCAGCATCAATCGATTCTGGATTCAGTCGGTGACGGCATCTGGGGTGTGGATATGGAGGGGCGGGTCACCTTCATCAATCGCAGCGGCGCAGCCATGTTGGGGTACACTCCGCAGGAGCTGCTGGGACAAAACATGCACGCGCTGCTGCATCATACGCATGCGGATGGTTCGCCATACCCGGCGGAAGAGTGCCCGCTCACTGGCAGCCTGACGAGAGAGACGCCGCTGCATGTCAGCGACGATGTGTTTTGGCGCAAGGATGGAACATCGCTGCCGGTGGAATACGTTGCCTGCCCGCTGGTGGAAAATGGGCGCGCGGACGGGATTGTGGTCGCCTTCACGGATGTTACCGAACGGCGGCGCCTGGACCGAATGAAGGATGAGTTTATTGCCACCGTGAGCCACGAGCTGCGCACGCCACTGACCTCGTTGCGGGCTGCACTTGGCCTGGTCGCCAGCGGGGCGCTCGAAAGTCGCCCGGAGAAGATTCGCCCGATGTTGGATATCGCACTGACAAACTGCGACCGGCTGATTCGGCTGGTGAATGATATTGTCGACTTCGAGCGCATTGAAAGCGGGAATCTGCCGTTGCACAAGGCGGAATGGAATGCCATCGATTTGCTGCGGCGAGCGATGGATCCGGAGCGAGCAAGCGCGGCCCGCGTGGGATTGCATTTCCGCATTGACGCGGAGCCGGTCGATGTATGGGTAGACGGCGATCGCATCCTGCAGGTGCTGGGTAACCTGATCCGCAATGCGATCAAGTTTTCCGAGAAGGGTGGCGAGATTCGTTTGGCCGCGCAGGCGATCAACGAAAAGGAAGTCACCTTTGAGGTACAGGATCACGGGGCGGGTATTCCCGCGGAAAAGCTGGATTTAATTTTCGAGCGGTTCCAGCAAGCGGACGCGTCGGATTCACGGTTGCAAGGTGGTACGGGGTTAGGATTGGCGCTGGCCCGCGGGATCGTGCATCAGCACGGGGGACGGATTTGGGCCAAGAGCAATCCGGGCAGCGGGAGTACCTTCTACTTCACCGTCGAGCTGTTTGTGCCCAAGGATGAGTCTGAGAGCACGGAAGAGCAAGCGCCTGAAGCAAGCGCGAGCTAGGTGTCGCGGCATCGGTTTTGCGCTCCTCTCCGCCCGCGAACGTAGGGCTTTGCTCAATCTATTGACTGGGAAAGGAAACCGCAGGTCCCTCCACTACGCTCCCCCGAGCGTAGTGGAGGGACCTGCGGTTTCCTTTCCCGTTTTATTCTTCGGAGCCGCGTAGTTGTGCGATGACGGTAAAGTCTTCCAGGGTGGTGGTGTCACCCTTGATTTCGCCGCTGGTGGCCAGCTCTCGTAGTAAACGGCGCATGATCTTGCCGCTGCGGGTTTTGGGTAGCGCTTGCGTAAAGCGGATGTCGTCAGGCCTGGCCAGTGAACCAATTTCCTTGGCTACCCACTCACGCAGTTCCTCTTTGAGTTGCGGCGACGGATGATGACTACTCTCCAGCGAAACAAACGCCGCAATCGCCTGCCCCTTCAAATCATGCGGACGGCCGACAACCGCCGCTTCCGCTACTTTGGGGTGCGCGACCAGCGCTGACTCCACTTCCATGGTTCCCAGACGGTGACCACTCACATTGATCACATCGTCCACACGGCCCATGAGCCAGTAGTCGCCATCTTCATCGACGCGCGCGCCGTCTCCGGTAAAGTAGTTGCCGGGAACTTCTGACCAGTAAGTCTGGGCATAGCGATCAGGATCGTTGAAGATGGTGCGCGCCATGGAGGGCCAGGGCTTGCGGATCACCAGCAGTCCGCCGCTACCCGGAGGCACCGTTTCCCCTTCGCGATTGACGATCGCCGGCTCAATGCCAAAAAAGGGACGGGTCGCTGAACCGGGTTTGGTCGGAACTGCACCGGGCATCGGGGCCAGCATGATGGCTCCGGTTTCGGTCTGCCACCAGGTGTCGACGATGGGACACCGTCCCTTGCCGATCATTTCGCGATACCAGATCCAGGCCTCGGGATTGATCGGCTCACCCACCGTGCCCAGCAAGCGCAGGCTGGCCAAAGAGTGGCGCAGCGGATATTGATCCCCCCATTTGATGCAGGCGCGGATGGCAGTAGGAGCAGTGTAGAAAACAGTGACCTGGTGGTCGTCGACGATCTTCCACAAGCGGTCCGCTTCAGGAAAATTAGGCGCGCCTTCGTACATCACCGTGGTGACGCCGTTCTGCAGAATGCCGTAAACAACGTAGGAGTGGCCGGTGACCCAGCCGATATCCGCCGTACACCAGTACACATCGTCCGGTTTGAGATCGAAGATCAGCTTGCTGGTGAGATAGGTTTGCACCGAATAACCGCCGGTGGTGTGCACCAAGCCTTTGGGTTTTCCTGTCGTTCCCGAAGTGTAGAGAATGTAGAGCGGATCTTCGGCGTCCAACGGCTCGGCCGGGCACTCGGCCGCAGCCTTGGCTAGCAGGTCGTGCCACCATTGATCGCGGCCCGGCTTCATGTTCACGGTGGATCCGGTGCGGCGATACACGACCACATGCTTCACCGTGGGACAATTGTTCAATGCCTCGTCGACAATTGGTTTCAGGCGGACTTCCTGGCCCCGCCGGTACGATCCGTCCTGGGTAACGACCGCAACGCAGGACGCGTCGTTGATGCGGTCGACCAGTGCGTTGGCCGCGAATCCCCCGAAAATGACGGAATGCACCGCGCCTATGCGCGCGCAGGCCAGCAAGGCGATGGCCAGCTCCGGGGTCATGCCCATGTACACCGCGACCCGATCGCCTTTGCGGACTCCCAGGCCCTTCAGTACATTGGCGAATTTCTGCACCTCGAGGTAAAGCTCGCCGTAGGTGAGGGTGCGGGTTTCTCCCGGCTCGCCTTCCCACAGGATGGCCACCTTGTCCTTGCGGTCGCCCAGGGCATGACGATCGACGCAGTTGTAGCAGAGATTAATTTTGCCGCCGACGAACCACCTGGCCAAGGGAGGATTCAATTCGAGCACACGGGTCCAGGGAGCAAACCAGTGCAGCTCACTTGCGATCTCTGCCCAAAAACGCTGCGGATCCTGAATCGAGCGGCGATAGAGCGTCTCGTATTCCTCGAGGCTCTTCACCTGCGCCTTGGCGGCAAATTCGGCGGGCGGAAGAAAGACTCTGTGCTCACGCAGGATGGAACTTAGGTTTGGATCGATGGTGCCGGTTTCCATGGCTCTTATTTCCCTCAAGCATTCTACTCACCCGCAGCTATTTGTAGCGCTGCTGATGCCATTGCCAGGCGCTACGCACAATATCGTCGAGCTGGGTGTATTTCGGCTTCCAACCCAACTCGCTTTCAATTTTTGCTGAGCTGGCAATTAAAACTGCCGGATCACCGGGGCGCCGAGGCAGTTCCTCGGTTGCAATGGTATGCCCGGTCACCCGCCGGGCTGATTCCACTACTTCCCTCACGGAAAAACCGTGGCCATTGCCAAGGTTGTAGATCATCCGGTCGCGTTCCTCGAGTGCGTGGAATGCCAGAAGATGTGCTTCCGCCAAGTCCTGCACGTGGATGTAGTCGCGAACCGCGGTACCGTCGTGGGTAGCGTAATCCTGGCCGAAAATCTTGATGCTGGGGCGCCTGCCGAGAGCCACGTCGAGGATGAGTGGAATCAAATGCGACTCCGGCTCATGGGCTTCTCCGCGGTCTGGAATCGCACCCGCGACGTTGAAATAGCGCAAACTGGCGAAACGCAATCCGTGAATACGGTGGATCCAGGAAAGCATTTGCTCCACCAGCAGCTTGGATTCTCCATAGGCGTTGGTGGGAGCGAGCGCGGCGTCCTCGGCGATGGGGGTTTTCACCGGTTCCCCATAGACAGCCGCGGTCGAGGAAAAAACTAATTTCCCCAACTTATTCTTTACCATCGCCTCCAGCAGGCTCAGAGTAGCCGCGGTGTTGTTACGAAAGTATAGTTCGGGATGGCGCATGCTCTCTCCCGCTTCGATGAGGGCGGCAAAGTGCATGACTCCGGCAAAAGACCCATCCTGGAATAATTCGTCAAGTCTTTTGCCATCAGCAACATCACCCTCGACAAAGGTGGCGCCGGCAGGGACCATGGAGCGCCGGGCATGGCACAAGTTGTCATACACCACGACCGTATGCCCACGGTCCAATAGGAGCTGAGTTACCGTGCCGCCGATGTAACCTGCCCCGCCGGTTATTAAAATCTTCACGCCTTCACAGCTCCTTCTAGTAGTCTTACGGTAGAGCCGAATACGGCCGTATGGAATAAGCATCAAATTTGTTGGGCCGGGGATCATGGTGGGGCTTTTGGGCGACGCTGAGCAAGTGCAATCCGGCGCCCCCGACAAGGGTTTCTGAAAGCTTTGGGTTCTGCCCCCAAGCTGAGATTCGAAAAGTTATGGCTCACTTCATGCCTTATCCATACACTTCTGTTCCCAACCGCTCCACCTTTGGGTTACTGCGTCCTCACAAAATCTCGTCTATCGTGAGCTTATCCGCAAGTACTTTGGTACTGAGATTTTTGAAGGCGCGGAAGTCGAAAAAGGCTGCAGGTTTCTCGGCAGAACCCGGGAGTTGTAGAGCATTGAACCCGAGTGCGCGTCTGTTTGCATGTACGAGTTTTTTCGCTGCTCTTTCATCGCCCGGTAGCTCGCACATCACTCTTACGACTAGAGAGAATTAGGGAACTTCAATTATGCCGAAAGATCTACTGAATCGCGATAACTTCGGAAACTTCGGACTCCTCCCGGAACCTGAGGGGCGTTGGGGCTCTTTTGGGGTCAGCATGGTGACGAACATTCTTGTCATGTCTCTGCTGATTCTGCTGACTGCTGCGATCCATAAAGTGGAGAAGCAAAAGTATAACGAGACCCTGATCTTTCCTCAGGAAGTTCCGCCGCCACCAAAGATTGTGGTGCCCAAAGTGAAGGTGTTTGCACCGCCGCAACCTGAAGTGGTGAAGCTAACGCCTCCCAAAATTGTTATACCCAAGATCCAGCCGCCACCCGAGCTTCCCAAACCGGTGGAACTCCCCAAGCCGGAGGCACCCAAGCTGCCGCCGGCGCCGCCCAAGGCGGTAGCGCCTCCGCCACAGCCCAAGGTTGGACTGTTTTCCAGCCCCAAGCCTACCGAGACGGCTAACAATCAGGTGAAACCGGACGTCAAGTCCGGCGGATTCGGTGATCCGATCGGGGCCAAGACCAACCCCAACTCCTCCAAGTCTGCACTGGTGGCGGTGGGAAGCTTCAACAGCGCGCCTGGAGCGTCTAGCGGCGCAGGTGCTGCGCGTAAGGGCGCGGTTGGGGGCACCTCGTTTGGTGCTGGAGTAGCCAATGGCGTCCCTGGCGGACACGATATGGGTAAGGTGGCTTCTGCCGGCTTTGCCAACGGCGTGGTCGGCGGTACCGGCAAACCAGGTGGTACGGGCTCGGTCGCAACTGGCGGGTTTAACTCCATGGGCCCGGCGCCCACCCAGGTGGCGATCAAAACCTCAGAACCGGCCTTCGTTCCTCCGATAGTCATCTCAGAGCCGCATCCGGAGTACACCCCGGAAGCAGCTCAGCTGAGGATCCAGGGTGAGGTAACTCTGCAGGTGCGTTTTCTGGCCTCTGGCCAGGTAGAGGTATTGCGTGTAGTAAACGGGTTGGGGCATGGTCTGGATGAGCAGGCAAAGCGTGTTGCCGAGCAAATCCGGTTCAAGCCCGCGATTAAAGATGGGCATCCGGTTGATCACACGACCCTGATTCACGTGACCTTCCAGCTGGCCTAGCCAGTGATTGCCCGGTTCTACGAATTTCATTACTACGAATTTCGGTTCGAAATTGTTTTTAGGTTACAGGAGCCAGGAAATGACCCTGCGTCGAGTTTGGATTACCAGTCTGCTGCTGACCCTGACGGCGTCGGTAGCACAGGCCAAAACCAAGTATCAGCCCCCAATGGCTCTGTCGCCGGAACAAAGTGCGCTGGTGCAAAAAGCGATTGCGGCCGAAAAGGTCACCATCAAGCAGATCCAGAAGCACTCTCCGCTGGTGCAGACCTATATCCAAAATATGCGGCCGGACCAGGTCCTGTATGCGGTGCCGGAATCGGACCAGTATCTTCTGGGCCGAGTCGACTTCGGCAAGTCGATCAGCGACACTTCATACTCTGAGCAGGGCAATAGCAAGGGCCTGTTCAAGGGTTCGGTGAAGTATGTGTCGGGTCTGACCAAGGCGTTCAAGATGCAGTACATCTCCGCCGGTTTTATGGAGATGATGTTCCTGGACCCGATCTCCTTCGACCAGCAGCACTATGACTTCAGCTATGTTCGTCGCGACTTCCTGGGCGCGGTGCGCACCCTGGTGTTCGACGTGCACCCCAAGCCGGGCACCGGCAGCGGCCGTTTTACCGGCCGTATCTGGGTTGAAGATCAGGGCGGAAACATCGTCCGCTTCAACGGCACCTATACCGGTGGCAACCAGGACGACGACAGCTCGAGCTACTTCCACTTCGACAGCTGGCGCGAAAATCTTCAGCCTGGCCTGTGGCTGCCGGTCGGCGTCTATGTGGAAGAAACGCAGAAGAGCTCCGAACACCCGGTCTCCTTCAAGGCTCAGACTTACATCTGGGGCTATAGCCTGAAGCTGCCCACGCACGAGTCTGACAACGAGTCGGTGAAGATCGACGACGTTCAGGACCAGAGCGATCAGAGTGCGGATCTTAGCCCTCTGCAAGCCCAACGGCAATGGATTTCGCAGGCCGAAGAGAACGTCCTCGATCGCCTGGTGCAAGCCGGTTTGCTCGCGCCTCCCAGCGACTTTGACAAGATCCTCGAGCAGGTGGCCAACAACATCATCATTGGCAACAACATTCAGATCACCGATGCGATTCATTGCCGGGTGCTGCTTACTGCTCCGCTCGAATCGCTGGCAGTCGGCAACACGATCATCCTGAGCAAGGGGCTGATCGACGTGCTGCCTTCTGAGGCAGATCTGGCCGCGGTGCTGTCGTTCCAGTTGGCGCACATTGTTCTTGGTCACCACATTGACACCCGTTACGCATTTAACGATCGCCTTCTGTTCCCGGACGAGGCGACCTTTGAGCGCATCCACATGTCCCACTCGGATTCCGACAACGATTTGGCGGCCAAAAAGGCTCTCGATCTGCTGAACCACTCGGTGTATGCCAACCAGCTGGCGCAGCCGGGCCTTTTCCTGGCGGCGCTGGACCAGCGCTCGAAACAGCTCACCGCTTTGAACACTCCCCGGTTGGGTGATTCGCTGCTACGCCCCACCGGCGAACCATGGCTGAATGCGCTGATCCCTAAAGCGCCCAAGCTGGATATCAACAAGCTCGATCAAATCGCGGCCCTGCCCCTGGGCAGCCAATTGAAGATCGATGCCTGGGACGACAAGGTGATTCGCTTGAACGCCCGGGCGGCTCCGATCATGAATGCGCGGGATAAGATGCCCTTCGAGGTGACTCCGGTCTTCTTCCGCTTAACCCGCTACACGCCGCCCGTTGGGCAAGCTGCGACGCCGGCGGCAGGAGCTGCCGACACGACGGCTCCCGCGGTAGACACACAGCAGAGTGCGGCTCCGGCGCAGGCGTCGGCGACGCAACCGAGCCCACAGTAAACCGCTGGTAGAAGGTAGAGGGTTACCAACGGGATATCCTTCAACTAAAGCATGACATAGGCGGGGTAGACTGAACCTACTCCGCCTTTGCTGCGTTTTACGGGGAATTTACTTGCGTGGTGTTCATGGCTAAAAGGTCCCTGCTGGCAAGCGTGCTCGTCCTCCTGTTTTCCTTGTCATTGAGCGCTCGTCTTCAAGCCCAGGTAGTTCCTGCAGGCCGGGGCGGCCCCCATCTGGTTGCTGGAGGTTTTTTTTCGGAGTTCAGTCCCGATTATGGCCCGAACCACCTCCTGGGTGTCGGCGGCTTTCTGGATTTTAATTTGCGCGGGCATCTGGGTGCAGAAGGTGAGATACGCTTTCTGCGGTTTAATCAGACCTATGACGTGCACCAAGACAACTACAACATCGGTCCGAGATACCGCTGGCGTATTCACCGTTGGGAACCGTATGGGAAGCTCATGATTGGCAATGGTCAGTTCAACTTCCCCTTCAGTTACGGCCATGGCGGATATTTGCTGGTGGCGCCGGGAGCTGGGCTAGACATTCATCTCCATCGCTTCACGGTCAGAGCGATCGATTATGAATACCAGCACTGGTTTAACTTCCAAAACAGTTCTTTGACTCCCAACGGATTCAGCAGCGGAATTGCCTACCGAATCTTCTAGAAGGCTGCGGAGATTCGGGACCCGGCAAGAAAGACGCACCTCAGGGGCTAAAACAGGCTGCGGAAAAACCCAAGTTCTTTGAAGGGTACGGCCTTCAGGCCGTAAGTAACCAATCTAGAATCAGTACGGCTTTAGCCGCTGAGGGCTACGCTTTCGCTCGAAACCGACTTTTTCCGCAGCCTGTAAAGCCCGGCATATTCTCAATCATTTACGGCCCGACTAAAGTCGTGCCCTGATACAAAACAGACTTTTTCCGCAGCCTGTACAGCCGCGCTGATCCGAAGGCAATTATGTGCGGCCTAAACAAGCTGCGGAAAAAGTCGCAAACCGCGTTGAGAAGCAGCCCCAGGGCCGAAGCCCCGAGAAACCCGCTCCTCGGACTGAAGTCCGGGGCTGGCACGGATTGGCACGGATCAAGCTGTAGCTTGCTACAAAAATATGGCGGAAACTGCAGGGTACGGCCTTAAAACAGGCTGCTGAAAAAAACTCTGCTTTGTATCAGGGCGCGACTTTAGTCGGGCCGTAAACGATTGAGAATATGTCGGGCTTTAGCCCCTGAGGTACGTCTTTTCTGCCCGATTCGAATTTTCAGCCGCCTGTAAAGCTGAGACCTTTTAGACCGGTAAACCCAGGTCTCAAAGGCGAGACCTGGGCCACCCACTCTTAGCGGAGGGAACTGCAGGATTGTTGCGGACTAGAAGTGGTAGGCGACGCCGATCACCGGGTTGTAGACGTTGTAGAAGCGGCCGGTTTTCTGCGGTTCGAGGCCGAAATTCGGAGTCTTCATAAGCAGGCCACGGTACTCGGCGCGAATGTCCCAGCTGGGGCTCAGCTCGTAGGCAACACCGCCGCCGTAGACTGCCCCTAGAATGGTTTGCTGCTTGACGTCGAGTTGGGTGGTGCTGGCGTCGTCAAGAGGAGAAAAGATGAAGGCCGCCGGACCTCCCTCGAGAAAGGGATTCCAGTTCTTGAAATTTGAGTTCAGGACAAAGGCTCCGGAAAACTCCTGCATCCGGTCGTGCACTCTTACGTTGTTGAAACTGGTGTAGTACTTTTGCGCGTTCTGCCCATATTGATAATTGAGTTCCAGCCCGCTTCGGGGAGTGAGCATGTAGCGGTAACTCACCAGTCCACCCAATCCCTTTGTTGCCGTCTGCTGAACATCATTGCCAGTGATAAACGGGGGAAAGATGCCGGTTACGCTCAAACTTATATCCTGACGGCTTTCCTGGGCCTGACTCGCCACTGCCATGAAGGGCAGAAGCAGAAATAACAACAACGTTTTCCTCATTCGTTCCTGAACCTCTCGCCTGCGCGCAACCGAAAATGCTTGATCCTTCCCGCAATTGTACCTATCCCGCGCGTTCGACGCGAAACTCATAGGGCGCGCCGCGCTCCAGCGACAGCGAACGCACCACCTTGAGAAACGCAATCGCGGCATGAGAGAGGTTGGCCCGCTTGCGGTGAACCAGACGAAGGTGGCGTTGAAAGCGCAAGGCTTCTACCGGAACCTGGACCAGTTCTCCGCTGGCCAACTCGCGGCCTACCGTCAGTCCGGGAACCAGGGCCACGCCGTTTCCCATGGCGACGAACCGTTTGACCGCCTCCAGACTGGGTAACTCCATGCCCATGTTCAGGGGCGTTTTATGTTTCTCGAAGGCCGCAACTACCTGGCGGCGCAGGGGCGAGGGTACATTGTGGGCAATGAAACTCTCCGCGCCCAGGTCTTCAATCGCGATTCCTTTCTCTCGCGCCAGGGGATGATCCGGATTGACGACAAAGGCCAGCTCATCGGTGTAAACCGCGATCGTCTTGAAAAGATCGGACTCCGGGCGGAAGGAGAGGATGCCGATCTCGACCGTCCGTTCGAGCACATCCTCCGGGATGCGGCTGGCCAGGGAGCGCTGAATACTTACCGCGATCTGCGGGCAGAGGCGCCGGAAGCGGTCTAAAATCGGCAGCAGATAAAGACACGTGTACTCGTTGGCGGCAATCAGCAGCCGGCCGCGGTCCAGCGATTTCAGCTCCTCCATTGCACTTGCCGCTTCCGCCCGCAGGGCTACCATTCTCCGTGCATAGTCGAGCAGAACTTCGCCGGCAGCGGTGAGGGTTCCGTCCCTGGCGCTGCGTTCGAAGAGCACCTCTTTCAAATCGCTTTCCAGCTTGCGAATGACCTGGCTGACTGCGGGCTGGGTGCGACGCAGCCGCTTGGCGGCACGAGAGAATCCTTTCTCTTCGGCTACGGCGAGAAAAGTTTCCAGATGATGAATATCCATAAGTTAAGAACGCCAATTCCAGCTCTTATTGCACTACTATAAGTATATTTTATCGTTTCAAGAAGGATAATAAATTTGCTCTATGGCACGAGATCCGCGAGAATAAGACAGTAGTGAAGGGTGGCGCCTCCATGAATCAGGATCGCGTGTTCTTTTTCGATACCACGCTGCGCGACGGCGAACAGTCCCCGGGCTGCAGTATGACCACCCCGGAAAAGCTGCGCATGGCCCACGGTCTGGAAGCTCTTGGCGTCGATATCGTGGAAGCCGGCTTCGCGATTGCTTCCCCGGGAGACTTTGCCGCGATCGGCAGCATCTGCCGCGAAGTGCGCGGCCCCCGCATCGCCTCCCTGGCTCGTACCCGCAAAGAAGATATTCAAGCCGCCGCGCGATCGCTCGAAGGCGCAGACCGGGCCCGCATCCACGTGTTTCTGGCCAGCTCGGATATCCACCTGGAGCACAAGCTTAAGATCACGCGGGCAGAAGCTTTGCAGCAAACCGGCGCGGCTGTCCGCTTGGCGCGCACTTATGTTGACGATGTGGAGTTTTCGCCCGAAGACGCCACCCGATCGGATCCGGACTTCCTGTGCAGTGTGGTGGCGGTCGCGATCGAAGCCGGTGCGAGCACCATCAATTTGCCGGATACCGTCGGCTACTGCGTTCCAAACGAGTACGGCGCCATGTTCCACATGCTGCGGAAACGAGTGCCGCAGGTTGCCGGGATTACGCTTTCCTCCCATTGCCACGACGACCTGGGAATGGCGGTAGCCAATAGCCTGGCGGCGGTGGAGGCCGGGGCGCGGCAAATTGAGTGCACGATGAATGGCATTGGCGAGCGGGCCGGGAATGCCGCGCTCGAAGAAGTGGCTGCAGCCATGTTGGTGCGCCCGGACAAGTTCCCCTATATTCACGGCCTGGCGTTGGAAAAGTTGTACCCCACCAGCCAGTTGCTCTCGGAACTGATTAGTCAGTCTCCTGCGCCCAACAAGGCAGTTGTGGGCAGTAACGCGTTTGCCCACGAGGCGGGCATCCATCAGCACGGCATGCTGGCCCACCCGTTGACGTACGAGATCATGACCCCGGCTTCCGTGGGGGTACCCAACAATCGCATGGTGCTAGGCAAGCATTCTGGCCGGCGTGCCCTGGCCCATCGCCTTAAGGAGCTTGGCTTTGCGCTCGACGCTGCGGATCTGGATCTGGTCTACCACCGCTTCAACGAACTGGCGGATCGCAGAAAGTCGATCTTCGATCAGGACCTTATTTCCCTGCTTCCGGACCAACCTCGGCCCCTGGCTGAAGCTGAGTTGGCCACAGGAGGTCAATAACCAATGAAGTTGAAAGTTCTGGTCGGCGCCGGAGACGGGATTGGGCCGGAAGTGACGGGCGAAGCAGTGCGCGTTCTTACTTCGGTGGCGGAATTCGGCGGCTATGACTTCCAATTCGTGGAGATGCCCATCGGTGGGGTTGCCATTCGCCAGACCGGCACGCCCTTGCCTGCGGCGACGCTGGACGCGGCTCTGGAAAGCGACGCGGTTTTGCTGGGAGCGGTGGGCAGCAATGAATTCAATGCTTTGCCTCCGGATCGCCGGCCAGAAGCAGGACTGTTGCAGCTTCGCCAAGCCCTGGGAGGCTTTGCCAACCTGCGGCCTTCCTTTGCGTATAAGGCGTTGGCGGGCAACTCGCCCTTGCGCCCTGAAGTGACCGACGGCGCCGATATTTTGTTTGTCCGCGAGCTGCTGGGCGGGCTTTACTTCGGCGAACCGCGTGCCTGGGACCGGGAGAGTGGAGCGGCCTGGAACACCATGCGGTATACCCGGGACGAGGTCGCACGGGTAGCGCATGTGGCTTTTCACCTTGCCGGGCAGCGGCGCAAGAAAGTGACCTCGGTGGATAAAGCAAATGTGCTGGAAGTGTCGCAGATGTGGCGCGCCACGGTGGTTGAGATTGCGCAGCAATATCCGGGCATCGCATTGGAACACCAATATGTGGACGCCTGCGCCATGCACTTGATGAACACCCCGCGCAACTTCGACGTGGTGCTTACGGAGAATCTGTTTGGCGACATTCTGAGTGATGAGTCCGGGGTGATTACCGGTTCGCTGGGAATGCTGCCGTCGGCCACCATTGGTGGGGCGGTCAACCTCTATGAGCCGGTGCATGGTTCAGCGCCTGACATAGCCGGCAAAGGGATTGCCAATCCTCTGGGCGCAATTCTCACCGCGGCTATGCTGCTACGCCACTCCGCCAACCTGGAGCAGGATGCACAAGCAGTCGAGTTGGCAGTGGGCAAGGTTCTGGAGCAGGGGTATCGAACTGCTGATCTGTTGCGCGCGGAACAGCCTGGGCAGCATGTATCCACCCAGGAGATGGGACGGCTGGTACATCAGGCGTTGAACGAGATGATTGACCGCCGGCAGGCTTTGCACGCTGTCTAGAGAGAGTGGGTCAGGCCGCAGGGCAAGACTAGGGATGCGGGTCGATTGCTCATGGAGAGATCCATTCAGACCGGAATGAACAATACTGTCTGGGTGCCCCACGTTCGCACCAGCGTACGTGGGCCGAAAAAGACCTTTTTCGATCGCCTTCAGCCGCGGGCAGAAGGCGGTGGTAGGGGCTTCGCCCCATCTTACTCGGCCCATGTACGCTTGGGCGAACATGGGGCACCCGTGCAGAGCGGTGATAGGCGTAGCGTGTGTTTGCCAGGTGATGGTTGAGTGATCTTAGGGGCGTTTCACTGCTCAAGGAGTAGCCAGGGGGAGTCTTTAGGGAAAAATGTATGACACAAGGTGCAAGAACGCTGTTTGAAAAGGTTTGGCAATCGCATGTGGTGGTGGCTCCTGAAGGGGAGCCGGCGCTGCTTTATATCGATCTGCATCTGTTGCATGAAGTCACTTCGCCGCAGGCGTTCGAAGGCCTTCGCCTGGCGGGCCGCATCGTTCGCCGGCCCGATCGGGCGGTGGCTACGGTGGACCATAATGTGCCCACCACGGCCAACCGGCTGATTATCGAAGATGCCATCGCAGCCAAACAGATGGACGCGTTACGTACCAATTGCGCCGAGTTTGGGATAGAGCTTTTCGATGTTCAGTCCGCCGAACAGGGGATCGTGCATGTGATCGGTCCGGAACTGGGCCTAACCAAGCCGGGCATGACCATTGTTTGCGGCGATAGCCACACCAGCACCCATGGCGCTTTCGGTGCGCTGGCGTTCGGTATCGGCACGTCAGAGGTGGAGCACGTTCTGGCCACCCAATGTTTGCCGCAATCGCTGCCCAAGACTTTTCGTATCACGGTGGACGGCCAGCTGGGACCGGCCGTTACGGCGAAAGATATCGCGCTCGGTATCATCGGCCACATTGGAACGGATGGGGCGAGTGGTTGTGTGATCGAGTACGCCGGTTCGGCGATTCGCGCACTCTCCATGGAAGGGCGCATGACGCTGTGCAACATGAGCATCGAGGCCGGTGCTCGCGCGGGCATGATTGCTGCAGACGAAACCACCTTCCGCTATCTCCAGGGACGGCGATTCAGTCCCACGGGCGCTGATTGGGATCGTGCGCTCGCCGAATGGCAGTCGCTGGCCAGCGATCCCGATGCCAGGTTCGACCGCGAATTGGTGCTGCACGCAGAAGATTTGGCGCCATTCGTCACCTGGGGCACGAGCCCAGGAATGGTGGTGCCGGTGACCGACCGGGTCCCTGACCCCGCATCTAGTCATTCGGCTGCGGAACGACGCGCCTGGAAACGCGCTCTCGAATATATGGCACTGGAACCAGGCAAAGCCATCGAAGAGCTGGCCATCGATCGGGTATTCATCGGATCGTGCACCAATGGACGCATTGAAGATCTTCGCTCCGCAGCCAAGATAGTCAACGGGTACCACGTTCACCCGCAAGTGCGTGCGATGGTTGTTCCCGGCTCACAGCAGGTGAAGAAGCAAGCGGAAGAGGAAGGACTGGATGAAGTGTTTCGCGCAGCCGGATTCGACTGGCGCGAGCCCGGCTGTTCCATGTGTCTGGGCATGAATCCTGACATCCTGGCTCCCGGTGAGCGCTGTGCCTCGACCAGCAATCGCAATTTTGAAGGGCGGCAGGGCCGCGGCGGCCGAACCCATCTGGTGAGCCCCGCGATGGCCGCCGCCGCCGCGGTTTCGGGGCACTTCACCGATGTCCGCAAGTGGCAATTTCGTGAAGTGGAGTCTTTCCTATGAAGCCTTTCCGAAAACATAAAGGGGTGGTCGCGCCGCTCGATCGCGCGAACGTCGACACCGATCAAATTATCCCCAAGCAGTTCCTCAAGCGTATCGAGCGCACCGGATACGAAGACTTTCTGTTCTTTGATTGGCGGCGCATTCAGGAGGGGCCAGAAGCGGGCTCGCCGCATCCAGATTTCGTGCTGAATCAGCCCCAGTATAAGGATGCGGAAATTCTGGTGGCGGGCAAGAATTTTGGCTGCGGATCCTCGCGTGAACACGCGGCCTGGGCGCTTTCCGACTACGGCTTCCGCTGTGTGATCGCGTCGTCCTTCGCGGATATTTTTCATTCCAACGCGGGCAAGAACGGCATCCTGCTCATCACTCTGCCGGAGGAACAGGTGCAGACGCTGATGCAGCGTGCAGCGTCGGTCCCCGGCTACCAGCTTACGGTTTCGCTCGTAGACGAGAAGCTGCATGATGACCATGGCCTCTCGATTCCCTTCTCCATCGATCCCTTCCGCCGGGAATGCCTGTTGCTGGGCCTGGACGACATTGGATTATCGCTCAAACACGGTGGAGCGCTGGAGACGTTTGAGCAACAGCACGATCGGCAATTCTGGTTTGCGCCTCGGCCACAAGGAGCTTTATGAGCATGCAGGAGAAGACTCGGCTTACTGGTGCGGAGATTATCTGGGCCACTCTCGAGGGAGAAGGAGTACGCGAGGTTTTTGGTTATCCAGGCGGGGCGATTTTGCCGGCGTACGACGCGCTGCGGAAATTTCCCATCCGTCACATCCTGGTGCGCCATGAGCAGAGCGCAGTGCACATGGCTGACGGCTACGCGCGTGCGACGGGCCGTATTGGCGTAGCCATTGCCACCTCTGGCCCGGGCGCCACCAATATGGTCACCGGCATAGCGACCGCCATGCTGGACTCGATTCCGTTGGTTTGCATTACCGGTCAGGTGGGAAGCAAGGTATTAGGGACCGATGCGTTTCAGGAAGTGGATATCACCGGCATTACGCTCCCGGTGACCAAGCACAACTATGTGGTCACTCGCGCGGAAGACGTGGCGCCGGTGCTGCGCGACGCGTTCCGAGTGGCCATCACGGGACGCCCCGGACCGGTGCTGGTGGATATCACCAAAGACGCGCAGCAGGCGACGGCGGAATTCGATTTCGCCTCGGCCGCCCCAAAGAAGATGGGCAGCCACCCCATGCTGAGTGTTTCCGAGCCCAGCATGGCCGAGGCTGCGGAGTTGATCCACGCGGCCAAGCGCCCTGTGATTCTTGCCGGGCACGGTATCATCCAGTCGGGCGCGATGAGCCAGGTGCGCGCGCTGGCCGAGCGGGCACAGATTCCTGTGGCTTGTACGTTGCTTGGCCTGGGTGGGTTTCCCGCCTCGCATAAGCTGAATCTGGGCATGATGGGCATGCATGGTGAGTCGTGGGTCAACCACTCCATCCAGGAAGCGGATTTGCTGATTGCCTGCGGGATGCGTTTTGACGATCGCGTGACCGGCACGCTGGCAACGTACGCGACCAAGGCGAAGAAGATCCACATTGATATTGATCCTTCCGAGATCAATAAAAACGTCGCTGTGCAGGTGTCATTAATCGGCGATCTGGCTACCGTGCTCGACCAGCTGCTCCCCCGCATTCGCACCCGCGACGGTGGCGCATGGTTGCATTCGATCGACCGCATGAAGGGCGATGCGGCGGTTCTCGACATCAAGAATTTACCCGACAACGGTCACTTGTACGCGGCGCATGTGATCAACGATCTGTGGCACGCCACCTCGGGGGATGCGGTGATCTCGACCGACGTGGGCCAGCACCAGATGTGGGAGGCGCAGTACTACAAGCATGAGGAGCCGCGCTCTTTGATCACTTCCGGCGGCCTGGGGACGATGGGTTTTGCGCTCCCCGCGGCCATCGGCGCCAAGATCGGCTGCCCCCACAAAGAAGTGTGGGCAATTGCCGGCGATGGCGGTTTTCAGATGACGAGCCCCGAGCTGGCCACGATCGTGCAGGAGAAGTTGGATATTAATATAGCCATCATCAACAATGGTTACCTGGGCATGATCCGCCAGTGGCAGGAAACGTTCTACGAAAAGAACTACGAATGCTCACCGATTTTTTCTCCGGATTTCGTGAAGCTGGCAGAGGCTTTCGGCATCCGTGCGGCGGCGGTGTCCACGCGCGCCGAAGTGATGAGCACCGTCCAGGCGGCGCGCAGCCATAAGGGCCCTTTCCTGATCAATTTCATGGTGGAGCAGGAAGATACGGTTTATCCGATGATTGTCCCGGGAGCAGCGCTGCACGAAATGATCCGCCGGCCCAAAGCAAATCCGCTGATCGAAAGGTAAGCATGCAGCATACATTCGTCGCCTACGTGGAAGACAAGCCGGGTGTGCTCACCCGCGTGGCGTCGTTATTCCGCCGGCTGAACATTAATATCTCCTCGGTGACCGTGGGTGGTTCGGAGCGCCCGAACATTTCCCGCATGACCCTGGTCTGCGATGCTCCACCGGCGGCCGGGCACCGCATCATGGCCTCGCTTTATAAGCTGGAAAATGTGGTCCAGGTGGACGATGTGGGACGCTTCTCTTCGGTCAGCCGGGAGCTGGCGTTGATCAAGGTAGCCACCACGCCCAAGACACGATCGCATATCTTTGAACTGGTGAACGTCTTCCGGGCGCGGGTGGTCGACCTGGCACCTGGCTCGCTGATGATTGAAATCACCGGCAGCGAGAGCAAGATCGAAGGCCTGCTGCAGGTGCTGAACGAAAATGAAGACCGGGTGATGGAGATTTCGCGCACCGGCCGGATGGTGATGCGCCGCGGTCACCATACCAGCCGGGTGCTGGAAGCGCTGGGCGATGTTGAATCACAGAACGGCGCAGTGAGCCTGCCCATGGCAGATGCGCTGCCTGAGGAAGAGGAGACCGACGAGTTTCACAACGATAGTGGTCTCCCCCATCAAAAAACGTAACTACGTCTGTACATATAAAGGAAAGGTTTTTAATGACCAAGACTTATCACGACCAGGATGCCGATCTTTCGCTGATCCAGGGAAAAAAAGTTGCCATTATCGGCTATGGATCCCAGGGCCACGCCCACTCGCTGAACCTTAAAGACTCTGGCGTCGAAGTACGCGTCGGTTTGCCGGCGAGCAGCCGGTCGATCAAGAAGGCCAGGGCTGCCGGCCTCGAAGTGCTCTCCGTAGCCGATGCTGCCAAATGGGCGGATGTCATCATGATCCTGGCTCCCGACACTTCCCAGGCCGCGATCTATCACGAGCACATCGCTCCCTCCATGGGCAAGGGAAAGACGCTGATGTTCGCGCACGGCTTCAATATTCGTTATGGCACCATTGTGCCGACGCCGGAGATCGACGTCAGCATGGTTGCCCCCAAGGCTCCCGGTCACCGGGTGCGGGAAGTGTTTACCGAAGGCGGGGGGGTTCCGGCACTGATCGCGGTACAGCAGGACGCTTCCGGCAAGGCTCATGCCTTGGCTCTCTCGTATGCCAAGGCCATCGGCAGCACCCGCGCAGGGGTGATTGAGACCACCTTTACGGAGGAAACCGAGACTGATCTGTTTGGCGAGCAGACGGTGTTGTGTGGCGGCGTCAGCGCGCTGGTGAAGGCCGGCTTTGAAACGCTGGTCAACGCCGGTTACCAACCCGAGGTGGCCTATTTCGAGTGCCTGCACGAGTTGAAACTGATCGTCGATCTGATGTATCGCGGTGGCTTGGCGTACATGCGCTATTCGATTTCAGACACCGCCGAGTATGGTGACTACACCGCCGGACCGCGTCTGGTTACGGATGCTACGCGGGCAGAGATGAAGAAGATCTTGAAGGAGATTCAGGACGGGACCTTCGCTACGAACTGGATCCGCGAGAATGAAACCGGACGTAAAAAGTTCGACGAGATGCGGAGCAAGGAAGCGGCGCACTCCATTGAAGAAGTGGGGAGCAAATTGCGGGCGGCTATGCCTTTCCTGGATCCAGTGACGGTAACTGTAGACAGCCCGGGGGCGGCGCCTCGTCTGGCGGAACCGGTCGGCGCTTAACGGGAGGGGCGCGGACGAATGTTGAGTGGGTGGCCCAGGTCTCGCTTTTGAGACCTGGGCCACCCACTTAAATCTGGAGATGCCGCAGATCGAAACAGTTGAGGTCGATTTCGCCCCCCAGGAGTAACCTTTTCCACGCACCATTGCGACGTTTTTCGAGTCTACTGAGCATGCGCCTGCGCTTTTTGGTTTTCGCTCTACTTTCGAGCTTTGCGGTCGTTGCGATGTACGGGCAAGTCGCTAAAGAACAGCCTAGCGCCGGATGCCCGGCGCAACCGAACACGCTTCGGGCTATGCGCGACTGCTATCGCCCGCTGCTGGTGTTCGCTCCTGCCCTGGACCATCCGCAGCTGGTGAACCAGTTCAATCAGCTCAAGGTGCGGGCCATCGAACTCAAGAGCCGCAATTTGCTGTATGTTCCCATTGTCCCCGAGGGGCATAACCAACCCATTCCGGCTTCAAAAGTGCCCACAGCCCGGCTCAGCGAAGATGAGCTGGCAGCCATGCGTCACCGCTTCAAAGTAGAACCCGATGAGTTCCTGGTGATCCTCATTGGCAAAGATGGAGAAGAGAAGCTGAACAGCCGAACTCCGGTTCCGGTGGATCAGTTGGAGAGGTTGATTGACTCTATGCCTATGCACAAGCGGGAGATGCAGCAACCTCAAGGCGAGCAATAGCTTTTCAACGTCAATAGAAATCCTGTCCACACGTTATCCCGCCATATGACGAGATACAGGGGCGGAACTTTAGCGCATCGGCTAACATCAAAGCAACACCGCGAGGTGCCATGACAAGCCAAGCCACCATTCCCAGTTTCACCACGGCGCCCCCGCCATACCGTGCGCCGCACGACCCGGCAAGAGTTCCCGAAATAGTAGAGGCGCTCAAGAAAGTGGGTCCTCTGCACGACTTGCAAGCGTCGGAGTACGAGTGGCTGGCCACTCACGGTACCGAAATGTTCGCCGAAACCGGAGCTGTTTACTTCCGCGAAGGCGAGCCCGCCACCAGGATGATCATCCTGCTCAAGGGTGAGGTCTATGTGCGTCGCGAGCATGGAGGGCCCGCCGCTCTTTTTATTGGCCGCTCCGGCCTGATTACCGGCTTGCTTCCGTTCTCCCGCATGAAGGCTTATGGCGGCCTGGGGTATACCTCTGCCCCAGCATGGGGACTTGAATTTGACCGATCTCTCTTTCCAGAGATGATCAAAACCATTCCGGCCTTGACGGAACGGTTTGTGGCCATTCTTCTGGACCGCGTGCGCGAGGTCACGCGCATGGAGCAGCAGTCCGAAAAATTGAACGCGCTGGGGAAACTTGCAGGCAACCTGGCTCACGAACTCAACAATCCTGCTTCCGCAGCCCAGCGCTCAGCTGCGGGCATTCTGGAGGAATTGCGCGTCTATGGACATGAGCGCTTCAATCTAGGACGGCTTTGCCTGGAAGCCGCCAGTACCGAAAAGGTTCTGGCTTGGGAAGAACAGCTTCGCGCCGAAGCCAAGCGGTTGGGCAAGCCCGCCGAAACCGAGCAGACCCGTCGCGAAGACGAGATTGTCACCTGGCTTCATCGCCATGAAATTCAGGAATCGTGGCACATCGCGCCCGAGTTGGCAGAGTTTGGAGTATTGCCGGAGCAACTGGAAACCCTCACCGGCTATCTGGAGCCAGGCGCCATCGCCGTGGTGCTCTCGCAGTTCACCTCTTCGTTGCGCACGGAGCGGATCGCCGAGGCCATGATCGATTCGACGGCGCGCATTTTCGATTTGATCCGCGCCATCAAGGATTACTCCTACATGGACCAGATGCCCATTCAGGAGGTGGATGTTCCCCAAAGCCTGGAAAATACGCTGGCCATGCTTGCGTCTCGATTGCGCAAAGTGAAGGTTGTCCGCGATTACGAGCCCAACCTGCCTTGTGTCAGCGCCTACGGCAGGGAGCTTAACCAGGTGTGGACCGCACTCATAGAAAATGCGTTGGACGCGGTGAAGGATGACGGGGAAATCAAGCTGAATGTCCGCACCGCGGGCGATATGTTGTTAGTCGAGATCTGGGACGACGGTCCGGGAATCCCGGCGGAGTTGCAGGCTCGCATCTTCGAGCCTTTCTTTACCACGAAGGCTCCGGGAAGTGGGCTAGGACTGGGACTGGATGTGGTGAATCGGATTGTTCGCATGCACCGCGGTTTTGTGACCGTACAGTCGAAGCCCGGCGAGACGTGTTTTCAGGTTCGATTGCCGTTGCAGCAGGTGCAAGCTTACTAAGAGAACTTGAAGGGGCGGGGGCTGGCACCCTTCAAGCAGACTCTATTGGGGTGTAGGCATTGCCGCCACCTTCACGATTCCGCACTTCACGTGATTGCCGGCGGAGTTTGTTGCCTGGCCGCTTTGTCCGTTGACTTTGAATTGTAGCGGGGCGCCTACAACAAACTGCGTGGGTTTCATTGAGCTACCGAGTTTGGTGCGGCAAACATACTCGTTCGATGCGGTATCGACGACCAAATCGTATTGCTGATGCTTCTGCTTCTTGCTGGTGGTGCCCACCGTCTGCAGGTCTTTGAGGGTTGCTGTCTGCACCAGGTCGGCGGCCAAAGCGGCGGCCGAAAGTACCACGCCGGCCAGACACAGGCTTAATGATTTGTATAACGTCACGGGTCCCTCCTCCGATTCAAGCCCCTGCAAGTTTAGCGCCGAACGCCAGCAGCAACGAGCCCAGGATAATGCGATAAATCGCGAAGATAACGAAACCATGGCGGCGCACCCATAGCAGAAACCACTCCACTACACCCAGCGCCACGAAGAAAGAAACCACGAAGCCAATGGCCAGCACGATCCAGCCATGGGAGGTCATCACCAGGGGTGTTATGGCTTCTTCTCCCGGGAGCTGCTTGGGATGGAGGGTGCGCAGGAATTCGTAGCCGGTCGCCGCGATCATGACCGGGATGGACAAGAGAAAGCTGAACTCCAGGGCCGCAGTGCGCGTCATGCCCACGGCCTGGCCTGCAGCAATGGTAGACATGGATCGCGAGACGCCAGGAAAAACCGCGGACGTGACTTCCCACAGACCGATCCAGACCGCCTGAAAAAGCGTCATCTGATCTACATCCCTGGTCTTGAGATCACGACGCACGCTCAACGCATCCACCACCCACATCACCACGCCGCCGATCAGCAGAGCCATCGCCATCAGGCGGATGCTTTCCAGATGCTTACCGATTAATTTAATCAGCAAGAGCGAAGGAATGGCGGTGCAGACAAACGCTACCATGGTGAGAGAGATGGGATGGGTGAGCACCGTGCGGTCACCGTTTTCTCCCTGGGGAAAGGTGCGAAAGAACTCCAGGATACGACCTGTGAACAGCACCACCAGGGCGATAATGGCGCCCAACTGAATCACCACCGTGTACATCTTCCAGTAAGGGCTGGCCAGATCGACATGGAGCAGGGCCTCGACCAGCCTGAGATGCGCGGTGGAGCTGACGGGAAGAAACTCGGTCAGTCCTTCCACAATACCTAGCAAGACCGACAGAATGTAATCGTTCAAAGGCCCTCCGGCCACCGGGAGCTACTGCCGGTCGGTGCCGTAGATGGGAATTGATTCCTGCAACTGGTATACCAGAGTGGCGGCGCGGGCGGCATAGTCCGATTGGGGATATTTGGTAGCAATGGTACCTGCTATGGTTACGGCTCTTTCCTTGGCCTCGCCGGCCTTTTTGTCGTCCCCATTGGCGTTGTAGATGTCGTTCAGCGCCCCTTGCCGGTAAACTGCGTTGTAAAGCGCTTCCGGGGCTCGGGGCGAGGAGGGATGCTCCTGCGCGTATTTCTCGTACATCTCCGCTTCCTTCTGCGGGCATTTGGTGGAGCCCTGCCAATCGCCACAAACCTTATTGTCCAGCATGTCCCAGTCAGCCAGGTCGGCCCATTTGGAGTTGGCGTATTTTTTTCTTAGTTTGCGCAGTTCCTCGTCGTCGATTTGTTCACGCAAGTAAGCGTCTTTTTCGTGCGCCGAGGGCAGCGACATTACGTCGGCCTTTTGCAATTGCCAACGAATATCGGCGGAGCGCCAGGCGGCTTCGGGGGTTAACGGCGATTGGGGAAAAAGATCCTCCATGCGCTGGTAGAGCAGCCGCGCGGACTGGGCGACGCTCTGGGGAGCCTTGGGAAGGGCGGCATCGATTTCCTGGCTGGCGGCGGCACCGAAGAGGACTAAATCGCCCTTAGGGGTTTCTGAGCTCACGACTCCGGCAGCCTGCATCCACCCGGAGACGGGGACCGCAGCCGCTTCGTGACCAAATACGGGCGCGTCCTGCGATCTGGAGGTTTCTTCGTCGGTGTTGGCGAACACCCGCAACCAGGGGCCATTTTTTTCCAGAACCACCATTTCCCTGCCCGGCGAGACCTCAGCCAGGCGCGAAGAAGAGGGATCGGGCGCAACGTAGAGGTTGGTATTGCGGATCACGGTGGCTTTGGGGCCGTTGCTGGGAGCTGGGGATTTTGGCGCTGCAGCCGCCTGGGCTGCGAGCAGGAGGAGAATGGAAGGGGCCATGAATGCGGTGCGCATTGCTTTTCTAGAATACGCTGGTGCTATCGAGAAAGAACAACTGCTGAGAGAGGACCGCTCCCTCAGCGGCTAAAGCCGGACCTGTTTTCAATTGGATACGTACGGGCTAAAGCCCGTACCCTTCAACAACCAGAGTTTTCCGCAGCCTGTAAGGCCCCGTCCCTTCAGATCTACACGAGGGGTGAAGGGGACGGGCTTCAGCCCGTCCATTCGACACTAGATCTTTGAGGGCTTTAGCCCCTGAGGTCAGCCTTCGGTTCGGACAACGAAAGACGGTTTTCGTCTTCCAGCAAACTGCGCAGCACTGAGGGCTCGACGTTGCCTCCACTCATGATGGCCACGGTCTGTTGCGCCGGCGGCAGTTGCTCACGGTGGAAGAGGGCGGCTGCCAGGGCCACCGCGCCGCTGGGCTCGGGGACCAACCGTGTGGCAAAGATCATTCGCCGCATGGTCTCGCGAATCTCAGCTTCGGTGACGGTCAGGATGTCGTCTACGTAAGCCTGCATGTGGGCGAAATTCAACACGCCTACGCTTTGCGTTCTTAAACCATCGGCCGCGGTCCGCGAGGTTTGTTCGCCAGTGAAGGATACGATGCTGCCGCCCTTCAGGCTCTCGGCTGCGTCGGAGGCAAGTTCCGGCTCGACCCCGATCACCCGCACAGCCGGCTTGCTCAGCTTCAATGCCGCCGCAACACCGCTCAATAGCCCGCCTCCTCCCACCGGCGCGAGCACCAGGTCAACCTCTGGCCGGTCGGCAAGAATCTCCAGACCACACGTTCCCTGCCCGGCAATGATGTCGAGGTCGTCGTAGGGTGGGATGACCACGTAGCCGAAGATTGCTGCAAGTTCTTCTGCTTTGGCTTTGCGCTCCGTGCTCGCGGGGCCGACGGTGACGATTTCCGCACCCAGTGCCCGGGTGGCGTTTACTTTCACCAGCGGTGCGTTCGAAGGCATTACGATCACCGCTTTGATGCCCAGGGCTCGCGCGGCGTAAGCAACCCCCTGAGCATGGTTGCCGCTGGAATAAGTGATGACGCCACGGGCTTGCTCGCCGGCAGACAACTGGACGATCTTGTTGAAAGCGCCGCGTAGCTTGAAACTGCCGATGGGCTGTAATCCCTCTGCCTTAACCCAGAGGTCAGACCCTTCGAAGCTGACCAGCGGGGTGTGCATGGCGACACCGCGAAGCCTATCCCCGGCGGCGCGCAGTTCGGCCAGCGTCACTAACAATTTAGATTTCCAGAATAATCGGCATGATCATGGGCCGGCGCGAAGTGCTTTTCTGGATATAGCGCTTCAGATCAAGACGAATTTTTTCTTTCATAACTCCATAGTCGGCCTTCTCTTCGGCCGACGAGCCCTCGAGCGTACGGTTGACGATCTCCTTTGCCTGCTCGCTGAGTGCGATTTCCCCGGCGACAAATCCACGCGTCACCACTTCAGGCGCGCTCTCCACTTTGCCGGTGCGCTTGTTGATGGTGATGATGGCCAGCACCAGTCCATCCTCGCTCAGATGTCTGCGGTCGCGGATGACCAGGTCTTCGACTACATCGGTGGTGGAACCGGCATCGATGCAAACCCGGCCGGTCGTGACCTTGCCGGACTTGGTGGCAGTGTTTGCGTCCACCTCGAGGACGTCGCCGTCTTCCAAAAGGAGCGCCTGCTGCACCACACCGGTGTTTTTCGCCAGTTGCACGTGTTTCTGCAGATGACGATAGTCGCCGTGCACGGGAATAAAGAATTTGGGCCGCAGCAGGTTGATCATCAACCGCATCTCTTCCTGACTCCCGTGCCCGCTGACGTGGATCAATCCGGATTCGCCATCATCGTAGATCACGTTGGCTTCGCGGCGGCAAAGGTGGTCGATCACGCGGTAGATGCTCTTCTCGTTGCCGGGGATCACGCGGGAACTCAGCACTACCGTGTCGCCGCGTTCGATGCGCGCGTGCTTATGGTTATCAACCGCAGCACGGGAAAGAGCCGACATCGGCTCTCCCTGGGTGCCGCTGATCAGAATCAAAACTTCAGAGGCTTGATAATCGCGGATCTGCCCGGGATGGATCAATAAGTTTGGGGGCACCGTGAGGTAGCCAAGGTCCTGCGCGATCTCTGAAGATTCCACCATGGACCGGCCCACAATGGCCACTTTGCGACGATGGGCCTGGGCCAGTTCCAGCGCGATGCGGAGGCGATAAATGGAAGACGAGAAACAGCTGAAGAACAGCTTCTGCTTGGTGCGCGAAAAGATTTCGTCCAACCGCGGCTTCACCGCCCACTCGCTGGGCGTGTATCCGGCCCGGTCGACGTTGGTTGAATCCTGCAGCAGAGCCAGCACGCCGCGCTTCCCGTACTCGGCAAAACCGTGCAGGTCGAAGGCTTTTCCATCCGGGGGCGAGAGGTCAATCTTGAAGTCGCCGGTATGGACGATGACGCCCACCGGAGTTTCAATGGCCAGGGCGACACAGTCCACCAGGCTATGGGTCACGCGGATAGGCTCGATGGTGAAAGCGCCGAGATGAAATTTCTGCCGCGGGGAAATCTCGATCAGCTCCGCGGTATCGAGCAGCCGATGTTCATCGAGCTTGCCTTCGACATAGGCGAGGGTGAACTCAGTTGCATAGACCGGTACTTTCAGTTCACTCAGAATCCACGGCAGCCCACCGATGTGATCTTCATGACCATGGGTCAGGATGATGGCGCGGACATGTTGGCGGTTTTCGACCAGGTAGGTGATATCGGGGACGACGATGTCGACGCCTAACAGTTCGGTCTCGGGGAACATGAGACCGGCGTCGATGACGATAATGTCATCTGCCCAGCGTAAAGCCAGGCAGTTCATTCCGAATTCGCCCAGACCGCCCAGTGGGATGACTTGTAACTTGCCTGAAGACATCAAATTTTAATGCTACCACGCAGCGATCAACGCAGCAGATCCTCCAGGGCGGTGCTCAAGTTTGTCTTGTCATCGCGATACTTAATGATTACCGGTGTGTACAGGCTCAAACCCCAGGCGGGGTCCGCACCACGCTTCAACTCTCTCGCCCCTGGGACAACTACCGCGCCCTCAGGGATAATCAGCGGCTGATCTGCGGATCCCTTGAGGACCTGGTTGCGCACAATGTCGTAAACCGGCGTTCCCCGGGTGAGGATGGTACCTGCTGCCAATACCGCGCTCCGCCTCACCAGTGTTCCCTCGTAGACTCCGGTGTTGCCGCCGATCAGCACATCATCTTCAATGATGACTGGGGTGGCATTGATGGGTTCTAATACCCCTCCGATCTGTGCTCCGGCACTCAAATGCACCCGCTTGCCAATCTGTGCGCAGCTGCCTACCAAGGCGTGGGAATCCACCATGGTGTCTTCATCTACGTAGGCGCCGGCGTTCACGTACATGGGCGGCATGCACACTACGCCGGGTGCGAGAAACGCTCCCTCACGGATGGCCGACCCGCCGGGCACGATGCGCACTCCCTCCTGCAGGCCGAATCGCCTCACTGGGTAAGTGCTTTTGTCCACGAAGGAGAAGGAGTCACCGCCCATTTTCTCGAGCTTGCCCAAGCGGAAGCCCAGCAGGATGCCCTGCTTGACCCAAGGATTGACGCGCCACCCGGTCGAGGTTTCAGGATCGGGTTCGGCGGCCCGCAATCGGCCTTCGCTCAACTCAGTGCGCAACTCGAGGAAGGCTTTCATGGCTCCGCGATCGCCGACCGCTTCCGCGCCGGCTGCAAAATAGCGTTCGATGGTTGCTTGTAGTGCCATGCGACGTCCTTAATTTGTCACAAAGGGTGGTTGAGGCTTCACAGGGTGTGTCAGTACCGAGGAAAGGGACCTGCGGTTCTTTTCGGATACTCAAACACCCCCCTTTTGCCGTGGTTTGTATGCGGCGTTCCGAATACTGCTTCAATTCACCAGCAGACCTAGCTCCTCCGCCAAGGCGAACAGCCTGGCCTGGATCACCGGGGTCACTGGCACCATGGGCAAACGGTAGTTTTCTTTGAGGCGTCCCATCATCGCCATTACGCACTTGACGGGCCCGGGACTTGCTTCCCAGAAATTGGCCGTCAGCAGGCGAAAATAGCGACGGCTGAGGGCCCTGGCTGTCGTCCAGTCGTTGTCGAGAGCCGCATTCGCCATGCGCGCCATCTCTGCTGGAATTTCATTGGATGCTACCGACACCACCCCCGCTCCGCCCAGCGCGATGACGGGCAGAGCCATCAGGTCATCGCCGGCCAGAACGGTGAAACCTGGCGGAAGTAAGTAGATCAACTCGGCGATCTGCTGCAGGTTGCCGCTGGACTCCTTGACTCCCAGAATATTGGGCGCATCCTGAGTCAAACGAAAAATCGTCGCCGGCTCCAGGTTGGTCCCTGTGCGTCCGGGAATGTTATACAGCACCACCGGGCACCCCACAGCGTCTGCAATGGCGCGGAAGTGACGGTACTGCCCTTCCTGACCAGGTTTGTTGTAGAAGGGGTTCGCGGTCAGCAGGCCATACACCCCAGGCACAGAGGCGGCTTCTTTTGCGCGAGCCACCGCTTCCAGGGTGGAATTGTGAGTGCAGCCTGCCAGAACCGGCACCCGGCCGGCTGCGGCCCTGGTCACGAGGCCAATCACCCGCAGCCATTCCTCATGGTTCAGGGTCGGTGTTTCTGCGGTTGTTCCGCAGGCGACCAGAAATTGAATGCCGCTTTCGATCTGCCATTGCACCAATTTCGAGAGCGCTTCCTCGTCGAGGCTGCCATCGCTGTGAAAGGGAGTCACCAGTGCTGTGCCGCAGCCACTTAGGGTCATAACAAATGGAGTCTACTACCGTAGCTGAGGATAAATCTCCTTGAAGTCGAAGCAGCCTGTTTTGCCGCAGAGCCACTCCGCTGCCCGAATCGCCCCCTCGGCGAAGCTATGGCGAGAGAACGATTCGTGCCGGATCTGGATCACATCGTCGCCCGACCTGGCGCTGATGATGTGCGAGCCCACCGCCTCGCCCTCACGGTGCGACATGATCTCGATCGCCCGCGAAGGATCCCCTAGCAGCAAAGACTGCTTGAGGGTGAGTGCAGTCCCCGAAGGCATGTCCTTCTTGCTCAGGTGGTGGGTCTCGGTGATGCTGATCTCATACCCCGGTACCAGGGGCAACAAGACCTCGGCCAGGCGATACAAAGCCTGAACACCGACGGAAAAGCTGGCGCCATACAGAAGGGCGCCATTGCGGCGTTCGCAGATGGCGCGGATGTCGCTTAGCTTGTCATACCATCCGGTCGTGCCCACGACCATCCGAGCCCCATTGGCCAGGCAGGCGCGCATATTGGGAATGACCGCTTCCGGGGTGGTGAAGTCGATGACCACGTCGAACTGAGCCAGCATCGGAGCAGTGAGTGCAGAAGCATTCACATTCTCTTCTTCGCCGATCACCCGGACGCTGTGTCCGCGCTCGCTGGCCACATCCGCCACCACACTTCCAGTCTTACCCCGTCCCAGCACTAAGAAGATCATGGTTACAAATGCACGCTTTCTATTGCTTTCCTTGAGGTGACGTCGAAGATGTCGGGATCCGGATCGACAAAAAAGGCCGCGTGCAGGGATCGCACCGCCTCATCCACATCATCCTCGTCGATCATGAAGCTCATGTTGATTTCCGAGGCTCCCTGGGAAATCATACGCACATTGATGTGGCGGACGGCGTGAAAAACCTGGGCTGCAATGCCGTTCTGCCCACGGATATTCCCGCCGACCATGCAAATCAGCGCTTTTCGTCCCTCGTAGGTCACGTCGGCCAGCTTGCTCAGTTCTGCTGCCAACTCCGGCAGATGATCGTTCGAATCGACGGTGAGGGAGATGCTTACCTCCGACGTAGAAACCATATCCACGGCGCACTTGTGCCGATCGAAAACTTCAAAAACGGCGTGCAGGTAACCATGGGATAACAGCATGCGGCTGGCAACCAGATCGACGATGGTGAGCCGTTTTTTGGCCGCGATGGACTTGAAAGGGCTGCGGCAGTGGGTGGCGAGGGCGGTGATACGGGTGCCTTCGTTTTCCGGATTGCGTGAGTTCAGCACCAGCACGGGAATGTTTTTCTGCACCGCGGGAAGAATGGTTGCCGGATGCAGTACCTTGGCTCCGAAATATGCCAGCTCCGCTGCTTCCTCGAAGCTGATGGTCTTGACCCGCAGCGCATCGGGACAGACCCTGGGATCGGCGGTCATGATGCCGTTCACGTCGGTCCAGATCTCGATGGCCTCGGCGTCCATCGCACCCCCGACCAGAGCGGCGGTATAGTCCGATCCGCCGCGCCCCAGGGTGGTGGTGGCGCCCTCGAGCGTGGAAGCGATAAAGCCGCCCATCACTGGTACTTGCCCGGCATCGACCATAGGCTGCAGGTGCTGTGCGCAGCGGGCTTCAATCAGGGTGATGTCGGGTGTCCCTTTGCCGTGCTGGGCGTCGGTCACGATGCAGGTGCGGGCATCAATGTGAACGGCGGGCATGCCCTGATCGGCAAAGGCCTCGGCTACCAGGCGGCTGGAGATACGCTCTCCGAAACTTACCACCAGGTCATTGGTCCTGGCAGTCAGTTCGCCGACAGCGGAAAGGCCGCGAAGAATCTCGTCCAGAGATTCGAATTCCTGCTGAATCCAAGTCTGCAGCGGGCTCCGGCGATGGTCCGGGAGCAGCAGGGCGGAAGTGTCACAATGGCGGTTGCGAAGACGGGAGCTGATGGCCAGGGCGCCGTTGCGATCTCCCCGGCCGGCGGCTTTGCCTGCGGCTAAGAGCTGATCGGTCACTTTGGCCAGGGCACTGACCACGACCACCGGGCGCTGGCCACGGGAGATCCGGCTCTGCACAATTTTGGCCACGTTGAGGATTGCCGGAGCATCTTCGACCGAAGTGCCGCCGAACTTCATCACCACCGGCTTCATGCGGTGACAGCCAGGTGATCGCGGGTGGCAGCGGGCACAAGCTTGCCCAGCGCAGCCAGGAATTCGCCGTTCAATACCGCGGCGCCGGCTCCGCCGCGAATCGTGTTGTGGGAAAGCACGGTGAACTTCCAGTCAAGCAGCGAGCAGGGACGCAGGCGGCCGACGGTGGCGGCCATCCCTTTGCCGCGCATACGATCCAGCCGCGGCTGGGGGCGGTCTTCGGCGGCACTCCACTCGATCGGCTGGCTGGGCGCGGTGGGCAACCCATAACCGGCGAGGGGTGCGAATTCGCTCCAGGCGGCGAGGATGTCTTCGCGCGTTGCCTTGGCTGACAGCTTGATGCTGACGCTTTCCGTGTGGCCGTCCTCCACCGCTACCCGATTGCAATGCGCGGTCACCCTGGCGTTCAGGGGTTCGATGCCGGCGCCGTTCAGCTTGCCCAGCAGTTTCAACGTTTCCGCTTCCAACTTTTCTTCTTCGCCCTTGATGTAGGGAACGACGTTGCCCAGGATATCGAGCGATGGAACACCCGGGTAGCCGGCCCCGCTGACAGCCTGCATAGTGCTGACAAACACGCTCTCCAGGCCAAACCGGTCGGCCAGCGGTTTGAGCGCGAGGACCAGACCGATGGCACTGCAGTTGGGGTTGGTCACGATGTAGCCGCCGGACTGTTTGCGCCAGCTTTGGGTTTCGAGCAGATCCAGGTGGGCCGGATTGACTTCCGGGATCACCAGCGGAACATCCGCCTGCATGCGAAATGCGGGGGAATTGGATATGACGGCGCAACCGGCGGCGGCAAAGCGGGGCTCCAGTTCGCGGGCAGTGTCGGTGTCGAGCGCGGCAAAGATGATGCCGGGCGCGCCTTCTGGCGCCGCGGGCGAAACCGTCATGGCGGCGATGCGGCTGGGGAGCGGCGTGTCCAGCTTCCAGCGCGCGGCTTCCCCGTAGGTTTTCCCGCTGGATTTGTCGCTGGCGGCCAACCAGGCGATTTCAAACCACGGGTGCTCTTGGAGCAGTTGGATGAAGCGCTGGCCGATCACGCCGGTGGCGCCAAGAATGCCGATCTTGTGTGGTGTCTGCATAGACGTATGGTGGTGAAAAGATTCTGTCTATTCTAGACCATCGCGCTCCGGCGCGGTTAGGCCAAAGAGTAACGGGTGACTTGAATCCCGGGGGAAGAAACCGCAGGTCCCTCCACTACGCTCCCCCGGATTTCCTGTCGAGTCGGGTGGCGTTGATCAATTGCATGCGGCTCTCTCTACGGAGAGCCGCACACGTGGTCGTTGCTAGCTATTGCGAAGTAGGAAATCCGGCTTCGCTCCGGTCGGGATGACAAAGGGGAGGGTCGTTATGGCCCGGAATAGCGGTCAAAGGAACGGAAACTGCGGGGCCGGTCTCGGCTTAGAGGGCGGCCAGAACTGCTGCGGTAAATGCTTTGGTGCCACTCGTGCCGCCCACGTCGCGGGTCAGCGTCTTCTTTTCGATGTACACCTTCTCCAGGGCCGCCTGTACCCGATCGGCGGTTTCGGCCTCGTCGATATAGCGCAGCATCAGGATGGCTGACTGGAGCAGCGCGGTAGGGTTTGCGATGTCCTTCCCGGCAATGTCTGGCGCCGAACCATGGACCGCTTCAAAGATGGCACAGCCAGTGCCCAGGTTGGCACCCGGCACCAGTCCCAGGCCGCCGACGAACGCAGCGCACAGGTCGCTCACGATGTCGCCATAGAGGTTTTCGGTCAGCAGCACGTCATATTGATACGGGTTCATGACCAGTTGCATGCAGGTGTTGTCTACAATGTGTTCTCCATAGGTGATCTCGGGATAGCTCTTGGCCACCTCCCGCGCACAGCGCAAGAACAGCCCGTCGGACATCTTCATAATGTTGGCTTTATGGATGGCGTGGATCTTGTGCCGCTTGAACTTGCGCGCGTACTCAAAGGCGAATTTGGAGATGCGGGTGGAAGCCTTTTCGGTGACGATCTTCAGCGACTCCACCACCCCCGGAACCACTTCATGCTCCAGCCCTACGTACTCGCCTTCCGTGTTCTCGCGCACGATGATCAGGTCCACGCCGGGGTAGCGTGTGTCCATTCCAGGAAGGTTCTTGATGGGCCGGAAGTTGGCGAATAGTTCGTACTTCTTGCGCAGGTGGACGTTGATGGAGGAAAAGCCGCCGGCAATGGGCGTGGTCACCGGTCCCTTGAGGGCCAGGTGGTTTCGATCGATGGAGTCATACACTGCCTGGGGAATGTACTCGCCAAACTTCTCGTAGGCGTTCGCGCCCACCAGGAACGGCTCCCAGACAAACCTGGCGCCGGTCCCCTCGATCGCCGCTTCGAGGATCCGCACGACTGCGTCCGTTACTTCCGGGCCTATGCCGTCTCCCGCGAGCAGTGTAACGGTGTGGATTCTTTCCTGTGAGCCTGCTGCCATTCCCTCTCCTCTGCGCTTATCGTTTGCCGGTTTTGGTTGCTTCCCTGGTGTTGAGCAGCTGTTCCAGCTCTTCCTTGAACTCCCGCACGTCTTTGAAGTCCCGGTAAACACTGGCAAAGCGGATGTAGGCGACCTTATCGATGGTGCGCAGATGATTCATGATCAGCTCACCGATTTGGTTGGTGGTTCGTTCGCGCTCGGCGGAATCCATCAGGAACGCCTCGGTTTCGTCCACGATGGCCTCCAGTTTGGCGGCGGAGACGGGGCGCTTTTCGCAGGCGCGCAAGAGGCCGCTCAACACCTTCTGGCGTTCGAATTTTTCCCGGCGGCCGTCTTTCTTCACCACCATGTAGGGGATTTCGTCGATGCGCTCATAGGTAGTGAAGCGCTTGTTGCAACCCTCGCATTCGCGACGGCGGCGAATCGAGTCTGCTTCTTTGCTTTCGCGCGAATCCACCACTCGATCCTGCGCAAAGCCACAATATGGGCATTTCATCAGTAACTAAATTCTAGCAGTCGGCAGAATCGCGGCCGGGGCACCTTGGAAATCGCTCCGCGATTCCCACATTCCCTCCGCTCTGCGGCTGATAATCTCTATCCAATTTTCAAACCCCAAAAGGAGCCTTCCTCAACTGCCTATTCCCCCCACCTTCAGGCTCATTCTTCAATTGGAAAAGACTGAGGCTAAGAAGAATTATTTGGTAACCATGACTAGTACTGCTTCCTCCTCGATACCTTGCCCGGTTCGACTATTTCTTTGTCAGTCCGACCCTGAGCGGCTACCGGCAAGATATAGGTTTTCAAATGGGTCATCGTAGGGAATGTTGAGAAAGACAGACTCAATTCGTTTTGACCGTGGCACGCGAACCCTATCTGCCCCCGGCAGCCCGGGTGCTTCCCCGAGCGCGGGTCGATTGTTTCCGCGTCGCCGATCCGCGTGTGCGGTGCTTCCAGGGAGAGTAGTTGCTGAACAAGAGCCGTTTTTCATCACCTTGGGTGGGCCAAAGGCCCATGATTCCTCTGCAAGAAAAACAAGCTGCAACCTCCAAACTTTGAGTGGGTGGCCCACGGTTCGCTTAGCGCACCTTCGCCGACCCGGCATTCGCATGCTTCGCCGCTTTCCACGCCGCGGTGCGCGACCGGATGTACTCGCTGTAGTCCTGGCTCGTCTTCAGCGCGGGCAGAGTGTGATGCACGCCGCCCCTCTCGTCGGGCACCGGTAATTCCGAAACCAGTTCGGCATGCACCTGCTGCAAGTGTGACGGCACACTGGTGTCAAGCCCTACGGCAGCAGCCGGGGCTGCAACCGGAACGGTCACGCCGGCAAGTGGATCGTCGGCTCGCGGGACCGCGAGGGTCAGCACTGCGCTCACGTCCTGGGCAGCGGCATCGCGCGCGGTCAGGTTAGGCAATCCCCATCGATTCTCCACCGTCTTCAGGATGGACGTGTGATCGAACGGCGTCGTTCCAGCAGCTACTCGGAATACCGTCCCCGCGACGATCAGAGGGGAAACAAGCACCGTCGGCACCCGCGGACCGAACCGTGTGAAGTCGAAGCTGTCCTCGCCCACTGAGTCATCCGGTGGCGTTGCCCCGAGCGGCGGTGGAACATGGTCATAGCAGCCGCCGTGCTCGTCGTAAGTAATGATGAAAAGCGTCTGGTTCCAGTTTGGACCATTGCGCAGCGCGTAATAGACGTCATGAATAAGCTGTTCGCCTAGTGCCACGTTGTAGTTCGGATGCTGGCTATTTCCTGTTGCATCCCAGCTCGGTTCCAGAAAAACGTAGGACGCCAACGTGCCATTTGCCGCTGCAGCCTGAAAGTCGGTGAACAGGCCAAAGTGACTGTCATCGGCATTCAACGTATCTGGAAAATCCTGGCGGGTTAGCGGCGGCTCGCTGTAGCCGTAGATTGACCAGCTTACGTTGGCATTCGAAAGCGCGCCGAAGATCGTCGGAGCGGTGTACTTCTTCGTCGTGTCGCTCATGTAGCCCTGTGACGTCGCCGCGCAGACAAATGCGCGATTGGGCAGGGTCTCGGTGGGAACTGAGCAGAACCATTGATCGCAGACCGCAAAGCCTGTCGCCAGACCCGAAAGCACGGGAAGCATGGCCGGTGTGAACATATTCATAATGTCGTTCGCGGTCGTGCCCGGCAATATCGACCAGTGTTTTTGTGCCTGCCATCCCAGGGTGTAAGAGTAGTCGGTCACAAATCCCTGGTTGGTCGCGTTGGCTGGCGTGGGAGCGGTCGTGGTACCAAACAACTGCGAGTTTGCGGCCGCGTATCCTTCTCCAGGATCCGCGCCCGGCATATAGTACGCTGTCTGGCCGGTGGCCTGAATTTGGGTTACGGGAACTGCGTTGCCACTGCTGTCTGGGTTGCTCTCATTCCCCGTCAATCCATCGAAAGGCGCGCCTGTGGGCGACACATTTCCGTTCGCGGCGTAAAGAAATCCCAGCATGTGGTCGAACGACCGGTTCTCAAGCATCAGCACTACGATGTTGTTGATGGAAAGGAGCGGACTGGTTGCCATAGGAATTCCTCCTGGCCGATGACTCGGGACGGACTGGAATTGGCCCCAATGGGAGACGGAAACACGCTACGACCCGCATCGCTGGCCAGAACCTTGAAGCTCCCAAAGAAGCCTGCGCCCGTTCAAGATAAATGGACAGCAGATTGAGCGCAAGGTAGCGTAGAGGGTCTCCGGGCGAGCAAATGAGGGGGGAGTTCGAATGCCATCTTCTCCTGAAAACAGCGATCCGGCTTCAGTTCAGCAGGCCGCGGACCAGCACGCCGAAGAGATTCTTGCGCGCCGTCGAGCAAGCCGTGCACTCCGCGCGGCGGCTATTAAGGCCCACTCGCAGCCTATCTCCATCAAGACTGAACTCTCCCAGGCGCCCCTTCCGGGAGCCGTGGCTTCCACTTCCGTCTCTGCTAGCACGCAGACTGCAGGTTATCTACTGGCCGTAGGAGACTCTTGGTTCGAATTTATGCGTCACGAATTTAGCGTCACGAATTTATGCGTCGAATTTATGCGTCAGAATTTATGCGTCAATTTATGCGTCAGACGGGACTGGTACTTTCAGAACTGTTTCCTAAAAGTGCCAATCTCGTCTGACGCACAAATTCCGACGCATGACGCACAAATCCGACGCACAAATTCGACGCACAAATTCCAGGAGCTTGCCAGCGTCGCCCTGGAATTCGTGACAGGTTCCCTTAAATAGCTTAAACTTGAGGAGGATAGCGAGAACATCCATGGAAGTGACGGTGCACATTCCGGACGATCTCGTCAGCCGCATGAACGTGGCCGGAGTCGATCTGTCGCGCCGTGCACTTGAAGGACTGGCGCTCGAAGAATACCGCAATGGTCATATTTCGGATCCCGACCTGCTTCGGTTGCTTGGCTTTCAGACACGCTACGAGCTCGACGGCTTTCTCAAGACTCATGGCTTTTATGAGGACGTCACCATGGCCGATATCGAGCGCGATCTCGCGGATCTCAAAAGCCTGGGACTTTAAAGATTGGCGCGGCTGGTCATCGCTGACACCGGCCCGATCAATTACCTCATCCTGATCGGCTGCATCGATCTGCTGCCTGTCCTCTTTGAGAAAGTGATCTTGCCCGAACCTGTGCAAGCTGAATTGTCAGCGCCGAACGCCCCCCAACCCGTGTGCAAGTGGATCGCTGCCCTGCCAGCCTGGATCGAGGTGCGCGAGGCCCCGGCCGAGCACGAACTCGATCCTGCGCTTAAGGGCATTCACGCCGGCGAGCTGGCAGCCATCAGCCTCGCCATGGCGCTCAAGGCCGATCTGCTGCTCATGGATGACCGCAAGGGCGTGATCCTCGCCCGCAGCAAAGGCCTGCGCGTGACTGGCACGCTCGGCATCCTCGAACTCGCTGCACTGAACGGCTTGACCGATCTTGCGTTGGCCATCGAACGCCTGCGCGAAACGAACTTTCGCAGCCCGGACACATTGCTTGACGGCCTGCTCAGACGGCATTCCGACAGTTCCTGAGGCGTGACTTCGGTATCCACAACATTCACCAAGCCAGAGCCGCCCTAGCAACTCTACGCCAACGCGCGCTGTGTCGGTTACGTTCCGTCTTTCCGTCTGTCAGCTTCTTTTTGAGGCTTTGCGACTGGAACTTCGGTTTAGGGGTTACTCCGTCTGGACGAAGTAACCACCGCGTTGAGGACCGGGGTTGCTTCGTCTGTCACGAATCTCCCTGTCACGAATCTCCCTGTCACGAATCTCCTGTCACGAATCTCCTGGATAAAGAAAAGCGAAGAAGCGGAGGCTATTCAGGTGTATATTGTTTGCCGCGCAGGGTGTCAAAATGGAAATCCCCGTTAAATGGATAAGCCAAGACGAGGGCTGCGGAGCTACGGCAGGCGAGTCGGAGGGAGACAGGCACGCAGGTTAGGTGAAGTGTTAGGAGCCCGGGGGTCGGATTAGCGCGGTAAGCAGACTGCATCACACAAAGGTGCGCCGCCTTAGCACTCCTTTCGAGCTGCAATTCAAAACCCGGCTGGCTCGACGACGCGCAAGGAAACTCTCTTGCCCTCGACCGACGGTCGTTCCCTGTAATGTGATCAAATACCGTGCCACTTCGATGCAGCCCAGATCTCTCTTGTTGAAAAGGAGCACAGTATGAGCCGAGAGGTATGGGCCACTTACTCCGTCAGAGATCACTTTGATCGCCGCTCACTCGCCGTCGATATGATGCTTTATGACCGTCTTGTGTTCCCTGTGCCCCAGACACCCGACCTCCAATATGACAAGGCGGATCCTACACAGCACGGACCAGTCTCCTGGTCTCGAAATCCGGTTGAATGGAAGTGGTGGGAAAAAGCGAAGTGGGACCCAGAAGCCCAGGAATCCCTCCTGAAGCTGCTCGAGCCTGTGGTTCGAAAGGTGCCGTGGGACGCCCCGCTTCAGGATGAATGGCGAAAAGAAGTGACGAATGAAGCAGGGAAGCACCTCCCAGGATACGCGTTTGAAGCGACCAAAACCGTTCTCACCCGCGATCTGCCTGCTTACGTCACAGGGGTCAACGCGATGGGCCCGACCTATCGAAGCGTTGAGCAACTCGAGAAAGAACTGGGCGTTAGCCCAGCCGAGACACCGAAGAAGCTTTCGGCGAGCGCTTTGAGCGCAGTGCTCGGATGGGAAATCCTTGTGCCGGACGATCCAAAGCTATCGGATGACGAACTGTTGGGGGAAGCTGTCGCATTCGTTACCCAAGACAAAGATTTTCGTGTCCACCGCACGGCCTTTTGGGATTGGCAGCAGAAATATCTCAAGGAGGAGTGACCGACCGGGAATCGATCGAGAAAGCCGTCAAAGATATGCGTGACCTCTTAGAGGCGCAGAAATCTGCTGCTAAGAAGATGCCAATGAAGCAGACGACCCGTTTACGCGTTTCGAATCGGAGGGCCTGGGCTCGCTTTTGCTGGTCTGTTTTTCGGCCCGGTCGGAGCCGTCGCCTTCGGGGCCACCGGAGTGGTTCTCACGTGCGCAGAAATTGCGGCGGAAAAGTGGTTCCTGAAAGAGGCGCAAGGATCCAACGAGCCAACCCCGACGGCGTTTGTGACTGACCTGCACGGGCACTTCGGGATGGAGTGAAGGCACGTGAGCGCGGTGATCGGAGAAAGTCCGTCCGGAAAGTGAATGAGGATTTGTGATTCTTTTCCGTTTTCCAATCACCTGCAGCTGCTGGGGCACAGCCCCTGCCCGTGTTTTCCCCCGCAATTCCCTCAGGGATACTCTGGCGCTTTGGAGCGGGACTTGCTGCCCGCTCTGGCCATCTGGATAGCTGAAGCTGCGTACGTGGGAATTAGGTATCCTGTCGCCGGATCTCTGTCAGTATACCGCTAGCAGTTTCCCAGATCACCTTCGTCTGGATGTGATGGTCTTGGCCGTATAACCGGCTGCTCGGACAAGTGCCTGCGAAGTCGGGGTTTTCGTTAAATTGGCGCCATCGCGGGAAGGACGAGCGACCGACGAGCAAAGATCGTCAGTTGGGAACATGGGGTCCGAGCCGTCGACCATGCCCGGGCTTTAGAGGGTGTGTGAGTACCCAGGGGCTAAAAGCCCAGATCTGCGTTGGGCTTCAACGGCCCGACTTAAGTCGTGCCCGGATACAAAGCATTACCGCGGTGAGGACCGGAAAATTCGCGCATTCCTCTGATTCTGGATCGATCCACCTTATCTGAAATGTAGAAACTCAGATGCGGCTCTCTCTACGGAGAGCCGCACACGTGGTCGTCACTAGCAGCGCGAAGTAGGAAATCCGGGAACAGCAGGTCCCTCCTCCTCGAAAAAAGCGAAATTTCGCCAGCTCTGATTTTCAGCCGCCCCCTTCGGGACTCGCGCAGTTACGTTATTTTGCAACTGCCTTTTTCATGACTTCTTGGATGTAGTCTGTTTTGCCGGCGGTGTAGGCTTCCCGATCCTGGTGGTAGTTGGCTGCCAGGGTCCGCTTAAGCTGTTCATAGGTTCGCGCTTCCTCGGGGTGCAGGCGCAGATAATCGCGAAAGAGCAATCGTTGCCACAACTCACCCTTGGTCTGGGTTATGTGGATGTGGTGCGTGCGCCGCTCTGCTTGCGGTGGCAAACCTTTCACCAGGAATAAGCGGTCTGTCTCTGGGTTTTCTCGCCAGTAGGAGTAGCCCATCAATTCCAACGGTGGTATAGCGTGCTCGCGCGCCTCGGCTAACGAGGTGACAGCAATCAGGATGTCGATGATAGGCTTGGCGGCCAGGCCCGGAATGGCAGTGCTGCCGAAATGCTCTATGGCGATAACCAATGAAGGTGGAAGTACGGCCCGGAGGCGAGCTTCTTCCGCGGCAAACTCGGCCGGCCACCGGGGGTCATAGGCGCTTAACTCAATCTCGTCCATGGAGGGTCTGTCCGGACTGTCGTGGGGCTTCCGAGGCTGTGTGAGTATTCGGGAAAGAACCGCAGGTCCCTCCACTACGCTACGCTCCGGTCGGGATGACAAGGGGAGAGGGGTGGCTCAGGTTGGAGTGGTTGCAGGAGGGAAGAAACCGCAGGTCCCTCCACTTCGCTACGCTCCGGTCGGGATGACAAGGGGAGGGCGGTGGCTCAGGTCGAAGTGGTTGCGGGAGGGGAAGAAACCGCAGATCCCTCCACTACGCTTCGCTGATGACCGGGGTCTGCTCCGCTTCTTCCTGTTCGAAATGCTCTGATTCCTCGGATATCTTTTTGATCGAAACATGCTCCAAGCGCGCCCAAATCAGGCCCAACGGTATAACGGACATAAAGGTCACGATCAGTAGCATCGTTCCGCAGGCCAATGCGGGCTCGAACTGCACGTTGAAGATCTTCTGCATCACGCCCGTGGTCACGCCAATCTGGGTAAACCACCCAATCACCGGCAATTGGACCACTGATCCCACCATGCTCGCAGCCATCAACACCAGGCAGCGGGCTAGAGTCATCGAAGAGAGCTCAGGGGAGAGCACGAAGGCCCGCGTGGTTTCGAGATAAGCTGCGGTGATAAAGCCCCACATGAGCAGGGACAGACCGAGCGCCAGGAAGAACTCGCCAAAAGAGGTAATGGAATCGAGACCGTCGCGAAAGGCGCGAATCTTTGCCGCCACCGACTGGCCTAGCGCAGGCGAAAGACCACCCAGGGTTCTTTCCGCGAGATCGGCAAGGGCTTTTCCCGAAGCACGCACGGCTACCGCAAAAACGGCAAGCGCAACCGCAACCACCAGGCCGCCCAACGCGGTCTGCTGCAGGGCTTCATGATGGGGCAGCGTCGCGCGGTCCGGAGCCAGCAAGAGGGCACTGGAAAAGATCAGCGCCATTGCTCCCAGATCGAACATACGCTCCACGGTGTAGACCGCGATCTGCGAGCTCACCGCCAGCCTGGTTCGTTTCGCGACCAGGTAAGGGCGCACCAAGTCTGCAAGACGGCCAAAGAGAGCCACCGCAGCAAAGCCAATGACCTGCGAACCCAGCAAAGAAAACCCAGTGACCTCCTTCTGTGGCCTGATCAGCACGGCCCAGCGAACGGCCCGCAGCCAGTAACAAAACACAATCAAGAGCACGGCGAACATGATGCGGCGCCAATCCACATGCTGCAACTGGTCGCGAAACACGCTCCACTGAAAATGAACCCGGGTGTGAACCAGCCACACCAACGCCCCCAGCAGGATCGCTCCCAGCAGGTACATGATCCAGGATTGCTTTTTCACCTGCGACTCCGAACCACTCTTAGCGGTTGGCTGGCATAGAGGAGAGAGCGGCAGTCGCGGACGGATGCAGCTTCTCCCATTGCTTTCTGCGGTTGAACTCGCGGATCACCCGGGCTACGTAAACACGGGTTTCGCGATACGGGGGCACGCCGTGGTACTTGTCAACCGCAGCCGGACCAGCGTTATAAGCCGCCAGCGCCAACGCGAGATGATCGTGATACCTCAGCAGGAGAGCATCCAGGTAAGCGGTTCCGCCATTGATGTTCTGGTCTGCACGGAAGCTGTCAGTTACGCCTAGTTCGGCGGCAGTTCCAGGCATTAACTGCATCAGCCCCTGAGCCCCGGTTCGACTGACTGCATGGATGTTGCCACCGCTCTCTGCCCGCACTACGCTGGCCAGCAAATCTACGTCCAGGTTGTGGTCAGCGCCGGCCTGCGCGATCAGTTCGTGCACATCGGCGTTGGTCAGCTTGGGTTCTGCGGTTCGGGTAGGCACAACCGGCGGATCGGGAACTGCGTCCACCGATACGATCTCCGCCGCATCCACTTCCACGAAGTTGCCGCTGCCCTTGCTGGTAAACAGCCGTACCCGGTCACCGTCCTGCTCGCGATGATCGCAGAGCAGGTTATAGCCGTTTTTGAGGGTGACCTGTTCCGCGGCCTGTAATGCAGGCACAGTCCCCAACCCAGCGAGGACCACGAGCCAGCCCGCAAACAAGCACATTTTCGTCATTGGGCAAACTGTACCACGTGGCTACCGGTGATTGCCTCTTCCCCGTTACCTTGGGTATCTTGCCGGCGCAGAAGCTCTTCGATGGCCACGGCTACGCCGTCCTCATCATTGGAGGCCGTCACTTGCCAACCACGGCGCTCGGCGACTGACCGAATCTCGGCGCTGGCGTTGCCCATTACCACCCCGTACCCGGAATAGTCCAGCATTTCGAGGTCGTTCAAATTGTCGCCGATGGCCATAATGTGCTCGCGCTCCAGGCCGCGTATGCGCGCCAGGCAATCGAGGGCGGCGCCCTTGGAGCAACCAGGCGGCAAGAGGTCAAGAATGCTCAGGTTTCGCGACGCGTATTCTGTCCGGTGCATGGCGATCTGCCCCGCTACATCGCTCAACAATAACGCTTTTTCCGCTGCCACCATTTCCTCAACCGTGCCGCAGAGCATGCCCTGGATAGGTTCTTCGCCGGCATCGAAGGCTCGCTCAATGGGTTGCACTTCGACCAGATAAGGCTTGTTTGCCTCCACCCAGCGGTCAATCCGAGCATGCAGCTGTTTCAGGTTTTCAATCACCAGGGCGCCCGCTCCTTCGCGGTCAAAGGTAAAAACCATGGTGCCGTAGCCGCGCAGCGCGACACAGAGCTGGCGGGCGGTCTCCACAGAAAGAAAGCGGCGATCCAAGAGCTGCCCATCAAAGCCGCGCACCACCGCGCCGTTGGAGGAGATCATCACGGAATTTTCATCAAGTCCCACCTGGGCGATCAGAGGCATGGCGTAAGCCTGCCGGCGGCCGGTGGCAATGACAATTTCGATGCCGGCCGCTTCGGCCGCGCGCAAGGCCGCACCATTGCGGGAACTGATGCGGGGGCCGGTCGACGGCATAAGCGTGCCGTCGATATCGATAGCAATTAACTGGATACTCACTCTTTCATTTTACCTTTTCGCGGGCCGTCTACCCGAACATGCATCGAAATGGGAAACCCTGTCCTATCATGGGTTTATGCCTTCGATTGCCTACCTGGAATGCACCCGCTGCTCGGCCCAGATATCGCCTGTTAGCCCGCAAAGCCTTTGTCCTCAATGCGGTGGAGTGCTTTTTGTACGTTATGATATGGCCGCACTTGGTTTATCCGCGAAGCGGGAAAACATCCTCAAAAGGACCGACGCCGCCAACACGTCTTTGGGCATGTGGCGCTACGCCGACGTATTACCTGCGGTGGAACCGGTCACCCTGGGCGAAGGCTTCACCCCCATGCTGCGTAGCCGCCGCTATCCTGGCCTGTTCCTGAAAGAAGAGGCAGCCAATCCCACCGGCACCTTCAAAGCACGCGGGCTTTCGATGGCAGTCTCCATGGCCAGGCATTATGGGCTGAAGAAGCTCGCCGTGCCGTCGGCCGGGAACGCGGCCGGGGCGCTGGCCGCTTATGCCGCTGCCGCCAAAATCGAGGCCTACATCTTTATGCCGCGCGACGTTCCTCAAGCCAATTACCTCGAGGCTGTGGCTTATGGCGCCAATGTCACCCTGGTCGACGGCCTGATCTCCGACTGTGCCCGGATAGTCGCCGAACGGAAGGATGCCGAGGGCTGGTTTGACGTCTCCAGCCTCAAGGAACCGTTCCGCGTCGAAGGCAAGAAGACCATGGGGTATGAGTTGGTAGAGCAGTCGGGATGGCGGTATCCCGACGCCGTTTTCTATCCCACCGGAGGCGGTGTGGGGCTGATTGGGATGTGGAAAGCTTTTGAGGAAATGGAAGCTTTGGGCTGGGTCAGTGGAAAAAGACCGAAAATGATCGCGGTTCAGTCTTCCGGTTGTGCACCCATAGCTCAGGCGTTCCGCCGGGGAGAGAGTGCCTCTGAGATGTGGCCCGACGCGGCTACCTTCGCCTCCGGCTTGCGGGTTCCGAAGCCTTACGGGGACACGCTGATTCTTGACATCGTCCGCCAATCGGGCGGGCTTGCCCTGGACTTCGCGGATGGACAAATCCTGGCCTCGCTGCTGGATTGGGCGCGTCACGAGGGTCTGCTCCTCTCCCCCGAAGGGGCGGCTGCCACTGCGGCCTACGATCATCTGATCGCCAGCGGATGGCTTTCTCGCCAGGGAAAAGTCGTGATTTTTAATACCGGAGCGGGACTCAAGTACGCGGACGTGATCGCAGCTGCGATGCAGTTGGAATCGCGTTCGGCTGCGACGGGCGTTGAAAAGGATCATCGCGGAGTGGGGCTGCCGGCGAGGTATCCCGTGGGAGGGATTATCACTCCGCTTTAAAGGATCAACCTCTCCCGGTCGACACGACTCTTCACGGGTGCCCCAGGTTCGCCCCAGCGTAGGTGGGACGAAAACGGGTTTCTTCGATTGCTTTCCGCCGGCTCAACCGCAATGGTTGGGGGCTTCGCTCCATCTTTTTCGTCCCACGTACGCTGGGGCGAACGTGGGGCACCCGTGAAGAGTCGTGTCGAGTGGGAGAGCGTACTGGACGGATGTTTGGGGAGTCAGCCGCGCAAGGAAAGGTAAGTTGAGAGCGAACTGACATGCTTCACGGTAACGGAGTTGCCTTGGGTGTAATAGAAGGCGATGGCGATCAAGAGCAGAACAGCCAGAAACGCGACCACCACCACCGCGTAGCGCAGCATTTCGTTCTTATGTCTTCGTGCTTCACTTGGCTTAGCCACCAAGGCACATTTGATGGGCTCGCCCATATTGGCGTGCTTGACACTTGCGATCATTGGAACTTGCACTGGGCGCCCTCCTTTCGTGTCACTTGAATAGACGTTTCGAACCCATGGGAGGTTGTAGACGCTAGAAATGAGGGTTCCGTGGAAGTAACGGAGTCAGCGGTAACTCCCTTGATTGCTCTAGAATAGAAAGGTGAAGCAAGAGCTGACAGAAACAGGCACGGGAGGGGTCACAAGCGCGGTGCTGGAACAACGGCCACGGATCGGTTTCGTGAGCCTGGGCTGCCCCAAGAATCTGGTGGACAGCGAAGTGATGATGGGCTTGCTGGATCGGGCGGGCGCAGAGATCACCAACCACCCGGAGATGGCAGACATTCTGGTGGTAAATACCTGCTCTTTCATCGACAAAGCCAAGCAGGAGTCGATTGACACCATCCTTCAGATGGCGCAGCACAAAGTGTCCGGCAGGGCGCAGAAACTGATTGTGGCCGGCTGCCTGGTGGAACGCTATCGAGACGAAATCCGCAAGAATATGCCGGAAGTGGATGCGGTGGTGGGAACCGGTGAGTTGGAGGCCATTTTGGCCGCTGCCGGCCTGGCTCCTACCTGCGCACCGCCGGAACCGCAGTTGTTCTCTATCCTCCCCAGCGGCACTTCCCGCCCCGAGGGTGACCTGCGGGAATCCCAGGGCCGCTTTGCTCGCGAGCAGTGGGAAGGAGCGCAGGCCAAGCTGCCCCAGTATCTTTACGACCACACCACGCCGCGCCTGCGGGCGACGGGGAAGTCTTCCGCCTATATCAAGATTGCGGAAGGATGCGATCATCCCTGCAGCTTCTGCGTGATTCCCAATTTACGCGGCAAGTTTCGCTCCCGTCGCTTTGCCTCGGTAATCGCCGAGGCCGAACAGCTGGTCGCCCAGGGTGTGCGTGAACTCACGTTAATTGGTCAGGACACAACGTGTTACGGCGAGGACCTGGGAATGAAGGACGGGCTGGCACAGCTGCTTGATAGCCTGGCCAGGATTCCCGATCTCAAGTGGCTGCGCTTCCTCTACGCCTATCCCAACAAGGTCACCGGGCGTCTGCTGGATACGATTGCCCGGCACGACAACATTTGCAAGTACCTCGACATGCCTCTGCAGCACGCTTCCGGGGCGGTGTTGAAGCGCATGCGCCGCGGTGGCAGTGCCGACATCTTCCTGAAGACGATTGAACGCGTCCGCTCGACCGTTCCCGGGGTAGCGATTCGAAGCACCTTCATTACCGGCTTTCCCGGCGAAACCGAGGCTGACTTTGCCGTGCTGAGCGACTTTGTCCGCGCTGCCCAGCTCGACTGGCTGGGGGCGTTCAGTTATTCCGACGAAGAAGGTTCCGGGGCCTTTGACCTGAGCGAGAAAGTGCCTGCCCGCACCATCGAGGCACGGCGCCGCTCGCTGATGCGCCAACAACAGGCGATCAGCCGAAAATCCCGAGCTCGCCAGGTGGGCCGGCGCTTCGATCTGCTGGTGGAAGGACCTTCCGAGGAAACTCCGCTGCTGTGGGAAGGCCGCACCGAGCATCAGGCCCCGGAAATCGACGGCAAGGTCTATATCAATGATTTCGGACCATTCGAACAGCTCACCCCAGGGCAGTTTTATTGGTGTGAGATCACCGAGTCACAGGATTATGACCTGGTAGGCCGGATAGTGTCGTAAAGGAACCCTGTTATGGCGAAAAAGCTAAAAAGCCTTCGCTGCCCTACATGCAGCAAGATTGTCACCGCCAAAGATGCGGATTTCCCGTTCTGCAGCGAACATTGCAAGACCATCGACCTGGGCAAGTGGGCCAGCGGTGTCTACCGCATCTCCTCGCCCGTGCTCGATCCCGATCTGCTGGAAGAGATTGAAGAGATGCGGCCGCGCTCGGCCGGCGATGAGTGAACCGCCGCCTCGGGGAAAGAAGACGGCCTGGGCCTGGGTAGTAGGAACTTTTTTCGGCGCCGGTTTGCTTCGACCCGGACCCGGAAGCTGGGGGTCTGCCGCAGCCGGCTTGCTTTGGCTGGGCGCAGACAGGATTCTGCATCTTGCTCCCGCGCCTATGGGATGGCTGACGCTGGGGGCCGCTCTTTGCGCCGTCGCGATCGGCATCCCGGCGGCTACGATTGTCGAACGGGAAAGCGAACGTCCAGATCCGGGACATGTGGTCATTGATGAGGTCGCCGGGCAGTGGACCGCCCTGCTCTTTTCCCGCGTAAACTTAAGTCATCTGCTGGCCGGTTTCCTGCTCTTTCGTTTATTTGACATAGTTAAACCACGGCCTGCACGGCAACTCGAACACTTGCCCGAAGGCTGGGGAATCGTGCTCGATGATGTCGCTGCGGGCGTGTATGCTTTGCTCTTGATGCTGGCACTGAATCACTGGATTGGCTGAACAGGCTGCGGAAAAAGTCGGGAACGGGCAGGAAAGGCGTACCTCAGGGGCTAAAGCCCGACGTATTGTCAATCTTTTGCGGCCCGACTAAAGTCGTGCCCTGATACAAAACAGAGTTTTTCCGCAGCCTGTAAGTTTCACTCGGCTTGCATCGAACAGATAAAGACACAGGACCAGCGGATGCGATTCTCCAAGGAGCCACCTATTCCGAACTCACCCAGGATCGAGGCCACTTTGCCCGATGCAGCATTGCCGGGGGGGGAAATCGAGATCCGCGGAACGCAGCTGGGCGCGGTGCGCTCGCGCCTGCCGGTGGCGATGCTGGACGGGATCGTGGCTCCGGTGCTGCTTAGCCGCTCGAATAGGCTGATCGTCCGTATTCCCGACGACGTGCAAAGCGGGAGACTCGAAGTCCGGCAAAACGGACAATCGAGTAATACGGTCCGGCTTAAGATCGCCCGCCTGATCACCGGAAACCTGCATCCGGTCGGCAATCCGGCGGTGGATAGCGAGGGCAACATCTATTCCACCGATTCCGGTTCGCGGGGGCAAAAGACTCCGGTGTCGGTCTATCGCATCTCTCCGTCGGGAGAAATGCAGCCGCTGGTGAGCGGGATTACCAATGCCACCGGGTTGGCGTTAGACGCCCACGGATACCTCTATGTGTCTTCGCGCCTGGATGGCACCGTGCATCGGGTATCGCCCCAGGGCGCATCTTCGGTGTACGCCGAGGGAATGGGGATCGCGACCGGCATTGCCTTTGATTCGACCGGCAATCTGTATGTGGGCGATCGCAGTGGAACCATTTTCAAAATTGCCCAGGACCGGCAAATTTTTGTCTTTGCCACCCTGGAGCCCAGTATCGCCGCTTACCATCTCGCCTTTGGGTTGGATGGAACGCTTTTCGTAACCGCTCCGAGCACCTCCAGCTTCGACTCCATCTATGCCATCGATCAAGCCGGGGTGGTACGGGTTTACTACCGGGGACTCGGCCGCCCGCAGGGACTGGCCTTCGATGTCGCCGGCAACGTATATGTGTCTGCTTCCTTCCATGGCACCCGTGGGATTGTCTGCGTCACGCCTGCGGGAGAGGCCTCCGTGGTTCTTGCCGGCTCAGGGATTGTTGGTCTTGCTTTGGTTCCAGGCGGCAACGCCATCCTGGCCGCCAACGGCGCGGTCTATGATGTACCGTTGGGCATCGAAGGTGTGCGCTTGTTCTAGAGGATTGAAGTCTGGATGAATTGTGAAATTATTGCTGTTGGTTCTGAACTGTTAACGCCGTACCGGCAAGACACAAACTCCCTCTTCTTAACCGACCGGCTGATCAAGCTGGGCGTGAATGTCAGTTTCAAAACCATCGTTGGGGACAAGCTGCCGCATCTGGCCAGCGCGGTCCGCATTGCGCTGGGGCGAGCCGACATCGTGATCACCATGGGCGGATTGGGGCCCACGGAAGATGATCTGACGCGCCAGGCGGTGGCCGAAGCGCTGGGCATTCGCTTGCGCCGGAATCCGGAGATCGTGGGCGCCCTCTATGCTCGCTTTGCTGCCCGCCGGATACAGATGACCGACAATAACGCCCGCCAGGCGGATGTGCTGGACGGCTCTGTGATTCTCGCAAATCCGCGGGGAACCGCGCCCGGGCAGTGGCTGGATACGGTTTACGGCGAGCATCGCAAGCTGGTTATTTTGTTGCCTGGGCCGCCGAACGAAGTCAAGGCGATGTTCGACGCGCAATGCATGGAACGGCTGCGGGCGGTGGTGCCCCGGCGAAGCATCGCGGTGCGTACGCTGAAACTGGCCATGATCGGTGAATCGCAGGCCGATGCGCGCATCGCACCGATTTACACCAAGTACAAGGATGTGGAGACGACCATCCTGGCGCACACGGGCGACATCACGTTGAACCTGGTCTGCTCCAAGGGTGACCAGGAAACCGCACAAGCGAGAGTGGATGAGCTGGCGGGAAAAATCGAAGAAGAGCTGGAAGAATTCATCTACTCGGCGCAGGCGGAGCCGCTGGAGCAGATTGTTCTCTATTATCTCGGCATGCACGCGGCGACCCTGGCGGTGGCGGAGAGTTGCACCGGAGGGTTGGTAGCGCAGCGGCTGACCAGCATCAGCGGAAGCTCACGCTCGTTTCTGGGTGGGGCGGTGGTTTACAGCGATCAGCTGAAGACTTTGTTTGCGGGTGTTCCTCCGTCGGTGATTGAGGCTCATGGCTCGGTGAGCAAGGAGGTGGCGGGGGCGCTGGCCGAAGGGATCCGCCGCAATACCTCGGCGACCTTTGGCTTGGGCGTCACCGGCATTGCCGGTCCGGGCGGGGGCTCGGAGGAGAAGCCGGTCGGTTTGGTTTACGTCGCCGTGACTGATGGCAAACAGACCGAAGTGGTGGAACGGCGGTTCGGCGGCGACCGGGAACATATTCGCGCCTGGACCAGTCAGCAGGCACTGGATCTGGTTCGCCGCCGGTTGAAGTAGTTACGGGATAGCCGGACCGGCTACGGGAAAACTCCGAGATTGTGACGAAGTCCTCCTAAAGAGGCTGCGTGAGAATTTGTTCCTGGAAGGGCACGGCTTCAGCCGTGCCATAAATGACACAGCTATACCCGGCTTTAGCCGCTGAGGTACGTTTTTTTTCGCCCTTTAAATTCTCTTATGCGCTGACAAAAAGATGCCCTCAGCGGCTAAAGCCGTAATGATTCTAGATTGGTTACGTACGGCCTGAAGGCCGTACCCTTCAAAAAACGGCCTGAAGGCCGTACCCTTCAAAAAACGGCCTGAAGGCCGTACCCTTCAAAAGCTTGGGTTTTTCCGCAGCCTGTAAAGCCCGGGAGCTCTCAATGAATTACGGCACGGCTGAAGCCGTGCCCTTCCGGGAACAATAGACTCTAAAGCCCGTACACGATTCAGGCGGGACAGGCTTCCATGGCGGCAGCTTCACTGTCGTAGACCTTGAAAAGGGTCAGGATACCTACCATCTTGAAGGTCTTCGCGGCAAAGGGAGAAGGGCTAACCAGCTTGGCGTCCCCACCCAATTTTTTGGCTTGGCGGAGGGCGTCAACAATGGCACCGATCCCGCTCGAATCGATGTAGGGCATCGCGGAAAGATCCAGCAGCAGATGAATGTGTCCGCTGGTGAGTGCGCCCTCAACCGCCTCGTCAAGCTGCTTGACACCTTCTCCGTACTTGAGCGGACCCTTCAGTTTCAAGCAACAAATGTTTCCGCTCTGTCGAATATCGAGATCCACGTCGTGCTCTCCCGGCCAAGAATTTGCTTTACACCTAAAAATTCTCACTTCTCCGCTGCACAGGCAAGTCTAGCGATGTGCGGCTTTTCTCGAGGAAAAGCCGCGTCAAGAACCGCTACTTTCTCCACACCAGAAGTGAAAAATGCTGTAGTCTCCGACCAGATTAACAATCAACCTATCCTCCCCATACGTCAAGCAGATCAGCATGAACATTCAAACCGGTATCCGGCTGAACAGTCAACACTTCTCGGAGTTAACCCGGTCTCTGCTGGCTTCGCCGGAGGTCGCGGCCCGGGCCACATTGCTGGCCGACGCCATGCGCAAGGCGCTGGGCGAGGGGGCTTGCGCTCTCTACAGCCTGGGTGACGACTCCTGGGTTCCCATCGGAGTGTCTGACGAGATTTCGGTGGTCAAGGCAGTGGTAGGCGCCGACGCCACATTGTTCGCTCCCCTGCTCCAGTCGCCTGGCTCGGTCGTCTACCCTGCCGCCGAATTGTCCCGCGAAGACTACGCCCATATCCATGTGGTGCGGACAATCCGGTCCATCGGATACCTGCCCCTGCTGCGGAAGAGGCAGCTGGTGGGTGCGTTTGAAATCGTCAGCTTCAGCGAACCCCTTACCGACGACCTTCTTCTTTCTCTGGAAGGATTCGCGGACCTGGCGGTGATTGCCCTGGAATCGGCCGAGCAGTACGAGGAGCAGCGGCAGAATCTGCTCGATTCCATCCACCGCTTGACCCAGCTTTATGATCTGGAAAAATCGCTCAACGCGACCCTTGACTTCGAACCTCTGCTGGAACTGATCCCGGTCAAGGTCGCCGCCATGCTCCCTTGCCAGGCCATTCATCTGTGGATGTTCGATGGCGGTAAGCTGCGCCTGGTCTCTGCCTGGGGAGAGGACGCAAGCGTCGAAATAGGCACAACGGAAGAGGCCGGCGAAGGCTATGTGGGAGATATGGCGGAGGACGGAGTCCCGCTGTTGATCGACGATCCAGCAGACTCAAGGCTGGCCGCCCGCAATGAGCGCGCCGGCGAAGGCCAACCGATTACCAATGCGCTGCTGTCGCCTCTGATCGAACACGAACAGGATGGCGGGGAAAGCGAACTGGGCGTCCTCGAGGCGGTCAACCGGGCGGGTGGCATTCCCTTCAATGACGACGACCTGTTCTTCTTGAACAGTATGTCGGAGACGGTCTCAAGCGCTCTCAAGAATGCCAGCCTGATGCATGCCGAGCGCAAGCTGGAGATTCTGCAAGCGCTGGTTCAGGTCAGCTCCGAAATCACCTCCACGCTGCGCCTCGAGCGGCTGTTGCAGATCATTGTCAACAGTCCCCAGTCCGTGCTGCCTTTCGAGCGCTGCTCGATTGCGCTCGACAATCGTGGCCGGCTGCATTTGAAAGCGGTTTCCGGAATGGCCAACATCCCGGTGGGCGAATTCCAGGTGGAGCGGCTGCGCGAACTGCTGCAATGGCTTTCTACCTACGACCGGCAGCTATTGATCCGGCAACATGGCGAGGAGCCGGAAACGGATGAGCCCCAGGTGCAGCGCGCCATTACCAAGCACTTCGAAGCCAGCGGCTATCGCGCTCTTTACGCGCTCCCGTTGGCAGATGACCAGGGGCGAGTCGGGCTGCTGCTCTATGAAAGCAGCGATCCTGATTTCCTGGAGCAGCCGCATATCGAGATGATCAAGGTCCTGGCGGGGCAGACTACGGTGGCGATTCGCAATGCCCTGTTGTACCGGGAAGTGCCTCTGATCAGCCTGCTGGAACCGCTGGTGCAGCGCAAACAAGCCTTCCTGCGAAGCGAAAGAAAGCGGCAAGGGGTGATATTGGGCGGCATTGCCGCGGGAATCCTATTACTCATCTTCTGTCCCCTGCCGATGCGAGTGAGCGGCAACGCTCAAGTGGCTCCTCAATCGATGGTCACGCTGGCGGCGCCGGTGGAGGGAACCATCGCCAACGTGTATGCCCGCGAAGGGCAGCATGTAAGCCGCGGCGAAGTTCTGGGAACGATGGACGACTGGTCATGGCGCAATCAGCTGACTGCGGCTCAAGCAAGGTACGAAGCGGCTATGCTGGCCATGCAGGGTGATCTTGCCCGGCATTCCCCGCAGGCGGGGGAAGAACGGACGCAGACCGACTATCTGCGCGCGGAAATGGAACGGACACGTTTACGTATCGCCAATGCACAGCTGCGCTCGCCGATCGATGGAGTGGTGACGACGCCCAATCTGCAAAATTCCGTGGGCGAACATCTGGACGCGGGTGCAAGCTTCGCCCAGGTATTGAACCTGGCCAACGCGCGGATCAACATCGCTGTGGACCAGCAGGATATCAACTTAGTAAAAGCGGGACAGAGCGCGTCCATTAAGCTCGATAGCTTTCCTGCCCAGACGCTGCACGGCCGGGTACTCAGCGTCAGCCCGGAAGCGCAGCCCAACGGCGATGGCCGGGTTTTCTTTGCCCATGTGCTACTGCCGAATGGAAGCGCGGAACTGCGCACCGGAATGGATGGCCGGGCTAAAATCTTTACCGGCTTGCGGCCGGCGGGTTATGTTCTGCTGCGGGGACCCGCCTTATGGCTGTGGCAAAAACTCTGGGATTGGATCGGCTGGTAGCCATCATGGCGCGCAAGCAAATTGCTTTCCTGGTCATCGCGATTGCCGGGGTGACTTGTCTCGCCGGCTGCAATGACAGCCCGCCGGCTGCTGCGCGGGTTCTGGCCTCTTCGCCTCCGCCCGCGGAACCAGACCCGTCTCTTGCTAACCCAGTCCCAGGGACGGCCATCGCTGATGAGCGCAACTTCACCACCAGCGGACCGCTGGTGGTGGAACAACAAGCCGACGTAGTTGCCGAACGCGACGGGCGCGTGACTGCGGTCAAGGTGGAGATTGGCGATCATGTCCGCCGCGGAGAGGTACTTGCCCTGCTGGATGATCGCGCGCTGCAGGCGGCCCGGGCGGAGAAGGCGGCCAGGATTGATTCCCTCCGCGCCCAGGTACAGACCTGGGAAGCGGAGCAACAAGGCAACCAGGCCGACCTGCGCCGGGCCGATGCCATGCGGGCAGAGCAAATACTCGACGAAGAGAATTGGGAGCATGTGCGATACAAGCTCCAGGAAACGGTAGCTCAGGTGAGCCGGTACAAGGCCGAGGTAGCTGCCGCCGAGGCGGACTTGCGTGCAGCGGATGTGGAGTTGAGCCAATCGCGCATTGCGGCCCCCTTTGACGGATTCGTGGGCCGCCGCTCAGTGCACGAGGCGCAGGGGGTCAGGAAGGGCGATACCCTGTTCTGGATCACGGCGCAGGCGCCTCTGCGCATCATTTTTACCGTGCCTGAGTCGGCCATGGCTTACTTTCCCCGCGGAGCAAAGCTGGAGCTAAGCACCACGGATTATCCGCATTTGAAGCAAGCGGCCAGGGTCTTCCGCGTCAGCCCGGTGGTCGACCCCGCCAGCGGCAGTATCGAGGTAATCGGCAGCCTGGACAAGCCCTCGCCTGGGTTAAAGCCGGGCATGTCGATGCAGGTAAAGTTGAGCCCGCGATGAACCTGAGCGAGGCACTGGACGCGGCCCTGCCCGAGATTCCACGGGCCCGGCTTTCGCGCCAGAATCCGCCCCGTCTGGATCCCGAGTTGATCGTTCGCGAAGATGTAAGCGACGGCGAACCCGTGGTCGCGGTGTACCAACGAAGTACGGCCAACCTTTTACGGCTGAAGCCGACCCAGTGGCAACTTGCCCAGCTGTTCGACGGAGTGCGCACTTACAAAGACATTGCGCACACGTTCGAGGCGGAAACGGAGATCCCGCTTTCCCCGGAAGAAGTCCGGACCTTCGCGGAAAACATGGGCGAAGGCGGGTTCTGGTACCAGAATCCGCAGGAAAAAAATATTGCTATGAATGAAAAGCTAGCCGCTCAGCGTAGCCGCCGCGCGCTCGGCCATGCAAGCATCAACGTCGCGCACATACAGTTCTCCGCCTGGGACCCCGACCGGTACCTCACTCGGCTCGACCAAAAATTTGGAAAATATGTTTTCAATGGTTGGTTCACTCTCTTTGCGGTCGTGCTCTTCCTGTTCCAGGCCATGGTCTTCATCGCGAAGTGGAATGTCATCGCCCCGGACATCCCTCTTTACTTCAATTTCGCTAAAAAGACCTTTTCCGATCTGGTGGAGTTTTGGCTTCTTCTGTTGGTGATCGGTTTCGTTCACGAGAGCTCCCATGGACTCACCTGCAAGCACTACGGGGGCGAAGTTCACAGCATGGGTCTGATGTTTCTCTACCTGACGCCGGCATTTTATGTCGACGTCACTGAGTCCTGGATTTCGGCCGGCCGGTGGCAGCGGATGGCCACCATCATCGCCGGTTTATGGTCCGAAATGATCCTGTGTGGCCTGGCGATGATCGTATGGGTGAACACGCAAGCGGGTGAATGGGTTCATGATTTCTCTTACAAGTTCATTCTCCTTAGCGGGCTTGCCCTGCTGGTGGTTAATTTGAATCCGCTCATCAAGCTGGATGGCTACTACTTCTTCACAGAGTGGATCGGTATTCCTGATCTTAAGGAGCGCTCCACGGCCTTCCTCACCGGTTGGGTGCAAGCTCGCCTGTTTCGGCTGCCGGTGGAAGTACCCGTCGTTGCGCGCCGGAGGGTTCCATTGTTCGTGCTCTATGCCCTGGCTTCTGGCATTTACAGCTACCTCCTTCTGATAGTGTTCATCCGTTTCGGCTACAACGTCTTGCATCATTGGTTCGCCGAACTGGCACTGCTTCCTGCTGCCTTACTGGCCTTCATCATCTTCCGCTCACGCTTGCGCGCTCTCAAGAGCTTCGCGCGAAGCGTCTATGACACCAAGGCCGGGCCTCTGCGCCTGACGCCTCTCCGCGGCGGACTGGGGATCGCTTTGCTGATCATTCTTTTTGCGCCGATACTGCGTGACCGTGAGAATGCGTACTTCGTCATCGAGTCCACCGAAGTCCACCAGCTGCATGCCGGCATTCCAGGAAGAGTCAGCGCAATCTATGTGAAGCAGGGTGAAACGGTACGGGCGGGGCAAGTGATGGCCATACTGCAGAGTTTGAAGGAAGCCGGCGATCGTGAGCAGGCAAAGGAGCAACTGTTCTCCTCGCAGGCGGATCTCTTCGCCGCCGAACTGCAGCATTCCCCATTAGGAGAGGCGCTCGCAACGCAGCGCGCTGCCCGAAGGAGCAGCGCCACCGCGCACGACGAGAGCGCGCAGCTTGCGGTGGTGGCGCCTGAGGACGGAGTCGTCGCCACCGACGATCCAGAAAATCTGCTGCATCGCGATGTGACCAGGGGCGAAACGCTGCTGCGGGTCGTCGATCGTGCGCACCTGGTGGCGAGGTTGTACGTTCCGGTATCTGCAATGGACCGGATTCGCCTTGGAGATGAGGTCTCCATTCAGATCCCCTCTCAGTTCCATAAGATTTATGGGAGGTTGGGAATTTTGGAGGATTCGGCGCTGCCCTTGCCGCCCGGCCTGTTGCCTGACCTCGAATATAAGGGCATGGTGCTACCGGTCTTCTACACTACCCGTTTGGCCCCTGGAGGGATGGGCGACGGTATCCAGCCCGGCATGTGTGGTGAGGCGAAGATCTTCGGCAAACGGCGGAGTCTGGCCCAGAGGATCGCAACCATTCTGGGCAACGTTTTGCGCTCCCACTTCTGGTAGACGGGAAAACCAAAAACCGACGGCGACATCGGTTATGAACCGGTGTCGCCGCTTTATGCAGATTGGCCCCTTTAGCTTAGTTTCTTGAGCGTCACTAGCTTTGCAGTAGAAAGCTTTGCCGTCGCCAGCTTGGCCACCTTCAACTTGCTGGTCACGGCGGACTTGGCCGGCGGCTTGCTGGCCACTTTTCGACCGCTGTCGCCCTGCTTAGTCTTAGGACTACAGACCCCGGTGAGCGATTTCTTTTGAATAGACATTTTGGTTCACCGATTGAGAACAATCATGGCCCATTTTGAACTGCCGGGCGGCAACCACCTGGATTAACCAAGCGAGCTGCATCCGTACTAGGGCCTCACATACAGGGGAGCGACCACTTTGCTAGCCGCAGGCTTTTTAGTGTCGACCTTCCCTTTGGTTGACTTGCCTTTGGTTGCGGTCGCGGTCTTCTTGCCGGTGAGCGATTTCTTTTCCATGGCCATGTTAGTTCTCCAGGTTTGATTTAACTGCTTTACGCATACACCTAAAGCAATCACATGGCCAAACTCCGCAGCACCCCGTTTCCCTCTCCAGTCTACGGATATACAGGAATAGGAGGCAATTCCCGTATCGTGCTGGTGTTCGGTCCTCCCAAGGAATGGGTTGATTTTTTACCCATGGGGGTTAAAAAATTAACCCCCATGGATTTTCTGGTCCTCTAGCACGTCGCGGAAAAACTCGGGACGGGGCAGGAAAGACGTACCTCAGGGCTTTTAAGCGTGTGTGAGAACTCGAAAAACAGATATCAGGTGGGAGAAATTCGAGAGCGGGCAAGAGAGGCAGGGGCTAAAGCCCAAAATATTTTCATCGTTTACGGCCCGACTAAAGTCGTGCCCTGATACAAAACAGAGTATTTTCCGCACCCTTAAAGCTGTTTTCCGAGACAAAATCGAGTTCTCACGCAGACTCTTTAGCCCCTGAGGGCATCTTTTTATCAGCGCACAAAAGAATTTAGAGGATAGAAAAAACGTACCTCAGCGGCTAAACAGGCTGCGGAAAAACTCTGTTTCGCGTGAAATCCCAGCCCTCAGCGGCTAAAGCCGTACTGATACTAGATCGGATACGTACGGCCTAAAGGCCGTACCCTTCAAAAAC